>OBWQ01000448.1_pt1 | contig 16810 bp, 17 predicted proteins | sample 1476511 | NCBI WGS metagenome assembly OBWQ01 (sample SAMEA2580126, study PRJEB22360) | human gut metagenome | biome: human gut; feature: human-associated habitat; material: faeces | place: Denmark | collected 2008/2010
CAGAATGCATGAAAATGAAGGCGTGGACCGCTTCTCCGTCGTGACTGCCGGCCGTATACTGACCGGTGCGGACTTTCAGAAAGCGATCCATGCGTTTGAAACCATGCATAAGGAGTGCAAAATCGATCTTTGTGCATCCATGGGATTTCTGACTGCGGAGCAGCTACATCAGCTCCATGAAGCGGGGGTGACCAGTTATCACCATAATATTGAAACTTCACGGCGCAATTTCCCGAATATCTGTACGACACATACCTACGAGCAGAAGATAGAGACTTTGAAAATGGTCAAAGCAGAGGGAATGTGTGCCTGTTCCGGCGGTATCATTGGCATGGGCGAAAACTGGGAGGATCGGCTGGACATGGCGGTCAGTCTGGCTGAACTCGGCATTGATTCCATTCCAATCAATGCCCTGATGCCGATTCCCGGCACACCACTGGAAAATCAGCCGCAGCTGACGGAAGAAGAGATTTTGAGGACCATTGCATTTTTCCGGTACATCAATCCGGAAGCCAATATCCGCCTTGCGGCCGGACGAGTGCTACTGACAAATGACGGCGAGCTGGCTTTCAAGGCAGGTGCGTCCGCTTCAATTACTGGTAACATGCTGACCACGGCTGCCTGCGCAACAATCCGCAGCGATAAGCAGATGCTGCAAAGGCTCGGAAGAGATGTCACACCAGACTATCAGAAATAAGAGGTGGAACAGATCGCATCCGAGAAAGCAGTTGTGATTTTCGGTGGATGTAAGTATAATAAGTCCATCAAGCCAAATAATCAGGAGGTAAGAGCTATGTATAAACTTTAGGAAGAACTGAACCGGCTGAAAAGCTGCCGGTGGATTGAACTCTCGCATTCGCTGAACAATGACAGCCCCTATTGGGGCGGCATCCCGGAAGGCTCAGTGGAACTGTCTAAAACTGTGTTTGACTGGGGAAATCCTATGCTGGAGTGTCTCATTCAGTCCTTCAAATTCCCCGTCAAGTCCGGCACCCATGTGGATTTCATTAGTTACCCCTGAAGACAAAATTGAAAACATATCATTCTATACAAAACGATGCGGCTTTCATGTCTGTCCTATCAATGAATGGGAAATAGAAATAACGGATGATGGCCCATTTAAGTTCTCTGATATACTGACAGATTATTGAGTGTGATAATGCCGTGGGGGAAAGAGATTTTTTATTGTCCTTTAAAAAAATGTCGGATTGGAGTTTGGAATAGAGAGAAAGAATGATATAGATTCAATTCTGCTTTACTCCGCACAGCAGGCATTAAAGATGCGCCGAGAATATGAAAAAATATACTCCGACCCTGATGTCGATGGCATTATTGACCGGATTTGGCTAATTGGGACGAATGCCAACATGCCCGTTCTGCAACTATATTGATTCCCATATCCGAGTTTTTGACAATATGTATGCCAAGAGACTTCGTACATACAAAAGAATAGGCTTTGAACTGATCACAAATGGTATTTTGGCAAAGCAGAACGTAAATGCAATTTATGACAGCGGCAGCTATACGGATGTGTTTGGACAGGATATAGTAGAATCATATAGTAGAATCTGAGAAGCAGATTATTGTGTCAAGTCCGGAGATTACCAGGAATAAGAAAGAACGGTTTATATACCTTGTGAAAGCAAGACAGGAAGCCGGCTGCAAGGTTACCGTCATAACAACAGAACCGCAGAATATTGCTTATGGCAGTCCGGAGTTTTGTCAGAGACTTATTGATACCATGCAGGAAAACGGTATTCGGGTAATCATAAAAGAAGAAGTGGCAGAGTACTTTGCCGTCATAGCATCAGAATTGTTGGGGATTGCCCTTGAGGAGGAATAGAAAAATGGATCATTTTATTGATAAAATACAAAAACGGTTGAAGCTCATGTCTGAGAAAGAAAAGGATGAATGGATTATTTCCCAGGCAAAGATTACACCTGAGTGGAAGCAGGAGGATATTTACAAGAGTATCTGCGGGACGAAGAAGGTTATAAATATGCCGGAGAGAACGGAAATTGACGAGTTTTGTGAAAAGGTAAAAGATGGTGATATCGTTGTAGAGTATGAAACTCATTATGTGGAATTTGATGATTACGGACATTTTCATGATGACTGGGAACATGATTTTCATGATCCGTCCGGAGCTATGATTTTTCTGTCATCGGTGTTTCACGGATGTCATGATCTGGTTATTCTGGAAGAATATGAACAGGCATTTGAGATTTTGGATGAACTGATGGGGCTGCAATTTACCATAGAAAACCATCCGGATACCGATGATGCCTGTGAAGATGAGTTCCTTGATCTTGCACAGGCTGTAAGGGAAGGAATGCTATCCATAGATCGGGAAGACGTGCTTCGGGATTATATTGAAGCATGCAGAAAATCAGCGAAGGTTGGAAAAGAAGCAGCCAGGAAGATCACATCAGCCTTTGAGATGGAATTGTTTAGGGATTGTAAGCCATATACCTGTATCACATTGACCGCCAGGGAGCCGCTGCTGGGTGATATAAAGAATATGCTGGAAAAAGATCTGGAGGCTGTGCGGAAGGATTATGATGAAAAGAGCAGGCAGGATGAGTATTATTGGGGACAGTACCGTGCTCAGGAGCGCATGAGGCGTATAAAGGAGTTGATTGAATATTTCGGAATTATCGGAGAAAAGAAGCAAAAACCGAAGGAATCCTTCTTAAGAGGTACCTGGTCGCAGATCAAGGGACTGATTCGTGCTCTGATGAATGAGCCTTATATTGATGATCAGATGGAGATAGAAGAAATATGGAATATTGTAGAAGCATTGATTAAGCGTGGTGGCTTTGATATGGAACCATGGGAAATGAAAGAAAAGATTCTTAAAGAAATCTACGATAACGATTTCTTTGATTACTATGGTGTTTATGATCCCATGCATGATTTGGCTGAGGCGATCTGCGCTACCAGAGAAGAGAACCTGAAGCGTGCTGAAATTATGATGAATGCCGGGAGCGGGTATCTTGGCAGTGATGCGGCAAAGTTGTACAGAGAACTTGGAGAAGAGAGAAAGTGCGCTGAGTATTTTGAAAAACATCTTGGAAAGCAGAAGGAAGCGTATGAGATTGTGATAGATTATTATAGAGATTCAGATTATAATAAAGCTATTGAAATTGCCAGGCTTGCAGTCGGTGAGTGTAAGGAAGATCTGACTTCGTTTTTTATACTTCTGTTACAGGATGCAAGGGATAGAGGAGATGAAACTGACTATAAAAAATTGATGAGAAGTGCCCATATGAGGAGGGCTGTAAAGTCCTCTGAGATAGATGCGATATTTTCATAAAAATTATTGCAATAATTTTGTAATGAATATTACTTTAACTCCAACTTGCCAAGAACAATACACCAACTATGCTATATTTTGGCGCACAGCCGGGACTGGAACATTCTATGAAAAAATGGGTGTCAGAGGAGCCTTCAATCCTACCAAATAAAAAATTAATATTACAATTCATTTAAGATTTCTGTTATTTCCATATCTCGCATTCGCTTTGCCGGGGCGTAAACTGCTGCAATAGCTGCCATACACACAAATATAAGGATTATCAGTAAGGGGGTAGCCGGTAAACTCCAAACAGCATAGCTGAAGTGAGCAATTATGAGAATGTCATAGAGCAGCTTGTAAATCAGCCGTCATAAGTAGTAGGTTTTTTGTTGCTGATAGTGCATGATGAATGCCAAGCGCTGTCTCAACTTTGAACAGGTGTGTATTTACTGTACGGTGTGCGTTTCCCTCACTTTGTGAATTACCTGAAACTGCTGTAACAGGAGATACTTTTGCAGCCCGTTTTGCGGGGGCTCCTGCGGCAAGTAATACCGTAACGATACCCACAACGATTCCGCTGATAATGCCGGCCATGCTGATGCCAAAAAGAGGAATGTTGGAGAATTCTTCGCCGACAATAAACCGCAGAGCAGCGCACAGGTACCATGTGACTACAATTCCAAGCGCAACGCCTACAGGAATAGCAGTCTTACACCAGTTCAGGGCTTCTAATCTCACAAAACGGATAATTTGCTGCCGGCTCATTCCAAGACAGCGCATCATTCCGAAGAACTTTGTCCTTTGAGCGACATTACTGTTTATGCTGCTTGAAATCATCAATACGGCCGCTGTCAATATCAACACGAATAATACAGCTGCTGCCAGAAAAAGTGTTTGCGCCATTGTATTATTAAGCAGGTCCTGTAGCGTCAGACTGCCATGTTTCTCTAACAATCTGGTCTGCTCCATTTTGAGGCAAGTGATTGCAGCGTTCTTTCAGATTAAGTATTGCAAGCAGTTCTTCTAAATACCGTTCGTCAGGTTTCTGATAATCAAGCAGCACCGGAAAGATGATATTCTGCTCAACTGTCAGTTCGGGGATAAGGTTGAACGCCTGAAAGATGAAACCAATATTTCTTCGGCGGAAAATGGTAAGTTTGCGGTCGCTCATGGAAAAGATATCTTTGCCGCCAATTTGTCCATAAGGTATCAGCTTCCAGTGTGGTACTTTCATTATCAGCCGCATACGGCTGAACCTTGCCGTACCGGGTATGCGGTTTTCTCCATATGAATTCTGTGCCCGTCTTTCTGAAATGTTCCGTTTTTTCGCTGCTTCCGGTGTGGAAATGTATTTTAACATCTTAAATTCATGCCCTCTCAAATATCGTTTATCTAATTGTATACGGTAAGCCGAATAAAATCAACAAGAGAGAGGGAGCATGAGGACAGCGCTTTTCTCTTTGGATTACGGGCCGAACCCATAAACAGGAAGTCATCGCGTCATCTGTTTGGTGTACTTCTCCGCATAGGAACTGCCACATGCCATCATCTTCATTATGTAATAGAGTATACCTCTTTTCTGGTGCAGTGATAATGGAATTTTTTCGGAAATAAGAGTCCGGCATCCGATAGAAATTGGAGGCCGGGGTTAAGGCGAATAAGGTGAGCCTCACAGTACCAGCGAAGCCGGACCTGGGCATTCATGCGAGGCTCCGGCTCTGTGTGGACTATGTCCCCACGATCATGTTCAATGCCCTGAACCAGTTCCTTATCCTCATGCCGGACAACTTGGCCGGACGGGCTGAGTCGTCGATTACCAGACTTTGTTACAAAAAAAGATTTCGATTGGGCAAAGGAGACAGTGGTGCTTGATCCCAAGAACGCTGAAATAAGAACCATTGGGAGAAATTATATCACATGGACTTTGTCAATAAGACAGATATGGAGAATGGAGTAGAAAAATTCCTGTTTCCAGGGGTGTTGAACAGAGCGCAATGCGGCCAAACGATAGAATATAAACTATAAGTTAAATTGAGAGTAACAATTAATATGAGTAATTTGACTTCATGATTCCACATCCTTACAATTAAAGGAAAGGAAGAGAGGTGGGTGAAATGAAGTTTGTAAAGGGAGGAAATGTTTCACGCCTGTTAGATGGCATAAGTATTCCGAAAATGTTTCACGCAAAGCAGTCGTTTGCCGATGCAAAGATTGCTCCTGAGGATATTCCGGCGGTTGTGTACAGGGAACTGTCAAAGCCGGGGATTGGAGAGACCATTAAGCCGGGGATGACCGTTGCTGTTACGGCAGGAAGCCGGGGAGTGGCAAACGTGAATGTGATTACCAGATCAATTGTGGATTTCTGCAAGGAAAAGGGAGCACATCCCTTCATTGTACCGGCCATGGGAAGTCATGGAGGAGCCCTGGCAGAGGGACAGAAGGAGCTTCTGGCAGGGTATGATATAACAGAGGAATCCATGGGATGTCCCATTAAATCTTCCATGGAAACCGTACTCCTGGGATATTCCCAATATGGAAAGCCCGTGTATCAGGATAAATATGCCCATGAAGCTGACGGAATCATCATTTCCTGCCGTATCAAACCACACAATGCCTTCCGCGGTCCCTATGAGAGCGGTGTGTGCAAAATGATGGTGGTGGGACTGGGAAAGCAGATGGGCGCGGAGAGCGTTCACAGCGACGGCCTTGGAAACATGGCCAGGAACCTGCCGGCCAATGCCCGGGTGGCGCTGGACCGTTCCAATATTCTGTTTGCCATTCCCTGTGTGGAAAATGCATACGATGAGACATCCATAATAGAAGCCATTCCCAGGGAAGAAATCATGGACAGGGAGCCGGAACTTCTGAAAACCGCGTTTTCCAACATGCCCAGTATCCTGGTGGGAGAAGCAGATGTTCTGGTGGTTAATGAGATGGGGAAAAACTTCAGCGGCACCGGAGTGGACCCTAATATTTCCGGGACCTGGTCAACGGAGTTTGGCAAGGGGGGACTAAAGGTAAAACGAACCTGTTTCCTGGATCTGACAGACTGTTCCCACGGCAATGCCAATGGAATGGGATTGGCGGACATCATTACCGCCAGGCTCTATGAAAAGCTGGATCCGGAAGTGATTTATCCCAACTGCTTTACCAGCACAGTACTACGCTCCGGCATGATGCCGCCGGTGGTTGCCACGGACAAGGAGGCAATCCAGGCATGTATCCGCACGGCTAACCAGATTGACCGGGACAATTGCCGGATAGTAAGAATAAAGAATACGCTGCATGTGGGAGAGATCATGCTTTCACAGGCATACTATGAGGATGTGGTAAGGGGAAGATACAAAGGAGTGACAGCTGTGTCGGAACCTGAAGAACTGCGGTTTGACCCGCAGGAGAATCTGATTACGCAAATGCTGCCTTAATGCGGTTTAAAAAAACCCTTGCATACAAAGGAAAAATCTGTCATAAAATTATCAGAATTTGTTTACTTAAGAAGGGGTTCTATATGGACTATTTGTATTGCATGCCTGATTTGAACAGCACCAGGGAAAACTGTGAGGATGTCTGACAGGTATAAACTGAACATTGTACCTGAGCCGGTTAAGGCAAAGTATTTCGGCGGTCTGGATTACTACAGGAAATATCGGATTTATAAGGAGATCCGGGAAATCGGAGGCAACAGCGAGGAAGCATACCTGCAGGCGGATGAGAAAGAGATGATTCTCAGCGTATGTAAGAACCAGCAGGAGCAGGAGCTTATGAAAAGCTGTATTTATGCCTATTGTTATCCGGCACAGATGGTCCTTAAATCATTCAATGACAGAGATAAAAAGAAATAACCAGCTGATATTACGGACAAAGAGAGGAAGGCTTGCCTGACCTCTCTTTTTTGAATCAAGACATGGTCTCTGGGCCCTGCATGGTCAAATCCACAAAGCGCAGTCCGGGAAGGGAAGATGACAGAAGGCCGGGAAGGAGATTCAGCCAGCTTTTGCAGCGGTCCAGAATAATGGCATCGCTGGTGATGACATATTCCCTTTCTTTGAGGACCGAATCTGCATTGGGGACCAGGTGTACCTGGCAATCCATGGCTTCTTCCTGGGCTGTTTCCAGAATCAGGCCCTTCAGCCGTCCTGAATTTGACACAGGGCTGTCCAGATAAAATACAGCTCTTTCAGCCTCCAGCTCCTTCAGCCGGCACAGCAGAAGGCGGATGGCCTCATGGGTCTTGCCGATGATTCGGTATGTTCCGCGAAGCCCTGCCAAATCCCGGATTGTGCCATCCATACACCTAAGGAGCGTGGAGCCTGAAAGGGCGATTTCCAGAGTGATGATAATATTGAAGCCGTCTATGTGCGCTTCCTTTCCCGGAACAGGACCAATGACTTCCCGCTTCCTGCGTAAGGCGATTGCCTGGCGGCAGGAGGTTGCCCGGACCAGCGCCAGGCGCTGCCGTTCGGACAGCAGATAGTGATTTCCTGTAAATACAGAGGCATTTTTCATGGGGTATCCCCGTTCAATCAGGTATAGAAGGTCCCTTTGTGCCTGGCACAGCTTCTCCAGGCTGTCCTCCCTGTAAAAAAACGCCTCATCCTCCGGCACATAACCGCGTCTGACCTGTTCCATGTGTGTTCTCCTTTTTGGCAGTTGATACAAACTGTTTATAGTATAAGATAATTGGAAAGGAATTACAATCTAAAGTATTTTATACTACAATCGGGCGCGGCATGATATAATACAGATAACAGCCAGATAGAAGCATGGCAGGAAAAGTACAGGAAAATCATATCACCAGAAAGATAAAAAAATATTATCACAGACAGAGGACACAGTCATGTTATACCAAATTTCAAACGGAACCGTATCAGTGGGCGGCGAGCTGATTCTCTCCCACATTGATTTTGAGATTCGCGGCAATGAAAAGATAGCAGTGGTGGGTAAGAACGGAGCAGGCAAGACCACCCTGTTAAAACTTGTGGCAGGGGAACTTTCTCTGGACCGGGATGACAGACGCGAAGGGGCGGGAATACGATGTTCACGCCGGCTCACAGTTGGGATGCTTTCCCAGCAGGCATTTAAGGATGGGAACAGGACCGTGGAGGAGGAACTTCTGGAGGCATGTCCCTGCCGGGATACCTTTGAGAGGGAACGCTTTGAATACGAGCGTGAGTACGACACTCTCTTTACCGGTTTCGGATTTCCAAAGGAAGATAAGAAAAAGCGGATAAGCCAGTTTTCCGGCGGGGAACAGACCAAGATAGCCTTAATACGCCTGCTCCTTGAAAAGCCGGATATACTGCTCTTGGACGAGCCCACCAACCATCTGGATATGGAGACAGCCGGGTGGCTGGAACAGTATATGAAACATTACAAAAACGCGGTGGTAATGGTTTCCCACGACCGCTTTTTCCTGGACCAGGCTGCGGATGTTGTCTATGAGCTGTCCGGAAAAGTATTGAGACGGTATCCGGGCAATTATACCCATTACCGGGAAGAAAAGCTGAAACAGATTCAGCTTCAAAAAAAGGCATATGAGCGCCAGCAGGAGGAGCTGGACCGCCTGGAAAGTCTGGTGGAACGCTTTAAGCACAAACCAAATAAGGCTGCATTTGCCAGGGCAAAGCGGAAGACAATGGACCACATGGAGCGTGTGGAAAAACCTCAGGAGGATGACGTTCATATCTTTACGGGTGAGATTAATCCTCTGCTGCCTGGCAGCAAGTGGGTATTCACTTCAGAACACCTGAAAATCGGATATGAAAGACCGCTGCTTGAAATTACCATGCGTATACGGCGCGGACAGAAGATTGCTCTTTTGGGACCAAATGGAGCGGGTAAGACCACGTTTTTAAAGACCATAGCCGGTTTCCTGCCCCCTCTGGAAGGGATCTATTCCCTCGGAAATCAGAACACCATTGGGTATTTCGACCAGCACAGCGGGGCCATCCAGTCGGAGCAGACCGTTCTGGAGCATTTTACGGCCCAATTTCCTGCCCTGACAGAGAAGGCTGCCAGAAGCATCCTTGGCGCATATCTGTTTGGTGGAAGGGACGCGCAGAAGAAGGTCAGCTCTCTTTCCGGCGGAGAGAAGGCAAGGCTGGTGCTGGCAGAGCTTTTGCAGAGCCGTCCCAATTTCCTGGTTCTGGACGAGCCCACCAACCATATGGATATCCGGGCAAAGGAAACGCTGGAATCCGCATTCCGGGCCTATAAGGGGACTATTCTGTTTGTGTCCCATGACAGGTATTTTATCCGGCAGGTGGCAGATGCGGTGATGATATTTGAACATCAATCCGTGATGTATTATCCTTTTGGATATGAGCATTATCTGGAGCGGAAGGCCAGGGAGAACCAGGGCGGTTCCATGGCAGCACAGATAAAAGCAGAGGAGCAGGCGCTGATAGCGGGTATGCGCGCAGTGCCAAAGGCAGAACGCCACCGGTTAAGGGAAATACCGGAGGATGAGGCATATCGGGAATGGAACATGCGCCTGGCAGCCGAACGTCTGGAGCCTGCCGGGAATGCGGTGGAATATCTGACAGAGCAGGTGAGGGAACTGCAGTCCATGTGGCAGGGATCCGGAGAGTACTGGAATGGCGGAGTCTGGGATCGGATGGATGAATATGAGAACCAGTGCCTGCGCCTGAAACAGGCCTGGGAGGAATGGCACAGGGCCTGTATGGAATGGCTGGATAAGGCTCAGGAGATGGAGCTTCTATAGTCAGGGGTAATGCAGGAAAAGGAATTCTTTGTCAGGCAGAAGGGAGGTTTTCCATGTTTTGGGAAAAATACGAGAAGGAACGGCTGAAAAGGGCATATCATGCGAAGCTGTCCCAAACCATATCCAGACTGGAAAAAATGGATATGTCCAGTCTTTCCCAGGTGTACTGTGCAGAGCATATGACCATGAGGCAGGTGATACGGCTCAGCGAACATCCGGTCAGATAGGGATTACTTCTGGGTATTGGCTCTGGGAAGCTTTCATCCCAACGGCTATTACCGCCAGGCCTGTCTGCTGCCCGGGCAGTATCAGCCTGCCTGGAGATATGTCCCCTGGATTATGGCCATGATGGCCCTGGATAAGGTAAAACGCTCCGGGAGAAGGGATGACCGGACCGTGGAACACATTGGGGAAATCATGGGGGAACGGCTGGACCAGGAGGCAGGTTCCCTGTCAGTGCCCTCTGCCAGTGTTCCATGGAAATGATTGACTGTTATTTGCTGCACCGCAGTTCCTGTATCAGGCGAAAGGCCCTGGAGTATAAATACCATGTCCTCAAATGCGCCTGGCCGGGCGTGGAGAATTTGCTGCTGGATGTCAATTACAGCATGCGGGATCTGGCTGCCTACATAGTTAGAAAACACAGCCAGCTGGATGTCCTTGCGTTCTATGAGAAACATCTGAAGGATCCTGACCCGGTGACAGCTGTTTTGGGAATCGGGGAGCAGGGAAGGGAGCTGGACGACAGGCATGGACTGACGGACCTTGTTTTTCCGTTTTTGGAACACGAATCTGAAAAGGTGGTCAGAAGCGCCCTGGAAACCGCAGGTATGCTGATGGGGGCAGAAGGAGAAGGAATCTACTGGAAGTATCTTCTTGATACCAGACCCTGTATATCCAAGGCAGCTTATGTGTGCATCAGGAAAAATGAGATACATCCAGGGGCCGGACTGCTTTACGGGGAACAGGAAAAATGGAGGGGATCCGATGAGACTGCGGGAAAATGCCCGTATTCCATATATGTCAGAAGATACCTGATACTCCTTCTCATACAGGAGAATTCCTGGGACCGCCTGCCCTATCTGAATACCTGCTGAAGGATGACTCTCTGAGGGAATACAGGGATAAAATGTTGGGAGCACTGAGGGTCAGAAGTCTCTATGCAAGGGTGGACCGGAAGCAGGCTGCTTTCATTAAGCGGGTACTCGCGGGAACGGGGCTGAACAGGGAGGTAATCATGGAGATTAAGGATGGCGGAGAGAGGCGGCAGGGAAAGAGGAATGTAGAAAAGGGATAGGGGTTAGAGATACGGACAAGGGAGACGTTCAGAATATGGAGATTGCAATAAACGGGGCGGTATGGTAGACTACTATTGCAGTACGTGGTACATAACATGCATGGTACGTAGAAGGAACGGCTTAATAGGAACGACATAATTATGAAAGGATATATTTGAATGCAGATTTTATTGATTAAGATAGCGGTAATTGTTGTATTCTGGAGCGGGGGAATGTTCGCGCTCAACAAGATATTCGGGATGATTCTGAAGCGGAAGGAACAGATTCATATTAAGTTCCTCCGGAGCATGTCAAAGGTCGTGCTGACAATCATAGCTTTTATCTGTATCAGCGGACTTTTCAATACCACAAAGGCGCTGAGCGCTACACTGCTTACCAGCTCCTCTCTGTTAGTAGCTATCGTTGGTTTTGCGGCGCAGCAGGTTCTGGCGGACGTCATAAGCGGCGTCATGCTCAGCTGGTCCCGCCCCTTTAATCTGGGCGAGAAAGTGAATATAAGCAGTTTGGGTATCTCCGGAATCGTGGAGGATATGACAGTGCGCCATACCGTAATCCGGACCTACCACAACAGCCGCATGATTATTCCCAACAGTGTCATCAATAAGGCAATTGTGGAAAACAGCAACTATAACAATGATTATATAGGCAATTACATGGAAGTCTCGATCAGCTATGAAAGCAACCTGGAACAGGCAATCGAAGTAATGCGGGAAACCATTGCCTCCTATCCGCTGGTGGTGGACATCCGTCCGGACCCGTCAGAGGGAAATAAGGTCAATGTGGCGGTAAAGGAACTGGGGGATGACGGAATCATCCTTAAATCCACGGTCTGGACCAAGAACATTGATGACAATTTCACTGCCTGCAGCGACATACGCCGGCTCATTAAGAAAAATTTCGATGCCGTGGGTATTTCCATTCCATACAGGCATGTCCATGTGGTTACCGGAAATGCAGGAAAAGAATTGGAAGAAAATGGAATAATACAGGAATAAAGGAGGGTTACTAATATGAAGGTAGGTATTATTGGAGCCGGGTCAATTGCCGGTACCATGGCAGATACCATCAAAGAGATGGACTGCGCACAAAATTATGCGGTGGCTGCCAGGGACTACGGGAGGGCAGCTGAATTTGCACAAAAGTATGGTTTTGAGAAAGCCTATGGCTCTTATGAGGAACTGGTGGAGGATGCCGGGGTAGAGCTTGTATACATTGCCACGCCTCATTCGCACCATTATGAGCATATTAAATTATGCCTGAACCACGGAAAGCATGTACTGTGCGAAAAGTCCTTTACGGTCAATGAGTCACAGGCCAGGGAAGTGCTTGAACTGGCCAGGGAAAAGAAGCTGCTTCTGACAGAGGCTATCTGGACCCGGTATATGCCCATGAGGAAAACCCTGGACGACGTGCTGCTAAGCGGCGTTATAGGCAGGCCCTATATGCTTACGGCCAACCTGGGCTATATCATCAGCGGAAAAGAGCGTATCATGCGCCCTGAGCTGGCAGGAGGAGCCCTTTTGGATGTGGGAATTTACCCGCTCAATTTTGCGTCCATGGTGTTTGGGGATGAGGTGGATTCTATCACCGGTACCGCGGTGATGACGGAGACCGGCGTGGACGCTGAGAACAGCATCACCATCACCTATAAGGATGGCAGGATGGCCGTTCTATGCAGCAGCGCAATGGGACTCAGCGACCGCCGGGGCATCATCTATGGTGACAATGGATTCATTGAAGTGGAGAACATCAACAACTGTGAGGGTATCAGGGTCTATGACCGCTCCAGGAATATGATTGCATCCTACGATACCCCTAAGCAGATCAGCGGGTATGAATATGAGGTGGAGGCCTGCCTGCGGGCGATTGAAGAGGGAGCTTTGGAGTGCCCTGAAATGCCTCATGAGGAAACGCTGCGGATGATGGGATGGATGGATGAGCTTCGCAGACAGTGGGGATTGGTTTATCCGATGGAGAAGTAAAAAATCACCGGAAATTATGAAAAATTACGGAAATCATGTCTATACCAACATAGGAAGAGAAATCAATGAATCCATTTATGCCCAGTGGAAGCCGTAATTTGATATTTGAAAATGATAACAATACAGAAAACGCAGGAACCGCTCTAAACGAAACCTGCGTTTTCTGATATTTTCTGGTATTTTTTCTGGTTTTACATCTTCATCTTGAGCTTCTCTTCCTCAATAGTAACTCTGGACTCATCCAGGGTAGTTCCCATGACCTTTATGAGCACATCCTGCTCCATGGTGGGAGCGTAGTAGAAGCCCTGCTGATACTCGCACTGATAGCTGTTCAGGGCATTCAGCTGGTTCTCTGTCTCCACGCCCTCCGCGATGATATGGATGCCCAGTTCCCTGGCAATCTGAATCAGGCCGCCTGCTATGGAAGCCGATTTGGGGTTGGGCTCCAGCTGCCATACAAACATGCGCTCCAGCTTCACTGTGTTGATGGGAAGGTCCAGGATACTGCTGACAGGAGCGCATCCGGAGCCGAAGTTGTTGAGCACCAGCTCCACACCCATGTCGGAGAGTTCCTGCATGGTGATGTTTACATTCAGATATACATTGGACAGGGCGCTGTCATCTACCTCCAGGGCCAGCTTGCCTTTGGGTATCCGGTAGGTCTCAAGGACCTTTGTGACCTGCTCCAGGAAATCTTCCTGAACCAGAAGCACCGGCGAAACAGGGATACAGATGGAGTCAAATACCCTTCCGGTATTCATCAGTTGGCTTATGCATTTTCCGGCATGGTCCAGGGCGTAGTATCCAATGGCCCTAATCTGACCGGAATCCTCTGCTATGGACATAAACTCAGCGGCGCCCACCAGTCCGATGCCCTGAATGAAGATTCTCATGTAGGAATCAGCCCTTGTAAAACGGCCTTCCTTCAGGTTATAGGTGGGACGGTAGCGGACTTCCAGCTCATTCTTTTCCAGGGCTGTCTGAAGGTACATGGCAACAGCCTGGCGGCGGACGAACTGGGTATGCATGCTGCTGTCATATACAGCCATCTGGTTCGGTCCCCAGTCGGAGGAAGCCGACACAGCCAGGTCCAGGCGCTTAAGCAGCTCATCCGTGTTGGTTGCATGACCGGGATAGGAGCAGAGGCCTATCTGTGCGGAACACAGACAGTCCACGCCGCGTATTTTCCAAACATTTCCGAAGCGTTCCAGAATCTCATCAGCCAGGTCACAAGCCTGCCCTTCTGATAACTGTTCCAATATGATAATGAATTCCACGCCTATGTAACGGTAGATATTGCCCTCAGCCACTTCCTTCAAATAGCTTTTTATCTGGGACAGAAGGTCCTCACAGTAATCATATCCGAACGTCTTATTCAGACTCTTGAAATTCTCCAGATAGAGCTTTAGAACCACACCCTTGGACGAGGGGGTGCCCAGTACGGATTCCAGCCTGTTCATGCAGGCTGCGCGGCCCTCACTGGCAGCATCCGGTTCAGTCGGGGTAAAGACGGGCGGTGAAGGCGGAAGCTCTGCTGCCCCTTTTTCTTTTTTATGGTGAAACAAACTCATGATTGTTTCCTCCTTAGTCATGTAAGCGGTTGTCTGCAATCGCATTTCCTTTATTATAATATAAAAGCCAGAAAATCTCAATTTTTATTTATGAAATGTTAGACGAAATGGAAAAAATGATAAATAATTTCTTTTTCTTTGCAAATTGACTTAACTATGCTATAATAGCCACAGATATTGCAACAAGGAGATAAAACCTTTATGAAGATGAAACGTGTATTCTTAAAGTTAAGCGGAGAGGCCCTTGCAGGCCCTAAGAAAACCGGGTTTGACGAGGACACGGTGAAGGAAGTTGCCAGGCAGGTAAAGCTCTCTGTAGATGCAGGTATACAGGTGGGAATCGTCATTGGCGGGGGTAATTTCTGGAGAGGCCGTACCAGTGAGGCCATTGACAGGACCAAGGCAGACCAGATTGGTATGCTGGCCACTGTTATGAACTGTATTTATGTTTCTGAGATTTTCAGAAATGCAGGCATGATGACGCAGATTCTTACGCCCTTCGAGTGCGGCTCCATGACCAAGCTGTTTTCCAAGGACAGGGCGAATAAGTATTTTGAAAAGGGCATGGTAGTATTCTTTGCAGGCGGGACAGGACATCCCTATTTTTCCACGGATACGGGAATTGCCCTCAGGGCCATTGAGATGGAAGCCGACTGCATCCTGTTAGCCAAGGCCATTGACGGAGTGTATGACAGCGATCCAAAGCTGAACCCAGAGGCAAAGAAGTATGACACCATTTCCATACAGGAAGTCATTGACAGGCAGCTGGCTGTGGTGGATTTGACTGCGTCTATTATGTGTATGGAGCATAAGATGCCCATGGCGGTGTTCAGTCTCAATGAGAAGGACGGGATTGCAAACGCCATGCAGGGCCGGATTAACGGGACCATCGTTACTGCGTAATAAAGCGAACATTATTAAGCAGCAGGGAAGGCTGCATTAACAGGAGGAACTTATGGAAGAATTAAAAGTTTATGAGGACAAGATGAATAAGACACTGGATGTATTGCTGTCTGATTACGGCACCATCCGCGCAGGACGTGCCAATCCCCATGTGCTGGACAAGATTAAGGTGGACTATTACGGCACGCCTACACCCCTCCAGCAGGTTGGCAATGTTTCTGTTCCGGAAGCCCGCATGATTGTGATTCAGCCATGGGAGAAGAGCCTTCTTAAGCCAATTGAGAAAGCCATCCTCACATCTGAGCTGGGCATCAATCCCACCAACGACGGAAACTGTATCCGTCTGGTGTTCCCTGAGATGACAGAGGAGCGCAGAAGGGAAGTTTCCAAGGATGTAAAGAAAAAGGGCGACAACGCAAAGGTAGCCCTGCGCAATATCCGCCGTGACGCAAACGAGGCCTTTAAGAAGGCAGAGAAGGCAGGGGATATTTCTGAGGATGATCTGACCCAGATGACAGAGAAGATGCAGAAGCTTACGGATAAGATGGTGGAGAAGGTTGACAAGGCAGTGGAAGAAAAGACCAAGGAAATCATGACCGTGTAATCCGTGATAAATGAATATGGGAGGCAGGAGTGACTCCTGCCTCTTAATTTGTTTTTGATTCCGGAAAGATATAACATGATAAAGATATTATTTGGGAAAGTTACATTTAGACAAGAAAGGCAGAAAAAGAATGGCATTAGATAAGGATATGATTATACCGGAGCACGTGGCCCTGATACTGGACGGAAATGGCCGCTGGGCCAAAAAACGTGGGCTTCCCCGCACCATGGGGCACAAGGAAGGCTGTGTCACCGTGGAGAAAACCGTTGAGATTGCAGCCAGAATGGGAATCAGGTATCTGACTGTCTATGGGTTCTCCACCGAGAACTGGAAACGTTCCGCGGAGGAAGTGGGGGCGCTGATGCAGCTGTTCCGCTACTATATGGTGCGGCTTTTAAAGATTGCGTCTGCCAATAATGTACGGGTAAA
>OBWQ01000453.1_pt1 | contig 16740 bp, 19 predicted proteins | sample 1476511 | NCBI WGS metagenome assembly OBWQ01 (sample SAMEA2580126, study PRJEB22360) | human gut metagenome | biome: human gut; feature: human-associated habitat; material: faeces | place: Denmark | collected 2008/2010
CTACCGTCAATGTCAAAACAATGGAAGCTGTGCAAAACGGGATGCGTTCATATAAGCCCCATGATGTTTTTCTCCATCCGCTGGGCCTGGAATAACTCTCCTTTTCGCTCACGCCAGTCTGTCCATGTTATTCCGTCCGGCAGAGTCTGACGGCTGAGTTCTCCCACCTGCAATGGGGCTGTCAGCCACAGACGCCATCCGGAAAAACTCCCCGAAGGATAACGCATAAGGCGTGACGCATCCTGTATATTTACCAGTAGCTCACTCTTGTCAATGTCACTGCCGGCAGCAAAAATTCCTGCGACAGTAAACAGGCGCTGAGCAGGCAGACGACCGAGTGGAGTGAACTGACTGGCTGACGGAACCATAATGCGGACTTTATCACCGCGATTAACCCCCAACTGAGCCGCAATCTGTTCACCAAGAATGACATTATACTCACCCGGTTGTAATACGGACTGGCTCACATTGACCAGATAAGGTGACAGAGGGTCCTTTTCTGCCGGCCCGATACCCAGCATAATTCCGGCAGCCACATTGCCGGCACTTTGCAGCACAACCTCACCTGTTGTTAAGGGGGCAATTCGCTGAACACCGTCAAGCTTTATCCTGTCTGCAGGTAATATGTCGTCATTAATATAACCTTTTTCTGCAGAGAGAATGGCATGGGGCATAAGGTCCAGAATATTCTTCTGTAATTCACGTTCAAATCCGTTCATTACAGATAATACTGTTATCAGGGCCATAACGCCGAGAGTAATACCAATCGTTGAAAGCCAGGATACAAATCGGCTGAAGCGGTCTGCTGCGCTACCATATTTATAGCGAAGCCCTATAAAAACAGTTACAGGTTTGTACATATCTCTTTTTTAACAATGGTTACTAATCAGAATTGTTTATACGCCGGCCAGCAGGTTAATAACCGGCAGGATAATTGTCATCAGTTAACGAATTTCTGCTCCTGTATTGAGCTACCCTACTGGTTTATCGGGGCGAGTCAGACATTCGCAGTGATTCGACAATAATATTAAATGCCGCAGAGGATTTCAGGCGACTGGTATAATACAGATAATAGCCCGGGAAAGTGACTGAAAAATCGCCCAGGGCAGTCAACAGTGTTCCTGATGTGATGTCATTCTGCACCAGTTCCTGCGGAACATATGCCAGAGCGTAATCATCGGGACAGGTCTGTCGAATCTGGCTGATACTGTTAACCGACATTCTGTCCCTGAACCAGCATATTGGGGTCAGTTTGGATATCGAAAATTATTGTACGTTAAGGCTACTTTTTAATCAGTCATTGGTTCTCGATAAAGTGCCTGAATACGGCAAACCTGCGAAGTGCTGTAGCCCGTAGCATCTGCTGTTTCTCTAATGCTGAGTTTTTTTACTTGTCTGTAGTACAACACTTTCTGATGCCGTTCCTGATCGGCTTGTTTTCCCCGGTATTTACCCAACGTATGAGCTCGTTCAATTCCCTGTTTTTGGCGTTGGCGACGACTCAGCCAGTCCTTATGCGACATCGCGGCCATCAGGTCTATAAGCATATTATTTATTGCAGTTATCACTGCGCGGGTAATCGGATCTGATTGTGAAGGATCTTTATCTGAAAGGGCTTGCCATGATGTTGGAACATCTAGACTGACAATTCGCAATTCATGTTGTTCAATTTGCTTTTTCAGCGTTATCCAGTCGCTGTTGCTAAGACGGGTCAAGCGGTCTATCTGCTCAACCAGTAAAATATCATTACGGTGACTGTCCATCAGTAATCGCCCCAGTTCCGGACGGTCAAGCTTTGTACCGCTTATGTTCTCCCGATAATAACTGGCAATTTTATGCCCCCGTTCCTGGACGAACTGTTCCAGTATCTCTTTTGCCCGATCTGCAAACTGATCTTCTGTTGACCCCCTTAAATAAGCTCTGATGAACATTTTTTCACCGCATTATCGCATTTAGGTTGTTGCATATATTCTATCGCATATAGGTTATGTCATTAATTGTATGAGGTCACATTTTATATCTCGCATCAGGGTGTACCCTATCGCGATAGGTAAGCCTGTTCAAAAAACAGGCTTACCGTACAATAATTTCCAATATCCAAACTGACCCCTTGCTTTAGTGCGCTTGCCAGCCAGCGGGTAAAGAGGTTTTCCTGTGCCGACGAGAGAACGCCACCATCCTGCCTAGCCAGCGCAAGTGCCACCAAGGCACACCACGCCAGATGACCTGATTTTTCTGTCAGCGTCACGGCTTCTCCCGCAAGTCAGAAAGATGATGTAACGTCATTGTGCGAGCCATTAACTATCTGCCCATTTTTCATGGATCTTTTTAATATTTCGATGCTTTGATGCCTGCTGAAAATACGTTGGATTTTTTTCTACTGCATCGTTTATCACATGTCTATATTCAATTTTCATATCATCGTTATCGAAGTATTCTTTAATAATGCAAAAACATAAACGATCCAATCCGTTTAAATAATTTTCGATGCATTCATCTAAATACAAAGATGCAGAGTCTAGTTCATCTTGCCTTCCTTTGTCTTTCAATGTAAGAACATTTAAACTTGCTTTTGTTAACTCTCTTCGACTATTTTTTATTTGATTTTCAACCTCAAGAAAAGTTCCTAATTCACTAATTCTATTAGATTTTACAGCTTCCTGAACCTGGATTCTTAACTTACTTAATTGTGATATGGCAACACCGAGCATAATTAAAGCAATGACAGCAGATATAACATATACAATTAATGATCCTATATTGTAAGCCTCTTGTGTCATTCTATTTCTTTCCTTGCACTTTAGCAGCGACAGCAGCTTTTGCAGCGGCAATTAAATTCCATAGTTTCCTGGAGTCTTGGCTTTCAAAACAAGGTGTTAAATTTCCACCTAACTCATTATAGAGGTCGATCCAAAATTTTTCTTTCGACTCTACTTTAATATTTGATTTTTCGATTACATTTGTGGCCTTCGCTAAAATAGATTCATAGGATGAAGGTTCATCAAAAATTTCTTTCGCTATCTTCTTTACATATTCATCAACGGTCATTTAGTTTTCCTTGCTGTATTTGGTTGCTTTGGATTGGTCGAATTTCAACCGCTGCGGTTCGGGGTTCTGTGACACCCGAACTTTACCATGGTTTCCCAAGGTTTTCCCTTTTATATTATTGAAGCTATTTCCTTTTACCGAAATAAGATTGCGGTCCTGTGCTGAGCAAAATGAAAATTCGGCAATCGCCTGCGCACGTCTGGTGACCAGCTCATCATTATTCATGGTTCTTGCATCTCCGTCAGACGTTTTTATATCCGGACAGCCCCTCTATGGCCACTTCTGTGCAGTATGCAATACACGCAGGATATACACTTTTCCCCACTGGCTGTCGACCTCATAAACCAGAACAAAATGCGGGTGAATAACCAGTTCCCGGGTACCTTCCACACGACCGTTGCGGCCTTTATACGGCTGCCCGGCCAGGCTGCTGGCTGAATAACCAATCCGTTCGTCCAGTTCAATGGCAGCCATCAGGTTCTGCTCCGCAATGTACTCACGAATGCGCTTCCTGTCCTGGCTGGCCAGCATGGTCCAGAATATCTCCATCATTTACCGGCGACCTTTCTGCTCATTTCATCCCGCCATGCAGTCGCGGAGGATTCGACCATGTCATGTGGAAGCACATCACCGCGCCCGAGTTGCTGACGTCCTGCCTCAACCTGGTCACGGAACCAGGTATTATGCTGCCGTTCAACGGTCTGGCGCATAAAATCCCGGATTAACTGAGAGCCATTACGGTCCATGCTTTTTGCAGCGGCCATAAAAGCATCCTTCAGTTCAGCGTCGATTCTTAAACTCATATTAACCTGTGCCATTTATCACCTCGTCATTACCACGTATATACACAGTATATAACGATTCAGATATCGTCACCAGGATATGCCGCGCCAGCGGCATGGAAGGCGGCACGCTGTGGTTACATGTGATACCGGAGTAAAACCGCCGAAGCCCGGCGTAAGCCGGTACTAATTGATAGATTTCACCTTACCCATCCCCAGCCCTGCCAGACCATACCCGCTTTCAGCTATGACAGAGCTTCTGTGCGCGGTCGGAGTGGTCCCGACAAGGGTTTACCCGTAGTCGGGGCGTATCTCCGCGTTAGCGGGCCGTGAGGGCCGCTTACGAGCGTGTATTGAGGACTTCCAGCCAGAAGACTGACAGCGATGAGAATACTTAGTTACAACATTCATAATTAAAAGCGATGTTGTTCCCGCCCTTTGGGCGGGGGCGGCCTCGCTTTTCAGTTATGAGGGAGGGGCTTTGTGGTTTCAGTTCTGCGCTGGACCGGGGTTTTTCCGGGGTCTATGTTTGCATGTTGTAACTAAATTGACTCCGGTCGGGGCCCGCCGCTTGCGGTGGGAGGTGTATATTTGTCTGTCCACAGGACAGGCAGTGAATAGGTTTTCTTTTTAAATGAATGAAATTAAGTAGTTTAAAGGAGATATAAACAGGTGTTTAAAAGATACATTGCACCCTGTAGGGCTAACGGCTGGCGCTTTATGACATAAACGGTTGTAACCTTATGATGAAGTCCCTTGCAGTTTAATGTGGATAAGCAAAATTACCCGTCTGTGAGACGTGTTTTGTATTAAAAACAGGGGGTCGGATGCACCAGAAGGTGGATGGTGAGGTTGTTTTTTGTATGTAGTGCTGATTTTTTGTGCTCTGGTGGACTTCAGGCGTGCGAATGCCTCCGGCGCGGGCCGGATTATTCAGAAGAAGTCACTTTCAGGGGGAGGCTGTGGCCAGCCGGCTGTAATTACGGTTACGTGACAGAATCATGCGCTCCTTCACACGACGTTCCACTTCGCGTTTTACCGCCTCACGATTAGCTGTAAAGCGCCCTTCCGAGATTTCATGCGTCAGTTGTCGTTTCACCAGGGTGACGATATCCTGACGTTCCCTGTTCGCATCACGACGCGCCCGGGCACGTTTTATTCCCCGGGACTTAAGCTCTGTCTGGTAACTGCGGAAACGCTCACGGACAAAACGCCAGGCTTTCGCTATCAGTTCATCCATACCCAGGGTATCCAGTCCCTGCTTTTTACGCTGTCTGTTTTCCCATTCCACGCGGCTGCGGCGTGCGGAAGCCACAGCCTCTTCAGACACATCGAGAGCAGCAAACAGCGCCGGTGTGAACGTGATATCGGTCGGGATATAGCACCCGATAAGCGGGTCATATTCCGTCTGGTAGGTAATCAGCCCCAGCTCTGCCAGGGACGTCAGGGCCCGGGTGGCACGGGTGATGGAGAGTTTTCCGGCAGCAGACTCCGTCGCCAGCCCGCACTCAATGGCCAGTGTGGTGATGGAACACTGGACGCGGTTGGCCAGCGGGTCATAGTGGAAACACAGCCCCTGCAGCAGCGCATCAATAGCCCGCCGACGCAGCACCGGTGGCATGCGCCGACGCAGTCCCTTCGAACGGGCATGCGCCACATGAATAGCGAAATCAAAACGGGAGGTGAAGCCCACCGCCTTTTCCATCAGTTTTTCGCAGAACTTCAGCGTTCCGGCACCTTCACGGGGTGTGAACACCGGATTCGGGTTCTTTACCTGGCGGTAATACGTTTGTTGAAGATCAGTCACACCATCCTGCACTTACAATGCGCAGAAGGAGCGAGCACAGAAAGAAGTCTTGAACTTTTCCGGGCATATAACTATACTCCCCGCATAGCTGAATTGTTGGCTATACGGTTTAAGTGGGCCCCGGTAATCTTTTCGTACTCGCCAAAGTTGAAGAAGATTATCGGGGTTTTTGCTTTTCTAGCTCCTGTAAATCCACATCAGAACCAGTTCCCTGCCACCTTACGGCGTGGCCAGCCACAAAATTCCTTAAACGATCAGCAATCTATCACTCACGCCTGAGATAAGCAAGAATGTGAATATTTACGAAGTCGCTCTGCGTTTCAGCTCTGATTCAATCAGTTTTTCAAGCATCTGCGCCTGGGTAATACCTTCCTCATCCGCCAGTTCACTCAGCCTGTCTTTTAACCGGGCCTGGATAACCGCATGAAAAGCCTTATGAGTGTTGCTTCTGCGAGCCAGAGAAGCTCTTTGCCTCTCTCTGTCCGGAACAGGGTTACCTTTCCGGTATGCACGCTTGGTGCCTGATGAGGAAGTCACTGCATTTTCTGTCTGCGACATCTCGTCTCCTCAATACTCAAACAGGGATCGTTTCGCAGAGGGTACTACAGTTTTTTGAAATCAGCGACTTGAAAGTTGTGACGATGATCAGTGTTGGCGCACAAATCATGTCTGATTACGACCGTTTAATGTGATTTTGATAATGAAATGACTGAAAAGCAGGAAATGCCTTAACCAGGATGCCGACCCCGGGCGGGACCGGCTGTTTCTGGCATTTCGGGTGTCTGCCCCTGAAATACCTCACACTTCCGGAAAGCGGGGACTTCCGTCCCCGCCCGGCAGCTTACATCCGTGCTTCGTAGGCCAGAGTTACCTGCACCACTGTATTTCCCCTGTGAATATTCAGCTCACATAACCGTTCCCTGAATATCAGCGAAAAACACAACACCGTGGCGCACACGGCGAGCAACCCTATAAGGGAGTATTTCGTCATAAACTTTGACCTCTCTGCAAGGAAGAGGCTACAATCAGTAGTGTTAAGGTACTTCATGCAGACCTCACGAGTTAATGGATTAACGAGTGGGGTCTTCGCATTTCTGGTACCTGCGTCTTGCCTGAACCAGAAAGGCTCAGACACCCGCCGCGATAATACCACATTCCCTGTTGCTGACTATTACCACCATTTACCTGTTTTTGTTACAGAAACGCCGGGAGCGGGGAAAACTTGCTTTTTCCCGTTTCCGGGGGTGGACAACTGAGCAACGCGAAGGCGTCAGCTACGATTAATCAGAATAAAAATAATAAGCTTCATTATTTATCTGCTCTTGGTAATTAATTATGTTGAATTATTACTTTACATATTCCCATATCTCTTTTGGTATCCTGTCATATAACTTTCCGGTGATTAATTCCGCTAACCGGTGGTCTGCTGCTGAATTAAATGATTCACGTTCACTGTTCGATAAACTGTCTCTGTTTTTATGAATAATTTTTTCCAGCGTATTGACTGATGAACATCGCCGTAACTGATACAACCATTCCTGTTTTGTTTTTGCCATTTTTATTCCCGCTGAGAACAGATGAATGATAAGATTGCCATCGCTTTATTTACGGTGTCTCCATATCTTGGGTGGAACCGGATCAGCATCTGACCAGAGTCCACGTTTTTGTTGTCTGGCTTCGTTCTGAAGGACAGGCAGCACGGGATCTGTGTTGTACTGCTCATATACCCAAGCAGCCCCGGCCCGAACCATAAACTGATTAATATTCATTCCGTCTGGTGCATAAACCTGCCCGTGAATACGACCATAACAATCTCGCTGAAAATATGTGACGGTAACCGTTTTTCCTGCGACCAGTGATTTCATCATGTCTGTTGACCACCGGTCATAATCCTGTTTCTTTTCCGGTGCATCAATATTTACCAGCCTGATCCGCACCGCCTTCCGTGAGTCCATTACCTCGATGGTATCACCGTCCAGTACACGAACACCCCGTCCATGAATATCTGCAGACAATACCGGCCATGAAAAGATAAATAATACCAGTGGAATATATTTCCTCATGTTATTCTCCATATCAAATAAATGGCACCTGTATTTCAGGCATCCTGAATATTGCAGCACACATTGAATAACACCTTATTTTGTGAAATTAATCACAAAATATAAAATCACGACTTAATACGGAAAAAACTCTGTGCTACTCAGAACTGTCCGGTCATACTGCCCGACCGGATATTAAAAAAGCAAATCTCATAAACTCCTTTCAGCCTTCTGACTCCTGGAGTAATGAAGGCTGCTTTTTCGTTACACCCTTCCCCGGCAGCGCCGGTAGCAGTGTTCAGCCCTTTTTCGGGCAAACTGCTGCCAGTCTGTCCGGGGCGCAACACAGGCAGCCCGTCGCCATCCTTCTGCCGCTTCCATCCAGCGTCCACTGACCTCCAGAATAACGGCCCGGCTTCCGGCACGCTGCCAGCGCCAGACCTGACCGTTCCGTGAACTGTTTCTGAATCCATTCATCTTTATCACTCCTCTTTAACCCGTCAGTATTATGGTGTTAAATAATCAACTGAATTGGCTTCCTTTCGGGTACGGAAGTTATTTCCTTTTAAGCCTTATTTCCCTGCCTCCTCTCTCTGAGGGAGGTTTTTTTTATTTCTCATCAAGCACGGCCTGAAGTTCTGCCTTTATCCGGTTCTGGCGGCGGATTTTCGCCAAACGCTCTGCCGCATACACTTCCTCCTCCTGAGAAATATGCTCCGTCACATACCCTTCCGTGTCATACCGGCAGGCACCGGCTTTCATGGCACACAGATAGCTTTCTGAACGGGTAATGGCCTTCAGCGCCCTGCGCAGTTTTTTATGCGAAAGCGGGATATTCCGCTGCGCCACGTCTTCCAGTAACACGTCCCGGATACCGCAGGCCAGAAGCCGGGGGGTGTCACCGTCAAACAATCCCTGCCACCAGGGCTTCAGGGTATTCACGGCCTCATCCAGCGTGGGCAGGCTCAGATAAATGGACAGCGCCTGTCTGGCCTGCGCTTTTTTTGCCGCCAGCTCTGCTTCCCGGGCCGCTTTCTCGGCCAGCTTCTGCTTTTTCACCTTCCACTTTGGTGGCGTGGTGACATTGATTATGGTTTTCCGGCTGCGGACAGGTGTTGTTCCCTCTGTTTTCCGCTTCAGTGTCAGTACCGGTCGCTTCTGCTCTGTCATGCTGTATTCTGCCTCTGACGAATCGTCCTCTTGCGGCCAAAGATACCACACCCGTCACAGTGCCAGAACGCCCAGCACAGCCAGATGACAGGCATAGAACGTCGGGAAAAAATCTCCGGACCAGAAACGGGGCAAGGATTTCCCTGCACACGACACCAGACCAACGGTCAGCACCGTCATCATAAGTCCGGCCACCGCCGCCGCATCACTCGTGGCAAGGTTAAGCGCCGGAATCACGGCCAGCAGGCATGCAACCAGCGCCAGACATTCCATTCTGTCTTCCGCCTGATACAACCGGTGGCTGACCGCCAGCATCAGCAGCCCGGCAATGCCGTAACTGGAACCGGACAAAGGCAGCCATACTGCCAGCAGCAACATGCACCCTACGGAACGCCACCAGGTGCGCGTTTCACTCCACATCAGCACCTGTGCCACAACCGCAAAGGCAAACAGGATATTTCCTTCATACCAGGGAAAACCGGCCAGATAATACGCGAACTGGGCAATCACTCCCCATCCCCACAACCGGTTAATAGCCGGTTGCCGGATATGCGCATGACAGGACAGATTCAGCCCCCACACCAGGGCAAACAGCGGAAAGGCTCCTCGCCCGGCCAGAAACATCCACGACTGGTCCAGATGCAGAATGCGGTTTGCATGGTCCAGAACCATCAGCACCAGTGCCACCGTTTTGATGATATCCCGCTGTCCGGGTGACCAGACCAGCAACGACTGCAACCAGGTATCGGTCCGGGCAGCCAGTGAATCATTACGTGTTGTGTTCGTGTTATCCGTTGTCATCAGCGTTTATCTTCCTGTATCAGTCTCCGCCCAGGGTTTTCTCTTTCTGCAGGTCACGGACCATATCCCGCTCCATCTGCTGCAGTCGCTCCTGCAGCAGGTTTTCCCGGGCAATTTCCCTGACAGCTTCCCGCTCCCGTTGTGGTTCACGCAGAACACTCTCCGGCAGCGCGGCTTCCCGTTCAGTTATGGCTGCCCGGTCACGCTCCTGCCCGGCAATCTCCCTGACAGCCTGCTCTGTTTTGCCATCCGGCAGGTCAGGTTTGTTCTCTGCCATTTTACGGACAATTTCATCCGCACGGCGTTCCGTTTCACGGCGGATAGCCTCTTCAGCCTGCCGCTGTGCCAGTACCTCTGCCGTGACCGGCTCACCGTTTCCGGCACCCGGCTGGACACTGTTGTCCGGGATATCCCCCCACACGCGACCGCCGGTGATGGCACCGGGATTCCACGGGCGACCTTCACCGACAATTCTCACCACCACACCGCTGTCAGGATTATCACGGGCAATCCGGACACCATCCTGCATATTATCAGCCAGCAGGCTCTCTCCGTTACGGCTGCCCTGCAGGGCCACGAACTGCGCATCTCCGCTGCCTTTCACCCGGCCTTCACCGCTGAATCCCCGCAGCCCGTTTCCGTCATCCGTGGTCAGCGGGTTCAGCCAGATACCTGCTGATTTGCCGTTACGGTCAAAAGCCGGCAGTGCCACATACGGCTGCGGATATTTGCGCCCTGGTGCAATAAACCGTGCAGGACTGTCTCCCCCGGCAAGTCCCGCCTGACGGAGAACGGCACGCCCTGCCGCCACGTCCCGCAGTTCCCGAGCCGTACTGAACAGCCGCTCTGCATTCATGACCTCCCGGTCAGCTTTCGGCTCCAGCACATCGTGGGCAGTCCCTTTCTGTACGGCATTGTTGATGGCATCCGTCCAGCCCTGACGGTCATCAGTGTACACCTGCACATGCTGCTTCATACGCGACAGGGCAACGTAGGCTGACTCAAAGCCGGCCATCTGTTTCCGGCCACCTTCCGTGCCTTCAAGCGCGATGGCAAAGGTTTCACTCGCCCCCTGTGCACCGTGGGCAGTGATGGCATAGGCCAAATCAATATGTTGTTCTGCCTGCTCCTGACCGGGGCGAATCACCCGGGTCTGCAGTCCGTCAGAAAGCGTGACACTGTCACCGGAAACCGCCGTCACCGTCCAGACGCTGTTGGCCACATAGCCGCGCTCCCGGTCACTCTTCGTGAAGCGCATCCGGTCACCGGTCCCCACCCGGATGGTGTCCGGGGTGTACAGTGTGACACCTTCAGCCACCGCCTCCCGGGGCGAAATCAGCCGCGTGTTACCTTCCGCATCCTGCAGGGTTATCAGCCCGTCACCCTTACTGATACCGGCAATCCGGTGATACACATTATCCACCAGGACAAGTGCGTCCCGATGTGTCTCCCAGGTGGAGAGACGACGCAACTCCCCGTCGCGTATATTCGCTGTGTTCAGGACAGGCACCATGACCTGCTCTTTTCCCAGCTCACCGGCCTTTTCCCGTGCATCATGAATCATGCTGTTCAGCACGCGCCGGTCCTCATTCAGGTGCGTGACAATCAGCGTCTGCTCCCGTGCTTCCGGTGTTCTGCCGGTATAGTCGCGGACAATGGCTTCATACAGTGTCATGGGGACATCCGGGAAAGCCTCGCCTTTCAGCATCGCCTTCTGCTGCGCTTCTGCCAGTTTCGCTTCCTGGCTGTGACTGAACTCCATCACGGAGTGCTCCGGTGCCCATGCGCCCTCCAGACGTGGCACCTGAGACGGTTTCACACTCTCAAGCCCGGATAGTGCCCTTTCCACATCCCGGTTAATCAGGTTGTATACCGCCTCCCGCAGTTCCGGCGTCTGACGCACAATCTCCTTCATGATGGCCACATCGGCAGCACTGCGCGTCTGCTGGAGACGGAAAGGCTGACCGGGCGCGATGGCCTGCAGCTGGTCCGTGTCACCACTGGCCACGGCACGACCGCCACCGGCCGCAATCAGGGCGTATGCCCGTGCCATGTCGGTATTGCCCACCATTGAGCTCTCATCGAGCAGGAACAGCGTGTTGCTGAAATCCGGCGTTTCTCCGCTGCGCTGCTGCAGCTGCGTGTCATGCAGAAAGGACGCCAGTGTCTGCGCATCCACGCCGGCGCTGCGCATCTCCCCGACCGCACGGTGTGTGGGACCCAGCCCAACGACACGGGGACGCTCACTCTCCGGCAGCATGTTCACGGCTGACATCACCACCCGGAACTGTGTGGTCTTACCCACACCTGCATAGCCCTGCACCACCGTGAAACGGTCGGACGTTTCCAGTATCATGCGGGTGGCGGCGCGCTGTCCTGATGTCAGTTTCTCCATGAGTTCGCCAGGTACTCTCTCCATCAGCGGCGTGACCGCCTCCTTACCTTCGAGAATATGGCGAAGAATGCTTTTTTCAGCCTCATACGACGCACGGGAAACCAGCAGGTCTGTGCCATAACCTTTTGCCACATCCACATGCAGTAAATCGCCCCGTTTTATCTGCGCATTGATTTCCCGCCCCAGGTCAGCAAAACTGGTTCCTTCTGCAGCAAACGACTTTGCCTCTGTCAGTAGGTCCACATGGCTGAAGGCCAGGTTTTTACTTTCCACCACCGGAAGGGCAAGATGAATGGCCTGCTGTGCCGGCGTGTGAAGTGCGGACTTCTGATGACTGATAGCCGTTTCCAGCGATGCCTCACCGGCCCGCGTCTTTATCTGCTCAGAAACCACCGTAAAGGACGGATGGCGGGCAAGTTTTTCCGCAGTACGGGTTTCATCCAGTGAGGAATACAGCCGGACATCACGACCACTGCGGGCCAGACCGTTCAGGGTGGCATTGTCCATTGCCATCTGTGTGACGGAGGCAAAAACCGTCGCACTGTCACTGACGGAATGCCCGGGTGTTTCCACCCAGCCGTTCTCCAGCTTCAGTGCCGTGAACGGTGAATCCCCCACAGGCAGGGTGGCCGGTTCAGCCCGTCCCGGCACAACAACCGTCATCGCATCCTCACTGACGGATGCCACCTGCAGGCGGTCACCGCCGGAGACGCGGAGTCCGGGGATTTTTCCCGTCACCCTCAGACGCTCGCCGTCTGCCACCAGCATTTTTTCCAGCCGGAACAGCGACCAGCTGCTGTCCAGCGAGGAAATACGCACCACCTGCGTTTCACCCTGTGCATTCCGCAGGGTCAGGCTGTGACTCTGCGCCGTCACCCGGTCGATAACATAGCGGTCATGACTGCGTGTCTCCGGGTTCCACTGCTCCATCACCATCCCCGGACGGTACATATCCCGCAGATAACGGCTCCGGCTGTCCAGCCAGACCGGTGACAGGGCGGTCATGGTTACCTCCGGGTGTCCGAGCACGCCCTGTGTTTTCAGCTCACTGCGAATGGCCTGTGTCAGTATGGCCTGTTCCCGTACCCCGCTGACCTGTGCCACGCTCTCTTCTCCGGCTTTCACGCTGGCCGCAAAATCCCCGGTCAGCCGGGCATAGCGGACATTACGGTCCGGTTCACTGATGATGGTTGCCGGTCGCTGCTCTCCGCCCTGCCAGCGATATATGTTCACCCCGGCATCCTTCATGGCCATCAGCGCACTGCCTGTACCGGTTCGCTGCCCGCTGTCGGTTATCAGGATCTGTACGTTATGACGTGCGGCACCGTCCAGCAGGGTTAACGTCTCTTTCAGGGAGAGTTTTTCACCCTGGTCGACAATAACTGTACTGCCTGGTGTGAAGGCCATGCCTTCCAGCAACTGACGACGCCCGGTTATCAGTTCACCGGACAGCCATTCATCCTGCTTCAGGTTCATCTGTGAGCGACGGTCAGCAGCGATAATCTGCACCTCCCGCCCCTGCTCCCGGGCCATCATTGCCAGTTCAGCCACCCGCTCACGCTGCCCGGCTGCGCCACCCTGCCCTGACACAATAGCCAGTGGCGGACGATCCTGTGCCAGAACACTGACCGCATCGCTGTAACCGGCAGTCCGGGAAACACTTTTCTCCGGATGTACGGTTACCCGGTTCTGTTTCATGATATCGCGACTGAGTGCCCGGACTGACAGTTCATCGAGCACATGAATCCAGGACGTGAACAGCCCCTTCTCACGGTCAAGGGGGATGAGTTGCTCACGGCTGATGGCCTCATCAATACCAGCGCATGCCCGCTCAATCACGCCCTCTTCCGGCGGCAGTATGCCGATTGTTCTGGCCAGCACGTCCGTATACGTGAACTGCACTTTTCGTTCACTTAATCCGGCAATGGCCTGTGTCACCGCCTGCTGCACATCCGGTCCCTTCAGTGAAACAGCCCCGGGCGCCTGCGTGCGGGTCTCTGCCCGTTGCTCCGCCGCGTCACGATATGCCCGGATATCGAACCCGGTTTCCTTCAGCGTCTGCATCCACTCGGTCATTTTGATTTCAGGATCGACGTGCTGTTTGGATTTTCGCGTATCCAGTGCTGCCACATCCCGGGATTTCAGCGAGGCGTCTTCCCCGACGGCCTCCCTGATAGCCTGCGAACGACTGGAAAAGGCCTCCACCGGTACGCCCGGCATCTCCCACATCCCGTGCTTACCGACCACTTCGGTTTCATAGCCCAGCGCCTCAACCTGCTCTTTCAGCTTTTCCCGGTAGAGTCTGCCAAAGGCAATCTGATTAGCGTACACATTCTCAATGAACCCTGTTTTTCCCACTTTGTCACTGCTCAGTGTCTTCCACTCGCCGTTATGCTGTGTAACATTGGCCACCACCGCATGCGTGTGTAACTGTGGTTCCTGATCGCGACTGGTGTCGTGATTAAAAAGCGCCATCACCAGATTACCGGTCAGCACCGTTTCTGACTGTCCGTCCGTCATAACCCGTGTGGAAGCCAGCGCCTCCACCTGACGGACAGCAAAATCCACGGCCTGGTTATGTGCATCAATAAGACGTTTATCACCGCCTAACATGGCCATCACGGAGACACTTTTGGGAGCGGAGAAGGTCAGGTCGTAGCCGGGACGATGCTTATTACTGCCATCCTGCATGCGGCTTAAATCCGCTCCGTCCGGCAGCTTCCCCTCCAGAAGACGGGTAAAAACATCCTTATCGACGCGGCCCTGCAGCCCCAGCTGTTCAGCCCCCCTGCCGGCCCAGCGTTCTCCCATGCTGCCCAGCACATAGTAATTATCCTTGTCGGTATAATAGTTCCCGGCACTTCCGGCCGATCTGACCTGCGCAATACTCATCATAAACGTATATCCCTTTGACATATCCCGGCATCAATCCCACAATGGATATACACAAGACATATCCACATAAGGAGGCAAATAATGGAAACCACCGTATTTCTCAGCAACCGCAGCCAGGCGGTCAGACTGCCAAAAGCGGTTGCATTGCCGGAAAACGTAAAACGCGTTGAAGTGATTGCTGTCGGACGAACCCGAATCATTACGCCTGCCGGAGAGACATGGGACGAATGGTTCGACGGAAACAGTGTCAGCGCTGATTTTATGGATAACAGGGAACAGCCTGGTATGCAGGAAAGGGAGTCATTCTGATGCTGAAGTTTATGCTCGATACCAACATCTGCATTTTTACGATAAAGAACAAACCCGCCAGTGTCAGGGAACGTTTTAACCTGAACCAGGGGAGAATGTGCATCAGTTCGGTCACTCTGATGGAGCTGATATATGGTGCAGAAAAAAGCCAGATGCCTGAACGTAATCTCGCTGTGATCGAGGGATTTGTTTCCCGCATTGACGTTCTGGATTACGACGCTGCTGCTGCCACACACACCGGCCAGATAAGAGCAGAACTTGCCCGTCAGGGACGCCCTGTCGGGCCATTTGATCAAATGATCGCAGGTCATGCCCGCAGTCGGGGGCTGATTATTGTGACTAATAACACCCGGGAATTTGAACGTGTGGGCGGCCTGAGAATTGAAGACTGGAGTTGACCTGTTCATCAGAAATCATCTCCCGGCTCAACATCCTCCCCGCGCTCCCGGTGCACATTAATGTTCACCTCTTCACGACGCTGCATCTGCTGCTGGGTGTCCGGATGATTTTCCTGTTGCCATGCCTCATAAGCGGCCATATCCACCACTTCACCGGTTTCACTGATCCCGGGTGGCAGTTGCTGTTCCATCTCTTCTTCCGGTTTCATTTTCAGCTCCTGCTCGATCCCCCCTGCCGGAACATTCATACCTGCATCTGACTTCTTATCATTGATGACCGAAGACACTGGCTGTTGTGGCTGTTCAACCTGAACCACGTCTTCTCCGGAAACAACCTCCGGGACATCCGGTTCGAAGAGGCTAGCCATCTGGCGACCTTCTGCTTCTCTTGCGGCAAGCACAGCACTCAGGCGATTCTCCATTTCCGGGTTGATGTCACGCGGAATAAACTCCGGAGCGACCTTCGGTCGTGTCTGATATTTCAGGGAGAGTTTTACTGCCGGATACGGTCCGGGTAGGGTGACATAGCAGGTCAGATCCGGCAGAGACTGAATGTCGGAATAACTGACCAGCGTCTGACGCTCCATATCCTTACCGGTCGATATCCCGTCACGCACGGGGTCAGCACCGTAGGAATACTGCAGACTGGCTTTCAGGTGCTCTTTCTCACCAATTTCACCGGCAGCAAACTCTGCAATCTGATGGCTCGGGGATCGGAAAAAAGCACGGGTATTCAGCACATCAAACAGCGTGGCTGCCGCTTTCTCACCGTAGATATCTTCCAGTTGGGCATAGGACTGGATACCAAACACATAACAGCCACCGAACTTACGGGCTTCCGGCAGGATCTCCACCAGGTCCGGCAGTTTGTGTAACGTGGGTAATTCATCACAGAAAAACCACACACGACGGTTACGGTTTTCTCCCATTGCCAGCAGACCACGAATGGCAATGGACAGCCACATGGAGATCACCGGCTTCAGGGAGGCATGGGTGTCGGCATTCGACGAGATAAACAGCCAGCCGTTTTTCTGATCTTCCCGGACACCACGCATCCAGTCACGGATGGTAAAAGGCTCACCGTTATGCTCAA
>OBWQ01000455.1_pt1 | contig 16662 bp, 12 predicted proteins | sample 1476511 | NCBI WGS metagenome assembly OBWQ01 (sample SAMEA2580126, study PRJEB22360) | human gut metagenome | biome: human gut; feature: human-associated habitat; material: faeces | place: Denmark | collected 2008/2010
CTATTTCCCTGCCCCCTCCCTGACACCCAGAAACCAGCTGCCGTCACGGCAGTCACAGCAAATACAGCCCTGCCTATTTTCCCTCTTATATTTATCCGTTTTTCCAACGGTATTCTTTTCCCTCTATCTGCCATAAGCATTCCTCCCGGCTATCTGCCATTTTACAAACTGTAGGAAAACAGAATACAAATCATATGTATATGTCAAGGTGCATAAATGAAAACCGCCTGCTAAAATGGGAATCACGGGTTTCAGAAGGAAACCTCGTCTCTGTGCTGATGCACAGCCAGATGTCTGAAGAAAACAATCTGTGGTCTTATTATACATAACCTGAGAACAAGAATCAAGGGCAATTCCCATATTATTCTCCTCATCTGAACTGGCTGTACTTGTGTCCGGGAGCAATTCCTCCCCTGTAGGCCGCCAGCTCGCTTACTGTCACCAGCTGATATCCCCGTGCTGTCAGCTCCGGAATCAGCACCACCGCCGCATCTGCTGTCGTACTGTAGATATCATGCATCAGTATGATATCCCCATCCTTTACCTGGCTCAGCACGGTGTCAATGGTCCTCTGTGCATTCCTGTGCTGCCAGTCTCTGGTATCAATGGACCACATGATGGCCGGCATACCCATGGAGCCCAGCACGTTGAGGGACGCTGCATCGATATATCCGCCCGGCGGGCGCATGAGGACAGGTGATACGCCGCAGACAGCCTGGATCTTCTGGTTGGTGGCACCCACCTGGCTTACGATTCCCTCCGCACCGATTTTAGTCAGATATTTGTGGTCATGGGTGTGGTTGGCAACCTCGCATCCCTGGTCCGCCATCCGCTTGATGACGCCTGCATTTGCATTAACATTGGAGCCCAGCATGAAGAAAGTTGCCCTTCCTCCATTGGCCTGCAGGCTGTCCAGTATCCGGCTGGTCACTGATGTCTTAGGTCCGTCGTCAAATGTGAGGGCAATCATGGGCCTGGACGGGTCAATCCCATGGGAAACCACCGGGTCCGCGGGAATCCCTGCACCCTTAGCCGTGATGGAAGCACGTATGCCGTCCACCCTGAGACCTGCACCCTCCTGTCCGGCGGATGCGCCATTGGCTGCCCAGTCCGTCCAGGATCCGTTCTGAAGTACTTTATAGTATAAATCATATCCGGCTGCTCCGCCGCCAGTCAGTTCCATGCGTATGGACTCCAGAGGCATGACGCCTTCCGCGCCGCCTGTCTCAGCTCCGTCCTCTGCCCAGGAGAGCCATCCGGAACCGCTCAGATTCACCTGATAGCGTATGCCCACCTGCGTACCGGCCGGAATATTAATCAGATTGGCCCTTATGGCCGTGACCCACGAGTTGACCGGGGCCGAACACATATTGTTGTCAGCCGTGGCCGCGCTCCATCCCTGCTGCAATATGAAAGCGCTGTAGTTTACCTGGAGGGGCTCCTGGCCCTCCGGCTGGGCTGGCTGGCCGTCCGGCTGAGCTGCCTGGCTATCGGTCTGTGCTGCCACTCCCGGCCCTGTCTGGGCCGACTTTGCCGCACCTACCCCCGTGCTTCCGGCCAATGCCGTCATTCCCTGCATACTTAAAATAATTCCGGCTGCCACAACAGCAGCCAGAATCTTTGACTTTTTCCCACATCTGATCATTCACATTCTCCTTGCATCTTATCTTTATTTGAGGAAATGACATCCTCTCCGAACACGGTCCTGCATAACATCACATATTCCTTGAAATACAGGTGGTCCTCCAACTCCTTCAGAGCATGGGCTATCCCCCAATAATACCGGGCATGCTTCCGCTTATCCTTCTCGTTAAACCGCTGCCATATGGCATCGCCCACCACCAGATAATCTCTGGCCGTACAGCGCATATTGCTGAGCTTGTCCCCCAGAGCCAGTATCTTAATCTCCCTGGAAGCCGTGCAGAGATGCCTGACCGTACGGGTCTTTCGCTCCTGCCAGCTGCGGCTTTTATCTTCGCTCTCATCCACTACCAGATCCGCTACCCTGGGACCAAACGCGTCCTCCAGTTCTTCCCTGGTAACTCCTGCATCCTCCATAACATCATGGAGCAGGGCTGCCGCAATGATTTCCTCATCATCCGTAAAGGCGGACACAATCACTGCCGTCTCCATGGGATGCGTGATGTACGGAATCTTCGTGCCCTTTCTGAAAGCTCCCTTGTGTGCTTTATCTGCAAACGCAGCCGCTTCTCCAATCATAGGTCTAACTCCTTCTGTGATAGCACTATTTATATTCCTTATGTACCTCTCCTTTTGATGTCAGGAATCATACCTATCATACCATATTCAGCCGGCATTTTGAAGGGTATTGTGGAATCTTTGCCATTTTCCAAGTTAAACTTGTAAGAAAAGAGAATTTCTGATATGCTATAGAAGTATTTTTTCCGCAATACTTAAGGAGGATAATTCATGGATCGTCATTCGTCATATTCGGCTCCCCGCAGCGAACGTGCTTCCGGTTCTTACGGCGGCAACCGCGGCAGGAGCAGTAAACGCAACACCTATAATAAACGTTCATGGAACGATAACAGAAAACTGCATACCCTGGTATTCTACATACTTCCCTTTATTTTAATCAATCTGGTCATATTCATCCTGGCCACATCCACACCCAAGATAGAGTATGATGCGTCTGACACCAGGGATTACCGCAGCGTAGATATATCCATCCGCATACGTTCCCTTCTCCCTATACGCGAGATGAGCGTCACCATGGAATCCCAGCCCCTTGAAATGGAAAAGGAAAAGGGAGCCTACACAGCTACCCTGACCAACAACGGGACCCTGCAGATATATGTGAAGGGCTGGAACGGAATGTCTGCCAGACTGTCTGACACCATTCAAGCCCTGGACGATATGGCACCTACCATTCAGGAAGACTATGTGATGGAAAAAGGAATCCTTACCATCACGGCGGAGGACAGCCAGTCAGGTATTAACTTTGATGCTGTCTATGCCACGGATGAAGAGGAAAAGACCGTCAAACCCAGCCATATTAATAAAGAATCCGGAGAGATCACCTTCCCCATGGATACCCAGACCCTTGTGGTGTTTGTGGAGGATTACGCGGGCAATACCATAAAGAGCTCCTATACCAGCCTGAAGGACGGCTTAGACCTCAGCAACCGTGACACGGAATTCCCCTCAGACGGCACCAACGGCACTAATGGCAGAGGCTCCAAGGGATCCGGCACGGATAAGGAAACCAGTAAAGCCAAGGAATCCACCAAGGCCAAGGAATCCACCAAAGCCAAGGAATCCACCAAAGCCAAGGAATCCACCAAGGCCAAGGATTCCACCAAAGCCAAGGAATCCACCAAGGCCAAGGAATCCACCAAGGCCAAGGAATCCACCAAGGCCAAGGATTCCACCAAGGCCAAGGATTCCGCCAATGCCAAGGAATCCACTAAAGCCAAAGAGACCACTAAGGCCGCAGAAACCACCAAGGCGCAGGAATCAACTGCGGCAACAACGGCTGCCCTGTCTCCCGCCGCCCCGCAGGCACCATCGCACACTCAGGCATCACAGGCACCGGCGCCCACTCAGGCATCACAGGCACCGGCGCCTGATAACGGCTCGGGAGATAACGTCACCATCGTACCCCTGGGCTGACACTTATCTGAGTCTATCTGTAAAATATCAATTCAATAATAAGACCATGACTCCCTGCACGGAACCATGGTCTTATTTTTACTCAATATTCTATTCCATATTTTATCCAAATCCTGTCACTGTCTTCCCGCATCCATGATATCGTCAATGATATCCACATATTCAGAACAGTATTTTTCGTACATAGGGGCCGCGGCTTCCTGGAACCGTTCTTTTTCCCTGGCATCCAGTTCCGTCACCACGCAGCCTGCTCTCCTGACCCTGTCTTCTGAGGTCTTCTCACGCTCAGCCCACAATTCACGCTCATACAGAGCCGATTCCTGGGCACAGTCCCGTATAATGTTCCTGTATTCCTCCGGCAGCTTATCCCAGGTGGACTGGGCTGCCAGCTGAAGCTCCGGAACCCTGTTGTGTTCGTCCAGGGTGAAATATTTGGCCACCTCATAATGCCTGGTGGACTCATAAGAAGGCCAGTTGTTCTCGGCCCCGTCTATCACCCCTGTCTGCAGGCCTGAATATACATCCCCAAAAGCCATGGGCACCGGCGCGGCCCCCAGAGCCTGAATCGTATCCATCATCAGTTCAGATTCCTGGACCCTGATTTTAAGTCCCTTCATGTCGTCCAGGGACTCAATGGGCCTGGCCGTACTGTAGAAATTACGGGCGCCCGCATCATACCAGGACAGCGGCACCAGGCTGGAACCGCCGCAGGAATTCATGAAATCCGTGCCAATCGGCCCCTCCAGCACCTTCCACATGTGCTCCCGCCCCGTATACAGATAGGGCATCTGAAGTACATTCAGCTTGGGCACGAACTCGGCAAGGGGCGACAGGGATACCCTGGCAAAATCTACACCGCCAAACTGCAGCTGTTCAATAACCGTTTTCTCGTCTCCGAGAACACCGCCGGCATTGACCTGTATCTCCACCCTGCCCCCGGTCTTTTCATATACCAGCTCTGCAAATTTATAAGCTCCCTGTGTGGTGGGATAATCCTCCGCCTGATTCTCAGCATATGTCAGGACGAACTCCGGAACTGTCTTCTGTGCCGTACCGTCCTTACCGCTGCCTGCGCAGGATGCGGCCAGAATCATGACAGCGGCGCAGGCCATCATGTAAATCATATTTTTTCTCAAGCAGCCATCCCTCCCTTCGGATATATCATACCCCAGTTACCAGACCCGGTCAAGGCAGGCCTTTCCTTTAATTATGCACAGTCCTGCCTTCCACCTTTGAGGCGGCATAACGGTAAAATTCTTCTTTCTCATTTCCAAGCACACGGTTTGTAAATACAAATCCATGGGTGGTATCGCTGAATACGATAATCATGGCAGGTTTCCTGGATATCCGTTTCACAGACTTCCACGGCAAATCTGATGTATCATTTCCCACCCGAATGTGAAGCCCATTGTCGTCAATGGTAACCTGGGTGTCCTGGGTAATCCCCGCCGCCTGTTTTTTTGCCTTGGCATAAATCATCAGCGGCTGAATGACTGTAAAAAGGCAGCAACCCAGAACGATGAGGCACCTCATGAGTCCCTGGGCCTGGTCCCACCTGGAAAATCCCAGTGCAAAGGCCGCCACTGTAAATATGATATTGCAAAGTCCTGCCAGAGAACCGTATATATAATACATGGAAAGCTGCCATAAATCCCGCGCCGTTGTCCTGTATGTGTATGTGTATCTCATTCATATGCTCCTTGTGCGGATGTCCTGAATCTTAACAGAGTGGCGACAGGGCCGCCACTCTGAGATTTCATTATAACACGAAAAACGATTTTCCCGTATCCAGTAATTAATGGGCCAGTACAGATGGAAGCCACATGCTGACAGACGGAATAAAGGTAATCAGCAGCAGAGTAATAATCATACACAGGTAGAATGGAAGCGTAGCCTTAACCACCCGCTCCATAGGCACCTTGGAAACCGCAGAGCCAATGAAAAGAACTGCACCAACAGGAGGTGTCAGAAGTCCGATACCGCAGTTAAGCACTACCATGATACCAAACTGAATCGGGTCCAGACCGATGGATGTTGCGATGGGAAGCAGGATGGGGGTTGCAATCAGGATGATTGGCGCCATATCCATGATACATCCAAGTACCAGAAGAATCAGGTTCAGCAGCAGGGCCAGAAGAATGGGGTTATTGGTCATGCCTGTGATTGCGCTGGCAGCCAGATCAGGCACATGCAGCTGGGTCAGACAGTATCCGAAAATACTGGATGTGGCAATCAGAATCATTACGATAGACAGGGTGTCCACGCTGTCTCCCAGTACTCTCCAGACTCCCTTCCAGTCCAGTCCCTTGTAGATAAACACGCTGACAATCAGGCTGTAGATAACAGCAACCGCTGCGGACTCTGTGGCCGTAAACACGCCGCCTACCACGCCAAATACAACTATCAGCACAGCTGCCAGTGCCCAGAAGGAAACACTCAGCTGCTTAATCAGGTTGATGATGCTGAACTTCTCGCCCTTCGGGTAATTTCGCTTAACGGAAATGATATAGGATCCTATCATCAGCGTTACGGCCAGCAGTGCTCCAGGAATATATCCTGCCAGGAAAAGGCTTCCCACGGAGATGCCGCCTGCCGTGGTGGCATAGATGACCATATTGTGGCTGGGAGGCACCAGCAGTCCCTCACAGGATGAGGTAATGGTTACAGCTGTTGAGAAATCGTCATCGTATCCCTGGTCCACCATCATGGGAATCAGGATGGAGCCAAGGGAAGCCGTATCTGCTGATGCGGAACCTGAGATACCGCCAAAGAAGTAGGAAGCGACAATATTAACCATTGCCATGCCGCCCCGCATCCAGCCAACACATGCATTGGCCAGTGCAATCAGCTTTTCGGAAATACCGCCTGAACCCATCAGGCATCCCATGGTGATAAAGAAAGGAACTGCCATCAGGCTGAAGGAGCTGATGCCCTTTACCATCTGCTGGCAGATGGTGGTCAGGTTATGTCCCTGGAACAGAAGGCAGAACACAGATGAAAGCGCCACCGCATAGGCGATGGGAAAACGCAGGAATACCATCAGGAAGAAACTGCCCAGCAAAACCAGAATTGCCATGCTATTTGCATCCATTACTCCATCCCCTCCTTTACAAAGAAGCTCTTAACATGATTATATAATGCCTCTACTTCGAAAACCAGCATGGCCACGCCGGCCAGAGGCACCGGGAAATACATCCAGAACCTGGAGACCTTAGGCATGCTCACATATGTACCCTTTGAGCCGATTCCCGTGGCATACTTCCAGCCCACCGTAATCATAATGACTGCAAGCACAAGCACTGCCAAGTCAGCGATGATATCCAGGCTTCTTACCAGCTTGGGGGGCAGATACCGGTCAAACGCGGTCATGCGTATATGGGCGCCCCTTCTGATGGCAAGAGCTGCCGAAAGCACTGCCATATAGGACATACAGGTCAGAACTACCTCTTCACTCCACGCAGGGTCGGGAATGAACGAAATGTACCTTCCTGCCACAGCCATGCTTGTGATAAGGATATCCACTACCAGAAGCAGCTTGCAAAGGAACAGTACGGCCCTGTATGTCATATCATATGCAGGCCTGATTTTATCAATCTTTTGAAATATTACAGGCATATTGATTCCCCTTTCAAGAACTACAGGCACAGAGTTTATTCATTTGCCCTGTGCCTGTCTGATTGCCGTTTATTATTTGTTCATGTCAAGAATCTGCTGATACAGTTCAGCCTGGTCCTTTGTAGAAGACTCGATGATGTCTTTACAAGCATCCTGCCATGGCTTGATATCAGGAACCTCAACCACGTTGACACCCTCAGCCTTCAAAGCATCAAGAACCTCATTTTCCTTATCCTCGGAAATAGTTCTGTTGAACTGAGATGCAACCTTGCCGGCTTCCACCAGGATGTTCTGCTGCTCTTCTGTCAGCTTATCCCAAGCTTCATCCGTGATGATAACCTGGATTGCGCCCAGTGTATGGCCGTCCAGAATCAGGTTTGGAGCAACTTCCTGGAATGCGTTGGACTTGTAATTAGCGATTGGCTGCTCAGCACCGTCCACAACACCGGTCTGAAGCGCGGAGTACAGTTCGTTGAAGGAAACAACCGTTGGGCTTGCGCCAAGGCCTTCTACCATACCGTTCATAATCGGGTCATTGGACACACGCAGCTTCATGCCCTTTAAGTCGTCTAAGCCCTTAACCTCCTTAACTGTGAAGAAGTGACGGAAGCCTTCCTCGCCGTAGTACAGGCCTCTTACGCCAAGTCCGTTGTCATGCGGTTCAATGAGGAACTCAGGAGCCAGCTCGCTGTCAGCAAACTTCCAGAAGTGGTCACGGTTTGCAAATGTATAAGGAATGGACAGAAGCACGGACTTCTCAGCGCCGTAGCTTGTCAGGGCAAATGCGGAAATACGGGAAATATCAATGGTGCCTCCGCCGCCCAGCATGGTATCCAGAACGTCGTTCTCCGAACCAAGTACACCGCTGGCCTGCAGGTCAATCTTAATCTTGCCGCCGGACATCTCCTCAACGGTTTCCTTAAACTTAGAATCGGTCTGTCCAACAATGGTATCCAGTGGGTTAACCTCTGCCATAACCAGGGTAACCTCCGGCATGTCGCTGGTATCAGCTGCCGCTTCGGTCTTAGCCTCCTCGGCAGCATCCCCCTCTGTCTTTGCGGCCTCTGCAGGTGCCTCAGTTGCTGCGGGAGCTGCTGTGGTTGCTGTATCAGGGCTCTTTAAGCCACAGCCTGCCAGGGAACCGGCTACCATTGCTGCACATAATGCGGTACTAATCCATCTTTTTTTCATGAAACGTGTCCTCCTCTTAATACCTTTTTCATGCTTTCGCATAATTTTTTATGTTTTCTTAACGCTTATTTTATTATAAGAGTATTTCACGTTTCTGAACATAGTAAATTTTTGTGAATCATAGTAGTATTTTAACTTGTTTATCATATCCATTTATGCAAAATTACACATATCATCTTTATACAATCTTTATCCCTTCTGGAAAACAGACAATCTGTATTCCGTGGGACTCTGACCCGTTATGCGCTTGAACACCTTTGCAAAGTAATTGGAATCGCCATAGCCCACTGCTCTTCCAATCTCCTTCACATTGACCGTTGGCTGTCCCAGCATCTTCTTGGCCTCCTTTATCCGGAACTGTGTCAGGTAGGATGTGAAATTCTGGTCGAAACACTGCTTGAACAGCTTGCAGAAATAAGCCTCTGAATAATTCATGGCCCTTGCGGCATCCTGCATGGAAATGTCAAACATATAATTCTCATGTATGTACTGGCTGATTAATGACGTAACCTTAGACAGACGGGCATGTCCTCCGTCCTCCGGCTCCTCTGTGTCCGGCGGCGCGGGAATCTCATTTTCATCCTCATCCCCTTCACCCTGCCGGTGCTGCCCTGCAATATGCATGGCCTCCTCCACCACCAGCATCAGTTCCTCCTCGTCGTAAGGCTTCAGAAGATAATCCAGGGCCCTTACCGTGATGGCCTTTTTTGCATAGGAGAACTCGTCAAATGCTGTCAGGAATATGATGCAGCAGTCCTTGTCCGCCTGCCGAATCCGCTGGGCAGCTTCTATGCCGTTTATGCCCGGCATCTCAATATCCAGAATAACAATCTGTATCTTCTCCTCCTCATAGATTTTAAGGGCTTCCCTGCCGTTGGCTGCCTGGAATATCCGGCATCTGTCCCCCAGATTTTTCTGCAGCGTCTTATAAAGGACCTGTCTCTCAATCATCTCATCATCCGCAATCAGTAAACGTAACATTGGCTCCCCCCTAAATCTTCTGATAGTCCTCTTCCCGGGCGGCAGGCAGGATAATCTGTACCACGGTCCCCTTGCCTGCACTGCTGTAGATTCTCAAATCCCCCTCCTCATACATGGATTTAATCCTCTGATATATATTCCCCAGCCCAATGCCCACCCTGGCTGTCCGATGCCCATTAAGTGCATCCATAAGCCGTTTCAGCGTCTCTTTATCCATACCAACGCCGGTGTCAGCCAGGGAAATGACTATCTTATCCTTCTGTTTCCATATCCTTAAAAATATCCGTCCCCCCTCTTCCTTCCTGGCTATGCCGTGTATGATGGCATTTTCCACCAGCGGCTGAAGGGTAAAGGCCGGTATCATAGTCTCGCTGCCGTCCACCTCCAGCCGGAAGTCATGACTGATACGGCTGCCAAAACGCATCTGCTGTATGTACATATAGTCCTGCACCACCTTAAGCTCCTGGTCCAGAGGCACAATCTGCTCTGAGGTCTTAAGATTATAGCGGAAGAGATTTCCCAGGCTGGATATCATCCGCTCAGTTGTCTGGGCTTCCTCCAGTTTTGCCATGCAGGATATCATATTCAGAGTATTAAACAGGAAATGCGGATTAATCTGGCTCTTAAGAAGTTCCAGGCGGGCTGCGTCCAGACGTTTCTCCATCTCGATACGCTCCACCTCCTCCTTATGAAGGCGCTCCGCCATCTCATTTTTCTCCTTCAGGGTATTGATATACCCCTCTGTGGCATGTTTCATCTTATTAAATGCCTGGACCAGCTCTCCCATCTCATCCCGGTTCTCCACCACCAGGTCCTCGCCCCCGAAATCATTTCTGGCTATCTCCCTGGAACTGTGGGCCAGCTTTACCATAGGGGCAATCAGGGTATTGGACAGAAGCTTGGTCAGGCAGATGACCGTAATAATCATCAGGACGGAACAGGCCATAATCATGTAGGGAAGGTCATAGAGGAGAGGGACCTTTTCCTGATAGCTGCGCTTTCCCTCCTTCAGGGTGGACTGCATCAGCCTTCTGGCATAAGTCTGCAGATAACCCTGCATTCCATATACCCTGTACAATTGCATCACAAATCCGTCATCCGACTGGTCCATGTGAAGGACCTGGTCCCGGAAATACTGGTAGCCTTCATAGCCATTCTTAATATTCCACGTCCTGGCATACCGCTCTGGTCCAATGACATCATAGTCAAAGGGCAGGGCGTCTATACTGCTCTCCGTCTTAAAACAGGCCAGCCTGTATTGCTTTGCATTCTCCCAGGACCGCTCCCTCACATAGAGTTTAAAGGCATCCGCTTCCTGCTCCATGGACTCCTGCACATCATAGCAGAGGGAATTGTCATTGAGTATCACGTTAAAACTCTCCAGGGAGAAATTCATGACCAGCATATTAAAGGCAATGGACAGACCCATCACCAAAATGACAACGACGGAAAATGCACCCAGCTTTTTTTTCAACGATATTGAAAGCCACTGATTTTTAATATAAGAAAACATACCCCACCCCAATCGCACCAGAATGTGTCTGAAACCTGCCCTCTTCCGGCTGTTTGTTGAGTCTGCGCTCTGCGTAATCGTATCATACGTCCTTCACCATGCCATCCCTCCGGGAATGCCCACGGCCCGGTCAGTGTCTTTCGCCATTATACCATATAATAACAGGGAGCGCAAAGCCCCCGGCCTTGCGCTCCAGTTATTCCCAATCACCTATTCTGTTTCGCTATCTTCGGTTTTTGAAGCGGTTATCTGCCTCTGGTTCTTCTTAGTTGTCCCGATCTGCTTCTGGCCCTTTTTTGACGTGCTAATCTGTTTCTGTTTTTCTTTGGACGTGCCTATCTGCTCCTGCTTCTTCTTGGATGTGCCTATCTGCTTCTGCTCCTCCTTGGATGTCCCTATCTGCTTCTGAGCTTCCTTGGATGTGCCTATCCGCTTCTGGGCTTCCTTGGATGTGCCTATCTGCTTCTGGGCTTCCTTGGACGTGCTTATCTGCTTCTGCTTTTTATCTGCTGCTTTTTTAACCCCAGGCTTCTTTGCGTCAGGTTTTACGTTCTCTTCCACCTGTGTGCATGTGTAGATGCTGACACTCATTGGCGGTATATAGACTTCAATGGAATCGTCCTTCTCATCCCATTCCAGCTTCCGGGATGTCTTGGCACGCCCGTTGATCCTGCCTTCCCCGCCAAAGTCCCTGGCATCGGTGTTAAATATCTCCTTATACTTGCCGTGGAAGGGAACGCCCACACGGAATTTCTCGTGCTCCATGTTATCAAAATTGCAGATAAAGAGAAGGGTTTCCTCATTCTTCCTGCTTTTTCGCAGGAATATAATCATGCTCTCATTCTGATAGCTGCAATTAATCCACTCAAAACCATCGGGATCATAATCCATCTCATACAGGGCCGGGTGCTCACGGTACAGCCTGTTAAGCGCCTTCACATAATCCTGCATGTTCTTGTGAACGGGATACTCCAACAGTCCCCACTCCAGGGACGCGCCCTCATTCCATTCTGCCACCTGGGCGTATTCCTGACCCATGAACAGCAGCTTCTTTCCGGGATGTCCCATCATAAAGGCATAGGCAGCCCTCAGGTTCTCGGCCTTCTTTTCCAGGGTTTCACCCGGCATCTTGCCAATCATGGAACCCTTGCCGTGAACCACCTCATCGTGTGAGAATACCAGCACAAAGTCCTCACTGTAGGCATACAGCATGGAAAATGTCAGCTCCCCATAATTGTTTTTCCTGAAAAGGGGGTCGCATCTCATGTAGTTGGTGAAATCATTCATCCAGCCCATATTCCACTTATAATTAAATCCCAGGCCGCCCTCTTTTGGATCGCCTGTAATCATTGGCCATGCAGTGGACTCCTCCGCGATGATGACCGTGCCGTCCTTTCGGCCCTTGAATACGGAATTCAGATGCTTCAGGAACTCCATTGCCTCCAGATTCTCATTGCCGCCATATATGTTGGGCACCCATTCGCCGTCATTCTTCCCATAGTCCAGATAGAGCATGGAAGCAACCGCATCCATCCTGATTCCGTCCGCATGATACTTGTCCGCCCAGAACAGCGCATTGGCAATCAGGAAATTGGACACGCCAGGACGGCCGTAATTGTATATCAGGGTGCCCCAATGGGGATGGGATCCCTTCCTGGGGTCCATATGCTCATAGACGCAGGTGCCGTCAAACGCAGCCATTCCATAGGCATCCCTGGGGAAATGGGCCGGTACCCAGTCAAGTATGACGCCGATTCCCTGTCCGTGCATATAGTCCATAAAGTACATGAAATCCTCAGGAGCGCCGTAACGGCTGGTTGGAGCATAGTACCCTGTAACCTGATAGCCCCAGGACTCATCCAGAGGATGCTCCATCACAGGCATGAGCTCCACATGGGTGTATCCCATGTCCTTTACGTATTCCGCCAGCCTTGCGGCCAGCTCGCGGTAATTATAGAATTCGGAACCCACCAGGTCCTGTCCGTCCTCATCCTTGACCGTCTCCTTGCGGATCCAGGAGCCCAGATGGACCTCATATATGTTCATGGGCTTGTCCTTTGTATCTGTCTTTGCCCTCTGAGCCATCCATGACTTGTCGTTCCATTTGTATTTATCAATATCCCATACAATAGACGCGTTGTTGGGACGCAGCTCTGCATAGTTTGCATAGGGGTCTGCCTTCAGCATGGGCTCCCCTGCCCTTGTCTTTATCTCATACTTATATATCTCACCTTCATACAGGCCGGGAATAAACAGCTCGAACACACTGCCGTCCCCTTCTCCCAGGCGGCGCATCTGATGGCGTCTTCCATCCCAAAGGTTGAAATCCCCCACCACGCTGACACGCATGGCGCATGGCGCCCACACGGAAAAGTACACGCCGGATACCCCGTCAATGGTCATGGGATGGGCGCCCATCTTCTCATAAATCGTATAGTGGATCCCCGCTGCAAATTTCTTTAAGTCTTCTTCCCGGTACTGGGGAGCAAATGAATAGGGATCATGGAGTTCCTCCGTCACCCCGTTGTCATAGGTGACCACCAGGGTATAGGGCGTTTTGCTCTTGCGTGGTATCAGCGCCGCGAAAAAACCCGCCTCGTCCGCCAGCTCCATGGGATACTTCTTCCCGGTCGAGGAAATCTTCACACTGATTTCAGCCGCAGTGGGTACCAGCGCCTGAATCAGAAGTCCCTCCTCTGTCAGATGAGGTCCCAGCATGGCATGGGGATTGGATGCCTCCGAATACACCAGTTCTTCAATCCCTGCCCAATCCATCAAATCATATAATTTCTGTTCCATATATTTGCCCCCTTGTAAGTTTATTTATTCTCCGGTCTGATATCAGCACGCCTGCTGTATATCCTACTCCTAAAGGGTATTTGCCCTGTCAGCAATATTCTGTCTGAAATTAACCACATCATGCTCGTATTCTTCATCCATAAGGGGAGAAGTAATCATGAAATCCGCGCTGGCCTTGTTATTTGCAATGGGGATGTCATAGACCTGGGCAATCCTTAACAGAGCCTTAACGTCCGGATCATGGGGCTGCGCTGTCAGCGGATCGGAAAAGAAAATCACAAAATCAATTTTTCCCTCCACAATCTTGGCCCCAATCTGCTGGTCTCCGCCTAAGGGGCCGCTGTTATACCCCTTTACAGGCAGGTTGGTTGCATCCGTAATCATACGGGCCGTTGTGCCGGTCCCGCACAGGAAATGCTTGGACAGTATATCCTTATGCTCCCCGCACCACTGTATCAGTTCCCGTTTCTTCTGGTCGTGGGCAATCAGGGCAATGTTCTTTTGTTTGCGTATTGTCATAGGTAAATAATCCATTTTCATCTGTCTCCTTTCAGTCTGTCACTTTGTTGGCGATGGTTCCTATCCCTTCTATGGTACACTCCACCACATCTCCCGGAACCAGGAATTTAGGCGGGTCAAAGCCCATGCCCACTCCTGCCGGGGTTCCGGTGGCAATAATGGTTCCGGGCATTAAGGTCATGCCCTGGGAGAGTTCGCTTACAATGTGGCTGATATCAAATATGAGCAGTTCCGTATTGCTGTCCTGGCGAAGCTCGCCGTTCACCCTGGACTGTACCTGTACTTTGGGCGGATAGGACAATTCATCCACAGTGGCTATGCATGGTCCCATGGGCAAAAAGCCGTCCAGCCCCTTGCCGAAATACCACTGCTTATGCCGTGTCTGCAGGGTCCTGGCGCTGACATCATTGATGATGGTATATCCGAATATATAGTCCTTTACATCTTCCTCCCTGATACGGGATGCCTCGCGGCCGATGATTACTGCCAGCTCTGCCTCGTAATCCAAATCCGATACAATATCTCTGTGGCTGGGGATGCCTGCCCCGGGATCCGTGGCCCGGTTCACCCGTTTGGAAAAATAGATGGCATAGGGTCTTTCCCCGCCAAAGGCCTCCTTCTTAAATCTGGCCGATTCCTCTGCGTGAGCCATGTAATTGATTCCCAGGCAGATAACATCCTGCCGCGGGTGGGGAATCGGGGCTAAAAGGCTTACCTCCCCAATAGGGGCAGCCCCCCTGATTTTATACGGGTCCTGGCCGGACGCATATTCCAGCAGCTGCTTCTCCGAATCGCTGATATTCTCTATCAGCTCCTGCATGGTCTTATAATCCATATCCAGGGTATCAAGGGGATAGACCCAGCTTCCGTCCCTGCTGATGACTCCAAGTCCGGATTTGTGTTCGATTTCATATGTAACTAGTCTCATAATGCCCTCCTGCTCATACCATGTGTATCTCATGTTTACTCTACCACATTTTTCCGAATTTTTCTACGATTTTGCCATTATTTCAGAAATTGCCCTTCCCCCGATTAGGGTCCTTCTGCCTAATAAATGGATTCCCGGAGTATCTTATGTATCTGGATTACCAGGGTAGGCAGGAAAGCGGCCGCCGCCAGGGTGGTAAGCTGGCTCAGGCTTAAGTCGGCTGCGGCAAACATGATTTGCAGACCCGGCACAAAGAGCACTGCTGCCAGCAGAACCACGCCCAGCTGGAACGCCATGACACTGTACAGGTTGCTTCCCAGCCCCAGACGTATGATGGAATGGCTGCTCCGGCAGTTGAATCCGTGGAACAGCCGGGCCAGGGTGAGAGTGGAAAATGCCATGGTACAGGCCCTTCCCGCACCGCCCTCATGAAGTCCGGTGGTATAGGCCCACATGGTGGCTGCCGCAATCAGGGCTCCCTGGACCAGGATATCCCGTATAAAGGAAGCAGTGAGGATGCCCTCCTTTGGATTTCTGGGCGGCTCCTTTAACAGCCCTTCCTCCGGGGGCTCCATTCCTATGGCTATGGCCGGCAGGGAGTCCGTTATAAGGTTGATGAACAGCAGATGCACCGGCTTAAAGGGCAGCGGCAGGGACAGCAGAGATGTATATAATACGCAGAAAATCCCTGCCATGTTTCCCGACAGGAGGAACTGGATGGAATTCTTTATGTTCCTGTATACATTCCTGCCATTGGAAACCGCCTTTATGATGGTGGCAAAGTTGTCGTCCGCCAATATCATGGATGCCGCATCCTTGGACACCTCGGTTCCCGTAAGGCCCATGGCCACGCCGATATCAGCCTTCTTAAGGGCCGGGGCGTCATTGACGCCGTCTCCGGTCATTGCCACGATGTGTCCCCGGTTCTGCCATGCCTTCACAATGCGTATCTTGTGCTCCGGCGACACCCTGGCATAGACTGAAATGTGCTCCAGGCTCCGGTTCAAAGCCTCCTCTTCCATGCTGTCCAGCTCAGCCCCTGTCACCGCCATGTTTCCCGGCGCAAAGATGCCGATCCGCTCTGCTATGGACATGGCAGTCACTTTGTGGTCCCCTGTAATCATCACAGGACGTATGCCGGCCTGCCTGGCACTGGCCACTGCCTGGCGTGATTCCGGCCTGGGCGGGTCCATCATGGCAGTGAGGCCCAGAAACACCAGATTATCCTCCAGCCTGCCTGACAGGGATGAGCGTTCCTGGCTGTTTCCTGCTTTCGTCCCGGCAAAGCCGGAATTACCGTGCTCCTTTCCTTCCTCATTTAAAGGACGGCATGCAAAGGCCAGGACCCGGAGTCCCCTGGCAGACCAGCGGCTGTTCTGGTCCAATATCCTCTGGCGGTCCGAGGACGACAAGGTCCGGCTGGGTATGGCTGCCTCTGTCCCCTGGTCGGCTGCCTCTGTCCTCTGGTCGGATGCCCCTGTCC
>OBWQ01000457.1_pt1 | contig 16648 bp, 19 predicted proteins | sample 1476511 | NCBI WGS metagenome assembly OBWQ01 (sample SAMEA2580126, study PRJEB22360) | human gut metagenome | biome: human gut; feature: human-associated habitat; material: faeces | place: Denmark | collected 2008/2010
AAAGTTTTGAAACATCTTCAAATTTCCTGCCAAATTTAGAAATCATGGTATCATCAATGCAGAAGAAGACCGGTTGTGACTTCAGGGAGTCAGGAATGAGTTTTAAAGCCAGGGATGCCGTTACATGAAGTTTCCTGAAAAGTAAAAAGAAAACAGCGGCTTTGAAACCAAAGCCGCCATTTTAAATTAGCGTAAGATTGCGACTGCTGAACGACGGCTTTTTTTGCTGTCGCACGGCAGATACCTTCTATTCAATTATGAGTGTAGAAATTAGAATTATAGAATGGGCATACACAATTCACAATAATGCTTGTCTACAAGATTTTTTTTATAACGTTCCATTATAGGTCTGCTTTTATCCAACAAATATCCTAATTTCTCCAATTCAGAAAAGCACATTTTCCATGCGGTCTGGACTGCATCTGCTGTGTGAGGAATCAGAAAAGTTAAATATTTACCACTCTCCAATTCTCTACATTTAATTTGATTTAGCGCAAATTTCTGATTTTTGGGTTGATTGATACAAACATCGTAACGACACTGGCAAGGCTTTACTTTTTCAGGGTCGTCCATAGGTATAGCATAAATCACTGTATCTTCATCATATAAATTGTTCTCTTTTACCCATTTCTTAAAAGTATCCATCAGTTTGTAATTTTCAATACCATACTCACCAGTTCTTCTCATATAAATGACCATAGAGGACGGTATTCTTTCTTGCGTAGTGCTAATATAAAACCTCAAAATCATTTCTCCAATCTATAAAGTACATCGATGTCCAAACAAATCGTAACTCCAATTAAAATGATTTTCAAGAAGTTTTTAAAAATGAAAATATGAATTATAAAATTTAACTCACCTGCATATAACTACATTCCATGGACAGAGTATGAATAATACAATTCCATAATTGAACCGAAGGAGGTGAATATGGATGGGAAAGAGCGTAACCGACGAAAAAATAGTGCATGAAGTGAAGGATATTCAAAATCTGCTGGGAATCGGGAGAAATACGGCCTATGAATTTATCCGCCAGTCTTACAAGGAGAAGGGACCGTTCCGTGTTATAAAAATAGGGGATGGTTACCGTATTCCCAAAGGGTCCTTTGACCGCTGGATTAACGGTGGCAGCGGGCACTGATATATAGAGTATTTTGGTGGAATATGGTATACTAATCATATTCGAAATTTTGAATACTCCTTTTGCAAAGGAGGAATCAGATGAGTAGTTCCATGGGCAGCAGCCCAATTTTTTATGAAAACGGTTCCTGGTATCACCGCACCAAGAGCCTTTCAGAAAATCTACAGATAGAATACGGAAAGAAAGGAGGATATCAGACAGAAGATGAAGCAGCTGAGGCATATGTTGAGCACCTGAGTATCTTTAAAAACAGGTTGGCACTTTTAAAAGAGAAACAAACGCCACAGTTTTCCTTTAAGGATTACCTGGTTTATTGGCACCACAGTCGCGGGGAAGGGCCTTTCCGGCAGTGGATTCGGACATCATCCGGTTCCAGAAAATCCGGATTCATGGGGTTGACCTGGACGGATATGTGCTGTTCCATACAGCGAAGGATTTATATAAGGGAACCTGCCACATCAGCCTGTCGGAGTTGATTGACCCGGAGCTGGTAAGTGAGGATACTTTCCGCTTAGTGATTTCGGCATTCCTAATCCGGCGTTATGGGCCGGGAGTGCTGGCAGCGGCAGAAAGGGGAATATCATGCAGAGTGTAAAGATAAGGAACATGGAAACGGAAGAAAGTGTCTGGCTAAATATCCCGTCTTCCTATCAGGCGGTCAGGGAAGTATTTGCAGGATTGGGAGAGCCTGAAATGGTCCAGATTGTGAGCGCAGAGGTACAGGAACTTGTCCTGGAAAAACGGTGGATGAGATTTTATCGACCCTCGATGAAATATACGGAATTCCACAAAATATGGTAACGATACCGACAACAGCCAGGAGAGTACAGGATTCGGAACGCCTGATACCTGCTCAAAGGAAGATAACTCGCAGAAACAGTTGAACAAATGTGAAGATCAAATTATAGCGCCGGAACCACGACTGCAGAGCAGAAAAACTAGACAGTGATAAATATAGAAGCTGCTACCTTGGGCAATGCGATAAAACCGACGACGGAAATACTTATGGATAAGGGTTTTAGCACCTCCGGTGCTGAACATAAAAAGCAGTTTTCCGCTTCGGAAGATACAAACCGCAGAAAATTCACAACGTCAAAAAACGAAACCATTGATTCTTCCGTATCCGGAAAGGAGGAACAGCCAACGAGAAAAACGACTTATGCACCGACAAGAGGAATGGAAGAGTCGTTCAAGGAGCTGTCACCGCTGTTTGATGAAAAACGCTATTATTCATTATTTCCATACATGCAGGCAGACCCAGTATTAAAAGACAGTTCGTTTTACCATATGGCCTCTTATGCATTTGATGAGCCGGGTGAACGGCATGAGTACACTTCGATGCAGCTTACAGACGTAGTGGCAAAAGAACAGATTTTATAATGACAATGGTACTAAAGTGGAGATTCATCCGGGAGACGTGTTTTTCTGTGGCTCTGGTGAAGGGCATGGAATTGAAGCTAAAGAAGAAGCGATTGAGATGATCGCACTGATTTTATATAAAGATTAAAATATAACAGGGCCATTGCTCCATAGATGATCTGCCCATCTATAAAGCAGTGGCCCATAAAAAATTATATATAATTAAGAACGAATTGGTACTTTTAGTATTTTAAATTTAAATCAATCCCAACAAAGAGGGCAGCCCCAGAGAAAGTACAGGGATATAGGTAACTAAAAGCAGACCGACTATGATGATACCGAAATACGGCAGCAGGTGCTTGATAACACTTTCAATGGTTACACCGCCTACTTTACAGCCAGTAAACAGGATCGTTCCTACAGGAGGAGTGATGGTTCCTACAGAAAGGTTATAGCATAGAACAATACCGAACTGTACCGCGCTCATTCCTAAACTGGTGCAGATAGGAAGGAAGATTGGTGTAAAAATAAGGATTGCCGGGGTTGGGTCCATAAAAGTACCGACAAACAGTAAGATCACATTGATAAGAAGGAAAATTAAAAACTTATTGCTTGTAACACTGAGGACAGCGGTTGCTACCATATCCGGGATTCCCGTAAAAGCCATCGCCCAGGACATGATAGAGGATAAGCCGATCATGAATGTGATGGTACCAGTGATCTTAGCAGAATCCAGAACGATCCTTGGGATATCTTTTACTTTAATAGAACCATAGATAAGGGACAGCACAGTAGCGTATACAACAGCAACGGCAGAACCTTCGGTAGCAGTAAAGATACCGCCTAAAATACCGCCGATAACGATGACGATCATCAAAAGACTTGGTACTGCCTGCCAAAATGTTTTTAAAGCGATCTTAAGGGTCAGCTCGCTGGAGCTGCGGTATCCTAATCGTTTTGCTGCAATAGTTGCTAAGATAATGACGCCGGCACCCCAGATGATACCAGGAATATAGCCTGCCATGAACAGGGCAGCAATGGAAACACTGCCGGCTACCGTAGAGTATACGATCATGGTATTGCTTGGGGGAATGAGCATTCCTACAGGAGCGGAGGCAACATTGACAGCAACGGAATAATTTTTGCCGTAACCTTCTTTTTCCTCCAGAGGGCCCATGGTACTTCCGATAGCCGCCGCAGCAGCAGCGCCAGAACCGCTGATAGCGCCAAAGAGCATGTTTGCGATAACGTTGGCCTGTGCCAGGGAACCAGGCATTTTTCCACCTAATACTTTGGCACAATTGACAAGACGCAGAGCAATGCCGCCGTTATTCATGATATTTCCTGCAAGGATAAAAAACGGGATGGCGATCAGTGAAAAGGAGTTAGAGCCTGCAAAAATTCTCTGAGCGGATGTGGCAAAAGCAACATTGCCTGGTAGCATACAGATCATAGAAACAGCAGAGGAAAGACCGATGCCTACTCCAATGGGTATGCCCGCTGCAAGCATAACGACCAGTAATATGACCATGACAATGGCTACCTGAACTGCAATAGACATAATTTATACTCCCCCTTCTTTTTTGGTAAAAATCTCGCGCAGGTTGTACAGACTGTAAAAGATGATCAGTACACCGCAGACGGGAATGATGCTGTATACGGTTCCGGTAGGGATTTTTAAGATAGAATCGTATTGAAGCATATTCATGGTAGTGATGACTATGCCGCCATATACCAGAATGGTGCCGGAAAAGATGATGATCACGATTTCATTGATGATATCTAACGTTCTTCTTGCACTTCCTGTCAGCTTATCTTTTAAAAAGGTGATGCAGATATGGTCTCTCTGACCGAATACGTAGGTAGCGGACAGAAGGATGAGCCACACGAAGCAATAGCGGGCAAGCACCTCGCTGACACTGCTGGGGCTTTTGAACACATAGCGCATGATAACCTGATATACAGTCAGCAGCACCATACCAATAAAGTCAATGATGCAGACTGTAGCCAGAAAACGATCCAGTCCCTGTTTCAATGTTTTCATGATTGCTCCCCCTCTCTCAGTGCAGTTACATCTGCATAGATCTTTTTCGTTACATCAGATTGTTCTGCAATCCTTTGAAGCAACGGCATGCAGCGCTCTCTTAATTCTTCTGTATCAGGATAGCAGAACTGTGCGCCGGCAGCTTCCGTATCTTTCTTTGCCTGTTCAATGGCTTCCTTAAAAAGCGTAAATTCTTCTTCGGTAGATTCCTTCATCAGCTGATCAAAGATCGCTCTGTCTTCGTCACTCATGGAATTTAAGAAATCTGTGCTGGCAAGGACGACGTCCGGGTGAACAATGTGGCGGGTGTAGGCATAGTAAGGCGCTACCTCATAGTTCTTAAAGTCACGGTAAACCAGCTCACTGTTTTCCGCAGCATCGATAACGCCCTGCTGCAGTGCGGTGTAAACTTCTGACTGTTCCATAACGGCTCCGTTTCCGCCCATTAGCTTGGTCATTTCTACATAGGTAGGGCTGTCATTGACACGAATGATCATACCCTTTAGATCATCGGCGGAATTGATAGGCTTTTTCGCGTATACATTTCTTTCGCCAGCGGTGTAAACCGTGAGGACGCGGAATTTGTACTTATCCGTAGAGGAAAACAGCTCATCAAATACTCCGCCCATAACTGCATGCTCCAGATGGTCAATGTTATCATAAAGATACGGCGCGCCTACGATCGCAAAGTCTGCATCATATCCTTCAGGAACGCTGCCGGGAACGATGGCCATCTGCAGGGCGCCGGTACGGATAAATTCTGCCATAGCGCCCTGTTCTCCCAGAACACCGTTTGGATAAATGGTCATATGGTAACGGCCATTGGTTGCTTTTTCAAATTTTTCACCAAAATCCTTCATAGCAAGATACTGAGGATGATTTTCATTTTGGTTAAAAGCTACTCGGATCTCGGTCACTTTCTGCTCTGTTTGTCCACCGCAGGCAGATAACATTCCTGTAAGACATAAAAGTCCTGCAGCCAATAGGATTTTTTTAAACATATCGGAATACCTCCTGCTGCTTTCTACAAAAGAGCTACGCTTACTTTAACGACTACTTTACGCAGTTTCATGGATTCGCCGGAAATACACTCCGGACGGTGAATGTCGGAAGGAAAGAAGATGCAAAAACAACCTGGACGGGATTCAATCCATCCTTCATCTTCTACAGACTGATAGAAGATAAGGTCACGTTCCTTGATATGCTCAGCAATCTGATAATGTCCAGTGTTTTTTGTAAAGCCAAGACGCTCCTTACCGGAAACAAGATACTGCACATCCAAATATTTTTCATGGGATTCCGCTTTTTTGGTATCCGGCTCTACGGTGACAGCGTCAAACACCTGAGCATAGATCTCTTTCCCCTGGATTTCATATACGCCAGGTTCCATAGCTGCAAAATCGTGGCTTGCCAGATAGTCCAGAGCTTTTTTGATGGCGTCTGGATAGGTTTCAAATGCGTCGTGGTTTTTGATAGATGAAAAGATCATAGTTTATTTCCCCCTCTTTTGTTAGTTTCTTCCTTCCATAGCATGTATCATGGTCACTACAAATTCATGTCCAGGCACTGCCACATGATATTTTTTTGCTGCGCGGACAACGGCGCCGCTGATGGTGTCTACTTCTGTACGTCTGCCATCCCGCAGGTCAGCCCGGATAGAAGTACAACCATTTGGATTCTGGATAGAAGTGTTCTTTACTTTTTCGATCACCGCTGCTTCGTCAAAAACAAGACCGGCAGCAGCTGCAGCTTCAATGGTTTCGTGGATAAGCTGGCAGCAGAGCTTCCATGCGTAGGCATCAGCAGCAATATATCCCATATCTACCTGAAGGATTCCGGTCAGTGCGCTTAAGGACACATTGGTAAAAAGCTTATCCCATATCAGTTTTTGGATATTATCATGTATTTTTGTCTGAAAACCACAGGAATCAAATACTTCTTTCAGATGGTTTAAGAACTGGTCGGTATCCTCTGTCAGCATTCCGAGATTGGTAACGCCGGTTCCTCCGCGTCTGACATGTCCCGGACCAAGGACTGCTCCATTATCTTCGGTAGTTCCGATGACAATGTGGTCTTCACTGACAAATTCTTTTAAAAGGTCCTCGTGTCCTGCTCCATTTTGGAGGGTCATCAGACGGGTATCCGGTCCGATCAAAGAACGATTCTGTTCAAGGGCATTTCTGGAAAAAAGCGCTTTTACGAAAACAATGACCAGATCAACAGGCTGTTCTTTTTCTGTATGGCAGACTGCATGGGGATGATAGCAGCTTGTGGTGCCATTTTCATCAATCAACAGGCCGTTTTTATTGATATGCTCTACGATATCCTGGTTTGTATCTACTAAGATCACTTCGTTGTGCTGTGAGAGGCGTCCGCCATAAATGGAACCCATAGCCCCTGCACCGATTACGGCAATTCTCATAAAGTCTCCTTTGCTAAAAAAGGGCAGCCCTCAACGAAAGGTTGCCCTATCTGTCGTCAGGTATTTATTCAGAAAACTCGGTAAGTCCCTCGATCGCGTATGCACGCACAGGGCTGGAATCGAGTCCCTTGATAGGAAGCGGAGAATAGCTCATGAAAAATACATCTGTTTTTAACTCTTCCAGATTCTTTAACACTTCCAGGAATACGATATTCTCAGCCATCAGGATATCGTGGAACGGCTTTACATCTTCATTACAGTTTTCAATAGAAACGCCGTCACCGAAACCAACTGCTTTTACCTTGTGATCCTTGAACCACTGAGCGCTCTCTGCATTGATCAAAAGACGCTGATCCTTCTCGGTGTTGGTATCTGCGGTAAATGGTGCCAGCTTGTAAGAAGAGTCGATGATTACAATGTCGCCTTCCTTTACTTTCTTTGCCTCACGGTCTAAGTCAGCAGCGGTAATGTGGCCTCTTTTTGCAACCGTTTCCCTGAAATCCACATATACGGCACGGCCCATAAAAGTAGTTAAAGGCAGATCAGCTGCGGATGGCCAGTTATCATCATGATGGTAAGGACACTCGCAGTGTGTTCCCAGATGGCTCATCAGGTCCATATTAGTATGGAAATCCGGGATAGCACCACCTGTATTAAAGCGGAACAGATGACACCTTCTGGTCTCGGTCGCAGGATCGATGATCTTAGATAAATCAATTACTCTTAACTTGCCTATTTCATAAACGCACATTTGTTTTCCTCCTTGACTTTGCTTGTGTTGTTTTGTTAGATTCTATCTCTTGACAGTATACCGGGATACCGGGATGCTGTCAAGAGATACTTAAGATGCATAATAGACAAATTTTTAACGAGATTTTTGTGCAATTTTTATGGCCTTTGATGCGTCCGTCAGAGATATATTTGGCATGGAATTTTTTAGACGGGCCTATCAGGAACAGGGGATATTTTCTTGACAGAATCCTGAATTTGACTTAATATGAAATGGTTATTTACTATGAGAAATATGCAAAGAAAGTATGGTTATTTTATGAAAGAAAAAAGTCTGCTGCAGCTACATGCCTACGATTCCATAAAAAATAGTATTCTTTCCGGGGAACTGGAACCAGGGGTGCTTTACTCTGAGACAAAACTGGCTGCTCAAATCGGCATTTCCAGGACACCGATGAGAGAGGCGTTGCAGTCTTTGAGCCAGGACGGTTATATCACCATCATTCCCAGCAAGGGATTTATGATACGGCAGTTAAATGAGAAGGATATGAAAGACAGTATAGAGATACGATGCGCCATAGAGGGATTTTGTACCAATATGATCGCGTCGCAGATTTATACAGAACGAGGAAGGCAGCTTTTAAAAGATTTGGAAGCTGCGCTTAAAAATATGGAAGAAGTGTTTGATAAAGAGGACTGTTTGGAGGATTTTATCGACTACGACCACCAGTTTCATCTGCTTCTCGTAAACTATATGCAAAATGATGAGTTCGACCATATTTTCCAGCGGCTCCTGTATCTGATACGCCTGACTTCTCTGGATGCACTGGCCGTGAAGGGACGTATTACTGGGACTATGAATGAACACCGGGAATATCTGAAGGCATTAAAAGCAGGCAATGAGGCAAAGGCTTATGAGATCATGCTCCACCACTTGATGATGCCGCTTAAGATGCATGAAAAAAAATAAAAAATGTTTTGTCTTCCTGAAAAAAGGGCCATACTAGGAATATCACAAAAGAGAAAGTAATTAATACTTATCCTCCCTTTTAATACCTCGTTTATTTTCCAAGCCTAGCTTTCACAGCCTCAGAAGATCTTTTGCTACTGAACTGTCTGAAGCAGGGGTTCCGATCGAGACCATTTCACAAATGCTTGGACATAAAAGTACACAGGAAGATAAGCCATATCTTTCCTATAACAGGAAGCAGATAGCGTTCTGTGCAATCGTTTTTATGAAATACCAGTCACAAACGAGATATATGCAGGAGGTGGTAGGAATGACAATCAATGACTACCTTAAAGATTATCTCATTAAGATGTTCCGCGAAGCGGCAGGCTACGCAACCGCTACATATAAAGTTACACTTATGCCGTTTATTGATTTCTGCTGTTTTAATTATAAAGATGCCGGTGTACTGACATCAGATATGCTGGATGAATGGCTGGCCTATAAAGGATATACCCTGAATACACAGGCAGCATTTATCGCCTGTCTGCGCCAGTACTGCAGATATATAAGTTTTCTGGGTACAAAGGCATATGTCCCGCTTTTGCAACAAGGAACCTGATCAAATGGATTGACAATAGACTGAATGTAAATAATCTTCTCCCATATATGGGACATTCGGAGCTTAACAGCACCTTTTATTACATTCATCTTCTTCCGGAAAGAATACGGAATTCAGCGGGTGTAGACTGGAAGCAGTTTTCTTCCATCTATGGGAAGGAAGGTGGCGGCATTGAAGATCAGGGATCCTGAGCTTTACAGGCTGATGAAAAATTTCCTTACCACTTACCTTCCTGATACAAAGCAGAAAAGCGCACATACGATCCAGGCATACAGGGATGCCCTTAACCTGTACATGGGTTTTCTGGACAGTGCAAAATCAATAAAACTTAAGGAGGTCCGTATTTCAGACTTCAATCAGGAGAACGTGTCTGCTTTTCTCAGATGGCTGCATGAAGAGCGTGGCAATGAAAGCACCACAATCAACCAAAGGCTTTCGCATATAAAAGGCTTCTGCAGATATGTCCAAAAGAAGGATATCCTGTCTTTTGAAGCGTATAGCGAAATATGCGGGGTGGCAGGATATAAAGATGAAAGGGTAAAGGATTTTATATGGCTTACGATTGAAGATGTAAAACTCGTGCTCAGACAGCCTGATACCAATAAAAAGACCGGCATAAGAGACCGCTTCTTTATTGCGCTGATGTATGAGAGCGGGTGCAGGGATGATGAAATATTGCACATGAAGCTTAAAAATATAGTCATAAATAAAGCAGGCGAACCCGATGCCCATATATTTGGTAAAGGAAACAAGCACCGATGCACGCCGCTTTCAAGGGATATCGTACCATATTTTAATGAGTATTGCGGACTATATCATCCGGATACTGAAAAGAGCAGCGATGAATTATTGTTTTATACATTCAGGAATGGGATAAAATGCCGGGCTATGCATCTTTACCTCGCAGGAGTCCCATTACCGCTTGTGTCAGAATGGCTTGGGCATTCAAACATGGAAACAACTCAGATTTATGCAAGGGCAACCGATGAAATGAAGCGGCAGGCGCAAAGAAAACTTGGTGAAAAGGAAGGCTCCGTATTCAAAGACGATATTGCATTCAAGTATGCAGATAATGAAACTGTACTCAAGAAACTGGCTGGGCTTAAATAATTAATGCCGATATTTGCTGTAGTGACAACACATTGCTGCAGCAAATATCTAAAAATATCGGTATTAAAAAAATGTCGGCATAAGGGACATTGAAGTATTTTTCAAATCCTGCAAATCCTACCTGAAACTGGCAAAAGAATGCCGGAGTATTTCCTATGATGCCTTAAACGCCCACATCGCCATTGTATTTACCATATATATGATGCTTTCCGTGGTAAAACGGCGGAATGAAGATGATAAAACAACGGAAGCGCAGCTGGAAGAATTCACATCCAGCTTTATCGGGCATCTTCCAAAATACATGCAGGATGCGCTTTCTGGTGCTCAGTCGGCTGCCTGAAAGCTATTTTGTGTTTCAGGACGGTTATGAGCATTTTCTTCCAGAGCCTACTCCGGTTTGAGGTTTCACTGCACAACCCCTCTCGAAAGCTTGGCATAACAAGGCATTCAGGTACGCTGTTATACTTCAACGCTTGGACAGACACACGCTGTTGCCTGTCTGGTACTATTAATATATGCGCGGGACAAATAAATGTCAAGAAAAAGAAATCTGTTCTCTTTTTTGGTTTATGGTGAGAAAGTAAACGTGAAGGTGGGACTCTGAAACGTTCTCTGAGTGAGCTATTTACGAATATCGATGCCATCCCACATTATTGAACTTTTTGCAATCATTTTGCGATCACAACACCTTTAATAACTGTATTAACGTATGTGCATTCTCGGTACCGGATTTGACTTTCTTGGTATCAAATCTTTTAAAACCATTCTCTGCCTCGTAAAAGTGTAGAAGTTTTTCCTCATTTTCAGCTTCAAGAAAAACAACCATTCCTCCTGCCATGTACTGTAGTTTTTTGACTTTTTCGATTGCAAGCCCAAGCAGTTGCTCCCCCGTTATTGCATAATTAGCTCCATCTGTATAGTTCTTTCCTAACTGAGCAATCAAATATGCTGATAATGAATAATTTCCATTCTCCGCATCTTGTTCACTTACTCTGGCAATTTTCTTTTTTACTGTATTACTGAAACTGTCAGTGTTAACAGTAATCGGTTTGATTGTTATGGTGAAATATCCTACAATCTGACCCTGTTCCGGTGTTACGACAATATATGTAACAGATTGATTTTTCTTTGTGAACTCGATTGACTGCTGAACTAAAAATCTTTCTACATCCGCATTCTTTTCACACGAAAAAGTGGAGAAAACCCGCCTGAGCATGTCTTCTCCATCTTCACCCTGTCTCAGATATTCTCTAATATTTACTATCAAAAAATCATCAATCATGTGCTTTTTTCCACTTCTCCATCAATTTTTGAATTTCAGCAGGATCATGCAGTTCTCTATATCTAAATGAAGCAGTGTTTTTCGGTCTTGTAAGAGACTCCTGATATGATTCTTCAATGGCATTAGCAAACATTTCTACCTGTTTTTCACCGGAAACGACAAAGTTCTTTGTGATACTTGAAGTTGCCATATCTAACACCTCCTTTTATAGCATGGCTTGTATCGAATTGCAGTATTCTTCATTTATATTATACGTGCAACCATCAATTTTCGCAACTGATTATTTTTAACATTTCTCAGCAAGAATTCCCCGGCCCCTGTAGGCAATCGGAAAATCTGCAAATGCCAATTTTAGTTGATTTTTTGCCGGATTGAGTATAATATTACGACTTTACAACTTTTTAAGAAAAAAATATCGTACAGGACACTTTGGTGTATAATTAGTTTGTCAACAAAGCATACAAAGGAAAGTGACCCTGTACGACAAACTCATTATACAACCACCGCACCAAGAGTCTTTCAGAAAATCTACAGATAGAATACGGAAAGAAGGAGGATATCAGACAGAAGATGAAGCAGCTGAGGCATATGTTGAGCACCTGAGTATCTTTAAAAACAGGCTGGCACTTTTAAAAGAGAAACAGACGCCACAGTTTTCCTTTAAGGATTACCTGGTTTATTGGCACCACAACATTTATGCGCCAAGAAGTTTAAAAGAGTTATCCGTTGCCTGGGACATTATGATGAACTGCTTACACTGAATGTCTATACCGACTCGGATCAGATCATCAGCCACGGCGTTCCGGTGTACGACAGCTTCATTGACGAAATTCTTCCGTCTGATGAACCTCAGGTAATTGATTGTGCATTTTCACAGTCTTTTCTGGATTATGTTCTGCCGAATAGTGTTGCTTAATACCGTGAAATGCCTTATAATTATGCATTGTGGCGTATTGTTTTATCCCATGTTATATAGTTGGGGTAAAAAAATTGTCGTAATTTCAAAAAAAGGGCCTGATTTTCTTCGATAAAGGGGTGAAATAAGGAGCAAAAAAGAGCGAATAAGGACGTAAATCCGGGCTCTTTCGATTCGGATTGGCCCTTGCCGCAAGTCAAAAATACCGTGCAATTAGCACAATAAGTAAGGAAAAATCATGAGAAAACTAGCTTTAAATGATGAAATATTACTAAGTATCCAGCAGCCTGCCCGCTATATCGGGGGTGAGGTAAATATGGTAAATAAGGACCCAAAAAAAGTGGATATCCGCTTTGCCATGTGCTTCCCGGACGTCTACGAAATCGGAATGTCCCATCTGGGCATTCAGATTCTGTATTCCATGTTCAACAACAGGGAGGACATCTACTGCGAGCGCGTTTATTCCCCGTGGACGGACCTGGACCCCATGCTCAGGGAGAAGAAGATACCGCTCTTTACCCTGGAAACCCAGGAACCGGTAAAGAATTTTGATTTTCTGGGAATCACTCTCCAGTACGAGATGTGCTACACCAACGTGCTTCAGATTCTGGACCTTTCACAGATTCCGCTCCATACCTGTGACAGAACTGAGAATGACCCCATTGTCATTGGGGGAGGGCCCTGCGCTTACAATCCGGAACCGCTGGCCGATTTTTTTGACCTGTTTTATATCGGAGAGGGCGAGACTGTATATTTTGAGCTGATTGGCCGCTACAAGGAGAATAAGAAGGCCGGAGGCACCAGAAAGCAGTTTCTGGAAATGGCGGCAGAGATACCGGGCATCTATGTGCCTGCTTTTTATGATGTGACCTATAAGGAAGACGGGACCATTGAATGTTTTCGGCCAAATAATGAACATGCCATGCCGGTGGTTACAAAACAAATCGTAACGGACATGGACAGTGTTGGCTATATCGAAAAGCCGCTGGTGCCATTCATCAAAGTGACCCAGGACAGGGTGGTGCTGGAGATTCAGCGCGGCTGTATCCGCGGCTGCCGGTTCTGCCAGGCCGGGGATGTGTACAGGCCCCTCAGAGAGCACAGCCTGGAATATCTGAAGCACTATGCTTTCGACATGCTGAGGAGCACGGGTCATGAGGAGATATCCCTAAGCTCCTTAAGCTCCAGCGATTACAGCCAGTTAGAGGGCCTGGTAAATTTCCTCATTGACGAATTCAAGGGCAAGGGCGTGAATATATCCCTGCCTTCCCTGCGTATCGACGCTTTTTCACTGGACGTCATGAGCAAGGTGCAGGATGTGAAAAAGAGCAGCCTTACCTTTGCGCCGGAGGCGGGTTCCCAGAGGCTGCGGGACGTCATCAATAAGGGGCTGACCGAAGAAGTGATTCTGAAGGGAGCCACCGATGCCTTTGAGTCAGGGTGGAACCGGGTGAAGCTGTATTTCATGCTGGGTCTTCCCACGGAGACCGTGGAGGATATGGAGGGAATCGCGCTGCTTTCTGAAAAGATTGCGGAAGCATACTATGATATTCCCAAGGACCAGAGAAATGGAAAGGTACAGATTGTGGCCAGCTCCTCCTTCTTTGTGCCAAAGCCCTTCACACCGTTCCAGTGGGCCAGGATGTGTACAAAGGAAGAATTCATTGAGAGAGCCAATATTGTCCGTGGTAAGTTCCGTGAGATGAAGAATTGCAAGAGCCTTAAATATAACTGGCATGAGGCGGAGCTTACCGTACTGGAGGGCGTGCTGGCCAGAGGTGACCGCAGGGTCGGGGCAGTGATAGAAGAAGCCTACCGCACAGGGGCCATCTATGACTCCTGGTCTGAATATTTTAAGAATGATGTATGGATGAAGGCGTTTGAGACCTGCGGCGTGGATATCGGATTTTATACCACCAGGGAGAGAAGTCTGGATGAGGTATTCCCGTGGGACTTCATCGATGCAGGCGTGTCAAAGGAATTCCTGATTCGTGAGTGGAACCATGCCGTGAAGGAAGAGGTGACGCCTAACTGCCGTCAGAGATGTTCAGGCTGCGGAGCCAGGAATTTTGGCTTCGGCGTCTGTTATGAAACCGTAAAGGAATAGGATAAATGAAAATTCGGATTAAATTCAGAAAATATGGAACAATGAAATTCATCGGCCATCTGGACGTTATGCGTTATTTCCAGAAAGCCATACGCAGGGCGGATGTGGACGTCTGTTACAGCGGGGGATTCTCCCCTCACCAGATCATGTCCTTTGCGGCGCCCCTGGGAGTGGGAATTACCAGCAACGGGGAATACGTGGACATAGAGGTGTCCTCCACCAAAGATTCGGAAACCATGAAGAAATGTCTGAATGGGGTGATGTCAGAGGGCTTTGAGATTGTAAGCTACCGGAGTCTGCCGGATGACGCGGCCAATGCCATGTCCATAGTCGGGGCCGGGGATTATACCCTGGCCTTCAGGCCGGGATACGAGCCTGAGGACATGGATAAGGAACAGTGGTTTCAGGGGCTTTTGGCCTTTTTTGAGCGTCCCAGCGTCATGGTAACAAAGAAAACCAAGCGCGGGGAAAAGGAGATGGACTTAAAGCCCCTGGTTTATGAGCTGAGCATCTGTCCTGAGGGGGATGGTGAAATGGAAGGCCCCCGCCTGTTCATGAAAATATCCACGGGCAGCGCTGCCAATGTGAAACCGGAACAGGTGCTGGATGCGTATTACGGGTTCCTGGGAAAGGAGCGCCCGCCCTTTGCCTTTATGGTACAGAGGGAAGAAGTATATGCAGACAGGGCCTCTGAGGCTGAGAAGGAAGCCGGTATTCATTCCTTTATCTCTCTGGAACAGCTGGGTGAGGAAATCAGATAATGGACAAATTAGTAGTGACCCGGCGGGGGGATAAGGTGTGTACGGCCGTGGTATCAGACGGAAAGGTAAGCCAGCTTATGCTGGAGCCGGATACCGCAGCCTCCCTGCTGGGCAATATCTATATTGGCAAAGTACAGAAGGTGGTAAGCAATATCAATGCCGCCTTTATTGACATAGGACCGGGATGTACCGGATACTACAGCCTTGAGGAGCGCTGGAAGCCAAAACGTCTTAAGACCGGCGATGAGCTGGTGGTGCAGGTCAGCAAGGATGCTGTAAAGACAAAGGCCCCGGTGGTCACGGAACGTCTGTCCTTTACGGGGCGGTACTGTGTGCTGACTGTGGGAAAGACCGGAATCGGTTTTTCTGCGAAAATCCGTGATGCCTCCTATAAGGCAAGGCTTCGATCTCTTCTGGAATGTGACCTGGCAGGGACGGAGGACCTGGGCGTCATTGTCCGGACCAACGCGGTTACGGTGGAGGACCGTACTGTACGGGAGGAACTGGCTGGGCTGATGCGGACATGGCAAAGGCTTTCGGCGGAAGCTGCATGCAGGGTCTGCTACAGCTGCCTTTACAGGGCGCTGCCAGGCTATATAGCGGCCATACGGGATTCATTTGGCGGGACCCTGGAAGAAATCATCACGGATGTTCCTGAGTACCACAAGGAGCTGAGGGCGTATCTGGAAATGTACCAGAAGGAAGACGCGGGCCGTCTGACCCTTTATGAGGACGACCTTCTGCCCCTTGGCAGGCTTTACAGCCTGGAGACTGCATTTGAAAAGGCGCTGGGTAAGAATGTATGGCTTAAGTCCGGGGGATACCTGGTCATAGAGCCCACAGAAGCCATGACGGTCATTGATGTGAATACAGGGAAGTACTCAGGCAGGAAAAAGATGCAGGACACCATATACAGGATAAATATGGAAGCTGCGGATGAGATTGGACGGCAGCTGAGGCTACGGAACCTTTCCGGAATTATCATTGTGGATTTTATTGATATGGAAAGGGAAGAGGACAGGAAGGCCCTTCTTGCCCATTTAGGATATGTTGTTTCGAAAGACCCGGTAAAGACCACGGTGGTGGACATGACGGCTTTGAACCTGGTGGAGCTCACCAGAAAGAAAGTGAGAAAGCCGCTCCACGAACAGGTCTGAATATGACAATACACAACGAGGTAGTGTCAAGTAATCTATGAAAACTAAG
>OBWQ01000459.1_pt1 | contig 16603 bp, 7 predicted proteins | sample 1476511 | NCBI WGS metagenome assembly OBWQ01 (sample SAMEA2580126, study PRJEB22360) | human gut metagenome | biome: human gut; feature: human-associated habitat; material: faeces | place: Denmark | collected 2008/2010
TAAAATTATGGTGCAAAGGTAAGAACTTTTACGATAAAGGGCAAGGTATAAACGCAGAGCCGCTTACATAGGGGCGTGGTAATAGGTGGTAATAAGTGGTAATGGAAATACCCCTTATTACCACGCGTTATTCACTCATAATCAGGGTGTTATAGCAAGCGTGGTAATTGTGGTATTAAATTTGAAGAAAAAAACTTTTCTTTCAATAAATTCGGCCTTTGAAGTAAGCTTATGAAACCATGTACGTCATTGCGCAAGTTCATACACTTCATAGCGCAAGTTCATACGAAAGAATGTGATTAAATAAGCAAAAGGAGACGTTTCTTTGGGTTCAAGGAGACGTCTCTTTTAGTTTAAAGAGATAGTTTCTTAGGTTGAAGGAGACAGCTTCTCGAAGGTTGCCACTAGGCTCGGCAGGTCTGCCGACTGCAGTCAGCAGACCTGCCGAGCCTAGTGGCAACACCTATTTTTATTATTTGTTCAACATATCAGTTATGTTCAATTTTATTGAACACAGCAAAGATAATGAACAAAACTTAAACGAACGAACTTTTTGTTCAATATTTTATGTTGTTCAATACTATTTGACATAGTGTCATGATTGAACAGAATAAAAAAGTGCAATGCCCACACTGGGCGTTGCACTTCTTTTAAATATAGTTTGATTGAAGTTATACAATCCAACAATCTAAAAACGTAGTACACTCTTCCTTATCTACTCTCGCTGCAAAGATACGCTTTTCTTTCGTAACTTCCAAGAAATTAGCTAAAAAAGTTTTTGTGTGTGGTAGGAGAGAGGGAGATAAACAAAAAAAGTGCAACGCCCGATGGGGCATTGCACTTCATTTAGTACGCTCGGTATGAGCATTGTCTAACGGGTGAAAGTCCCGAGCAAGCCCTAATAGCGGGAATTGCATAGTCAAAGGCAAGGGTGTCCATCGCGAGGTGGAATCTGAAGGAAGCCGGCGACAAATATCTGACCTAACGAACAGAAACTTCATACAAGGCATATGACCGTGGATAAATATGCCAAGAGAAAGCAAAAACTGAAAGAATACATAAGAGGATGGGTTGGTTATTATCATCTTGCCGATATGAAAAGTCTTTTACGTAAAACAGACGAATGGTTAAGACGTAGAATCCGCATGTGTATATGGAAAGCTTGGAAGAAACCCAAGACAAAAGTGGCAAACCTCATTAAATGTGGTATTAATAAATACAAAGCATACGAATGGGGTAATACTCGCAAGGGCTATTGGCGAATAGCTGATAGCCACATACTGCATAGAGCTATAACAAATGAGAATCTATGTAGGGCTGGGTATGCTACTTTAATGGGGGCGTATCTCGAATGGTATCCCAAATAGGAACCGCCGTATGCCGAACGGCACGTACGGTGGTGTGAGAGGTCGGTAAACACGAAAGTAGGAGATAAACACCTATGATTAGTGTTTACCTCCTACTCGATTTTATATGAGATGTTAATCCTTATGGATTAATCCTCTACTACATACCAACGTGGGTCACCAGCCTTTTCCTTCAAAGTACCAGCCTTGATGGTGAAGTTGCCATTGGCTGGGTCAGTGAATAACTGCTCAGAGCTGAATTCTGTTTCAGTTACGCCCTTAATCACCTTGAAGAAGTCTGTTGTTCTGAAGCTGTTGGATACAGTAGCTGGAGTCTTGCTTCTGATGTTTTTGTTGGTTGCCTCATCTGCGCTTTTACCGAAGATACAGCCTTCAATTGTGAATGTGTTTGGTCCAAATTTGGCATCTTTGCCGAAGTCAACGAAGAACTGACCGTTACCATTACAGTTGTAGAATGTGCTGTTCTTGATGGTGATATCCTGCATATCTGTATTATTGCTGTAGATGAATACCTTACCCGTTACACAGATGCTGTTGAATGTACAGCCGTCAATCTTTACGTTGTCGAGATGACCTGCACCGCTGCCTGCATCAATGTTGATGAAACCATAACCTGCACAGAGGTTGGTGAAGATACTATTCTTCAAGGTAAGTTTGCCGACAGACTTCGCATCACTTTTCTGGAAACGGAAGAATGAATTTTTGATATTGCTAACCTCGCAATCCTCCAAAGTGAACTCGCTTACGGTACAAGCCTTGCTCTGGTTGATGAAGTAGCCAGCACCATTCTCTTCCAATTTCACGTTTTGGAACTTGATGAATGCATGAGAACCTGCAATATCGAAGTTCTTGTCGAGGGTGACGGTTGGCGTCTCGCCTCCTGCCAAACCGAAGAATGTAACAGACATTCCGTCTGGGATGGTTACGTTGGTCTTGCCACCGTCTGTATCATTTGTGCCGTAGAGAGCTACCTTGGCACCGGCTGGGATACCGATGGTTGCGCTATAGTTTGTCTCGTTACCTGCAGCAGCCTTAGCCTTTTCTGCTATCTCCTCGATGAGAGTCTGTGAGATGACTGTTACATCGCTGGAAAGAGAATACTTATAGTTAGCTGCTGGCATGGCAGCAGGAGTTGTAATCTGCAACTGGCCGCGCTTTACGTCATTCTTATAGATAGTGATGGTATAAGTGCTTGTTGGCTGTAAGCCAGCAAGAGTATATTTACCAGCTGCCTTTTCCGCATCTGTCAGATTGATAGTCTGGATGTTCTCTGCATCGTTAGCGTTAGCATAAGTGATGTGAGTAACCTCAGCACCTGGAGTCCAGCTCAAGTTCACGTGATCCTCGAAGAGGTCGGTTGCCTCTACATTGTTGAAGATTTGCTCAGCCTTTGTCTTGAAAGATGAACCATCCTTGTAGTAAACCCATTTAGACTCGTTGACAGTAGAAGACATAGCCTTTACACGCATATAGTACTTGCTGTCGCCATCGAGACCAGAGAGAACTACTGGAGATGAAGTCAACGACTTATCTTCACCGAACTTGATGATGTTGGCATTCTCAACACCTTCGTAAAGAGAGTCCTTGCTTACCTCGAATACATAGTACTCTGGTGAAGAAACTGCTTTTGATGTGAAGGCAGAGAATGTAACCGTAGCTGATGTTTCGGCAGTTTCAACGGTGATTTTGTCACCGTTGAGACCGAACAATCTTGACAGGCTGCCATCTACGTCCCAGTCATTGCCATCGGTACAAGAAGTAGCCGACAGAGCCAATGCAATCATAGACGCTGTGCTCAATATGTTTTTAATGCTCTTCATTTTCTTGTCTTTTTTGATTAAAGATGAATTAGTCTGCATAACCATAAGAGTTGTGAATCTTACCGTTGGTTGCAGAGATGGTTGTTGAAGCGATTGGCATGAGATAGCGGTTCTTCACTGCCACATCATCGCTAACGAGACCGCTGCTGATAGATGGCAGGTTTACGTCAACCTGTGTATCAGAACCAGAATCCAACTTAGCTGCACCGAATGAGTCGATGCTGCCATCGTAGTCAGCAGATGTTTTTCCGTCAGGAATACCATACCATGTTACGCTAGAGAAGTCAATCTTGGTTTTCTTCTCATCCAGGTAGTTGAAGTAGATGGTCTTCTGGTAAGTACCATCTGCAAGCTCAGCCAGATAAGTCTGTTTGAACTCTTTGATCTTCTCTACGAGGAGGTTCCAGCGAATCAGGTCGTATTTACGGATACCTTCACCTGCAAACTCCCACATGTTCTCCTGAACGAGAGCATTGAAGAATGCGTCCTTGTCAGAAGCAATGTTGTTGACGTATGCCTTAGCTTCATTCTTGTCAGCCTGGTTGAAGGCACGGGTATGTACTGCTTCCAAAGCCTGGCGGGCTGTCATGCCGTTTGCTGAACCTTCGTAGTTGGCATCTGGATTGCCAGCCAACTCGTTCATGCACTCAGCATAGTAGAGCAATACCTGAGCATAGCGCATCTTTACAGGGTTGATACCTGTAGTGTGCTTAGCTGTAGCCTTCAGGTTGTTCTGCAACCAGGTGTTGTTCATTTTGCGGGCATCCCACTTTCCTACATATATACCGAAAGGAGCATTTTTGAGCATGCTCTCTATGGTGTTGCTGCCATCCTGCTTGATTTCAAAGTTTGCGCAAGTGATGTCACGGCGTGTATCCTTCTTGTCGTAAGAATAGAGCAGAGGTGCAGTAACCTTCATCTTACCAGATGAGTTGCCATAGCCATATTCTGTTGTAACACCATTCATGCGGACACCTACAGTGTAACCCAACTCACCAGTTACGTTCTCACCGAAAGGAATCTCGAAGAGGTTCTCGTGGTAAGTCTTGTCGAGAGAGAGCTGGTTAATCAAGTACCACTCGTTCTCGAAAGATGGGTTGAGATTGTGAGTATTGTCGTTGATGATAGCAGACCAGTGCTTCAGGGCACGCTCGTAGAGAGCCTTGCGGTCTGCTGCACCAGGGCGCTGTGTTGGATAAGTAGCATCGCTGTAAGATGCTGTCTCATATCCGTCCTTTGACTTCTCACGGATGGCGTAGCCGGCACGTGTCATGGCAATCTGTGCCAGGAGAGCGTGAGCATAACCCTTGGTTGTGCGCTCTGTGGTATAGCCTGTTGCCTGGTCTGCCCATGGCAAGTATTCGATAGCCTCATCCAGGTCGTTCATCAGGAAATCCATAATCACGTCGCGGTCGGTCTTCTCCAGGTAAGCGTTGCTCAAGTCAGACTTTGATGCTTCAACTTTGAAAGGAATATCACCGAAAATACGAACCAGGTCAAAGTAAACCATGGCACGGATGGTGAGTGCCTCGCCGAGGCTACGCTCCATAGATTTCTGGTTAGCACCACCGGCAGTGAGAGTTGCGCTGCTGCGGATACCCTCGATAATCTGGTTGGCATCCTCGATGATACCATACTCAGCATCCCATACGCCGCTAATCTTGCTCCATCCCGGGTCCATGTTATAGTTCATGTTACCACGTTCACTTGAGGTGTTGGTAGCATTGCTGCCAAGACCGTCAATCAATTCGCAGTCGCTGTTCAGGTTCCATACAATAGACAGGTCCTGTGCGTAGGTACGGTCCTGAGCCATTCCGCCATAGAGCTTATTGACGCGAAGATTGGTATAATAAGGTGAGGCGTAGGTATTCTCAGCAGTCATCTCTGATGGAGAGTTCTGGTCCAGGAAGTCGGAGCATGAAGACAATCCTAATACGCCTGCCAATGCAAATGCATATAATATCTTGTTCATTGTTATTATCTTATAAAGTTTTAGAATGTAACGTTAATACCACCTACGAAGGTGCGGCTCTTTGGATAAGCTGCATAATCGATACCTGGGGTCATTGGGTTCTTCTTAGAACTTGTATCAACCTCTGGATCGTAGCCTGAGTAGTTGGTGAAGCAAAGCAGGTTGTAACCTGTGAAGTAGATGCGTACGTTCTGCATATAGCACTTGTTTACCCACTTCTTTGGCAAGGTGTAACCCACTGTTACGTTCTGCAGACGCAGGAATGATGCATCTTCTACAGCATAGCTGATGAGCTGCATGGTTGATACGCCTGCTGGATTGTAGATATTGGCGTTGGCATTGATCTCGTTCAAGCGGTTCATCACCTTTTCTACACCACCATATTCTGTGATGAGGCTAGCTGATGGGCGGCCGATGTTGTTTCCGTTGGCTGGGTCAATCCAGGTATAGCGGTTGCCTACGTTGAAGTCATCCACCAGGTTGTAGTTCTTGGCTGAACCTGCATAGAATGAGTTAGCAAGCTTGGTACCGTTTACCAGCTTGTTGCCCAGTGAGTAGTTGAAGAACAGGTTGAAGTCGAAGTTACCAACGTGACCGTCGAAACCGAAACCACCCGTTGTGGTAGGTATGGTGTTACCCAGGCGCTGCTTCACTGCTTCACCATTCTCGTCAACTTCTACCTTGGCAACGCCTGGATAGAGGTTACCGCCGAAGAGCTTGTAGCTGTTGTCCTTTACGCCTTCTGCCAGTGCCCAGGTTCCGTTTTCCTTCAATACCAAGTCTCCCTTGCCTGTTGCAGCATCAAATACGGTGTAGAAGCCGTTGCTCTTGTAGCCCCAAAGCTCACCGAGGCGGCCGCCTTGCTCTACGCGGAAGTCTTCATACTTGGCGATGGTAGAACCACTCCAGTTAGAACTCTGCCATGGGTTCTCCATGTTCAACTCATCAATCTTGTTCTTGTTATAAGATACGTTGAAGTTGAAGTTCAAGCCGAAGTTCTTCTTGTCTACGATTACTGCATTGAGTGCCAACTCAACACCCTTGTTAGAGGTCTTACCGAAGTTCTGGAACTGGTAAGAGTAACCTGTGTTGGCAGGAACGATACTTTGCATCAAGAGGTCCTTGGTGGTATTCCAGTAGAAGTCCAATGTACCGCTGAGGCGACCATTGAAGAAACCGTAGTCGATACCGAAGTTACGGGTCACTGTGGTTTCCCACTTCAAGTCTGGATTATAGAGAAATTTACCATGCTCAAGCATCGAAGCCCTGTTCTCATCGAAGAATGGAGCCTTTGATGTGTTGTCTGCCATAGAGTAGGTGGTAGTCAACAAACCAGAGTTGATACGGTTGTTACCTGCTGTACCGAAGCTCAGACGGGCCTTCAAGTTAGAAAGCCAGCTGGAAGCACCCTTCAGGAACTCCTCGTCAGACATACGCCAAGCCAAGGCTGCAGATGGGAAGATACCCCAACGGTTGTCCTTGCCAAACTTACTGGAACCATCGGCACGAACGGTAATGGTAGCCAGATACTTGTCGTTGAGTGTATAGTTGATACGGCCGAAGTAAGAGAGAATGTTCTCCTCTGCCTTGATATTACCTTCGTTTGGAAGTGCTGTACCTGCTGCTGTGTTTGCCAATACCTCGTTCAATGTGAATGAAGTAGGGAAGGCTACAGAAGTGTTGGTGCGGGTTACGTCCTGGCTGCTGCTCCACTCCTGACCTACCAATACATTGATGTGGTCACGACCATGGAAAAGCTTCTTGTTGTCGTAAGTCAATGTATTTGCGTTACGCCAGTTCTTGTTCTCCAAGCGTACGAACTGTGCCTGTGGCTGACCGTTGTAACCATACTTAGAGTTGGTAGTTGCATTAGACCCCCAAACCTGTTCGGTATTGTTGTACTTCCAACCATAGCCGAACTCAGAACGGAATGTGATATTCTTGAATGGCTTCCAGTTTAAGCCAACGTTGTAGTTTTGCTGGAAACGTTCCTGATACTTATAGGTATCGGTGATACGCTCTGTTGGGTTACGGCGTGTAGATGTGCTGTTCTCCTCATCATCGTCTGATGTACCAGAGAGAGGCTCTACCGGGTTCCATCTTACGGTGTTGGCAACAACTGAGTTTGCTGCACTTGACTCGTTGGTATCAGCACCACCATTCAAGCCATCCAGCTTGGTGAATGCCATACGTCCATTGAAGTCGACAGACAACCACTTGTTCAGGTTGGCATTAATCTTGGCGTTTACATTGTTCTTGGCGTAGCCAGAACCCTGCATGATGCTCTTCTCGTCGTTGTGAGAGAACCCGATGTTGTATTTCAGGTCCTTGGTACCACCGCTTACGTTCACGTTATACTGTTTCTGGTTACCTGTACGGCCGAATACCTCATCCTGATAGTCACGTCCTTCGATAGACTTCCAGATATCGAGATCGTTGTAGTTACCATAGTCAGTGCTACCCAACTCATACTGATAGTATGCATAGTCATATGGAGACATAGTCTTCACCAACTTAGAAACCTTCTTGTAGCCGAGAGAAGCATTGAAGTTTACCTGGGTCTTACCCTCAGAACCGCTCTTGGTTGTTACGATGATAACACCATTGGCACCACGGGCACCATAGATGGCTGTAGAAGAAGCATCCTTCAATACGTCGATGCTCTGAATTTCGCTAGGAGCGATGTCGCTGATTGAGCTAACTGGGAAACCGTCTACGATGTAAAGAGGAGAGTTGTCCTGTGAAAGAGAACCACCACCACGCACGCGAATCTTCACGTCAGCATCTGGTGAACCTTCAGTGGTGGTGATGTTTACACCAGCCATCTTACCGGTCATCGCCTCGCTTACGTTAGAAACTGGAATGTTGGCAATCTGCTTGTCGCTGATAGAAGATACAGAACCTGTGAGGTCTTTCTTTCTAACAGTACCATAACCGATTACTACGACATCGTTGAGGGTGGTGTTGTCATCCTCAAGCTTTACATCAATCGTTTCTTTACCTGCAACGCTTACTTCCTTAGCTTTCATACCAATGTATGAAATCTTCAGTTTCTTGCTTTTGCCTTTTAAGTTTACTGTGAAGTTACCGTCAAGGTCGGTCACGCCACCATTGCCAGCTACACCTACCTCCATGACAGATGCACCGATGATTGGCTCGCCCGTATTGTCAGTAACAACGCCTTTTACTGTTTGTGCAGATACACTTGTTACTACGAACATCAGTGCGCCTGCCAAAGCAATTTTCTTTTTTCTAAAATTACCAGACATACACTTTAGGTTTAGATAAAACTTATTCTAAATTACTAATATTCTAATGTTTTTAAGTAGAATTCCAGTTCTGAGCAGATGCTTGCTGAAGGGATGTTCCTCTTGGAACCCGAAGGATCCGATGGGGCAACCTGGATGCGTAGCAATAGCTAAGTCTTGGTTTTCTTGTTGCAAAAGTATATAAAAAATATGAGAATATAGGTATATTGGGGGTAAAAAATAACGTAAACGTTTACAGTTTTTTGCGTAAATACTCTGTTTTTTACATTTTGACGGTCTGTTTTCTCAGTTCCCGTTTCTGCTGTTTCAGAAGCTGAGGGAACAAAAAAAGTGCAATATCCGGCACCCTTCTGAATGAGGATGGGGATATTGCACTCCGAATGTTATCTGTCAATCAATTTACTTAAAGTCTCTGTTTCTTTACTTTATGATGACCTTGCTTGTCTTCTTACTGCCATCTGCCAGGGTCTTCACAATGATGTTGATACCTTTCTGAAGATTTGAGAGCAGAGTGCCGTCGGCTGCATAGATGGCGGTCTTGATGACTGCTGCATCTGTAGCTGCGGCGATGTTGTGGATGCCGGTGCCCTGACCAACAACTGTAGCTTCGCTCAAACCGCCCATCTCGTTGGCTGCACGTACGCTCCATGTTGCAGAGGCGTCATCAATGATATAGCTAGGAGTGATGGTGAAGTCTACTACCTTGCCGTTCTTGCATACTGCCCAGAGAAGCGCGTAGTCGTTATTGTCCCAAGCGAGGGTTGTGCCGTTCAACTTTACGTTGGTTGGAGCTGAAGCCTGCTCGGTGGCTGCTGTAGGATCCCAGTCATCATCCTGACCCATTATGTTTTCAACAGTGTAGAACGCAGCTTCCTCTGCTGCGAGGATAGGACTTTCTGCTGTTTCATTGCGACGGTTTACATAATTGTCACCATTCTTTGAGTCGTAGGCATCATAAACTTTCTTTCTGTCCTTGAGGTCAACTGTACTACCTGTTGATGTGGTAGAGTTGTACTCTGCGAAACGCTTAGGATAACCGCCACTCATCTCGTCCCATCCTGCTGCTGAAGGGATGGCTTCCATCTTGGTGTCAATGTAGAGCGCGATAGGTGTTCCCTTGCCCCATGGACGACCTAAGGTGTAGTTACCATTCAGGTCTTTTGCCTCAGTAGCATCCTTGATGGTACAGTCTTTGAAGATGTAGCCATACTTCTTTGGTTGAGAAGGAACGGCGAGGTAGCCTCCCTTTTCGCAAATCCAGAGTTCTACATTATTATAATATACGTCACCCTTACCGCAAAGGTAGTCGGTACGACCACGAAGGATTCCGTCTTCGAAGTAGAATTTACCATTCTGGTTGTTTGATACGTAGGTATCCTGGTAAGCCCAGAGGTTTACGTTCTTGCAGATGGTCTTGTTACTCTGGTCGTTGAGTACGATGTCGCGACCCTTTGCGTCGCCCATACTGCTGTACATCTTCAGATCCTGGAAATAGGTATTTGTTGCTCCCTTCTGCAAGCAGAGTACGTCACCCTTGCCGATACCTTCCAATACGTTGGCTGATTGGCCTGAGTTTGGAATGGTGTTGGTCAGTGAGGTGTTGTCCATGCTTTCACCAATGATTGATACGTTTGGCGTATTCATATAGGTGGTTGGGTTAGCATAACTATTGCCGTCGCTACCTGTTACCTTGCTCTTTTCGTCTGCAGGAATCTTGTAGTCGCCCTGCTTGATGAAGATGCGGAATCGCTTGCTGGTATCTGTACGCTTAGTTGCTGCATCAAGTGCTGCCTTGAAGTCGCCGTCGGTTGGTACGATGAAGTCGTAGAGTGCCTTGTTTACAGCTGGCTTGGTCTTGGTAGTGAAGTTCAGAACGATTGCCTGGTCTGTGGCATTGTCTGTCAGGTCGGCTACCGAGCCTGCAGCGAGTGTGAAGGTATAAGCCGTAGCGTAGTTCAAGCCTTTGTATGCAAAGGTGATGGTCTTGCCGGATACGGCTCCTTCAATCTTTTGTGTGCCGAGCGTAGCGGCTGCGTTGCCGGTGAGTTTTACCTTCTCATCGAAAGTCAGTACAATCTTGCCGTTGGCAGATGCGTTGGTTGCGCCTTCTGCTGGTACGGTGTTTACGAGTACAGGTGCTTTGCCGTCGTTTACGAGCTGGGCAGTACCTGTGATGTAGATACCTGCTATTGCAATTCCGTCGTTGTTGCCTGTTGCTCCCTTGATAGAAGAAGTCTTGTCGGCAATCCAGCGGATGTATACTTCTGCCTTGTTGTTGGCATCGGATGGGAGAGTGAACTCTCCGTCTGTCCAGGCTTTGGATCCTGGCATATTGATGGCACCTACTTTGGTCCAGTCGGTTCCGTTGAGAGAGTATTCTACATTATATGTTTCGTATGCGTTATAATTGTAGAGCATGCTGCTCTTTACCTTGATGTCGGTAAAGGCTGTTGCGTTGACCTTGGTCTGCCAGTAGGTCTCACCCAGTGGCTTGGTGCTGACTGTGGTCCAGTTTACTGCAGCATTCTTTCCTTCGTAGCCGCCTGCGCTGTTGCTCTTATCGAGCCAACCGTATGCGTTTCCGTCAGCATCACGCAAGATGAGCTGGTCTGCATCGTTGTCTTCTGCAGCGAAGTCTGCTGCTCGACCTGATTTGGCTTCCTTATAGAAGTCCCAGCCTGCGATGAAGTCTTTTGAAGAATATGCTGCTGTGAATGACTGGTCGGCGTTCATGTTTATTTTGCGTTCTGCTCCTGTTTCACCATCATTCCAGTTGGTGAAGGTGAGGATGTCGTTGCTGCTGGCTGTGAGAGTTACCTCTGTTCCCTCTTCATACATGTTCTTTCCTTCAACAACGGTTGGGACAGGAGAGGCACTTATCATATAGTCTTTTGCTCCACCTTCAACCTTGTAATTCAAAGCGTAGGTGTTTATCTTCTCAAAGTTTGCCTTCAATGCTGTGTTGGTTGAGATAGAGAAGGTGTATGCTTCATCTGTAGATACCACCTGGTTGTTGGCATCTGTCCAATTGACAAATTTGTAGCCGAAATTTTTTGTCGCAGTTACGGTGATTTGTGTTTCTGCGTCAAATACTGTACCAGAAGGAGATACTTTGATGGTTCCTGCTCCTGCATTTGATACAACAGCTGACAGAGTATACTGTGCAACCTTTTCAATGGTTCCGTTCAGAAGACCATTGATGTGTACATCGGCAAAGCCTTGCTGCTTAGTAGAGCCAACGCCAACGGTGCAGCTCAGCGTGAAGCCTTCAGCTGATGTCAGTTTGGCTTGCTGGTCGGCAGTGAGCTGGATGACGATGTGGTTGGTCAGGTTTTCATTTTTCGAAAACTTGTCAGTCTCTGTTGTCTTGTTCTCTCTTAATGCAGTGAAATTGCCCAAATCTACCGAAGTTCCGTCGCTGAGTTTGGCGGTTACGGTTACTCCATTTTCTGCATCTGTACCGAATCGGTTTACATAGGTGCTGATAGATGTTGGGGTGAATGTAAGCCCCTTGCTTGGTTTAACGGTCCATTCTACGGCTTTTGTTGAACCAACAGGACTGAAACCTGCCATGACCATCGGGCTGCCGTTTTTATCCAGTGTTTTCGTTGATGTCTTGGCAACATACTTCAAGTCACCGGTGTTTACGGAAACCAGACTAAAACCTTTTTCTGGTGATTTTGTGTACTGCGTAGCGTAGTTGGCGTCATTAAACGGCCATGAAACACTAGCTTCTTCGTTCTGGTAGGTTTGCGCATTTGCTACTACCATAACAAACAGGGCTATGAGTGAGAGCCCCAATCTGAGTAGATTTCTTTTCATTTGTTTGCCTTTTAGGTTGTTATACTTTATTTTATTGTTTACATAATTAAGTTTGTTGGTGCAAAAATACACTTATTATTTCTATTTAAGAACTTTTTGTTTCAATTTTGTTGTAAAAGCTACGCAATCGTTTTCGTACATTTCCGTCTTTTTATCTCTCTTTCCTTTTGCCAAATGAGAATTAAGTCGTACTTTTGCAGGCGTAAACAAACGAATTTTAAACCAAATTATAATAATAAATCACAGAACTTTCGCAAGTGGTTCAAGAACGGGCTGAAGGTCCAAAAGCTCCTAGCCCAGGGCGTGTGGGGCAATACTTGCTATCTTTACAGTACTTCCTTATCTCCTTTCATTTCTTGATAAGTGAAAGTTAAGTTATTTGATTTTTTCTTTGGTTAATTCAGATTTTCTTTGTAATTTAGCCGCGCAAAACGTAAAGTTTGTAAGATTATGGCAAAAATAGTAAATAAATACCCTGTGGGGATACAGACATTCGAAAAACTCCGTGAGAAAGGTTATCTCTATGTAGATAAGACCCAATATATCGTGGATTTCAGAGAAAAGCAGATGTCGTATGTCTTTCTGAGTCGTCCAAGACGATTCGGAAAGTCGCTCTTTGCCTCTACTCTTCAAGCTTATTTCGAGGGTAGAAAGGAACTCTTCGAGGGATTGGCAATAGCTGATTATGAGAAGGATTGGGTGAAGCATCCTGTGCTTCATTTTGATATGAGCGGTGCCAAGCACTTTGATGCTGATGCCTTGAACAGTTATCTGAATCTGCAGCTTTTGCCCTATGAAAAGCTATACGGTAAGGGAGAAGGTGAAAAATATCCTAATGAAAGACTGGATGGTATCGTAAAGCGTGCTTATGAGCAAACGGGCGAAAAGGCGGTTGTCATCATCGATGAATATGATGCCCCATTGCTGGATGTGGTACATGAGAAGGAGAACCTGCAGCCCCTCCGCCGCATCATGCAGAACTTCTACAGTCCTCTGAAAAAGCTCGACCCATACCTGGAGTTTACCTTCATCACAGGTATCACCAAGTTCTCGCAGCTCAGCATCTTCAGCGAGCAGAATAACCTCGACAATATCAGCATGTTCGACCAGTACTCCGCCATCTGCGGTATCAGCAAGACGGAGCTTATCACACAGATGAAACCGGATATTGAGGCTTTGGGAGAAGACCTAGGTATGACGTATGAGGAGTGCCTGGCAGAGCTGACAAGATTCTACGACGGCTATCATTTCAGTAAGAAATCTGAAGATGTTTTCAATCCGTTCAGCCTGGTAAAGGCACTGAATGCACGGGATATTGCTCCTTACTGGTTTGGCTCGGGTACTCCGTCTTATCTTATTAAGACATTGCAGAAGTATCACGTCAATGTGATGGATATTGAGAAGAAATCATGTGATGTGGATGACTTTGATGTTTCGCCGGAAATGATGACTTCTGCGCTTCCGTTGCTCTATCAGAGCGGTTATCTCACCATCAAGAAGTATAATCCGATGTTGCATCGTTATACTTTGGAATATCCTAACAGGGAGGTAAAGATTGGTATGCTCAAGAGTCTTGCACCTAACTATCTTTCACCAATATCTTTGGATAATAACAGCCTGGTGGGTGATTTCCTGGAAATGCTTTATGATGGAGATGTAGAGGGAGCAATGATTCGATTGAAAGCATATCTTGCCAGCATCTCCAACCATTTGAGCAATAAGAACGAACGGGATTTTCAGACGGTGTTCTATCTTATCTTCAACCTGATGGGCGCCCATATGAGGGTAGAGGAGGATAGTGCAATAGGCAGGGCTGATGCAGTGGTATATATGCCTGATGCTGTATTTGTTTTCGAATTGAAGTATGATGGTTCTGCCGAAGAAGCAATCAAACAGATAGATGAAAAGGGATATCTGATTCCATATTCTGCTGATGGTAAACGCTTGTTCAAAATTGGTGTTAATTACGATAGTAATCAGCGGACAATTAGTGATTGGAAGATAAAGGAAGGATAAAATACTGTACTTTAGTATATAGTTCTGCAACGGGCTGAAGGGGCAGCTGTCTCTTCAGCCCGTTTGGTTGTATGCTCGGCATGAGCTTATTCTAATGGGTGCAAGTCCCTAACAAGCCCTAATAGCGGGATTGTATAGCCAATAGCAAGGGTGTCCACTGCGAGGTGGAATCTGAAAGAAGCTGGCGGCAAACATCTGACCTAACGTAGAGAAACTTCATATAAGGCATTTAACCATGGATGAGATTACCACACAAATCAAAGTCCTATAGCTATTCGGAATGGTTGGTGTAAATGAAGTGGGTATAATATGGAAAGAATAAGCCCTTATCCGAGGAGGTCTCACGGACATGGCGATTAGTTGCCTTTACGAAAGTCATGGAGTGAGCCCACTTTAAAAAGTAAGGCCTGTTTAAAATGTTTATATTTCACGAAAATAATCTCTGATTTATGTCGTAATCTGGAATGTTTTTCGTATCTTTATACCATCAATCAAACAGAATGACTATGTTTAAAAAGACAGATCCGAATCCTCAGTTAGATATATTCACGGCTCCCTTAATGCAGTTAGGAAGTCGTGCTTCAAAGAAGTATTCTGACCCCAACGCATGGTATAACCAGTTCTATAGTCTCGTGACAACCAAGATTGATGAGGAGATATTCAAGCCTTTGTTTCCAGAAGGCAAGAAGAGCGGCCGCCCAAATGCTTCCATCCGCATACTCGTGGCTATGTCTGCCTTGAAGGAGGGCTTCGGTTGTAGTGATGAGGATCTGTTCGAGAAGTGCGAGTTTAATCTTCTTACCAGAAAGGCTCTTGGCATGGAACTTCTGACAGATGTTACTCCATCAATAGATACCTATTATCTTTTTCGCCGCCGCATCTGCGAATATCAGGAAAGAACTGGTATAGATCTGATGCAGCTCTGCTTCGAACAGCTTGCTGGCAATCAGGTACGTCTTCTCAAGATATCAGGCAAGTGCGTCCGTATGGATAGTAAGCTTATCGGCAGCAGTATCGCTCGCCAGTCTCGTTATGAACTGATACATACAACTTTGGTCAAGTTCCTCAAGACATGCACGCTTTCCAATCTCTCCCCAGAGAAGGAAGAACTGGCAAAGGAATACTTGAAAGAGGATTCCTCCAAGACAGTTTACCGCTCTGATTCCGATACGCTTCAGAGCAATCTTGCCAGAATTGGCAATTTCATCATGGAGATGCTGGCAACTTTTCCTGCCACTTCCCCTGCACATGATCTTCTTCAACGTCTGTTTGATGAACAGTATGCCGTAAAGGACGGAAAGGCTGTTCTTCGAGACAAGAAGGAGGTAAAGGCAGACAGTCTTCAGAATCCTAACGATCCTGATGCAACCTATCGTGCCAAGAATGACCAGAAGGTGCAAGGCTACGTGACCAACATCACAGAGACTGTAGAGGAAGGCAAGCCTAACATCATCACTTCCGTTCAGATTGAAACTGCAGTATTTGCAGACTGCCATTTCCTTCAGGAGGCTGTGGAAAACAGTGAACGTGTCACGGATTCTACGATTGAAGACCTGTATGCAGATGGTGCCTATCAAAGTCCAGACAATCGAGAGTTTGCAAAGAACCATAATGCCATGCAGCTCAAGACTGGCAAGATGCAAGGTGGATGCAGATGGGAACTGATACCACATGACGAGGATGGTCTGACCGTCAGGGAAATTGCTACTGGCAATACCTATGAGGCCGTCAAAGCTGTCACAAAGCAGGGCTCCAGAAAACGATGGAGAATCCCATGGAACAACAAAACCGGTTGGCGTTACTTTGAAGACAAAGACATTAAAGCCTATCAGCTAAGGAAGCAGATAGAAAGTCTTCCTTTGGAGGAGCAGCATAAACGGAATAACGTTGAAGCAGCCATGTTCCAATACAGTTTTCATACACGTAAGGGCAAGACCCGATATAGGGGCTTGCTCAAACATCGTATGCATGCATATAGCAGATGTATGTGGATGAACCTCCGAAGGATGGTAATATTCCAGATTTCAACATTTCAAAGATCGATATTTGCCCTTTTCGGGCCTATTAGAGAAGCTTTCGGCTCTTTCAAGGCGATTTCTCGAAAGGTATTCACCAGCGGAGCCGATTGCTATGTTTCACTCAGAATGACCACACTGGCCAGACTGGATTCAAAATATGTCCCTTTTTAAAGTGGACTCAGTATATAATACTGCGTTAAATTAATATTTAATCGTCTGTAAATCAATAACTTATATTAAGAAATGCTTATGAAAACTTAACTATAAAAAGTTGGTCAAGTCGCTGATTTTCAGTAACTTTGCAAATCACGACAAACGC
>OBWQ01000465.1_pt1 | contig 16322 bp, 9 predicted proteins | sample 1476511 | NCBI WGS metagenome assembly OBWQ01 (sample SAMEA2580126, study PRJEB22360) | human gut metagenome | biome: human gut; feature: human-associated habitat; material: faeces | place: Denmark | collected 2008/2010
CCGCCACGCTAGGCCGGGGGGGGGGGTGGGGGGGGGGGGCCTGCCGATACGCTTGCCCGAATCGCGAATAAATTTCCTGGTTACCGCGATTTCGCCGGCTTTCTTCGGCATGCGCCCTTCCTGCAAGTATGGCTGGTCAATGCCGTTCGTGCCGATTTCCTGCATGGTCGCCGACTTGCGGCCGTCCAAATCGAACGTCACTTCCTGCGACCGTTCCGCCTGCACTTTCGCAACACCGTTCACCTTGCGCAACGCGGCGATATCGCCATTCGACAGGCCCGCAGTGGACAGCACCTGGACGTCGTGCAGGCCCTGCGCGTCGAAAAAGCGATCGGTGCTGCGGAACGCGTCACGGCAGCCCGCGTAAATGCCGGTGAGCACGGCCACACCGAGCAACGTGATCATGGCGATGGAAATGAATCTTTTCCACGAATGCGCCCACATTCGCAGCATGTCCTTGACGAATGCCATGTCGACCTCCGTTCGTAGCCCCTCATTCCATTGAACACCATGAAGCTTGGAAAGACGCGCCAAACCGCACATCCGCAACACGTGTCCAAATCGCGCGTTCGAATCGCACAGCAATCGCGCGAATCGAACTTCTAAACCAAACAACCCGTTAAGCAAACCAGACATTCCGGAACGAACAAACCAACACTTTGCCCGCCGCTTCCCGCTACAATCGGAAACGTTCCCTCACAAAGGGCGAATCGCAAAAAAGCAAGCAAAACAAGCACATGCAAGCGTGCAACAGCACGCAACGCAAGCAGCGAGCGCAACGCGCAATCGCAAGGAAACAGAGAAGAGGAAATCTCCATGAGCGACGTCACCGCCGCAAAGAAGCCGCGTGGAACCGACGACGTGCCGGTTCCGCCGACGCTCCGTAAATCGTTGAAAAACCGCCATATCCAGCTCATCGCGCTGGGTGGCGCCATCGGCACCGGCCTGTTCTACGGCTCCAGCGAATCCATCCAGCTGGCCGGCCCGTCCATTCTGCTCGCCTACCTCGTCGGCGGTCTCGTGATCTTCATGATCGTGCGCGCTCTGAGCGAGATGGCGGTCGAGGATCCGAAGGCTGGCGCGTTCAGCTACTACGCGACGCGCTACTGGTCACGGCGAGCGGGCTTCATTTCCGGCTGGAACTACTGGTTCAACTACGTGCTGGTGGCCATGGTGGAGCTTGCCGTGGTCGGCTCGTTCGTGAACTACTGGTTCCCGAACATTCCGAAGTGGGTGTCGGCGGCGGTGTTCCTCGTGGCCATCGCGGCGCTGAATCTCATGGGCGTGAACAAGTTCGGCGAATTCGAATTCTGGTTCGCCATCATCAAGATCGTGGCCGTGCTGGCCATGATTCTCGGCGGCCTGTATGTGATCATCGCCAATGTGCCGACCGCTTCGGGCATTCGCGCGAGCTTCGCCAACTGGTTCACCGTGGACGGCGGATTCCTGCCGCACGGCCTGATGACCCGCAACGCCGACGGCACGTGGACCGGCCTGCTGATGGCGCTCGTCGTGGTGATGTTCAGCTTCGGCGGCACCGAACTCATCGGCATCACCGCCGGCGAAACCGAGAATCCGCGCACCACCATTCCGAAGGCCACGAACGGCATCATCTGGCGTATTCTCGTCTTCTACATCTGCGCGCTCGGCGTGATCATGGCGGTGATTCCGTGGAGCAAAATCGACGGCGATTCCAGCCCGTTCGTGCAGATCTTCGATTCCGTCGGCGTGCACGCGGCCGCCGGCATCCTCAATTTCGTGTGCCTGACCGCCGTGATGAGCGTCTACAATTCCGGCCTGTACGCCAACTCCCGCATGCTGTATTCGCTGGCAAAGCAGGGCAACGCGCCGGCTTACCTGGGTAAGCTCAGCAAGAAAGGCGTGCCGGTCGGGGGTGTTATCACTTCCGCGATAATTATTGCGATTGCCGTTGTCGTCGTGTTCGTATGGCCGGAATTCGCGTTCAATTACCTGATGTCGATCGCCACTATCGCGGCTGCGATCAACTGGATCATGATTATGATCACGGAGATCAAGTTCCGTCGCATGGTTGCGGCTGGCGATGGCCCGGCCGAACTTAAGGGGCTGAAGGGCAAGGAAGCGCTCGACAAGATCGCGTTCAAGCTGCCGTTCGCCAATGTGACGCCGTACGTGGTGATCGCGTTCATGCTGCTGGTCGTGGTGCTCATGTGCTTCTCCGCAAGCTACCGCATCGCCGTGATCGCCGGCGTCATCTGGCTGGCGGTGCTGTTCGCCGCCGCCCAGCTTGCGCTTGGCAAGTCCGGCAGCGAGCGTGGCGAGGACGCGGCGGTGATTGTCGACGCGGCTGCCGCAACCGCTGAGTAATCGCACAAAACACAAAACGGCCTCCTCTTCCGGCTTTTGTTACCCGAATCGGCTGGTTACGGTAACAAAAGCCGGATGGGAATGCCGTTTTTGCGATTAGACGGGGCGATTAGACCGGCGCGACCAGACCGACGGCCTCAGTCAGCGGTACCGTCGGGGGTGACGGGCTCGGCGGACTCGACGGGGGAGGTATGGTCGGTCAGGTCCAGACGGAACGGCTGCGCGGGCAGGCCGTCGTCGTTGAACAGCGGAGCCGGACCCCAACTGCGCCAGGCGTATCGCATCGCCACCGGCTCCGGCACATCCGGAGTCGCCAGCGTAATCGTGCCGATGCTGCGGCTGTTAATCGGAATGCCGAATTCCGTAGCGTTGTAATCGACCACGTTCACTCTGGAATTGACGAGATCATCGATGTCGCAATCCACGAAAATCGCGGCGGTCGCCGGGTGGAACATACCGTCGGAACCGGCCAGTTCGAAGCCGGAACGTTCCGGCACGCGCACCAAAGTCGGCAGCTGGCCATCGAAATCATCGTCGCCGCCGCCGGGCGTGGTGCCTTCGAAATGCAAACCGTGCGCATAGCGGAAGAACAGGCGTACGCGGCCGTTCGGGTCGCATCGGAAGCCCAGCACCGTCGGGCCGTGCACCGGAACGCGATCCATGCCGTAGATTTGCCGCAGCGCGCAATTGGCAAGGCGCTCGCCGGGCGTGCGCTTGTCCAGCGGGTGGATGTTGTCGTATTCGCCGCAGTCGATCGTGCAGATGGCGTACACGTTATCTATGGACTGCGCGGCGTCCCATTGGGCCTCACGCAGCACCGGCCAGCGCATCGGATCGTTGCCGTCCGCAGCCGTCTTGCCGTTGATCCATTGCGGCAACTGCACGATGAGGAACGGCAGATTTTCGCTCCACAGCGCACGCCATTCGCCGATCATCATGCCGAGCAGCTCGCGGTAGGAACCGCTGTATTGCTCGTCTTCCTCACCCTGATACCACAGGAAACCGGCCAGCGAGTAGGGCATGATACGTTCCAGCATGGCGTGGAAGGGGCCACACGGACGCCATTGCGATGTAGGGGTGAGCGGCGGCGGCCACGGGCAGGTGCCGCACTGTTCGCTCAACTCGCTGCTCGTTGCGTTCGGATTGGTCTGACGCACCGTTTCCACAGCCGCGTTCCATGCGTCCATCTGCGACTGCCATTCGCTGGTTTCCAGCTCGAACTGCTGTTGCGTCTTGCCTGCGATCGCACGCTGGTAGCGCGTCAGATAGTCGCGGCCGGCATCGCTGGAATTGAGTGCGTCCTCGCTCATCCAGCAGCTGATCGACGTGCCGCCGATATAGCAGTCGACAATGCCGACCGGCAGATCGGGGTCGAGTTCGGAGCGCAGCTTGCGTGCGAAATAGTAGGCGACGGCACTCATCACACCACTGTTTTCCGGCGATGATTCCTGCCAACTCGACGTATTTTCCGCATTGCGATTGATGACACCGGTTTTCGGCACATCGTAGAAACGCAGCAGCGGATCGGCGCAATCCTCAAGTGCTTCGTCGGCATGCTCGCTGTTACGCAACTCAAGTTCCATATTGCTTTGGCCGCCGGCGAGCCACACTTCGCCGATAAGCACGTCGTCGAATTCGATGGCATCATTGCCCGCGACGATACGAAGAGTGTACGGACCGCCTTCCGGTTGCGCGGGCAGCATCACGCGCCACTGCGAAAAGCCGTTGACCACGTTCTGCGAAGAATAAGCATGTTCCTGCGCAATCAGGGAGCCGTCAAAGTCGTGTATTTCCGCCACAACCTCCATACCGGCGCAATCGGCAGCCAATGCGCCGAACACCGCAATGGGCTTGTTGCGTTGCAATACCATGTGCGAGGCGAAAATCGAGGCGATATGCAGCACGCCCGAGACATTACGCTCCTCCACCTGCTCCATCTGCGCCGTCATTTCGGAACCAGGCGCAATCCCCGTCGCAGTGACCATTGCTTCAGCTTCCTCATCAAACAATCCTACGTGCCTATCCTAAGCCACTTTCCTACCAAAATGCATGAAGCGTCACCTAAATAAGCACATGCTTGCCCACACAAACGTCATTTTCAGCGATTGAAACGTCGCTTCGGTAGGGGCTTAATCGCAATTCCCAACGGAAACAACATTCCAACGGCCCGAAACGTCGCTTCCGTAGGGGTTTCGCAGGAAAGGTATCACGATTGCGCCGCGACGAATTTTTTACGATTTCGCGGCTCACTTTGTGGACTGGATACGTACCAAAACGGCCGCTCCGGTAGGATGGACCCCAGTTTGCAGGACAAAATCCATGCACGAAACCACGAATTTCATCTGCGAATGGTAGAAACCCGAACGCTTTCCAAGCGTTCACCCCACTACACAAAAGGAGTGCCAAGTACAATGGCTGCACAAATTTGGTATGAGAACGATGGAGATCTCTCGGTCCTCGAAGGCAAGAAGGTTGCCATCATCGGTTACGGTTCCCAGGGCCACGCCCATGCGCTGAACCTGCGCGATTCCGGCGTCGACGTCGTCGTCGGCCTGCGCCCGACCTCCAAGTCCGTCGAGCACGCCAAGGAGCAGGGTCTGGAAGTCAAGTCCGTTCCGGAAGCCGCCGCCGAGGCCGACATCATCATGATTCTGGCTCCCGATCAGTACCAGCGCACCATCTGGGCCAACGACATCGAACCGAACATCAAGCCGGGCGCCGCCGTCGCCTTCGCTCATGGCTTCAACATCCACTACGGCTACATCAAGCCGACCGAGGACCACCCGGTCTTCATGGTCGCCCCGAAGGGCCCGGGCCACATCGTGCGTCGTGAGTACGCCAACGGCCGTGGCGTCCCGGTCGTCGTGGCTGTCGAACAGGATCCGCGCGGCGACGCTTGGGACATCACCCTGGCTTACGCCAAGGCTCTGGGCGCGCTGCGTGCAGGCGCCATCAAGACCACCTTCAAGGAAGAGACCGAGACCGATCTGTTCGGCGAGCAGAATGTGCTCATGGGCGGCGTGAACAAGCTCGTCGAGATGGGCTTCGAGGTCCTCACCGACGCTGGCTACCAGCCGGAGATCGCCTACTTCGAGGTGTGCCACGAGCTGAAGATGCTCGTCGACCTGATGAACGAAGGCGGCCTGAACAAGGCCCGTTGGTCCTGCTCCGACACCGCCCAGTACGGCGACTACACCAACACCTGCATCGACGAGCACGTGCGTGAGCGCATGGAATACCACCTGAAGCGCATCCAGGACGGCTCCTTCGCACGCGAGTTCATCGAGGATCAGGACGCCGGCGCACCGAAGTTCAAGGCCCTGCAGGAAGAGTACGGCAACGTGCGCATCGAGACCGTCGGCCCGAAGCTGCGCGCCATGTTCTCCTGGAACAACGGCAAGGATGACGACGCTGACATGGCCACCTTCACCGGCAAGATCGCCCGTGGCTGAGTAACGTCTCGCATTCATTGCGATTAATCGCATTAACTGCGATTAAAGGCCGCCGCCCAAGTTGGGTGGCGGCCTTTCGTTATGCCGGAACGTACGCAACCATCGCACGCACGACGATATGCAAAAAGCGCCGTCCGCATGAAGCGGGCGACGCTTTCTAATTCGCTAAATAGCTTATGCAGCTAGCGAAGCAATCTCACTGAACCTGGGTACGAGCGATCTTGCCGTTGAAGGACTCGGCCATATCGGCATCGGCGTCCACCTGGTTGTTCCAGGAGAACATGGCGCGCAGCTTCGGGCCAACGGTCTCCAGGTGCGGGTGGCTGTACTCTTCCTGCAGCTTCTTGAACTTCGGAGCGCCAGCGGCCTGGTCATCCATGAACTCCTTGGCGAAGGAGCCGTCCTGGATGCGCTTGAGCTGGTACTGCATGCGCTTCTTGGTCTCCTCGGTGATGACCGTGGAGGTGTAGTCGCCGTACTGGGCGGTGTCGGAGCAGGACCAACGGGCCTTGTTCAGGCCACCCTCGTTGGCCAGGTCGACCAGCATCTTCAGCTCGTGGAACACCTCGAAGTAGGCGATCTCCGGCTGGTAGCCAGCCTCGGTCAGCACATCGAAGCCCATATCGCACAGGTGGTTGATGCCACCCATGAGGACGTCCTGCTCGCCGAACAGATCGGTCTCGGTCTCCTCGGTGAAGGTGGTCTTGATGGCGCCTGCACGCAGCGCGCCCAGAGCCTTGGCGTAAGCCAGGGTGATGTCCCAAGCGTCGCCGCGCGGATCCTGTTCGACAGCCACGACGACCGGGACGCCACGGCCGTTGGCGTACTCACGACGCACGATGTGGCCCGGGCCCTTCGGGGCGACCATGAAGACCGGATGGTCCTCGGACGGCTTGATGTAGCCGTAGTGGATGTTGAAGCCATGAGCGAAGGCCAGAGCAGCGCCCGGCTTCAGGTTCGGCTCGACGTCCTTCTTGTACACGGCGGCCTGGTACTGGTCAGGCAGCAGGATCATCACCACGTCGGCTTCGGCAACGGCCTCGGCAACAGGCTTGACCTCAAGGCCCTGCTCCTTGGCATACTCCACGGACTTGGAGGTAGGACGCAGGCCGACGACGACGTCGACACCGGAATCGCGCAGGTTCAGCGCATGGGCGTGGCCCTGGGAACCGTAACCGAGGATGGCCACCTTCTTGCCATCGAACACGGACAGATCGGCGTCCTTTTCGTACCAGATAGTTGCTGCCATAATTGGCGCTCCTTTATTGTTTTTTTGCGATTCGGAACTTGCTTTTTCCGAACAAACTCGCTATTTTCTATTCTTTTTTCGGTTGTTATCACGGCGAGTGATTCCTAGGATGTTGCTCCCCCCGGATTGTGTCCGAGGAACCACTCCGCCTCTCCTGCGGAACTGTTCTAGTACCGCTTTCTTTATGATGTCTGTTGGCGTTCACATAGTGGCTATATTCACGTCAAACGTTTTTTCTAAGGCTCCGAGCCACCCCAAGCGAAGCAGCCCGGCAAGCCGGTCGGCGTCACTTGGTGAAGTCGACGTTCTTCGTTTCCTTGCAGCTCAACACCGCGATGAGGCAGCACAGGGCCATCACACCGAGGTACAGGCCCACGGAATGCACGCCCCAATGATGGGACAGCCAAGTGGCGATGGTCGGCACGAAGGCCGCGCCGACGATGGCAGCCAGGTTGTAGCCGATGCCGGAGCCGGAGTAACGCACGTTCGCGTCGAACAGTTCCGGCAGGAAGGCGCCGATCGGACCGAACGCGGTACCCATCAGAGCGAAGCCGATGCACAGGAACAGCAGGTTGGTGGCGAAGTTGCGCTGACCGACGACCGCCGGATCAAGCAGGAACGGGAACAGCAGGGCGAAGGCGATGAGGCAGCAGGAGGAGATGATGATCACGCGCTTGCGGCCGAACTTGTCGGCGTTCACGCAGGAGATCACGATGAACGCGGCGAATACGCAGACGGCGATCATCAGCATCAGCAGATACTCCTGGTTGCTGAAGCCCAGGTTGCCACCACCCTGCTCGACGGTCTTGGTGCCCCAAGCGAGGGACCAGGTTGCCAGCGTGTAGAACAGCGTGTAGGTGACGGCCACCAGGAACGTGGCCTGGATGACTTCCTTCCAGCTCTTCTTGAACACTTCGGTAAGCGGGGACTTGACGACCTTCTTCTGCTCCTGGGCCATACGGAAGATCGGGGTCTCCTCCATCTGGACGCGGACGACGAGGCCGACGATCACGAGGATGGAGGACAGCAGGAACGGCACGCGCCAGCCCCAGGCAAGCATCGCGTCATTGTCGTTGAAGGTCTCCAGCAGGAAGTAGGTGCCGTTCGACAGGAAGAAGCCGATCGGGGCGCCCAGCTCCGGGAAGGAGCCGTACAGCGCGCGCTTGTCTTCCGGAGCGTTCTCGGTGGCCACCAACGCGGCGCCGGACCATTCGCCGCCAAGTCCGATGCCCTGCACGAAGCGACATAGGCACAGCACGGCGACGGCCGCGACACCCCATTGGTTGTAGGTCGGCAGGCAGCCGATCAGGAAGGTGGCAATGCCCATGGTGAGCAGGGAGACCACCAGCGTGGTCTTGCGGCCCATACGGTCGCCGAAGTGGCCGAACACCAACGAGCCCAGCGGACGGGCGATGAACGCGATGGCGAAGGTCAGCAGGCTGGCCAGCAGCGCGACGGTCGGATTGGTGGTGTCTCCGAAGAACACCTTCGGGAAATAATTCGCAGCGGCGGTGCCGTATGCGTAAAAGTCGTAGAACTCGATGGCGGTGCCGACCATGGATGCTGCGATCACGGTTTTGACCGAATCGCGGACCATCGCCTGCGCTTTGCCAGCGGCCGCTTCGACTGTACTCATTGATGTACTCCCTGTACGTCCTGTTACCGGTTCCCAACTTCCGCCGATAACGATGTTGTTTGTAGTTTTTCTGTTTTCTGTTGTGCGCTATGCCGGCCGGCTTCAAAAGGTTTTCGCTGCGTCTGCCTTGTGGGCTGCAACAAAAATGGCCCCGCATCATGCAGGGCCATCAACGTGTGTGCTACGCGCGCCTCAAACCCTGCCTTCGTTGGCGAGGGATTGAAGCCGCAATGCTCGAATCAGTCCGCCAACGAAAGCGGAATAATAATTCGTGCGGACAGCAGTACGTGTGCGACCATTCCGTTCATCGTGGCGAACCTCCTTTCGCAAAGTCATTTCCCCGGGCGGGATTTCCGCTCGAACTAAGCCGTAAACATAGGCGCGTCCATCTCCCCTATCCACTAAAGGTTCACTATGTGGACGCGCCGTTTCGCTTTATTTTCCAATCATTGGCGATCTAGCACCGTCATAGTCGCCGTCATTGTTGCGATTTCAACCGCAATGTCAGCAGACCCGCCAACAGCATCGAAACAGTGGCGACAGCGAAGATCAGCACGGTGGCACCGGTCGCCACAATCACCGCGGCGCAGGCAGCGACGCCCAGTATCGTGCCGAACGTATTGGCCAGACTATAAGCGGCAAGCGATCGGCCCACGGAACGCACATCCGGCAGCATCGCAAGATCCAAGCTTTGGCTGGCGCCATCGAACACCACGTATGCGAAGCCGGCAAGCAGGGCGTACAGCGCAACCGCCAGGAAACCGTCGTCCATCAGCAACGGTAGCAGCGCAGCGACCATGAACAACACGGCGGACGCGACGGCCGGAATACGCAGATCGCCAAACAGGCTGACGATGCGGCCAAGCAGCAACGCCGCAATCAAAGCACCGACAAACGTGCAGATGGCCATGACCACAACCACCGATCCGGCACCGGCAATGCCGAACAAACCGGCCTCATCGGTATTGCCGACGATATTCGGCGCCAGATACCACTGATATACGGCGATTCCGGCTGTGGCCGCAACGGCGAACATGCGGGCCGCGAATGCCACAGAAAACTTCGGCGCGTTCTGCGGCGGACGGTATTGCGAGAAGAAATCGCCTTTCTCAACATCCCTACGCGGCAGGTAGCTGCTGGCCCCTTCGAACGGCAGTACCAACAGCGTAACGACGGCCGCGACGACAAGCCAACCCGCGAATACCAGCATCGCGAAACCCGTAGTGCCATCCCAACCTTCGCCACCAGCATGCGGCGTCAGCGCAACAGCCACGGCGACGCCGACCAGCTGGCCAAGCGCCAGCCCCTTGCCGTGCCAGGAATCGGCGCGGTCGCGGAACTTGTCAGGCACACGTTCGCCGAACGCGGCGGCGAACGGTATGGCCGCCATCGCATACGCGGCCTGCGTGGCCAGCCAGAAGAACACGGCCCACGGGAGAAAATCGCATGCGGAAAGAATCGCCATGCAGATAGCCGCCAATACGCTGCCGCTGACGATCCATGGCGTACGGCGCCCGAACCGGCAGTAGGAATGGTCGGAACCGACGGCGATGCATGCGTTCAGCAGGAACGTCATGATGGCACCTGCGATGACGAGCATCGCCAAATCCGTGACGCGGTTGATTCCCGACAAACGGCTGACGGTTTGCGGAATGAGCACCGTGTTGAACGCCGCCATCGGAGCGGACAGCAGCATTGAGCCAAGCGCAAAACCCGCAACGAGCCGGTTGGCCTGCATTGCGGTCGGCTTGGTGCCGTCCGGAGCGGTCATCGGGTCGCGCAGGTCGAGGAAGGACGATTCGAGGTTCGGCACAGCCACGTCAAGATGCGCGGCCGCGGTTAGGGGCGCTCCACCTTCCGAGGCGATGCGCGCGGCCTGGGTTTCCGGACGCTCGTTGGACGCTTCCGGAATACGCGGATGCTGCTGCACCGACAGCCGGCGCATGGCCGCCTTCGCTTCGGGAGTCAGGGTCTTCTCATAATCGGGGCGATCGTCGATGCCCGGGCGGATGAACACCTGGCCGGGCAGCGGCTGCGGTTTGAATTCGTTATTCTGATTGTCTTCGGTCATATCTGCTGTTTTCTTGGCTTATCGCGTTTTCTGCTTGTCGCGTTTCATGTGCTTCGATACTCCACGCATGCGCCCGCCCGCTACGAGCGACACATACGAAAATCGCCCGGACGCATTGCTTCAGCGCATTCGGGCGATTCTTCAACGCAACTTACAATACCAACACGTGCGGCCACTGCCGTCCGCCCGACGGACCGGGTGCGACGGACCGGGTGCGCGACCGCAAGGTGGAACGCAATCGCAAGGCCGTACGTAATCGCAAGAAAATACGTAATCGCAAGAAATTTTCCGTCAGGCGACGACAGGCGGATTGGCAATCAGATCATCCGAACGGTGGTCTCCCGCGGAATCCTCCCATTCCAACATGGCGACCGGCGTAGTGTTGTCCACACCGAGACCGCGCTTCGGCTCGAACGTCAGCGTGGCCTGGCTGGTTTCGCCGCGCCAGGTGAAGCTGATGGACGTGTCGCCGTCGGTGGTGTACGAGAACGTGCCGTCAAACGCGTCGAGCTCGTTGCGGAACTTGGCGAGCGCGTTCAGGGCCTTAACGACCGGACGCTTGAGATTCTCGTCGATTTCCGCGGTGGAGTAGTAATGGCGATTGATGTCGCGGCCGTTATTCGTCTTACGCAGCAGCTCCATGTCGTTCTTGCCAGCAAGCGCGCCGACATAGTAGACCTGCGGAACGCCCGGCAGGAAGAACTGCACCGCGCGGGCGGCGATGTAGTGCTGGTCGTTGCACCCGAGCGCCGAATAGTAGGTGCTGTTGACCTGGTAGAGGTCGAGGTTGGATGCGGCGGCGCCGGTGGCGGCCTGGGACTCGCCGTGGGTGTTGGCGTGGATGGTGTTGACGAGGTTGTCGACGTCCTCATCCGGCACGAGACCCTTGAGCGAGCGGTCGAGCTGGTCGGAGCCGATGTCGATCACGCCGATGCCGTCGTGCGTATCGAGCACGGTGACGGCGTTGTTCGGGCGTATGTCGGTCCAGTGGGCGACGGGCTCGACGTGGCCGGTGCTCAGCGCGTGCAGCAGCAGCGGAGGCAGGGCGAAGTCGTAGACGCGGTCCACCTTGGATGCGATTTCGACCTGCTTCTTGTAGTAGGAGTGCACTTCGATGAGGATTTCCAGACCGCGCTTGACGCCTTCCTCACGCAGACGGGAGATCAGCTTGAAGGTCTTCGGGGTCATGAAGCAGCTGGTGCCGGCTTCCTTGGCGCCATAGCCGACGGCGTCGAGGCGGATGTAGCTGACGTGGGAGGCGGCCATCTGGTCGAAAATCGACATCAGGTATTCCCAACCCTTGTCGGAATCGGTGTCGATGTCCACCTGCTGCGGGGTGAAGCTCACCCAGACCAAGCGCGTCTTGCCGGCGAACTTGTAGTGGGTGAACGGCAGGCCCGGACGCGGACGGTAGATGCCGGCCAGATCCTCTTCGGTGGCGCCGTTCGGGAAGACGGAGCTCATGGTGAGGAACATCGGGTAGTACTCGGATTCCTCGCCCTTGGCCAGCACGTCTTGGAACTGCTTGGATTCCCAGCTCATGTGGTTGACGATGGCGTCGACCATGATGTTGTGGGTCTTGGAGAGTTCGGCGACGTCGTCCCAGCTGCCGAGACGTTCGTCGACCTTGGTGTGGTCGATCGGGTCGAAGCCTGCGTCGGCGCCGTCGAACGGGGTGAAGAACGGCAGGATGTGAACGCCGTCGTACACGCCGTCGAAGCGGGTGCGCAGAATGTCGGTCATCGACTTGATGGTGCCGTCGCCAAGGCGGTCGGCGTAAGTGATGAGCTGCACCTTGTTTTTCATGGAGCCTCCTTCGGTTCCAAAAAGTCGTTGCGAGATTCTTTGCGGGAGTCCTTACGGCCATTCCCACGGTTGTGTCGAACCGGTTCGATATTACCGCAAAATGGGGCTCGACACCAAAACCGCAACCGGTGTTCGGGCGTGTCGAACCGGCTTTCGGCCGAATCGCGGCGCATGTCTCCGGCGCCCGATTCGAAAGCGACGGGCATGCGGGGGCAGCCGCGAGCGCAGGGCCCTCAGCCTTGGGCGCAGGACTTCAGCCGCGAGCGCAGGGCCCTCAGCCTTGGGCGCAGGACTTCAGCTGCGGGCGCAGTCCGTAAGCTGGCCGACCTGCTTAAAGTAACGGTCGGGTTCGAGGCCGTCGACGGTCGCCACGTTCGTCATATGCACGCCGTCGAGGCCGCCGTATTCGACGATCACGTCCAGCACGCGCTCCTGCCACGTCGGCTCAAGATACGGGTCGACGGCACTGCGACCCAACGCGCGCATCGCACAGACAAGCGCGTGCGCGCCCCAATTCGACGTGCCGGCCACCACCAGCTGGTCGGTCGGCACCGTGCAGGCGATGTTCTCGCCGTGGTCGACCACCCCTTCGATGGCGTAGTCCTCCACACGGCCCATGCCGATCTCGTTGCCGCCGTCGCCCACGCCGATCGTGTGCAGGCCGAGCAGCGTGAGCTGGCTCAGCGGCGCGGTCCATTCGGTGATGTCGATGCCGCGCATGTTGTGCGGGCTGCCGTCGCGCGCCGGGCCGACGCGTTCGATGTAGACGAGCGTATCGATATGTTCGGTTTTGGCAAGGTCGATGACACCGTTGAGCCAGGCGTCAAAACCGCCCTTGGGATTGGCATTCGGCGCGATCAGCACGTGGTCGTCCGGCAGGAAACCCAATGCGGACGGGCGAATCACCGGCGCGCAGCATTCGTCGCTGACCAGCCATGCGTCGCCGCCAATCGCACGCAATGCCATGCATACTTCCAGCGCACCCAACGGGCCGTCCGTTTCCGCAGCGGGTTGCGCGGCCTTCGGAATGTAGAAGCCGGTGACCACCAGCGCGCGGGCGGGCCGACCTTCCTTGCTGCCCGACAAGTGGCGTGCGGCTCGGAACAAATCGCCGCGCGAATACGTCATCAACGTTTCGGAACCGCGTCCGACGTCGGCTCCCGCCATGCGTGCGATACGCGCGATTTTCGGATAATACCGCCAATCCAGCATGCTCATGTTGCGTTCCTTCCGTGGTCTGGGTTTTGTTTTTGCGATTGCGATGCGTTGCGCGTAAGGGGCGTGCGGTTCATCCGACGGCCGGCAGCCGTATCAGCCGGCCGCCGCGTTAACTGATGGCGGCGGGGGGGTCGCCGTATTGCGCGGTGTCGCCGACCTGCGCCGATCGGTGCAGTATGCCGGCAACGGGGGCGGCGATTTCGGTTTCCATCTTCATCGCCTCGAGTACGACGATCGGCTCGTTTTCCTCAACGTGCGCGCCGTCATCGGCGAGCCAGCGGACGACCGTGCCGGTGATGGTCGATTCGATAGGGGTGTCTTGGGTGCTTGCGATATCCGAGTTTGCGGCGGTCTGCATGCCCGATCCTGCTGGAACGGACTTTTGATAGGCGTTCAGCAGGGCTTGGATGACCGATTCGCCAGAATCGGACGTGAGGGCAGGGTCCCCCGTTGCGCCGGCTCCAGCCAATCCGGCCAGCCCCGCGCCCAGCGCGGCGACGGAGGCGAGCGAAGCGGGCAGGCCCAATCGCACGCGTTTGCCATCGACCTCGACCCAGCTTTCCACCGGTTCGGGCGCTGCGGCCCGGCGACCCGGTTTGCCGTCGGCCAGCGTGCGCACGTCCACGGAAGGCAGGAATTCCTCTTCGATCCAGCGCGTGTAGACGCCGAAATCGCCGTCCGTCGCCACGAAAGCTGGCTGTTCGAGCACGGCCTGGTCGAATTTGCGGACCGTTGGCACGCCGGCAATCGCCAGCTCATCCAATGCGTGGCGGGCGCGCGTCAGACAGGCCGAACGCGACGGCGCGGAGACGATCAGTTTGGCGATCATCGAATCGAACTGCCCCGGAATCGCGCCGCCTTGCGCAACGCCGGGATCGAAGCGGATGCCCGGTCCGGTCGGCACGTTCAGCCGCTCGACGATGCCGGGGAACGGTACGAAACCAAGGGATGGATCCTCCGCGTTGATGCGGAACTCGATCGCATGCCCATGCGGAACGGGGGTGCCGTGTTCCAAGCCGGGAATGTCGGTGACATGCGCGCCTTCGGCGATCGCCAGCTGTGCGGCCACCAGATCGACGCCGGTCACCTCTTCTGTGACGGGGTGTTCGACCTGAATACGCGTGTTGACTTCCATGAACGACATCGTGCCGTCCGGATCGACCAGAAACTCAACGGTTCCGGCGCTTTCGTAGTGCGCACTGGAGCAGATGGCGACGGCCGCGTCTTCCAGCGCCCGGGTGGTTTCAGGGGGTAGGAACGGCGCTGGTGCCTCTTCGATGAGTTTCTGATTGCGGCGCTGCAGCGAGCAGTCGCGCGTGCCGACGGCCACAACGTTGCCCGCGCCGTCGCCGAGGATCTGCACTTCGACGTGGCGCGGGCGGGCGAGGAATCGTTCGATGAAGCAGTCGCCGTTGCCGAACGCCAGCTCGGCCTCGTGCGTGGCGGATACGAACGCCTCGCGCACGTCTTCCAGCCGGTGCACCACTTTCAGACCTCGACCGCCACCCCCGTAGACGGCTTTGATGGCCAGTGGCAGGCCGTGTTCCTTGGCGAACGTGATGACTTCGGCGGGGTCGTGCACCGGTTCCGTGGTGCCGGGGGCCATGGGCGCGCCGACTTCGGCCGCGATGCGGCGCGCTTCGACTTTCGAGCCGAGCGCGCGGATGGTGGCGGGCTGCGGACCGATCCACGTCATGCCGGCGTCGATGACCGCCTGCGCGAATTCCGCGTTTTCGGCAAGGAAACCGTACCCGGGGTGGACGGCGTCGACATGCGCCTTGTGCGCGGTTTCCACGATGGCCGCGATGTTGAGATACGTGCTTTGCGCGTCGGATCCGCCCAGTGCGTAGGCCTCGTCGGCGGCGTGCACGAACAGCGCGTCCGCGTCGGGGTCGGCATAGGCGGCGATGGCGATGCGGCCGGTGTCATGGCAGGCGTGGATGACGCGCATGGCGATTTCGCCACGGTTGGCGATGAGGATGCGCCGTAGTTTCGGGGTTGCGGGCGATGGCGACGACAATGATGGCGACGGGGATGGGAGCGCCGTTGCGGATGGTGCAGTCGATGCGGATGGCATTATCGAACCTCCTTGGTGGGGTACGCAGGTTGCGGAGTAGACGTGGCATGGGCGGAAACGACGTGGAAGCGGACGCATGCGCCTGGTGGCAACTGCCCGGCCACGTCCAACGATTCCGGTTCAAGCACGGCGATTACCGGATATCCGCCGGTTACAGGCTGGTCGCGCAGAAAAATGACCGGTTGTCCGCTGGTCGGCACTTCGATTGCGCCGGATGGCGTGGCCTCGCTGGCCAGTTCGCGCGTGTCGGTGCGTTCCACGGGTGCCGCTCCCGAAAGTCGCAGGCCAACACGGTTCGACTGCGCGGTCACTGTCCACGTTTGCGTCAGGAATGCGGACAGGCCGGCTGCGGTGAACCAGTCGTCGCGCGGTCCCAATCGCACGTATAAATCCGTAGGTCTGCCGGGTTTCGGCAGGTCGGTCGGCCATGGCTGCGGCCGGCCCGCCGCCGGCCCGCACGCATCGAA
>OBWQ01000473.1_pt1 | contig 15976 bp, 9 predicted proteins | sample 1476511 | NCBI WGS metagenome assembly OBWQ01 (sample SAMEA2580126, study PRJEB22360) | human gut metagenome | biome: human gut; feature: human-associated habitat; material: faeces | place: Denmark | collected 2008/2010
TTAAGTGAAGGCACGCTGTTAAGTCTCGATAACCAAATCGATGCCACTACCGGTACGATTAAAGTGAAAGCACGCTTTAATAATCAGGATGATGCGCTTTTCCCTAATCAGTTTGTTAACGCTCGCATGTTAGTCGATACCGAACAAAACGCCGTGGTGATCCCCACCGCCGCACTGCAAATGGGCAACGAAGGCCATTTTGTCTGGGTGCTGAATAGCGAAAACAAGGTCAGCAAACATCTGGTGACACCGGGCATTCAGGACAGTCAGAAAGTGGTGATCCGCGCAGGTATTTCTGCGGGCGACCGCGTAGTGACGGACGGAATTGATCGCCTGACCGAAGGGGCGAAAGTGGAAGTGGTGGAAACCCAGAGCGCCACTACTCCGGAAGAGAAAGCCACCAGCCGCGAATACGCGAAAAAAGGAGCACGCTCCTGATGCAGGTGTTATCTCCGAGCAGCACAGGCGGCCCGTCGCGCCTGTTTATTATGCGTCCTGTCGCCACCACGCTGCTGATGGTGGCGATCTTACTCGCCGGGATTATCGGTTATCGCGCCCTGCCCGTTTCGGCGCTGCCGGAAGTGGACTATCCAACCATTCAGGTGGTCACGCTTTATCCAGGTGCGAGCCCGGATGTCATGACCTCTGCCGTTACCGCGCCGCTCGAACGCCAGTTCGGGCAGATGTCCGGCCTGAAACAAATGTCGTCGCAAAGTTCCGGCGGCGCGTCAGTTATCACCTTGCAGTTCCAGCTAACCTTACCGCTGGATGTCGCCGAGCAGGAAGTGCAGGCCGCGATTAACGCTGCCACTAACCTGCTACCGAGCGATCTGCCTAACCCGCCGGTTTACAGCAAAGTGAACCCGGCAGATCCACCGATCATGACGCTCGCTGTCACCTCAACCGCCATGCCGATGACGCAGGTGGAAGATATGGTGGAAACCCGCGTCGCGCAGAAAATCTCGCAGATTTCCGGCGTAGGGCTGGTCACGCTTTCCGGCGGCCAGCGTCCGGCTGTTCGCGTCAAACTTAACGCTCAGGCGATTGCCGCCCTCGGCCTGACCAGCGAAACCGTACGCACCGCTATTACCGGCGCTAACGTTAACTCGGCAAAAGGTAGCCTCGACGGCCCTTCCCGCGCGATCACGCTTTCCGCTAACGACCAGATGCAATCCGCCGAAGAGTATCGCCAGCTAATCATCGCCTACCAGAACGGCGCACCAATTCGTCTGGGCGATGTCGCTACTGTAGAGCAAGGAGCAGAAAACAGCTGGCTCAGCGCATGGGCTAACAAAGAACAGGCCATTGTGATGAATGTCCAGCGCCAGCCCGGTGCTAACATTATCTCCACCGCCGACAGCATCCGGCAGATGCTACCACAGCTCACCGAGAGTCTGCCGAAATCGGTGAAGGTGACGGTACTTTCTGACCGTACCACCAATATCCGCGCATCGGTCGACGATACCCAGTTTGAGCTGATGATGGCTATCGCGCTGGTAGTCATGATTATCTACCTGTTTTTGCGCAATATTCCGGCGACCATCATTCCCGGTGTTGCTGTACCGCTGTCGTTAATTGGCACCTTTGCGGTCATGGTGTTTCTCGATTTTTCAATCAATAACCTGACGTTGATGGCGTTAACTATCGCCACCGGATTCGTGGTCGATGACGCCATCGTGGTGATCGAAAATATTTCCCGCTATATCGAAAAAGGCGAAAAACCGTTGGCGGCGGCGCTCAAAGGCGCGGGTGAAATCGGCTTTACCATTATCTCGCTGACCTTCTCGCTGATTGCGGTGTTGATCCCCCTGCTGTTTATGGGCGATATCGTCGGGCGACTGTTCCGCGAATTTGCTATTACCCTGGCAGTCGCGATTTTGATCTCGGCGGTGGTGTCGCTGACCCTGACACCGATGATGTGCGCGCGGATGCTCAGCCAGGAGTCGCTGCGTAAACAGAACCGCTTCTCCCGTGCCTCGGAGAAAATGTTCGACAGGATAATCGCCGCCTATGGTCGTGGACTGGCGAAAGTGCTGAATCATCCGTGGCTGACCTTAAGCGTGGCGCTCAGCACGCTGCTGCTTAGCGTGCTGCTGTGGGTGTTCATTCCGAAAGGTTTCTTCCCGGTGCAGGACAACGGCATTATTCAGGGCACTTTGCAGGCACCGCAATCCAGCTCCTTTGCCAATATGGCCCAGCGGCAACGCCAGGTCGCGGACGTGATTTTGCAGGATCCGGCAGTGCAAAGTTTGACCTCATTTGTTGGCGTTGATGGCACTAACCCGTCGCTGAACAGTGCGCGTTTACAGATCAATCTCAAACCACTGGATGAACGAGATGACCGGGTGCAAAAAGTCATCGCCCGTCTGCAAACGGCGGTAGATAAAGTGCCGGGCGTCGATCTCTTCCTGCAACCAACGCAGGACCTGACTATTGATACTCAGGTCAGCCGCACCCAGTACCAGTTTACCTTGCAGGCCACGTCACTGGATGCGCTCAGTACCTGGGTGCCACAGTTGATGGAAAAACTCCAGCAACTGCCACAGCTTTCTGATGTCTCCAGCGACTGGCAGGACAAAGGGCTGGTGGCGTATGTCAATGTCGACAGGGACAGCGCCAGCCGTCTGGGGATCAGCATGGCGGATGTCGATAACGCCCTGTACAACGCGTTTGGTCAGCGACTGATTTCCACTATTTATACTCAGGCTAACCAGTATCGCGTGGTGCTGGAACACAACACCGAAAATACCCCAGGCCTCGCGGCGCTGGATACCATTCGCCTGACCAGCAGCGACGGTGGCGTGGTGCCGTTAAGCTCAATTGCCAAAATTGAGCAGCGTTTTGCGCCGCTTTCCATCAACCATCTGGATCAGTTCCCGGTAACGACTATCTCCTTTAACGTGCCGGATAACTATTCGCTGGGCGATGCGGTGCAGGCGATTATGGACACAGAGAAGACGCTGAATCTGCCGGTGGATATCACCACGCAGTTCCAGGGCAGCACCCTCGCCTTCCAGTCGGCATTGGGCAGCACTGTCTGGCTGATTGTCGCGGCGGTGGTGGCGATGTATATCGTGCTCGGCATTCTGTACGAGAGCTTTATTCACCCGATCACCATTCTCTCGACGCTACCCACCGCAGGGGTCGGCGCGCTGCTGGCGTTAATGATTGCCGGTAGCGAACTGGATGTGATTGCCATTATCGGCATTATTTTGCTGATCGGTATCGTGAAGAAGAACGCCATCATGATGATCGACTTCGCGCTGGCTGCTGAGCGCGAGCAAGGCATCTCGCCGCGCGAAGCTATTTACCAGGCTTGTCTGTTGCGTTTTCGTCCGATCCTGATGACCACTCTGGCGGCTCTGCTTGGTGCGCTGCCGCTGATGTTGAGTACCGGGGTCGGCGCGGAACTGCGTCGTCCGTTAGGTATCGGCATGGTCGGCGGTCTGATTGTCAGCCAGGTGCTGACGCTGTTTACCACGCCGGTGATTTATCTGCTGTTCGACCGTCTGGCATTGTGGACCAAAAGCCGCTTTGCCCGTCATGAAGAGGAGGCGTAAGTGAAGTTTTTTGCCCTCTTCATTTACCGCCCGGTGGCGACGATTTTACTGTCGGTCGCCATTACCCTGTGCGGCATACTGGGTTTCCGTATGCTGCCAGTCGCCCCGCTGCCGCAGGTCGATTTTCCGGTGATCATGGTCAGCGCCTCGCTGCCCGGTGCGTCACCAGAAACAATGGCGTCTTCCGTTGCCACGCCGCTGGAGCGCTCACTTGGGCGCATTGCCGGAGTCAGCGAAATGACCTCCAGCAGTTCGCTCGGCAGCACGCGCATTATTTTGCAGTTTGATTTTGACCGGGATATCAACGGCGCAGCGCGCGATGTGCAGGCGGCGATCAACGCCGCGCAAAGTCTGCTACCCAGCGGGATGCCCAGCCGTCCGACCTATCGCAAAGCGAACCCGTCGGATGCGCCAATTATGATCCTCACGCTGACATCCGATACTTATTCGCAGGGTGAACTGTACGATTTCGCCTCGACACAGCTGGCTCCGACGATTTCGCAAATCGACGGTGTCGGTGATGTCGATGTTGGCGGCAGCTCGCTGCCCGCCGTACGCGTCGGGCTGAACCCGCAAGCGCTGTTTAATCAGGGCGTGTCGCTGGACGATGTGCGCACCGCCATCAGCAATGCCAACGTGCGTAAACCGCAGGGGGCGCTGGAAGATGATACTCACCGCTGGCAGATCCAGACTAACGATGAACTGAAAACCGCCGCTGAATATCAGCCGCTGATTATTCATTACAACAACGGCGGCGCGGTTCGTCTGGGCGATGTGGCGACGGTGACCGATTCGGTGCAGGATGTGCGCAACGCCGGGATGACCAACGCCAAACCGGCTATTCTGCTGATGATCCGCAAACTGCCGGAAGCCAATATTATCCAGACGGTAGACAGCATCCGCGCCCGTCTGCCGGAATTACAATCCACCATCCCGGCAGCAATTGATCTGCAAATTGCCCAGGATCGCTCCCCTACTATCCGCGCGTCGCTGGAAGAGGTTGAGCAGACGCTGATTATCTCGGTGGCGCTGGTGATTCTGGTGGTGTTTTTGTTCCTGCGTTCGGGTCGCGCCACCATTATTCCCGCCGTTGCGGTGCCGGTTTCGCTGATTGGTACGTTTGCGGCGATGTACCTGTGTGGTTTCAGTCTCAATAATCTTTCGTTAATGGCGCTCACCATCGCCACTGGCTTTGTGGTGGATGACGCCATCGTGGTGCTGGAAAACATTGCCCGTCATCTGGAAGCGGGGATGAAACCGCTACAGGCCGCGCTACAAGGTACTCGCGAAGTCGGCTTTACGGTGCTGTCGATGAGTCTGTCACTGGTGGCGGTGTTCCTGCCGCTGCTGTTGATGGGCGGATTGCCGGGTCGCCTGTTACGCGAGTTTGCCGTGACGCTTTCTGTCGCCATTGGTATTTCGCTGCTGGTTTCCCTGACGTTAACGCCGATGATGTGCGGCTGGATGCTAAAAGCCAGCAAGCCGCGCGAGCAAAAGCGACTGCGTGGCTTTGGTCGCATGTTGGTTGCTCTGCAACAAGGCTACGGCAAGTCGCTAAAATGGGTGCTCAATCATACCCGTCTGGTGGGCGCGGTGCTGCTTGGCACCATTGCGCTGAATATCTGGCTGTATATCTCGATCCCGAAAACCTTCTTCCCGGAGCAGGACACCGGCGTACTGATGGGCGGGATACAGGCTGACCAGAGTATTTCGTTTCAGGCGATGCGCGGTAAGTTGCAGGACTTCATGAAAATTATCCGTGACGATCCGGCGGTGGATAATGTCACCGGCTTTACCGGCGGTTCACGGGTGAACAGTGGAATGATGTTTATCACCCTTAAACCACGCGGCGAGCGGAGCGAAACGGCCCAACAGATTATCGATCGCTTGCGTAAAAAACTGGCGAAAGAACCGGGAGCGAATCTGTTCCTGATGGCGGTACAGGATATTCGCGTTGGCGGACGTCAGGCTAACGCCAGCTACCAGTACACATTATTGTCCGACGATCTGGCGGCACTGCGCGAATGGGAGCCAAAAATCCGCAAAAAACTGGCGACATTGCCAGAGCTGGCTGATGTTAACTCCGATCAGGAAGATAATGGCGCGGAGATGAACCTTATTTACGATCGCGACACTATGGCGCGATTGGGAATTGACGTGCAAGCCGTCAACAGCCTGTTAAATAACGCCTTCGGTCAGCGGCAAATCTCGACCATTTACCAGCCGATGAACAAGTACAAAGTGGTGATGGAAGTTGATCCGCGCTATACCCAGGACATCAGTGCACTGGAAAAAATGTTCGTTATCAATAACGAAGGAAAAGCGATCCCGCTGTCGTATTTCGCTAAATGGCAACCGGCGAACGCTCCACTGTCGGTGAATCATCAGGGATTATCGGCGGCCTCGACCATTTCGTTCAACCTGCCGACCGGGAAATCGCTCTCGGACGCCAGTGCGGCGATCGATCGCGCAATGACCCAGCTTGGTGTGCCTTCGACGGTGCGCGGCAGTTTTGCCGGAACAGCGCAAGTGTTCCAGGAGACGATGAACTCACAGGTGATCCTGATTATCGCCGCCATCGCCACGGTATATATCGTACTGGGTATCCTTTACGAGAGTTATGTGCATCCACTGACGATTCTCTCCACCCTACCCTCGGCGGGCGTCGGAGCGCTGTTGGCGCTGGAGCTGTTCAATGCCCCGTTCAGCCTAATTGCGCTGATAGGGATCATGTTATTAATCGGCATCGTGAAGAAAAACGCCATTATGATGGTCGATTTTGCGCTTGAAGCCCAACGGCACGGTAACCTGACGCCGCAGGAAGCTATTTTCCAGGCCTGTCTGCTGCGTTTTCGCCCGATTATGATGACTACCCTGGCGGCACTGTTTGGTGCGCTACCGCTGGTATTGTCGGGCGGTGACGGCTCGGAGTTGCGCCAACCATTGGGGATCACCATTGTCGGCGGTCTGGTCATGAGCCAACTTCTGACGCTGTATACCACGCCGGTGGTGTATCTCTTTTTCGACCGTCTGCGGCTGCGTTTTTCGCGTAAACCTAAACAAGCGGTAACCGAGTAAATGACAGATCTTCCCGACAGCACCCGCTGGCAATTGTGGATTGTGGCTTTCGGCTTCTTTATGCAGTCGCTGGACACCACCATCGTTAACACCGCGCTTCCCTCAATGGCGCAAAGCCTCGGGGAAAGTCCGTTGCATATGCACATGGTCATTGTCTCTTATGTACTGACCGTGGCGGTGATGCTGCCCGCCAGCGGCTGGCTGGCGGACAAAGTCGGCGTGCGCAATATTTTCTTTACCGCCATCGTGCTGTTTACTCTCGGTTCACTGTTTTGCGCGCTTTCCGGCACGCTGAACGAACTGTTGCTGGCACGCGCGTTACAGGGCGTTGGCGGCGCGATGATGGTGCCGGTCGGTAGGTTGACGGTGATGAAAATCGTACCGCGCGAGCAATATATGGCGGCGATGACCTTTGTCACGCTGCCCGGTCAGGTCGGGCCGCTGCTTGGCCCGGCGCTCGGCGGTCTGCTGGTGGAGTACGCATCGTGGCACTGGATCTTTTTGATCAACATTCCGGTGGGGATTATTGGCGCGATCACCACACTGATGTTAATGCCGAACTACACCATGCAGACGCGGCGCTTTGATCTCTCCGGCTTTCTGTTGCTGGCGGTTGGCATGGCGGTCTTAACCCTGGCGCTGGATGGCAGTAAAGGTACAGGTTTCTCGCCGCTGGCGATTGCTGGCCTGGTCGCAGTTGGCGTGGTAGCACTGGTGCTTTATCTGCTGCACGCCCAAAATAACAACCGCGCCCTGTTCAGTCTGAAACTGTTCCGCACTCGTACCTTTTCGCTGGGCCTGGCGGGGAGCTTTGCCGGACGTATTGGCAGTGGCATGTTGCCCTTTATGACACCGGTTTTCCTGCAAATTGGCCTCGGTTTCTCGCCGTTTCATGCCGGACTGATGATGATCCCGATGGTACTCGGCAGCATGGGAATGAAGCGAATTGTGGTACAGGTAGTGAATCGCTTTGGTTATCGTCGGGTACTGGTGGCGACCACGCTGGGCCTGTCGCTGGTCACCCTGTTGTTTATGACTACCGCTCTGCTGGGCTGGTACTACGTTTTGCCGTTCGTCCTGTTTTTACAAGGAATGGTCAACTCGACGCGTTTCTCCTCCATGAACACCCTGACGCTGAAAGATCTCCCGGACTACCTGGCGAGCAGCGGCAACAGTCTGCTGTCGATGATTATGCAATTGTCGATGAGTATTGGCGTCACCATCGCCGGGCTGTTGCTGGGACTTTTTGGTTCGCAGCATGTCAGCGTCGACAGCGGCACCACACAAACCGTCTTTATGTACACCTGGCTTAGCATGGCGTTTATCATCGCCCTTCCGGCGTTTGTCTTTGCCAGAGTGCCGAGCGATACGCATCAAAATGTAGCTATTTCACGGCGGAAAAGGAGCGTGCAATGAAGTTCTGGCGACCCGGTATTACCGGCAAACTGTTTCTGGCGATTTTCGCTACCTGCATTGTCTTATTGATCACGATGCACTGGGCGGTACGTATCAGTTTTGAGCGCGGCTTTATCGATTACATCAAGCATGGTAATGAACAACGGCTGCAAATGCTCGGCGATGCGCTTGGTGAGCAGTACGCCCAGCACGGGAACTGGCGCTTCCTGCGTAATAACGATCGCTTTGTATTTCAGATCCTACGTTCACTGGAGCATGATAACAACGAAGATAAGCCCGGCCCCGGTATGCCACCACACGGCTGGCGCACGCAATTTTGGGTGGTTGATCAAAATAATAAAGTGCTGGTTGGCCCGCGAGCACCGGTTCCACCCGACGGCACACGGCGGCCCATTATGGTCAATGGTGCGGAAGTTGGCGCGGTGATCGCCTCCCCTGTTGAACGACTGACCCGTAATACTGATATCAATTTTGACAGACAACAGCGGCAAACCAGTTGGCTGATTGTGGCTTTATCTACCTTATTAGCGGCGCTGGCGACATTCCCACTGGCGCGCGGTTTGCTGGCTCCGGTAAAACGACTGGTGGATGGCACGCACAAACTGGCAGCGGGTGATTTCACTACTCGCGTAGCCCCCACCAGCGAAGATGAGTTGGGCAGACTGGCAGAGGATTTCAATCAACTCGCCAGCACACTGGAGAAAAACCAGCAGATGCGCCGCGATTTTATGGCCGATATTTCTCATGAACTGCGCACGCCTTTAGCAGTACTGCGCGGCGAACTGGAAGCCATTCAGGATGGTGTGCGTAAATTCACGCCGGAGACGCTGGCTTCTTTACAGGCAGAAGTCGGAACACTGACAAAACTGGTTGACGATCTCCATCAATTGTCTATGTCTGATGAAGGCGCTCTCGCCTATCAAAAAGCACCGGTAGATTTGATCCCACTGCTGGAAGTGGCGGGCGGCGCATTTCGCGAACGATTTGCCAGCCGTGGCCTGAAACTGCAATTTTCCCTGCCAGACAGTATTACCGTATTTGGCGATCGCGACCGTTTAATGCAGTTATTCAATAACTTACTTGAAAACAGCCTGCGCTACACTGACAGCGGCGGCAGCCTGAAAATCTCTGCCGAGCAGCACGACAAAACGGTGCGCCTGACCTTTGCCGACAGTGCGCCGGGTGTCAGTGACGATCAGTTACAAAAATTGTTTGAACGTTTTTATCGCACCGAAGGTTCCCGCAACCGCGCCAGCGGTGGTTCCGGGCTGGGGCTGGCGATTTGCCTGAACATTGTTGAAGCACATAACGGCCGCATTATTGCCGCCCATTCGCCTTTTGGCGGGCTTAGCATTACAGTAGAGTTACCGCTGGAACGGGATTTACAGAGAGAAGTATGACCGAGTTACCAATCGACGAAAACACACCGCGTATTTTGATCGTGGAAGATGAACCGAAGCTGGGGCAGTTGCTCATTGATTATCTGCGTGCTGCGAGCTATGCGCCAACGTTGATTAGCCACGGCGATCAGGTACTGCCATATGTGCGCCAGACACCACCGGATCTGATCCTGTTGGATCTGATGCTCCCCGGCACCGATGGCCTGACGCTGTGCCGGGAAATTCGTCGTTTTTCTGACATTCCGATCGTGATGGTGACGGCAAAAATCGAAGAGATCGACCGCCTGCTGGGGTTGGAGATTGGCGCAGATGACTATATCTGCAAGCCGTACAGCCCACGGGAAGTGGTAGCGCGCGTCAAAACCATTTTGCGCCGTTGCAAACCGCAGCGTGAGTTGCAGCAACAGGATGCTGAAAGCCCGTTGATTATCGACGAAGGTCGTTTTCAGGCTTCCTGGCGCGGTAAAATGCTTGACCTGACGCCTGCAGAATTTCGTCTGCTGAAAACGCTCTCTCATGAACCAGGAAAAGTGTTCTCCCGCGAGCAGTTGCTGAACCATCTTTATGACGACTACCGCGTGGTAACCGACCGTACCATCGACAGCCACATTAAAAACCTGCGCCGCAAGCTGGAATCTCTCGACGCCGAACAGTCATTTATCCGCGCCGTTTACGGCGTCGGTTACCGCTGGGAAGCCGACGCCTGCCGCATCGTTTAACATTTTTACCTGCCGGAGGTGGCCTTCAGACCAGATCCGGCAACATTATCCCACGCATGGTCAGCAAACTGACATTATCTCTCCGCCCTGGCAGGCACCAGAAAATCGCTCATACTTTAATTGGCAAACAGTACCTTTAGATGCTGTTTTCGATACGCAATTTCAATCAAGGAGTCATTATGGCTGGTTGGTTTGAACTCAGTAAGAGCAGTGATAATCAGTTCCGGTTTGTGCTAAAAGCGGGCAATGGTGAGACTATCCTCACCAGCGAGCTGTATACCTCAAAAGCCTCTGCGGAAAAGGGCATCGCGTCGGTGCGTAGCAACAGCCCGCAAGAAGAACGCTATGAGAAAAAAACGGCAAGCAATGGCAAATTCTATTTCAATCTGAAAGCCGCCAATCATCAAATTATCGGCTCCAGCCAGATGTATGCCACCGCGCAATCTCGTGAAACCGGAATAGCCTCCGTTAAAGCAAATGGCACAAGCCAGACGGTGAAAGACAATACGTAATTACGATGCCGGGCGTAGGTTGTTGGCGTCCGGCTTTATATCAAAATAACGCTTATTTATTGATAATTAAGATTAACCTCCGTCATTAAAATAATGAGTAAATAAGTTTCAGTATCAGAATTTATCACGCCCCACAATCACCAATCTGATCCACCACCGTCAGATACCAGTCACTGTCATAACTGTAAAGTTGACTTAAATAAAATACCAGTCCATCGTTACTCTCTTCTGGCGCAGCGACCACACGCACGGCCCCGTATTCCATTCGACGCGCTGCGGCAATCTGCGCATCAGAAATAGTATTTTGCGGTGAACCAAACATCTGCGTGAAGACCAAACTACGGCTGACTTTATGGTGAACATCGCTATTGCTAATAAAATACCCCTGCTTATTCCAGCCACGTTCGCAGTTAAATTTCGGGATAGCTTTCTTATTAAATTCGTCATCTCGCGGAACATGTTCCCCTGCCGAGGGCCATGGGAAATACTCGGGAACAGGTTGCCTGAAATTAATTTGCTTAAGATTTTCAACATCCATCGAAGCACCACGGTGGAAAAGAACATACAAACCCGTTTTTTTATCAATTAACGAGTTGATTAATTGGGCATCTTCTTGCTGAAAGCCCATAATCACCTTTCTGGCTGTTTCCTCCAGCGTACACCCGGCATTGGCGGGTAAAGAAAAGAATATCAGCCCCACCAGCATCATTCCTTTTTTTAACATCAGCATTGTTTGCATCTTCTCATCATGGGGCTCATATTACACATTTAACAATTTTCAGGATAAACCTTACACCATACTGTTAACCTGGCCGGGTAATTCGCTAGCTGGAATACGAAAGGTATACCAGGCATAACGACAGCGTTTCCACAGGCTGGAGAAATGGAGATGATAAAGGCAATCTGCAATAATTTCGTTATCTGGATATAAAGACTCGGCAAAATGTGTCCAGCGCGCACTGAGTTTCATGTTAAACAGTTTTTCATCTTCTTTGTTACCATACAGGCGCGACAAAGTAATCATTGCTTCGAGCGTACCTTTATTCGCTTCTTCTTGTACCTGTTGGAGGTGCAAATGAGCAAGTGAGAGTTCTTTCACCTCAAAGATATTAAGTAAAAAAAGCCCCCATGCTTTTTCATGTCCAGCTTCATGAGCCAGAAATAAATTGTCAAGGAGATTTTTTTCATAAATAGCCCGTGTTTCTTTAGAAATTTCTTGTTTATTTAGTGCCTGGTAGCAGATAGCAATGCTAAAATAAATATTTTGTAGATCTTGTTGATGTTCGCTATAACCATAATTTTTTACCAGTGGATAAGATACCGAGCTATGGAAATTTAGGTCATCTTGAAGTATTTTAAGTGCCCGTCGAAAATACTCCAAAGCTGTAGATGGTTCATAAGGTAATTTTGTATTGTCTTCCTTATCCAAATATTCAAGAGCAACTAAATTTAATGCGGCAGGAATATTTCTTTGCTTACCAATTGTCGCAAGCGGAATGAAATAATCAGAAAGGTCAAACCAACTCAAATCTTTTATTGCCGACCGCCAATTATGATTGTATTTAATGTCACTAGCTTTTTCCAGCCAAGCATCGCCCTGCCCTTCATCTTTTTCAAAACCCAAAATACCCTCTCGCTGGAAAAACCCCCTATAAATAACAGGTGTAGCATAAGTTGTATTCTGTGAATTTTGGCAGATAAAATTATATATCCAGAATGAATCTGGATAATAACTTAATGCAAATTTTATCGCGTACGCAGTGTAATAATTATTGAGCTTCATGTCTTCCATCACCGCTCGCTGTATACAGCACCACAACTTATCGTGATCGTTCTGCTTGTTATAGCAGGCAAGTAACCACTCTAGGGCATTATGGCGACATTCCTGAAATTGTGCGTGCTGAGCAATATTCTCTGCTAAGTCGATTGCATATTGTTGCTCCTCGGGCGCAATGTCCTCAATGCTGACATCTCGGTAATCATCCCACCAAAGTAAGAGATCCATATAGTCATGTTCTTCGGTAGATAAGTGCTTACAGGTTACTGAATCCAGCAATTCGGAAATTTCTTTATGCGACCCTCCCCAGCGTGGCATTCGAAATGGTATATATTCAACAAAAGGATAAAAAGTGTGAGGAAAAATAGTCAGGCAAACAGAAAGCCAATATTTTTGCCCACCATCATCATCATACTCAGGAAGTATATTGGGGCGAGGCAAAACGGGGCATATTGCATGCTCAAACGAAAGTCCGGAATACGCCATCAACGCTTCCACTTCTTGCGGGGAGCGGCGGTGATAATTTTTCAGTGCGATCATTAATGGTATTCCTGCGACACTATCACCGTTAAGGTGTGCCGCCAGCCAGGCTGGCTGACCAAATACTTTTGAGTTGGTGCTGGTAAGTAATGCAGCCATCCATTGTCGTGGGTCACAATCAATTGCTTTAAGTGTAGCGATGACCATTTGTTCATTACATGCACCAGCACAAAGCCACATTGCATGTGTGGTATCATTTGCCCAGCCATAACTGCGATATAACCATGCACGGTGATTCCAGTATTGTGCTTCGGCAAGCCAGGCATGTGTAGAATGAGGTCTTGCTTGCTGCTAGGTTTTAATGAGTCTTAAACCTTCTGTTCCGGCATCAACTAGCGTGTTCATATCATAAAAATAGTTGCACATTTGGGTCCAGGATAAAAAATAGCGCTTTTCAGCCTGACGAGAAGTGAAACTCTCCTGTAATGCCTGGTTATAAATTTCATCTAGTTCCTGATAACGTTTTTCTTGTAACATATAAGGAATATTTGCGATTTGCCATTTTCTCTCAAGAGTATTAAGTGGCATTTTTTGGTCACACATCTTTTGCATTGCACTGAGTAAACGAGCATCCTGTTCCATAAATATCCTTTTAATTAGGTTCAAAAATTTTAAATTCATTCCACGGCAATTTTTTCCAGTTACTGGATGGATCTTTCAACCATGCAGTGACTTCCTTTAAATCACGGTTCGCAGTGGCGACGGGGGTATCGTATATCATTAACCATTTTTGTCGGGCGCGAACATAAGCACTGGCATAATCTTCCCATGAAGCGAAACAATCTTGTGCTCTTTGAGCATTCAGTAATAACACTATCCAGGCCTGGTTTTCATCGCACCAGCCTAAACCGGCGATGCAACGAGTTAAAAAAGCAGTGCGCATACAGTCAAACGCCAGCCCATCCAGAACCTGGCCTTGTGCTGCCAGTTGTTCGTAAAAATCATGTGGAGAATTACCAAGCCCTATAGCCCAGCGCTGTAATATAACGCCAATTTGTTGACGGAAATCTTCGTTGCTTTGGTAAGTTTCTGTTCCTAGCTCTTGTTTAACCTGTAGTGCAAGTTGTTGACGCTTATCATCAGTCAACTTTAAATCCAACGTGAAGCCATTTACTGACAGTCCATTACGACGAGCAACTATATCACCAATTGCTAATGCCCACTTACGTCTCTTTGTTGCTCGTCTTTTGTCCTTGATTAGATCCTTTTCTTTTTCTTTAGCAATAAAAGCATCGATTTGTGGTTTGTTTTTTTTGTATCTATAGATAAAAATAAATATTGCGACCAGGAGAACAATGATAAGACTCATTATTTTTCAACCTCTGACAGGGGTAAGTAATGAGATGTCTGTAATGTCAAACTCTCTATCTCAAAGGAAATGTTGCTGATATTTTGACCTGCAAATTGCGGATGCCACTCAGCGCCAGGGAATAACATTTCCGCAGAAGTAGCAACTATAGGGTCAATAGCATTAAGATAATGTAACTTATCAGGTGCGCTGTGTAACAGTAACCACTACAACTCCACTGAAGGATTTGTAAAATGTTCTAATAAATGAAAGTTATTATGTAGTACGCTTAGTAAAAAACTGGTTTCGTATACTTCCGTTACATATTTCCACCCCTGATATTCAGGTGTATTTTCATAAACAATACCCATACCTTCACAATCACTATGTCGAACTGCTTGTGGTGATAATAGTTGCAAAAGAGACAAAACATCGTCCGCATATTTTTTAACTGGATGACGATTTTGCTTACCTTTTATTTGATCAATTTCAAGTGAATCACCAACAACATTGAGAGCAATAGTAACATGAGGAATATTATTATTATCACGCAAACTGAATAACCGTAATTTATGTTGCTCAATTTGATTTGCATAATACTCACCATAACCACCGGTAAGATTTTTTCGATCATCAAACTGGCCTACGCAATGTTGCATATGCCATGATTCATAAGCCATTTCACGACGAAGGTTCGAATGACTGGCATCAAACTCAACAATTTTTCCGTCTGGCACATCAAGTATTGACTTTACAGTATTTTGTTCACTCGGCTGCCACCCTTTCTCGCGTCGTTGAAGCATCTTTTCATGCTCTTCTTCACGCATTCTGAACGCAACGTAGCAGGTTATGCGCTGTAGTTTTGATTCCAGACGGGTACCACATTTCCTGGAAAGAAATTCCACCAACTCCCGTTCTTTGGTTAATATTTGTTGATGATCGGTTTCGATATAATAAAGTGTCGCAGTTGATACTGAGGCAGTATTAAACTTCGATACCAGCCATTCCGGGATTACATCATCATTTTTATTAAACAGTGAATATTCTGCAAGCGAGTTAATTTGTTGCACCATTGGAAAGTCACTAATTAGCCATCGATAAAAATGGTTGAGTAACCATTTTTGGATGGTCTCATTATCCTGGCGAAACAGACTTCTTTGCAAAATTGCTGTTTTTACTTCCGGGGCATTAATTACATCCCTTGCATTATAATTCTGGTGAATATTTCCAGTCATAACATCCGCCCGTGTTTATTATATCACTCAAAGCAATAATTGTTGACTATAGATTTTTTATCTAAATCAGCATGGTTGCAGGTACATACTCAAGTAAGCCACTCAAGAAAATAACGTAAACTCAATAGTGGCAGCGTCACAAACTTTGGAAATTATGTCTTATATTTGCAGTTTATTTTAGTGAATAATTGAGATAAATGACATTATTTTACATCCTCAATAATTCAGGCTGTAAGAGGACGGCAAATACATTCATAATTATCAGGGGATGAACATTCAGGAAAGTAGTCAGTATCGTCAACTTTTTCTTTTATCACTACATGAAGATTTCGTGTAGATACTCCCATCTCTGCCACTTCTCCCCTCACATTTACACTGGAGCTAAACCCGCCGATTGCGCTACAATGCCCGCCCTTAAAGTGGGGGCACTCCCCTAACCGCTTCATCAGGT
>OBWQ01000500.1_pt1 | contig 14847 bp, 16 predicted proteins | sample 1476511 | NCBI WGS metagenome assembly OBWQ01 (sample SAMEA2580126, study PRJEB22360) | human gut metagenome | biome: human gut; feature: human-associated habitat; material: faeces | place: Denmark | collected 2008/2010
AAAACTACATAGGCAACGTCATGGCGAAGTTACATCTTCGCTCTTTTGCTATGCCATTTTTTATTTCAAGTCTATTATACACCATTTTGGCCGATTTGCGAAGTTTCCTGAAAAGCAAAAAAGAAACGGCCCCGAAAATAAGGGCCGCTCAGCCTACTTTGCGAACAAGTCCGAGTGCGTCCCTGTGCGCGAAGCCGTCAATATCAGTTTTTCTTTGTCTGTAGCATAGATTAAAAGCCAGTCCGGTAAAATATGGCACTCACGAAAACCAACATAATTTCCGACCAGCCCATGATCCCGGTAGCGTTCATCAAGCGGCTGCTCATTAAGCAGAAGATCAATCACTTCTTCCAGCAGGCCCATATCATAGCCGCGCTTCTTTACACGCTTATAGTCCTTGCGGAATTGTCCGGTGGTTACTAATTCTAACATTACTCACCGTCCTTTTCTGCGTCCAGTTCTTCAAAAAGAGCGTGTGCGGAAGAATAACTCTTTGCCTGTACCTGTCCGCCCATGATGGCCCTTGCCTCATTCATGGCTGCTTCTGTTTCCGCATTGTAGCGCGGCTGTTTCATCTCAAATGGAAGTCCGCCCTCCATAATTGACTTGCGGAGGAAAATGTTGATTGCGTCCGTAACAGTGATTCCAAAACTGGAAAACAGCTTTTCTGCGCTTGATTTTGTTTCAGGATCAATTCGGACATTGATATTTGCGGTTTTTGCCATGTGATTCACCTCCCTTATTGTTTCACTTATAGTATATCCATTTGTATTCACGATGTCAACACAGCGTGAAACATTTTACAAAAAGTTCAGAAACCAGCGGCACAAGGTAAACCAGCTGATCCGTAAGCTGTGCGCCAACTGTGACGACGGGGAATGTATCTTACTTGATGACGGCGAGGCCGTCACCTGCCCCCAGCTGTTGACTGCCTCCCTGTGCTGCACTTATTTTAAGGCGGCGGTGCTGCCTGCGGATCGGCTCCTGTTTATGGAGCTGTATTCCGGCAGGGAAAAGCGGCGGTGTGTCTTATGGGTATCACCTGTCTTTCCTGTGTATTTTCTGTGTGATTCCAAATATAAGTTTACATGTGATTTCAGCAGCCGAAAGGGCCGGACGGGATAAAATCCCTGAACTGCATCTTAGAGTGCAGCAGATTGCCGGAATATCTGAATATATCCAGCAGAAGTAAATTCACTTTAGCAAAAAAGGAAACCCATGTCAAGACCGGATTTCCTTTTCTGTATTTTTGGATTTTTGTTTATATTTTTGCATTTCCTGCATTTTCAACATTTTCTCTCATTTTGCGTCTCTTTTGCCGCCGCTCAAAACCCAGCCAAAAACCCATAACTGCCATGACTGCCCGAAAACAATTTTCCAACACGTCCTACCCCAGCGCCACATCCAGTATCATCATCACCACAAACCCAACGGCAAATCCAATGGTTGCCGCATTGGAATGCTCTCCTTCGGCTGATTCCGGAATCAGTTCCTCTACTACCACGTAAATCATAGCACCTGCCGCAAAGGACAGGAAGTATGGAAGAACCGGTCCTAAAAACTCGGCCAGCACCAGCATAAGAACGGCGCCTATGGGCTCCACCACGCCTGAAAGCGTGCCGTAAATGAATGCCTTCCCCTTCCCGGCCGCCTCCTTAAGAGGCAGGGATATGATGGCCCCCTCCGGGAAATTCTGTATGGCAATACCCACGGACAAGGCCAGAGCGCCTGCCATGGTGATAGTCCCGTTCTGTGACAGAAGTCCTGCAAACGCAACGCCCACGGCCATTCCCTCCGGTATATTGTGGAGGGTCACTGCCAGCACCAGCATGGTACTCTTTTTCCAGTTGCTCTTTGGACCTTCCGGCTGCTCTGTATCGATGTGCAGATGAGGTAATATCTCATCCAACAGGAGCAGGAAACCAATTCCCAAAAGAAAGCCCACAGAAGCAGGAATGAATGCCAGCTTACCCATATGCCCGCTCATATCCATGGACGGAATCAAAAGGGACCAGACGGAAGCCGCCACCATTACCCCTGACGCAAATCCCAGAAATGTCTTCTGGACACTGGGCTTCAATGCTTTTGTCAGAAAGAACACACAGGCTGCCCCTGCCGTGGTCCCGATAAAGGGAATCATGATTCCCACAAATATACTGCTCATCTTAATGCACCTCTGTCATTTCCTGAGCCCCAGCCCTCCTTTCTACAGGAATCCTTTGAGCTTCAGATAGTCTTTTATCAGTTGAATCATCTGGTCATAATCAATCCGGCTGGCATTGATGGGAAGGTCATAATTTTCCATATCTATCCACTCCCTGCCGGTAAAGTAGCGGTGATATTCCGTCCTCTCCTTATCAATCCGTCTCATCCTGCGGAGAGCTTCCGCCTCATCCACCTTATCCACGTCCATGACCCTGCGGATTCTGGTGACCGTATCCGCATACACAAAGATGCGCACCAGATTATCCATCTGGTCCTGAAGCACATAGTTGCCGCAGCGGCCTACGATAATACAGGTCTCAGAGGCTGCCAGCCTGCGGATGACCGATGACTGGAAACGGAACAGGTTATCCGGCGAAGTGATGTTGGGGCCGGCCTTATCCGGTTCTGTCAGCTCCGGCTTCATGCTGGTCACTATACGGTACAACAGATTGTTTCCAGCCCTTTCATCCGCCAGCCTGAAGTACTGTTCCCCTATGGCGCTGGTCTCAGATGTCATCTTAAGTATCTCTTCATCGTAAAAATGAATGCCCAGCTCCTCGGCCAGGCGTTTGCCTGTCAGGCGGCCGCCGCTTCCGTACTGGCGTTCAATGGTAATTACAAAATGTCTGTCATTCATATTGAGTCCCCCTTATTCCTAATCCACATCCGTGCCCATAACACACCGTGGTCTCTTTCACGTCTATACAATGTCTATATGGCACATCCCCATGGCGCTGAGAGCATTGTGATGGCTCTGGGGAGTTACCCCCGCACAGCAGGCCCCGTCCACCTGTATGGATGTGTCAGGAACCGCTGCCTTAATCAGCATGGCGTTGGAAATGACGCAGATATCCGTGCACAGGCCGACGAGCTCTACAAAGTCATACCGCCCCCTGGCCGCGTAATCCGCCAGTTCCCTGCTTCCAAAGGTATGCTTCTCAAAACGGGTTCCCGAAATTCCCCTGAGCTCCGGTATCAGTTCCCAGCCCGGCGTTCCCTTGACACAATGGACCACCGGAAGCTTCTTCCCTTCCATGGTATCCGTATAATCGTCAAAATGGGTGTCCAGGGTAAATACCACCTCGTCTCCTGCATCCTGGTACGCCTTTATCTTATCCAGCACATGAGGGACAATGGCCTGGGCCTCAGGGCTGCCCAAAGCTCCATCCACAAAATCCTTCTGCATATCCACCACCACAAGTAATCGTCTCATGGAACTTTCCTCCTTGTTGTGAACATTTTTTTTGGTGAACACTTTTTGTTGTTAACACTTTTGTTTTGAATCCAAAGTGTTCCTTTCCACACCTACAGTCTACCACATTTCATCAATCAATAAAAGTTCTTTTACACTTTTGTGCGGCATTGCATGACTTTATATGAATTTTCAAAACACTCTTGACAAATCCATTTTATTGTATTAAGATACGGATTAATAACTTAAACCGTAGAGAAAGAGGAGTAAGCTATCAAAGCTTTAACACAGAGAGCCGCAGGCGGTGGGATTGCGGTATAGGGCTGGCAGCTGAATGGACTTTTGAGGGCGGTCTTGAAGGATTGTATCATCTGTAGGGACCGACGGATTCCGTAACCGTTATACATGCGGCGCATATGTTGGTATGTGTAAAGTGGACTTTTTAGTCAATTTGAGTGGCACCGCGGATTTCATTCGTCTCAATTTTAGCATAAGCTATGATTGGGACTTTTTTTATTCCGGCTTTATTCAAACGGCAGCCCCATCAGAAAGTCCCTTATCCAACAGCATATTTTAATCATCCAAATATAGTTTAAAAACAGGAGGAAACAAAATTATGAAAAAAACAATTGCAATGCTTTTAACCGCAGCTTTAAGTGCATCCATCTTAGCAGGCTGCGTATCCACTTCCCAGAACACCACCGCGGCCCAGTCCGCTGAGACCTCCGCCGGAACCGGGTCTGAAAATAAGGCCGCCCAGGGCGCTGACGGCTCAGCGGCCGACGCGCCGTCCGCTGGCACATCTTCCGCTGACAAGACCGGTGAGTCCAAGGCAGAATCTTCTGCTGACAGCGCTGCCTACACCATCGGTGTGGGACAGTTTGCAGAGCATGGCTCCCTGGACAACTGCCGCGAAGGCTTCATGGCCGGCCTGGCAGAGGAAGGCATCGAGGAGGGCGTGAACCTGACCGTACTGTATGATAATTCCCAGGCTGACGGCGGTACGGCCAGCCAGATTGCAACGAATTTCGCCGGCAAGGGCGTGGACCTGATGTGCGGCATCGCAACTCCCATGGCACAGGCAGAGTACGGCGTGGCTAAGAAGTCAGACATTCCTGTTATTTTCACTGCCGTAACCGACCCCGTAGCCGCAGAGCTGGCCAATGCGGACGGCACTCCGGTAGGCGAGATTACGGGCACCAGCGATAAACTTCCCGTAGAGGCCCAGCTCAAGATGATTCGTGAGATTCTTCCGGAAGCTAAAAACATCGGCATCATGTACACCACCAGCGAGGTGAATTCTGAATCCGCCATTGCAGAGTACAAGGAGCTGGCTCCCCAGTATGGTTTTGAAATCGTGGACACAGGCATCTCCTCTTCCGCTGATATCGCCCTGGCTGCCGACACCCTCATAAGCAAAGTGGACTGCATCACCAACCTGACCGACAACACGGTAGTTGCCTCCCTTCCCGTTATCCTGGATAAGGCTGCCGCCAGGAATATCCCTGTATTCGGCAGTGAGATTGAGCAGGTGAAGATTGGATGCCTGGCTGCCATGGGACTGGACTACATCGAACTGGGCAAGCAGACAGGAAAGATGGCTGCACAGGTACTGCGCGGCGAGAAAAAAGCCAGTGAAATGAACTACGAAACCATCAAGGAGGCTGCCTTCTACGGCAATACACAGGTAGCCGAGAATCTGGGCATCACACTGCCGGTAGATATGACTAAAAATGCAGCTGAGCTGTTCACTGAGATTGCCCAGTAAAGCTCTATCATCATTATCTGGAGGAACATCATGACAACTATTATTTTAGGTATCTTTGAAGAAGGCCTGGTATACGCTATCATGGCCCTGGGCGTATACATCACATACCGGATTCTGGATTTTCCGGACCTGTCCGTGGACGGGACCTTCCCTCTGGGAGCTGCCTTTACCGCTACCGGAATAGCCGGAGGTTTCATCCATCCGGCTGCTGCCCTTCCCCTCTCCTTTCTTTTGGGAGCCATGGCGGGCTGCGTCACCGGACTTATCCATGTCAAGCTGAAGGTACGGGACCTGCTGTCGGGAATCATTGTCATGACCGCCCTCTACTCCATCAACTTAAGGATTGCGGGCAAGTCCAACCTGCCTATTTTCAGCAAAGACACGATTTTCAGCGATCCATGGCTGGAACGCACCATCCCCCAGGCCCTCAAGCCCTATACTGTGACTATCATCCTTCTGGCAATCGTCCTTATCTGTAAGCTGCTCCTGGACGCTTACCTGAAAACCCGGTCCGGCTATCTTCTCAGGGCCGTGGGGGACAATGATCTGCTGGTCACCTCCTTAGCCAAGGATAAGGGCATGGTTAAAATCATCGGCCTGGCCATTGCCAATGGATTTGCAGCCCTGGCCGGCAGCGTGTACTGCCAGCAAAAGGGATTCTTTGAGATTTCCACCGGCACAGGCACTATTGTCATCGGCCTGGCCAATGTAATCATAGGCACCCAGCTGTTCAAACGGTTCGGCTTCGTGAAGTCCACCACGGCTGTCATCATAGGTTCCATCATCTACAAGGCCTGTGTATCCCTGGCCCTGCTCCTGGGCGACTTAAGGCTTACCTTTGGAAACTTTACTGTTTCCTTCCCGGTGACTGCCTCGGACTTAAAGCTGATTACATCCATTTTGTTCCTTATCATCCTGGTGGCAAGCTCCTCCAGAGGAAAGAAGGTAAAGAGCCATGCTTGAGCTGATGCATATCAATAAATACTACAATGCCGGTACAGTCAATGAAATGTGCCTGTTTGAGGACTTCAACCTGACCATAAGGGACCATCAGTTTGTGTCCGTGGTGGGAAGCAACGGCTCCGGCAAAACCTCCCTCTTAAACATCATCTGCGGCAGCATTCCCCTGGATGAGGGACGAATCATAATCGGCGGAAAGGACATCACCCGGATTCCTGAATACAAGCGCCAGCGCCGCATCGGACGGGTTTATCAGAATCCGGCCATGGGCACATGTCCAACCATGACCATACTGGAAAACATGTCCCTGGCAGACAACAAGGGAAAGGCCTTTAACCTCAGGCCGGGAACCAACCGGCAGAGACTGGAGTATTACCGTGAATCCCTCCGTTCCCTGGGACTGGGGCTGGAGGATAAGATGGATGTGAAGGTGGGAGTCCTTTCCGGCGGCCAGCGCCAGGCCATGGCCCTTCTCATGTCCACCATGACTCCCATTGAGTTCCTGATTTTAGATGAGCACACAGCTGCCCTGGACCCCAAGACTGCTGAGACCATCATGGAGCTGACCGGAAAGATTGTAAAGGAAAAAAATCTGACCACCATCATGGTTACCCACAACCTGCGCTATGCAGTGGAATATGGGGACCGCCTCCTGATGATGCACCAGGGCCGCGCCGTGGTAGACAAAGAGGATGAGGAAAAACAGGCGCTCTGCATTGACGACATTCTGGAAAAATTCAATGAAATCAGCATAGAATGCGGCAATTAAACTAAAAAAGCACAAGCGCCTGGACCATATTAGCCATAATCCGCTTCATATGATTGAAACCAATGAAACAGGGGCGGGTATGGAGATTATGCCGGCGCAATATAAAAGGGCTGATGCCCGGCTTAGTTCATATGCCGGGCACCAGCCCTTCTCCTGTCCTGTAATATCCACTGGAGAAAACTTAATTATTCTGCAAATAACATAATCTTGGAAGCTGTGTTCTCATCATCTGACCATACCACACATTTCTTTCCCTGTGTCAGGTCATCCAGAGTCACGATGTTCCTGGTGAGATACGGGAAGATGTTGCAGTCCTCCGCCAGTGTGAACTCGGTTCCGTCCGCGGCTGTCAGCACGGATTTGGATGTGGCTGCATCCGTAACCATGGACTTGACTTCCACATAATCAGGCGCCTTGGCGTCTGCCGGAAGATTGGTGAAAATCATGGCAGCATTGGTCATGGGCGGAAGGCTCATGGTCATGGCCGGCCCTATGTAGGCGTAAATGGTATCCCCGTCCTTCACATCCTCCAGGGCTACCGGGAGACCTGTCATGGCGTCCAGGATATAGGTCATATCGTCAGCCACATTCAGGATAATTTCACCGCTGGTACTCATGCCCGACTGATTGTCAATGGAAAGACTGCCGTCCTCCATCTTTGTCACAGGTCCGTAAATCCGGATGGACTGGGGCATCCCGGGCCGGCTCTCTTCCATACTCTCAATGGCTCCGGTGACTGATTCCACTACCGTGGTGTCATTCATGGTGGTCTCTTCCTTATTCTCTTCTGCTGTCACGGAGCTATCGGCCGTTGTCTCGACGTTGACACCTGCCGAGCATCCGGCTGCTCCCAGGGCTATGGCTGCACAAATTCCTACTGCATATAAATAATATTTTCTCAATATAATCTTCTCCTTTTCATCTGCCTCGCGGGAAGCCATGGGCCTGCCGAAGGCACTTGTTATGTCTGTACGAGAAGTATATATCATTTACTGTCCATATCCAATAAAGTATTTCTTAAGAATTCTGAATTTAGAATGAACCTTATGACAAATGTTTCAAAATGTTTACACAAATACGGTTTATCTTTACCGGGCCATCTCACTCTGAGGGCCTGCCTGGTTGTGGGCATGGATGATGGTCTCGATTTCTTCCAGGTTGGAAGATGGCAGGTCTCCGGGAATGGTGTTCTTGACAGCAGCCGTGGCATTACCGAAAGCAACTGCCCTGGCACAGTCACCGCCTGTACTGAGCAGCCCGTAAAGAGCCCCGGATATATAGGCGTCGCCGCTGCCAATCCGGTCCACCACTTCAATATCCCGGTACGGCTCTTCCTCATAGTACTCATCCCTGGCAGCATCGTATATCACAGAGCCAAAGGTATGGCGCTTGGGACTGTGGACGATTCTCTGGGTGGAGGCCACGATGGAGATGGGGAATTCCTCGGTGAAGCTCTTCATCATCTCCCTGGCCGTACCTGTCTTTAAGAAGGTAAGCCTGGCGGTGTCCTCGGAACAGAAGAAGATGTCCACATAGGGAAGGATTCTCAGGATACATTCCCTGGCCTGGTCCCCTGTCCACAGATTTCCTCTGAAGTTAACATCAAAGGATACCAGGGTGCCCGCTGCCTTAAACCGCTTAATCATCTCTATGGTTGTCTCGCGGATGTCCTCGTTTAAGGCCAGGGTGATGCCTGTGGTGTGGAAACATTTGGAAGCCGTGTACACCTCCTCCGGTATCTCGTCAATATCCAGGGAGAAAAAAGAACTGTGGTTGCGGTCATAAATCACTTTGGGCTTTCTGGGGTAAGCGCCGTTCTCATAATAGTAAATGCCAACCCTGGCTGCGGGGGACTGGTCATACATGAAGAAATCATCGCTTACCCCGAAGGAACGAATCTTGCCTTTCATGAAGCTTCCTATATCATGGGCGGGAAGCTTGGAAATAACGCCTGTGTGAAGTCCCAGAAGGGCCGCGCCCACTGCCACGTTCAGTTCTGCCCCGCCCACCTGCTTGACGAAGGTGTCGCCTCTTGACAGACGCTCGTTATCTGGGGGTGACAGCCTGAGAAGCACCTGTCCCAGGGTAAGAAGGTCAAAATTCCTGCCGTTAGTCTCTAACATATCATATCTCCTTTTCATATAAAAAACCGTATAAGAAACCTATAAGAAACGGCTAATACCTCTGAAAAGGATTAGCCGTCTCTGATTGTCTGATTGTCAATATCCTGATTTATCTCTGAACACGGCCTGAACCGTCGCCGCCAGCCAGATTCTCAACCTCTGCCCTGGTTACCAGGTTGAAGTCGCCGGGAATGGTGTGCTTTAATGCGGATGCAGCTACTGCATACTCCAGGGCTGCCTTCATATCCTTGCCATCCACCAGACCGCAGATTAAACCTGCCGCGAAGGAGTCGCCGCCGCCTACACGGTCAACGATAGGTGTGATGTGGTACTTTCTGGAGTGGTAGAACTCACGTGTCTTTCCATCCATGATGCAGGCAGACCAGCCGTTGTCGGAAGCGCTGTGGCTCTCGCGCAGGGAGCTGATGATATACTTGAAGCCAAACTTGTCAGCCATCTGGTTGAAGATGTCAACGTATCCAGCCAGTTCCAGCTCGCCGGAGGTAACATCGGTGTTGCCCGGCTTGAAGCCCAGAACCTTCTCTGCATCTTCTTCATTGCCAATGCAGACATCTACGTACTGCATCAGGTTGGTCATGACCTTCTGAGCCTTCTCAGAGGACCACAGTTTCTTACGGAAGTTTAAGTCAACGGACACGGTCACATTGTGTGCCTTGGCTGCCTTTAATGCTGCCTCGGTGAGCTCGATGGCCGCATCGCTGACAGCTGGTGTGATTCCGGTAAAGTGGAACCAGTCAGCATCCGCAAAAATCTCATCAAAGTTGAACTGATCCGCAGTTGCCGTGGAGATGGAGCTGTGAGCACGGTCATAGACCACGTTGGAAGCCCTCATGGCTGAGCCTGTCTCCAGGAAGTAGATACCCAGTCTCTCGCCACTTCTGGCAATGTGCTTTGTACCTACATTATACTTTCTCAGTGCGGCAACTGCGCACTCGCCAATGGGGTTAGCCGGAACCGCGGTAATGAATTCAGCCTCATGACCGTAGTTTGCAAGGGAAACTGCCACGTTTGCCTCACCGCCGCCGTAATTGATGTCGAACTCGTCTGCCTGAATGAACTTTTCGTTGTTTGGGGTAGATAATCTTAACATGATTTCGCCCATGGTAACAATCTTTGCCATTGTATAATTCTCCTTTAATCTCTTCTTAATGATATTTGGAATGATGCTTACTATACGGTATAATCTATGCCCTTGCCGCTGCAACAGCTGCCACGAACTCCTGAGCCTTAGCTGTAACGGCTGCGAAGTCGCCTGTCTTGGCGCCCTTTGTCAGGCTGCTTCCTGTTCCCACTGCGTAAGCGCCGGCCTTGATCCACTTGTCAACATTATCCACGTCTACGCCGCCGGACGGCATGAACTCGCCCTGTGGAAGGGGTCCCTTAAAGGAGCTGATAGCTGCAGGTCCCACGATGTTGCCCGGGAAAATCTTGATAATGTCACAGCCGGCTTCCATAGCGGTGATGGCCTCGGTTGGAGTCATAACGCCTGGCAGCATGGGTACTCTGTAACGGTTGCACAGACGAATGGTGTCAACGTTAAGGCCCGGGCTTACGATGTAGTTAGCTCCGGCCAGGATGCAGGCCCTTGCTGTCTCAGGATCCAGTACTGTGCCGGCGCCGATTACAATCTTATCATTGTCTTTATACTTCTCTGCCATCAGTTTGATGAAGCCAACCGGATCTCCGTCATCCATGGTCATGGTAAGCTCGATGAAGTTAATGCCGCCTGCGATGATGGCTTCAACTACCTTCTCACCCTGCTCATAGTTCTTTGCGCGAACAACAGCAACCAGACAGTCTTCTTTCATTCTTGCTAAAACTTGTTCTTTCTTCATCTTCATTCTCCTTCTCTTTGAGTTCGCATATGCGAATCACTTTCATAATTACGATTTGTATACTTAAATTCTAATCTCTGTCACATGATTTGTCAACAGCAAAACAGGTAAAAATGTAAGTTTATTTTCCTATACATGTCCGATGTATCCCAACAGACGTGACAGCTGGGCCCCCTTATCGCTTACCAGGCGTCCCAGGGCATCATAATCCTCTGTGGGTTTATAGAGGCTGGAGACGCTGATGGCTCCCATCACATTGCCATCCTGCCCAAATACGGGGGCTCCTACACATTCCATGTGTTCTTCCAGTTCCCTGGCGTCAAAGGCATATCCCTTTTCACGCACCGATTTAAGTTCCCTCTCAAATTCTTCCCTGGTGCAGATGGTTCTATCCGTGTGCTTCTTAAAGCTGATACGGGACAATACGCCGTCCCGGTCCTCGTCCTCCGTGTAGGCCATGATTGCCTTGCCAAGGGATGTGCAGTAAATGGGATTTTTAGTTCCCACAGTCGCCGTGGTGATGATGGGATTCTCTGGTTCAAACTTGCAAATATACACAATGGAATCATCCGATCGTATCCCGAAGAACACGGTCTTCCCCACCTCCCTGGAAAATGCCTTTAGCACCGGGTCAATGGTGCTGATAAAGTCCAGGTTATTTGTATAGTTAATTCCAATCCGGTAGGCTGTCAGGCCGATAGTATATCTCTGCTTCTGCTCCCTTGCCACATGAATCATGCCGGTCTGTACCAGAGTGGTCACGATATCGTAGGCGCTGGTCTTAGGCATGTTCAGCTTTGCGCATATCTCATCCAGGGTAATGCCGTCCGGCTTTTTTGACACCAGTTTCAGTATCTCTACGGTGCGCAGCGTGGTTCTGTTTAGTTTCATGGACACCTCCCGCTCAATTATTCGTATATACATCTCTTGTCCGTATATACGATATCTGATACTCAGTATACCTCAGGCAGGCAGGAGATGCAAGAAGAAATTACAATAAAATACTGCCATAAAAACCGTTTTTTCCTACAGCGTCACTCCCTGTTTGAAAATAGCCATGTCATGGAATCCTGCTTCCTCTGACTTGACCTTTCTGCCGGATGCAACAGCCAGAACGTAATTCAGCAGCTCCTTTGCCAGTTCTTCCTTTGTCATGTCCTCCACCATGCGGCCTGCGTTAAAGTCTATCCAGTTGTCCTTGTGGCCTGCCAGCCTGGAGTTGCTGGATATCTTGACCGTAGGCACCGGGGAGGCAAAGGGAGTTCCCCTTCCCGTGGTAAAGAGCACCATATGGGCGCCGGATACAGCCAGAGCCGTGGAGGCCACCAGGTCATTGCCGGGGGCGCTTAACAGGTTCAGGCCCTTCACCTTCACAGGCTCGCCGTATTCCAGCACGCCCCTTACTAGGGCGCTTCCCGACTTCTGGGTACATCCTAAGGACTTGTCCTCCAGGGTGGAGATGCCGCCCTTTTTATTGCCTGGGGACGGATTCTCATAGATGGTCTGGTTGTGGCTGGTAAAATAGTTTTTGAAATTATTGATCAGGTCCACGGTCTTGTCAAACAGCTCCGGGGTGGCGCAGCGGTTCATGAGAAGTGTCTCTGCCCCAAACATCTCAGGCACTTCCGTAAGGATGGTGGTTCCGCCCTTGCTCACCAGCAAATCGGAAAACGCGCCTACCACCGGATTGGCCGTGATGCCGGACAGTCCGTCGGATCCGCCGCACTTCATGCCGATGACGAGCTCGGCGGCATCTATCTTCTCCCTGGAAAATGCACCTGCGTAGGCGGCCAGCTCCTTAAGAAGACCCATGGCAGTCTCCATCTCATCCTCCACATCCTGGCACTGAAGGAACTTCACGCGGTCCTCGTCGTACTCTCCGATGTAGTCCATGAGCACGGGAATGTTGCTGTTCTCGCACCCCAATCCCAGCACCAGCACGCCCCCCGCGTTGGGGTGGCGAATCATGTCCGCCAGCACCTTTCTGGTATTCTCCTGGTCATCTCCCATCTGGGAACATCCATAGGGATGGGGAAATGCAATCACGTCCTCCACATTTCCGACTGCCAGTGACTTTGCCTGGCTCTCAAGGGCCTTGGCGATGGAGTTGACACAGCCTACAGTGGGGATAATCCATATCTCGTTGCGGATTCCCGCCTTGCCGTCCGGCCTGCGGTATCCCTCAAAATATACGTGCTCTGTGGGGGCCACATCATTTTTCCGGGGAGCATAGTCATAGGTAAGCACCTCCCCCAGGGCAGTCCTCACATTGTGCACATGGACCCATGCCCCTGCCTCTATGTCCTCCTTTGCATATCCAATCCTGAAGCCGTACTTCACCACTTCCTCTCCGGCCTTTATGGGCCTTAAGGCAAACTTGTGTCCCTGGGGTATGTCCTCCAGAGGGCTGACCTTTGCTCCTGCCACATCCAGAGTCCCGCCCTTTGCAAGGGGACGAAGCGCAACCGCCACATTGTCATTTTCATGAATTTTTACAATATCCTGCATGGCCATTCATTCTCCTATCTTCTTTGTTTTCTTTGATTTTGTTCCTGTCTCTTGTGTGCTGTTTCGTGACTTATTTTTGTAAGTGCTTACAATTATTCTACTCATTTTCCGGTCAGAAGTCAATAAAAAAATAGAAAAGTATTGCATTATCCACGGGGAATATGTATAATATACTTATCTTGTAAGCGCTTACAGAATGTGAGGTTGGTCTATGAATATATATGATGTTTCTGAGCATGCGGGGGTGTCCATCGCCACCGTATCCAGGGTACTTAACGGCAATCCCAATGTCAGTGAAAAGACAAGAGAAAAGGTCTTGAAAGTTATGGACGAGTTGGGTTATACTCCTAATGTGTTCGCCAGAGGCCTGGGGTTAAATACCATGCAGACCATCGGAATCATGTGTTCCGATTCGTCCGATCCGTATCTGGCAGGCGCTATTTACTATCTGGAACGGGAACTGCGCTCCCATGGCTATGACGCCATTCTCTGCTGCACCGGCTATGACCTGGATGCCAAACAGAAGTATTTTGATTTGCTGCGTTCCAAGCGGGTGGATGCCATCATACTGGCCGGTTCCAAATTCGTGGAGATGCGGGCCAAGGATAATGCCTATATCATCGAGGCTGCTTCCGACCTTCCCATCATGCTGGTCAACGGCTTTCTGGAAGGTGAGAATATATACAGCACTGTCTGCGACGACCACGCAGCGGTGTACGGCGCTGCCAGCCAGCTGCTCTCCTCCGGACGCAGGCGTATCCTGTATGTATACACCAGCTATTCCTACAGCGGGGTCAATAAGCTGGAGGGATACAAAGACGCCCTCAAGGCAAACGGCATCACGCCCTGCGATGAACTCATCCGCCAGTGTCCCAAGGACATAGAGGCTGCCAGGGAGCTGCTGCTGTCCCTTCACAGAGAAGGATTGGAATTCGACGCGGTCATCACCTCCGACGATTCACTGGCCGTGGGCGCTGTGAAGTATGCCCACATAGCAGATATCTCCATTCCCCAAGGGCTGAGCATTATCGGCTATAACAATTCCCTGCTGGCCCGGTGTACGGACCCGGAGATTACATCCATTGACAGTAAGGTGGAAGCGCTCTGCACCACCACTATCAACACTCTAATGGGGGTTTTCAGCGGCGTGAATGTGCCCAGCAGGACCACAATCGCTTCTGATTTAATAAAAAGGAAAACCACAAATTTTTAATTCTTAAGGAGGAATATCACACATGAAACAATTTATGGACAAGGATTTCTTATTATCAACTGATATGGCAAAGACGCTGTATCATGATTTTGCAGAGAATATGCCGATACTTGACTATCACTGCCACATCAATCCTCAGGAAATCTACGAGGACCGCAAGTTTGACACCATCACACAGGTATGGCTGGGCGGCGACCATTACAAGTGGCGCCAGATGCGTTCCAACGGCGTGGACGAGAAGTATGTGACCGGC
>OBWQ01000504.1_pt1 | contig 14751 bp, 15 predicted proteins | sample 1476511 | NCBI WGS metagenome assembly OBWQ01 (sample SAMEA2580126, study PRJEB22360) | human gut metagenome | biome: human gut; feature: human-associated habitat; material: faeces | place: Denmark | collected 2008/2010
GCCGTCAATAACTCCGCCTGGTCCAACCGCAATGACCTCTGCCTGCTGTGGCTTCTCCTTGGCTGCGCCTGGAAGGACGATGCCGGATTTCGTTGTCTCTTCTGCAACTAACTGCTTTAACACTACCTTGTCAAACAATGGTACTAACTTCATGATTGAATTCCTCCTTGCACGATATTCTGTTTTTTCCTTTTGATTTTATTTCCTTACTGCTTTCTTTTGCTCACATGATATGTTATATCACCAGTTATTAGCACTGTCAATAGTTGAGTGCTAATTTCTTTTAATTTTATTGTTTTTTTACAATTAGCTGTTTCTTTTTTTTTCCATTCGTATTACAATAATAACAATAAGGCATAATATGACCCATAGGGGAGCTTTTATGCATCACCATTACAAGAAAGGGGTTTTTGGCATGGCAAAGAAAGGTTGGGGTAAATTCGTAGCATTTGCAGCAGTGACCGGTGCTGTGGCCGCCGGCGTTTCCTACGTACTTCAGTATAAGACATACCACAGGGAGCTGGAAAAGGATTTTCGGGAATTCGAGGATGGCGGCGAGGACAGAACCGATGAGGACGGCACGGAGCGCACCATTGATGCACGCAGCCTGGACCGCAATTACATCTCTCTTTCCTCCAGCAAGGACGAATTCAAGGTGGCTGCCAAAGATATGGCCCAGGCAACGAAGAATGTCCTTAAGGATGCCGGAAGCCTGTTATCGGACACTGCCCACGAGGCGGTTTCCGCTGCCGTGGACACGGCTCAGATTGCACTGCAGACCGTAAAGTCCAAGAAAGCGGATTTCATGGATGAGCACTCCAGGGATAAGGATGATGATTCTAATTTGTTCGAAGATGAGGGCTTCCTGGACGACGACTATGTGGACGAGGACGACCTCTATGATTACCGCCGCATGGACGGCAGTTCCTCCTATGATTCAGGAGTTCTTACGGAAGATGATTACCATGACAGCAGCGGGGAACCTGAGAAACCGGAAGCAGGCCACTCTACCGCCGTCATCGAGGAGGATACGCTGGAATAACACAGCGGTTTAAGACCATGTGAGATATCCAAAACAGTGTAAAACAGAAAAACTCAGGGAACATGATGGTTCCGTGTTCCCTGAGCTTTTCTGTTTTTTACATTTTATTCTGTGTTTCATTCATCCTTTTATTCTTCTTTTATTCCTCCCAGGCCAGAAGGTTAATCCATACAGGCTGGCCAGCCAGCTTCTCGTCCATGATATAGGCGTGGCTGTCATCCTCCTCGGACATAAGCTGATACTCCCCACGCTCTTCTATATGAATCCAACGGTCATCCATCTGTACCATACCGTCCTTTACTTCCAGCTTCCAGGTGGATGTCTCTCCTTCCTGGTTCAGGGTGGTATAGGTTACCTTACCGTCCAGCCTGTCACCGGAAAATCTCCCGGTCTTGCACACATCCCTGGCTTCCCCCTCCGGGCTGTTCTCATAATAGCAGTATCCTGTATGGCCCTCGCCCTCCATCTTTCCATCCTTCCACAATCCCTGGGAGTAATCATACCTGGGGGCATCCAGTTCAACCACCTGAAGGGCCGTACAATCCCCTTCCGGCTTGCCGTCCTTAAAGGTGCCGTAATACAGGGTCTTAGGCATGGTGAGCACCAGACCCTCACCCTCCATGGACTGGCTGAATGACTGGCCGTCATAGAGATACCGCACTCCATCCATGACCTCATAAAACAGCGTTAGAAGCTCCTCCTCACCGCTGTCCATGACCCGCGCGGCAGCCTCCAAATCCTGTGCCTCTAATGCCTCCATGATTTCGTCCAGAACCGCCTTCTGGGCTTCTGTCACATCCGGGAGTATCTCTGCTTCTTCCCCTCCCGTCCGGGCTGGGTCCTCCTCTGCGCCCTCTGCCGCCTGTGCAGCCCCTGCGGTACCTGGATAAGCATCAGCCTTCCCCACGAAATTTCCATTTTCACCCGCCGGACCTGCCTGGTCATACATCCGGCCATAGGCACTGCCCGCCTGGCCATGGCCCTGGTCATAGGCCCTGTCACGCTGTCCCCAGAAGGCGCTGATTCCCAGTACCACTGCAAAAGCAGCGGCAGCAGCCATATCTGTCCATGTATCGTTTCTGCCCTTCATGGCATACCATTCCTTTCCTGTTATTTTTCTATTATTTCATACATTATCCGTCAGACACACCATGCTTTATGCCTTAAAAATCCATGCAGCAGCTTAAAACGACCAGGCCTTTGCCAGCAGTTTAGTGCCTTTTTGGATTTCCTCCTCGCTGAGACTGGCATATCCCAGCATCACGGTTGAGCCAAACAGGTTCTCCTCCGGCTGTATAAAACATCCCGATATTCCGTAGACCTTCACTCCCAGGGCAGCCGCACGGGCCACCAGGCTTTCCTCTGCCTCCCCCTGCCGGTGGGTCAGCAGCACATGCAGCCCTGCATATTCCCCCCTGATTAAGAACCAGTCCTCCAGTTCCTTAAGCCCGGCCATCAGCGCATCATGTTTTCCCTTGTACAGCGCCCTCATCCGGTTTAAATGTCTCTCATAATATCCCTGGGTTATAAACTGATAGAGAATGTTCTGGTCAATCCTGGACACCGTGGAAAGATAGAAACCGGCCCTTTCCCGGTATGCCTCCAGCAAATGCTCCGGCAGCACCATGAAGCCCACACGGATAGCCGGGGCTATGGACTTGGAAAATGTTCCCATATAAATCACACGGCCGCCCCGGTCCATGCCCTGCAGCGCGGGAATGGGCTTTCCCTTGTATCGGAATTCACTGTCATAGTCGTCCTCAATCAGATACCGGTCTGCACCGCTGTAAGCCCAGGACAGCAGCTCCTGCCGCCGCTTCACAGGCATGACAATCCCTGTGGGATACTGATGGGAAGGCATCACATATGCCACATCCGCGCTGCTTTGGGCAAGGCGCTCCACATCCATTCCGTATCGGTCCATGTCCACGGGAATCACAGGGTATCCCTCCCCCTTAAGCACTCTGTAGGCCTGCTTGTATGTTGGGTTTTCCATGGCAATTTTCCTGCCGTTTCCCAAAATCTGGGACAGAAGCATCAGCAGATATTCGCTTCCTGCGCCAATGAGAATCTGCTCCGGCCTGCAGTCCACCCCTCTGGCAGAATGGAGGTAATCTCCTATGGCAGTCCTGAGAGCCCTCTCTCCCTGAGGGTCCCCTGCCGCAAACATCTCCTTATTATCATCCACCAGTGTATTCCTGCTGATTTTCCTCCACGTATTAAAGGGAAAACTGTCCAGATCAATTCCTCTGGGAGAAAAATCCACCTCGTAACGGTCCCTTCCGGTGTCTCCCGGCTCTACGAAAGAGCCTCCTCCCTTTTGCCGTACTTCCACCAGTTCCTCTATCTTACAGACAAAATAACCTCTGCATGGCAGTGCCTCGATATAGCCTTCGGACAGCAGCTGGTCATAGGCCATCTGGGTGGTACTGCGGCTCAGCCTCAGGTTCCTGGCCAGTATGCGGGTGGAAGGCAGACGGCTTCCCGCCTCCAGCTTTCCCTGGCGGATTTCATTTTTTATGTACTGGTAAATCTGTTCATAGAGAGGACTGTCCGACTGGCTGTCAAAGGGTACTATCAGTTCCATCTTCCACCCCTTCCTGCCACAAACTGGCATTATCATTTATATTTTAAATAAACATTTTAATCATACCAGTCTGCCGAAGATATGTCAATATGTTTTCATATTTATTCAGTTAATTTGTGCTACTAATGAAAAATGCAAAGATTATTCCATGAAAATAAACTCTTTTTCTGATTTGTACATTGTAATTATCACGGTATGGAATTATAATAAAAGTAGGAAGAGAACCCAATAAAATCAGTTGAGAAAGGATGGATGGACATGAGCGCACAGACTCTGAATATGTTAAAGAAACTATCTCCCAAAAAAGAACATTCACTGGCTTTCCGCTGTTTCATAGGGGCTGCGGCCGTTGTGCTGCTGACCGTGTCTGTACACATCCTGGTATTTACAGCCATAGAGAGACACAGCACGGGAAGGGACCTTCCGGAATGGTACCAGCTCCTTGCAGCCCTGTCTGTGGATGCGCTTTATCCGCTGTTCATAGTGTCCCTGGTATCCATCATCAAGCGGGTATTCCGCATACCGGTACACCGTCTGGAGCGCAAGGTTTTCAAGTTCACCTATCTATGCCTTGGCCTTATCGCAGCCTCCAGAATCAGCATGTATGAGGGGCTCTATGTATTCTTCATGGCTTTGTTTGCAGCAGGCACGGCCATGTATGTCATCATCGGCATACGTTTTCTCTACGAGCTTTTCAAGTACCACTTCATATCCTGCCGGTATTATTAAAAGACATATTATAAGGTGTTTCATCACCGGATGAAGCATGAGCCGCAGTCATAACAAATGCCGGGGACCTTTTCCATCAGGTTCCCCGGCATTTTCTTTATCTCATTGATGATTGTCCTGTTTTATCTGTTCCATTCCCTTATGATTCATCCCTATTTAGGAAGCTTGAATGAGCTCTTTAAGGATACAATCCGGTTAAACACCGGCTTCTCAGGTGTGCTGTCCTTGCAGTCCACGCAGAAGAAACCGTTGCGCACAAACTGATAGCTGTCATAGGCCTTTCCCTCTGCCAGGGCCGGCTCCACGTAGCACTCCTTTAACACAACCAGGGAATTTGGATTTAAGTTCAGGCTGCCGTCTTCATTCAGCTTGCCCTTCTCCTCGTCCACAATGTTCTCATAAAGGCGGCATTCCACCTGCCTTGCGGTGGGAACAGCCACCCAGTGGATGGTTCCCTTTACTTTGCGTCCCTCAAAACCGGAACCGCTCTTTGTCTCCGGGTCATAGGTGCCGTGAACCACGGTGATGTTGCCGTCAGCATCCTTCTCACATCCTGTACACTTCACGAAATATGCTCCCATCAGGCGTACCTCATTGCCAGGGAACATGCGGAAATACTTTTTCGGAGGCTCTTCCATGAAATCCTCCCGCTCAATATAAAGCTCCCGCCCAAATGGCACCTTCCTGTCTCCCAGCTCCGGATTCTCCAGATTGTTGGGAACATCCAGCATCTCCACCTGGCCTTCCGGATAATTGTCAATGACCAGCTTCACCGGATTCAGAATAGCCATCATACGGGGCTTCTTAAGCTTTAAGTCCTCGCGGATACAGTATTCCAGCATGGCGTAGTCCACGGAGCTGTTGGCCTTGGATACGCCAACCATCTCCACGAACATCTTGATGGCCTCCGGTGTATATCCCCTTCTTCTCAGAGCCGCAATGGACACCAGACGCGGGTCGTCCCAGCCGTCCACGATTTTATCCTCCACCAGCTTCTTGATATAGCGCTTGCCGGTTATCACATTGGTCAGATACAGCTTGGCGAACTCAATCTGGCGGGGCGGATTCTCAAACTCGCACTCCTTTACCACCCAGTCATAGAGAGGCCTGTGGTCCTCAAATTCCAGGGTGCAGATGGAATGGGTGATGTGTTCAATGGCATCCTCAATGGGATGGGCGAAATCATACATGGGATAGATGCACCACTTATCGCCTGTGTTATGGTGGGACATGCGGGCAACGCGGTATATAACCGGGTCCCTCATGTTGATATTAGGGGAAGCCATATCGATCTTGGCTCTCAGCACCTTCTCCCCGTCCTGGTACTTTCCCTCCTTCATATCCTCAAACAGGGCAAGATTCTCCTCCACGGAACGGTTCCTGTAAGGACTCTCCTTGCCGGGTGTAGTGAAATCCCCCCTGTACTCCCTGATCTGGTCAGCTGTCAGGTCACAGACAAACGCCTTTCCCTTCTTAATCAGGAACACGGCACACTCGTACATCTGGTCAAAATAATTGGACGCAAAGAAAAGCCTGTCCTCGAAATCAGCGCCCAGCCACTTCACATCATCCATGATGGACTCCACGAATTCAGTCTTTTCCTTTGTGGGGTTTGTATCGTCAAAACGCAGGTTGAACTTGCCGCCGTACTTCTGTGCCAGGCCGTAGTTCAGTAAGATGGACTTGGCATGTCCGATATGCAAATAACCGTTTGGCTCCGGCGGGAAACGGGTCTGGACATGGTTATAAACGCCCTCTGCCAGGTCCTTGTCAATCTCCTGTTCGATGAAATTCCTGGAGACCACCTCCTTTTCCTCAGTTTCCATTACGGTATCCTTGTCTGCCATAATTGTTCCTCCGTTACGTTGCTATTGTGATAAATATAATTATTAATCATAACACAATTCTTCTATCAGTGAAAGGGGAAAATACACTTTGCAGTGGAAATCCTGTCCCATGTCTGCTATACTATATTAGTGTGCTAAATTATGTACAATTATGAGGAGATTTACCAAACCATGGAAAAAGCAGCAAAATTCGCCCTGATAAAGACCCTCCCCATATTTCTGGGCTACATATTCTTAGGAATCGCCTTTGGACTCCTGTTACAGAAATCCGGTTTGGGTGTGTTCTGGGCCTTTCTCATCAGTACCCTGGTCTATGCGGGTTCCATGCAGTTTGCCCTGGTGGGCATCCTCACCGGCGGCTTAAGCTATGTGACCACGGCTGTCATGACCCTGTTTATCAACAGCCGCCATGCATTTTACGGGCTCACCTTCATCGGGCGTTTCAAGGAAATGAGAAAATCCTATCCTTACATGGTATTTTCCCTGACGGATGAAACTTATTCCCTGTTATGTTCCATGGCTCGTCCGTCCGACTTTACGGACAGGGAATGGAAGGCAGCCACTTTCTTTACCGCGTTTTTCGACCAGTGCTACTGGATAGCCGGGTCGGTGCTGGGCGCCCTTATGGGTGAGCTGATTACCTTTGACACCACAGGCATTGATTTTGCCATGACCGCCCTGTTCGTGGTAATATGTGCGGACCAGTGGAAGGCGGCAAAGACCCATATACCGGCTGTCACCGGTTTTATATGCGGCGCACTGTTTCTGATGCTCATCCGTTCTTCCAACTTTATCCTGCCTGCCCTGGCAGCTGCCGCAGCCATGCTGCTGTTCCTGCGCAGGACTGTGGAACAGAAAATGGAGGAGGATTAAACCATGACCCAATCAAATTATGTACTAATTACCATACTTATTTGCGCTCTGTGCACCCAGGTTACCCGATGGCTTCCCTTCCTCCTCTTCGGCGGTAAAAAGGAAGTCCCCGGGCTGGTCCGCTACCTGGGGACCATCCTCCCGGCCGCCATCATGGCCGTGCTGGTGGTCTACTGCCTGAAGGGAATCACACCGCTGGCCTACCCCTATGGCCTGCCGGAGCTCATATCCGTTGCCGTGGTGGTGGGACTCCACCTCTGGAAGGGCAATACCCTTGCCAGCATCGCGCTGGGGACGGTATGCTACATGCTGCTGGTGCAGATGGTATTCTGATGATGCTCTGACCATGTTCTGTCCGTACCCTGCCAATGTTCTGTCCGTACCCTGCCAATGTTCTGGGCGTACCCTGCCGGCGGCCTCCGGCAGTCTGAATATACTTCGCAAAATCATGCATCCGTCCCTTCCGACTCCCTGTCGCAAACGCCGCTCCCTTCATTCAGCACAGGCATGATAATTCCATCCTTCACCAGGCCGATAAATACCGGCACCAGCTCCGGATCAAACTGTGTTCCCGCGCCCCGTTCCAGCTCATTGACCGCGAATTCCACTGACATGCTGGGCTTATAGCTGCGCTTGGATACCATAGCGTCAAAGGAATCTGCAATGCAAAGGATTCTGGCTGCCAGAGGAATATCCTTTCCTGCGATGCGCCTGGGGTATCCCCTTCCGTCATACCGCTCATGGTGTCCCAGGACAGCGGGGATAACGTAATCCATGGATGGAAGGTGGCGTATGATTTCCACGGATGCCTCCACGTGGCGTTTCATGGTGCTGTACTCCTCGTCCGTCAATTTTCCGGTTTTGTTCAGGATGTTTTCCGGTATCCCGATTTTCCCGATATCGTGAAGCAGGGCTGACTCCTTAAGAATCTCCTGGTATTCCTCGCTGGTTTTCAGGGCCTGCCCCATGGCATGAGCATAATAGGCCACATTCTTGGAATGCTGGAATGTATAGTGGTCTTTTGCGTCGATGGCAGCTGTCAGGGCGTAGATGGTGGGAGCATACTCGGAATACATGCTTCGGTGCTTCTTTGCCAGTCCCTCATCCGTATCCCTCACTCCGATGATACCGTCTGAGTATACCCGGATTCCGTTCTTTCCGGAACGCTTCACATGGTATACCGCACAGTCTGCATTGGATATGAGCTCATTCGTGGACGCGGCCGCGTACGGAGCCGCACAGATTCCGCAGCTGACAGTCAGCGGCTTTAAGTAAGTATCCGTACAATCCAGATTCATGTTCTGAATCTGCCGCGAAATGTTCTCAGCCAGATTCTGCGCTGAATAGATATCATAATCAGGCAGAATGACGGCAAATTCCTTGCCGCTGTAACGTCCGCAGTAACCGTTATCCCCCACGGTTCCCTGTATGATACGCGCAATATGCACCAGTGCCTTATCTCCCTCATGATTGCCGTAAAGCTGGTTGTACAGCTTAAAATCATCCACGTTGAAGATGACAAGGGCCAGGGAGGTGCGCTTACATTTTTCGTAATTTTCCTCCAGTGTCTCGCAGAAATATTTCCGGTTCAATAGTCCGGTAAGCTCATCTGTCCTGGCTTCCGCATATGCCTTTTCGTAGAGCCTGGAATTCTTTACCGCAATGGAGCTTACGGATTCAATGGAGTTAAGGAATATGATGTCCTCCTCTGAATACCCCCCGGCACGCATCTTTCCCCGCTTCTCCTTGCCCCCCATAAGCACCAGTCCGGCCATGTCGTCCCCGTCCTTAAGAGGCAGGATACACTCAATCTTAAGGACCTCCATCTGGTATTTTTCTTCCTCCCACATGGACTTGTATTCCACGGTCCTGCGGAAATCCTTAAGCAGCAGACAGGAGTCATGGCTTTTAAGCCAGTTGATGAGCGGCGCACTGCCTGCCAGAGAAAAATTCTTGTCATCCAGGGGACTGCTGCTGAACACAGCCGGATAATTCCCCTGTGAATCCTTGATACAAATATAAATCTTCCTTGTGTGCAGGGTGCTTCCTATGACGTTCACCAGAGCATTGAGGATTTCAGTCAGTCTGAGGGATTGGGACACAATGGCCGTATATTCGCTGAGCCGTTCTGTCTGGCTCACCTCTTCCTTAATGAAAATCCGGTCAAAAAATCCCTTGGCCACAATGTAAATCAGCAGGGTGACCATCATGGTCATAGTAGCCACAATCATGACGCTGAAAGACGCCAGCATTGGCACATCCCTGCGGATGATGCCGTCCAGGGTCTGGGCCACATTGTAAAAGGCCAGGGCGCTTACTGCCATGGCAATGATGTAGCAGTTCCCTCTGGACACCAGCATGGTCATACGGAACACATGCCTGGAATAAAGCGTATAGAACATCACCCCTGCATTCAGCACCCCTGACAGGATATCAATGGGAAATTCATTGAACAGCGGCACAGCCATATTGCCTGCAAAAAGCAGAAATATGCCTGACAGCAGCGGAACCACTTTAGCCTTAAGGGCCCTGTTTTTCCGGCTGCTCCAAATGATGGCGGCCGTATGTATGATTACCAGGAAGCAGAGTCCGTACATAATGCTGGCACGCCAGTCCATATGATAGACAAACACGGCACTGGCCCCGTTCCACACGATGGCGGGCGGCTGGACCAGGTTTTCTGTCCATATGTTATAGAGATTCACCAGAAGGATGAGCACCAGCCACATTCTGTGGGAGCTTTTCGCCTTATGGCCGCAGAAATCCCTGATAAAGCAGAAAAACGCACATGGCACCAGACTGATTCCTGCCAGCGAAAGATGGAACCACAGCTCATAGGACGGCCAGGCCCGAAGCCTCATCAAAAGAGAGCCGCCGGTCCACAGAATCATGGCGCCCAACACAGCGATAAAATCACGAATCAGCCGTGATTTCTTAGCCGACATAAAAGCCAGCATAAGAAAGGTATAGAAATATAAAGCTGTTATGGATATAAAAACATAGCTTCTCATACAATCAGTATCTCCTAGTATCTCCTGTGCCCGTCAAAAGCCGTCTGCATCTTTATCATTTCCTGTATATCATGGATGGATGGGTTGATATGCCTCAGTGTCTTTCCGGTCTTTTCCCGATAGGAAGCAAAGGTGCCGCACCGCAGAATGGTTATCTCCAGCGGGTCCATACCCAGTATCCGTTTCAAATCATGGTAATCCTGGTCCACGTATTTAAAATAAATGGTCAGGTGTTCCTTCAGAAGTTCCCGGCTTACGGCCCTGTTCACCACGCAGCCAGGCGCCAGTTCCACGTACATATGGAGATAAGGTCTCCCCCTGTCCTCGGTAAACTCCTTCAGTGCTACCCAGTCCGTCACATCGATTCCCGAAAGGCTGATAACATTCTTAATGGAATTTTCCGAAATCCTTGTAAAACCGGCAATATCAATAATATCCGGCACCCGGTCGATGTACTCAAACCTGGGAATCCGCGTCTCATCCTCCTTGCTGGTAAGTCCCAGACAGCGGTAGACATCCCCCACCCGATACCGGGCAAATGCCCCGCCTTTCAACACAGTAAGAACAATCTCATATACTTCACCGGCTGCCACCTCATCCATACATATGGTCCCGGGAACATAGGAGGGATCATCCAGATTCTTGTACATTTCCGTTTCCGGTATGAATTCATAGAAGCATGCATCCGGGAAGAAGTACAGTCCGTTGCGGTTCCATGTCTCTGTCCCGATAAAACTGGGTTCTGTCCCTGCAAACACTTCCACGGGCCTGATGCCCCACAGTTCCTCCAAGTCATCTTTATAGCAGCGGTTATCTGTTCCAGCACACAAAAATCCCTTCAGTTTGAAAAGGTCCTTAGGCATCAGTCCCCGCCCCGCCTTCTCACACTGTTTCTTAGCCTTAAGGTACCGCAGTGTCATAGAGGGGGGCATGGTGAACATCTTTTTAAGGAAAGACCCGCCCTTCTTACCGCCCTCGGACAGGCTGGCAATGCTCATGCTCACATAATAAGCCACGCTGCCCATGCCGAAGAAGAAATCAATCCCCTTCCCCAGCCCCATCTTGAACCCCTTCTTATTCCGCTCGGAAAAGGTCATGTTCACGGCCTCGTCCACCGGAGGAAGGAACTCTATGTGGAGCTCGTCCGCCAATCCCAGTGGAATCAAACCCGTGATATAGGGCAAAGGCGCCAGGCCATACAAAAATGTATCGCCGATTTCGATGTCAAAGCTTCCCCTGCCCTTGCTGGCAGCCATCATCAGGCAGGTCAGGATATTATTCTTGTAGGTTTGCAGCATGCCGCTGGTGTAGGGCGCCACCTTTATGGGATGCTTGCCGCCCTCCCATGTGGTCTGTATCCATATGATCGGTTTATCAGGAAGCATGTCCTCCTTCTTCAAAAGAAGGACATCAGCATAATCTTCGTAGGTAGTCAAAGGTACCATGGCCCGGAACTCATCTATGTTCTCCGGCCTCTTATCCTTTAGAATCTTCTTTCCAAGAGGACTTGCGCACCAAAGTCCAATCTGCTCCTCCAAAAGCCTTCTCTGGATTTTCATATAAGACTCCATATCCAGGTCCAGAAATCCGCAGTATTCCTGCCATATCCTGTCATATTCCTGATTGGTCAGCTTTTCCTCAAATGTCATTCCGATTCACCGCCTTTCCCACAGTCTGGGTAGTAAAAATGGTACCTGTTCCTGGTAATCCCTGTAGTCAGAAAATTCCTCTGCAAATATAAGCCTGTCCTGATACCAGGCATACAGAAGGTTCAGAAAAGAAAGACAAAGACTGAGCATCACCCGGTTCAGATTCCCGGTGGACAGGCCCATACAGAAAAAGCAGCCAAAAAACCACCAGATGCCTGGATGACGGCACCAGCCATACATACCTGAGCGGCAGACCTTGTGCCGGTCCGCCTCCTGACAATAAGTACTGTCAAAGGGCAATGCAAAATACAGCGTATAAATCAGCATTGCCAGAAAAAATGCGCCCGGAAGGAGCCAGACAGACTGTTCCTTAAACCCTGAGGAAACACAAGTATATACCATCCTTCCTCCTACTACAGCCAACAGCAGGTTGCCTGCCGCAAAAAACGGGACAAACCACTTCTTTTTCCAAAAAACCCGATTCCAGTCATATAGGAAAAACATCCCAAAGGCCCCTAACCCAAAGCCCCAATCCAACATCTGCGTCCCCCCTGTCCGATATATAAAAGGGAGCCCGCTCTCTTCATGATTCCAGACTCCCAACCGTATCAAAAATAAATCCTCCCATCTGTTCTCAACCCTTGGGAAATTATGTAAAGTATTATGCAAATAGAAACTATTTGCCGAATAGAATAAATTCTATCATAAATATGCCGAAAAAGGAAGGGATTTGTCCGGATATTATTTATCTTTTCTTATAAATATCCTCATATGTATACGATATACACTAATGAGGAATAAAAAGAAAAAAGCCCGGTAAACACCAGGCTATCCACAAGCTGCTGACGGGAATCGGACCCGTGACCTCCGCACTACCAAAGGGCAATAATCTTGAATACGACACGGAAAACAACGATTTTACGTTACTTTTCGTGTCGTACCATTACTTGTTTTTGCTTAAAAAAACCTATTAAAACATAGAATTATAGTGCAGCAGTAGGCAAATAGTAGGCAAAATTAATACTATGGAACACCTGTAATTCAATACTATTATTTTTGTCTCTTCCTATCTAATGCCTTTATATAATTATACACCAAGACCTCATCCTGAGTTCCCATGAGATTACTATTAAGTAAACTTATTTTAAAATTTTCATATGTTTCTTCCTCCATCTCTGTAATCATCATAAAAATTTTCACAAAATCTTTTGTACAATCATCCATGTCCCGTACCCTCCTTTTACTTGGAGAACGGTCCTCTCTTATTATTCCCCCGTTCTGTCCCTATATCGGGACACTTTTTAAATTTTACTGCTGATTCAAATAAATCTACAATTCCAATATGTAACCCCTCGGCTATCATCTCGGCCTCATGGAAGGTCATAGATACCTCGCCTTTCTCTATTCTACTTAAGGCTGACTTTGACAATCCGGTCATGATTTCCATCTGCCGAAGGGATAATTTCCTTTCTTTTCTTATTTCTCTCAGCAGTATCTTCATAATTATGAATATACCACTTTAGATAAGAAATACCACTGGAAATATATACCAGTTGTGGAAATCCCATACAGTGATATAATAAGCTCAAAGGAGCTGATACATATGAAGGTAATACCAGAAATGCGTTTTGGATGCCTGACCACGAGATGGAGTTGGAAAAACCGCACCTGCCAAAAAGTATGGAAATGCACCTGTGAGTGCGGCGGATACTGCTATGTAAAAGAGGATGCGCTTATTAATGGAATTGTAAAAAATTGTGGCGGTCCGGCACATCAGGAGGTGAAACGTAAATAATTGACTCCTCTCCCTTATGGGAAACATTAAGGCGGGTCCGTTCACATCCGGTACCCGCCTTTTTACATATAATTAAGAAGCAGATACTCCATATATCATCAGATCATATATACACGAACAACAGTTCAATCCTTCATTGACATTTTTGTAAATTTCCCATATACTATAAGTACAGACAGGGCGTTCTATATACCTGCGTAACTGAATCAACATTTGAGCGACATGCAATGTCACTAAGCGCAGGAACCGCCATGAGGCGGTTTTCGTATTTTTTTTCAAAGCCTGCATAATAATAAGTGAGGAGGTGTCTATGTTATGGTCAATGCTTTAATCATTGGAAACACTATATTAGATAGGGCCTTTAAAGAGGACAAAGATATCACGCCAATGAAACTCCAAAAACTAATTTTTTGTTTGTATAAAGAATATTACAAGTCCACCGGCCGTGCGCTATTCGATGAACGGTTTGAAGCATGGAAATATGGCCCAGTACTCAGAAGCGTGTATGATGAGTTTAAGAGTTCTGGCTCTAATTCAATAAAGCGCTTTTCTATATCAGACGATGGAAAAGTGTATGTGGCCGATACGTCCTCATCGCCTCTTTTTAGGGAAGCGTTTGACAAGGTTTGGGAAAATTATAGTGATTATGACGGAATCGTTTTGTCGTCTTTTACCCACAAATCCAATACTGCCTGGAGAAAAGCAATAGATAAGAGAAAAATCTACTTGGACGATAATGATATCGCCGGTGAGGAGGATTATATTGTCTCAAACTGATAATGACTTTCTTTTTGGTAGGCCTCTTAAAGAAGAAGATGAGCCCCTTGACAAAGCACAGTTTAACCAAATAGATCCCTTGCTTGTAAGGCAGCTCGAAATTGGAGAACGTGATAAGACGAGAAAAGATAAACGCTATTTCAGTGCTTTTAAATTAATCGTAGGTTGTTTGGTGATACTCGGGATAATATTTGTAATCGATGTTATTACAAGCGCAACTCTGAAGCATCAACCTTCTTCTATTACAAAGGATATAATAGAGATTATAAAGACTCTTTTATTTACGTTAAGTGGATATCTGTTTGCAAAAAAAGAATCGGAAAATTAAGGCGGCTCATAAAAGGCCGCCCTTTCTATATACATGATATCTTATGGCCTTACCACGTAAACACATACCGTCGATTTACCATATCATACTCCTCCGCAATCCGCAGTGCACCC
>OBWQ01000507.1_pt1 | contig 14736 bp, 18 predicted proteins | sample 1476511 | NCBI WGS metagenome assembly OBWQ01 (sample SAMEA2580126, study PRJEB22360) | human gut metagenome | biome: human gut; feature: human-associated habitat; material: faeces | place: Denmark | collected 2008/2010
AAATGGGGCCTACAGGGCTCGAACCTGTGACCCTCTGCTTGTAAGGCAGATGCTCTCCCAGCTGAGCTAAGACCCCATATCCTGCCGTCGTTTGTGTCTCACTCGCGACTGCCTGTACAGTATATGATAAATTGTGGTAATTGTCAAGACTTTTTTTACAACTTTTTTTATAGAAATTTTCTTAGTGTTTTATAGGGTATTATGCTATAATTTAAGGCAGAGTAAAATATTAGAAAGGACGACCTGAATCCTTCATGTATAACTTCATTGTAAATCCCAAAGCAGGCTCCGGCAAGGGTCTCAGAATCTGGAAAGCCATAGCCCGTTATATGGACAGTCATAATATTGAATACGAAGTTTTCCTGACAGAAGGCATTGGGGACGCAAGAACCGCGGCAAGGCTGCTGACAGACAGCCATGATGAGCCCAGATATATCATCGTCGTGGGCGGGGACGGTACCATGAACGAGGTTCTGGACGGTGTGTCTTTCCATGGGCCTTTAAGTCTGGGCTATATCCCGGCCGGTTCCAGCAACGACCTGGCCAGGAGTCTTCGCATGCCTGGCCGTACCATAAAGTGTCTTAAGAAACAGCTGGCCCCCCGGCATTTCACCATGATTGATTACGGAGTCCTTACCTATGGGAATCAGGAGGTATCCCACCGCCGGTTCCTGGTCAGCGCCGGAATCGGATTTGACGCAGCCGTCTGTCAGGATGCCCTGTCTTCCAGATGCCGTCAGCGTTTAAATCGTTTCGGTATGGGGAAACTTTCTTATATACTCATAGGCATACACCAGTTTTTCAAATGTAAATCCTGCAAAGGATATATTTTATTAGACGGGGTAAAAAAGGTAGAGTTCAACAACATTCTTTTCATATCCTGTCACATACAGCCCTCAGAGGGCGGCGGCTTCCTCTTTGCCCCCAGGGCAGACGGAAGCGACGGAAAATTAAACATCTGCGTCATGAGCCACAGCACCAGGACAAAGCTGATACCCGTTCTGCTGTCAGCCCTCATAGGAAGGCGGCGGCCCAAAGGCGTCAGAACCTACGAATGCAGGGAAGTATCCATCCACACAGAAGCAGCGCTGCCCGTCCATGCAGACGGCGAAAGCTGCGGCTTCCAGACAGACATCCAAGCCGGCTGCATAGCCAGAAAGGTAAGGATGATGATATGACGCAGGCAATGAGCCATGCAAAATAGGGCAGAAGGAAATCTTCGTTGTGCTCGCACAAAAGAAGATTTCCTTATGGCTTATTTTATAGGGCGAAGCCCGACACGGAGAGCAGCAAAATCACGGTGTGCATGGCGGGGTAACGGGATCGCGATGAACATGGCCGGCCGGCAAAATCGCGGCGAGCATGGCGGCGCAGCAAAATCGCGGCAAGCATGGCGGTCCCGCCCAACCCCAACCCCAACCCAAACCCATCAAACAAGGAGACACTATGAGAATCGGACAAGGATACGATGTTCACAAATTAGTACAAGGCCGTGACCTAATCTTAGGCGGCGTCAATATCCCATATGAAAAGGGCCTCTTAGGCCATTCCGACGCGGATGTTCTGGTCCACGCGGTCATGGATGCCCTGTTGGGGGCTGCTGCCCTGGGAGACATCGGACAGCATTTCCCGGACACGGACCCGGCATATAAAGGTATCTCCAGCATAGAACTGTTAAAGAAGGTAGGAGAACTCCTGGACGAGAAAGGCTACGTGGTTGAGAATATTGACGCCACCATCATAGCCCAGCGTCCCAAGCTGGCCGCATACAGGCCTCAGATGGCGGCTAACATAGCAGACGCCCTCCGCCTGGATGTGACCAGGGTAAGCGTCAAGGCCACTACAGAGGAAGGACTTGGATTTACGGGAACCGGAGAAGGAATCTCTTCTCAGGCAATTACCTTATTGACGGAAACAGCAGATTACTGCTATGATAGTAAGATAATGGAAGGCGGCTGTGGAGGCTGTCCTGGCTGCAGCCGGGCGAATGAAGTATAAGACAGGATAAAACACATTTGACACAGCTGACCCGGCATGTTCCGGACATGCCGCAAGAGATTCATTTGAGGAGAATAAGAGTATGAAGATATTTAACACACTGAGCAGAAAAAAAGAGGAATTCGTTCCGCTGACCCCGGGAGAGGTCAAGATGTACGTCTGCGGCCCTACGGTGTATAATTTTATTCATATAGGAAACGCCAGGCCCATGATTGTATTTGACACGGTACGCAGGTATTTTGAGTATAAGGGATACGACGTGCGCTATGTGTCCAATTTCACGGATGTGGATGACAAAATCATCAAAAAGGCAATCGAGGAAGGTGTGGACGCTGATACAGTGTCACGCCGGTACATTGAAGAGTGCAAAAAGGACATGGCAGCCATGAATGTAAAGCCTGCTACCATCCATCCTCAGGCAACCCAGGAAATCTGCGGCATGCTGGAGATGATACAGACCCTTATCGACAAGAACCACGCCTATGTGGCCGGGGACGGGACCGTGTACTTCAGGACCGGTTCCTTTAAGGAATACGGAAAGCTGTCCCATAAGAACCTGGATGAGCTTCAGTCCGGGTTCCGTGAAATCAAGGTCACCGGCGAGGAGGGCAAGGAAGATCCCAATGATTTCGTGCTCTGGAAGCCTAAGAAGGAAGGGGAGCCTTTCTGGGAGTCACCGTGGTGCGACGGACGTCCGGGCTGGCATATTGAGTGCTCCGTCATGTCCAAACGCTATCTGGGCGAGCAGATTGATATTCATGCCGGCGGCGAGGATTTGATATTCCCTCATCACGAGAACGAGATTGCCCAGAGCGAGTGCGCCAATGACAAGACCTTTGCCACATACTGGATGCACAACGCATTCCTGAATATTGACAATAAGAAAATGTCCAAATCCCTGGGAAATTTCTTCACAGTAAGGGAAATCAGTGAAAAATACGACTTGCAGGTACTGCGTTTCTTTATGCTCAGCGCCCATTACCGCAGTCCCCTTAACTTCAGCGCCGACCTGATGGAGGCTTCCAAGAACGGTCTGGAGCGTATACTGACCTGTGTGGAAAAGTTAAGGGACCTGGAGGCAAAGGCCTCAGACAGTTCCAAGACTGCCGTTGAGCAGGGGAATATGGAAGAGGCAGATAAGCTGCGGAGCAAATACGAGGAGGCCATGGATGATGACTTCAACACCGCGGACGCTATTTCCGCCATATTTGAACTGGTGAAGCTGGCCAACACAACGGCAGATGAATCCAGTACCAGGGAATTCGTTTCTTATATGAAGACAATGATAGAAAAGCTGTGCGATGTACTGGGCATCATCACGGAGAAGAAGGAAGAAGTGCTGGACAGCGAGATTGAAGAGATGATTGCAGCCAGACAGCAGGCCAGGAAAGAGAAGAACTTTGCGCTGGCGGATGAAATCCGCGGAAAGCTTCTGGATATGGGAATTGTATTAGAGGATACCAGAGAGGGCGTCAAGTGGAAGAGAGTGTAACCATTCAGGAATTTCTCACATATTATAGACAGTGCATGAGGCTTGAACCAGTGGATGAGAATTCTTACTCCCCGCTGGTTCTGGCCTATATTGGAGATTCGGTGTATGAGGTCATCATACGAACCAAGGTGATAAACCGGGGCAGCATGCAGGTAAATAAAATGCATAAGCAGAGCTCGGAACTTGTAAAGGCCGGGACGCAGGCAGAGCTCATAAAGGCCATCGAGGACATGCTTACCCAGGAGGAACACGCTGTATTCAAGCGGGGGCGCAATGCAAAATCAGCCACATCGGCCAAGAACGCGTCTGTCATTGATTACCGCATGGCCACAGGGATGGAAGCCCTGGTGGGATGGCTGTTCCTGAGGCAGGAATACAACAGGCTGGTATATCTGATAAGCCAGGGGCTTGAGAAGCTGGGCAGGATGCCGGACCCGGAAGGAGATAAGACATGAGATACGAAGAACTGACCATAGAGGGGCGCAATGCCGTGCTGGAAGCATTCCGGTCAGGCAAGACAATCGACAAGCTGTTCGTCCTGGACGGCTGTCAGGACGGTCCGGTGCGCACCATCCTGAGAGAAGCCAGGAAATATGATACTATCATTAACTACGTGCCAAAGGAGAGGCTGGATCAGATATCAGAGACAGGAAAGCATCAGGGCGTTATTGCCTATGCGGCAGCTTATGAGTACGCCGAGGTGGAAGACATGCTGAAAGCAGCGGAGGAAAAGGGGGAGCCGCCCTTCCTCATACTGCTGGACGGCATAGAGGACCCCCACAACCTGGGAGCCATCATCCGTACGGCCAACCTGGCAGGGGCCCATGGTGTCATTATTCCCAAACGCCGCGCCGTGGGACTGACCGCCACCGTGGCAAAGACATCGGCAGGAGCCTTAAACTATACGCCGGTGGCGAAGGTTACAAATCTGACGGCTACCATGGAAGATTTGAAGAAAAAGGGCATGTGGTTTGTCTGTGCCGACATGGGCGGGGAACTCATGTATAAGATGAACCTGAAAGGTTCCATCGGACTTGTGGTGGGAAATGAAGGGGAAGGAGTCGGCAAGCTTGTGCGCGGGCACTGTGATATGGTTGCTTCCATTCCCATGAAGGGGAATATTGACTCCCTGAATGCATCGGTTGCGGCAGGAGTGCTGGCCTATGAGATTGTAAGGCAGCGCCTGGAGGTATAGTCCTTTTAGAGATAAAGGAGTGATAATGTTATGAAGGCAGCATATAAACCTGTTGTTAAGCTTGCGGCAGCAGCGGCAGCGGCTTTTTTTGCCGTCAGCAGCATCCAGGCGCCGGTGACGGCCCTGGCTTACACAAAGCCTGCCGGAAGTCATGTACTGACTCCCATTGCTTCCGGAGTCACTACATACAGCAACGAGAAGGCCACCCTGGATGCATCCAATGTGTCAGAGGGCTATATCATGGTAAAGTATACGGGAAGCGTCGGCAAGATTAAGGTGCAGATTACAAAAAGCGGTTCCGAGACATATACATATGATTTAAGCAGCAGCGGCGTATACGAGGTATTCCCTCTGTCCGAGGGCAGCGGCAGCTATTCGGTGAAGGTGTTTGAAAATATCCAGGGAAACCAGTATTCCCAGGCATTCAGCCAGAATGTAAATGCCAGCATAACTAACCAGTTCGGACCATTCCTGTACCCCAACCAGTATGTGAATTTTAATGCGGCCAGCGCAGCGGTGCAGACGGGCGCATCAGTGGCTGCCAGCGCAACGGACCAGCTGGGAGTGGTGTCAAACGTATATAACTATGTAATCAACAACGTCACCTATGATACTGCCAAGGCAAGTTCGGTCCAGTCCGGCTATCTGCCCAATGTGGATGTGGTTCTGGCGCAGAAAAAGGGCATCTGCTTTGACTATGCGGCCCTTATGACAGCCATGCTCAGGTCCCAGGACATTCCGACCAAGCTGGTAGTGGGTTATACGGGGAATCTGTATCACGCGTGGATAAATGTATATCTGGAAGGCCAGGGATGGGTTGATAATATCATCTATTTTGACGGCAACAGCTGGAAGCTGATGGACCCCACGTTTGCGTCCTCCAGCGGCCAGAGCCAGGAAATCATGGAGTACATTGGAAACGGCTCTAACTACAGGGCAAAATACAGCTATTAAGGGGAGGCAAAAGAGATGGCGAAAAAGGGAGAGGCTTATTACAGGTATTCCTATGAGGAGCTGTCGGCCTTCTGTCTGCAGATATCCCTGCTGTTGGAAGCAGCTGTTCCGTTGGAGGAAGGGCTGGCCATTATGGCTGAGGATGCGGCTGCGCAGAGCGAGAAGGATATGCTTTTGTACATGGCAGAGGGTGTGGAACTGGGAGACCCCTTTTTCAAGGTTATGGAGGATACGGGAGTATTCCCGGCTTATGTGGTGCGTATGGCCAAGCTGGGCCAGCAGACAGGAACCATGGACCAGATGATGAAGTCGCTGTCCGATTATTATGAGAAGGAATACCGGCTCTTGCGGGCCATAAAGAATGCGGTCACATATCCTGTGATGATGGTAGTAATGCTTTTGGTGGTCCTCTTTGTGCTGTTTTCCAAGGTCATGCCTGTGTTTAACAAGGTATATGAGCAGCTGGGGGCGCAGATGCCTCCTGTGGCAGCTTCGGCCATGAGGCTGGGAGGCTGGTTAAGCGGCGGAGCCCTTATTGCGGGGGCTGTACTGGTCCTGGTGTTATGCGGAATCTGGACAGTCTCCAAATCGGGCAAACGCTTTGCCCTGGTGGAGCGTTCTGTGAATTTCGTGAAGGGCCGCAGCAAGATTGCCCTGGCAGTGGCCAACCGGCGCTTTGCCGCGGTGCTGGCCCTGACCTTAAAGAGCGGTATGGAGCTGGAAAAGGGCATGGACCTGGCAAAGGAGCTGGTTGAGAACGAAAGTGTGGCAGTCCGCATCGGGAAATGCTCGGAGCAGCTTCAGATGGGTGAGAGCTATTACCAGGCCATGAAGGATACCGGCCTGTTTTCCGGTTTTTATGTACAAATGATTAAGGTGGGAACCAGAAGCGGCCATCTGGACAGCGTCATGGATGAGATATCCCAGGATTACGAGGAAATGGCTGATACTGCCATCGATGATATGATTGCCAGATTTGAACCGACCATTGTGGCGGTCCCGGCCATATCCGTGGGACTGGTCCTTTTGTCCGTCATGCTTCCTCTGGTGGGCGTATTGTCCGCTATAGGATAACAGTTAGGAGGCAGTAAATGAAGGTTAAGTCTCAGAAAAAAGAGAAGAATCAGGCGCTGGGATACATACTGTCGCTGGCGGCAATGGCGGCCCTGGTGGTTGTATTTGCGGTGGCTGTGCTGAATTTTTCAGGCAGGACAGGCACAAGGGAGGAGGAGACTCTCAGGAAGGCAGTGGCAAGGGCTTCGGTCCAGTGCTATGCCATTGAGGGCCGTTATCCACCCAGCGTGGAATATCTGGAGGAGAATTACGCGGTCCAGATTAACAGGAAGAAATATAATGTGTTTTACGATGGTTTTGCATCCAACGTGATGCCTGAAATCACCATCATACCCATAGAAGAGTAGGGGGCATACAGTATGAATCGGAAGACAGACAAGAAGGGAAATGCCGTTAGCGTGCTTTTTACCATGCTGTTATTTCTGGTATTTGTGCTGTGTGCCCTTTTCACAGTGCTGATTGGCAGCCGGGTATATGAAAATATCATTGTGCGCAGCGACGCCAATTATACAGGCAACACAGCGCTGAGCTACATTGCCAACAAGGTGCGCCAGGGTGACCGGGCCGGGATGGTAAATGTGGTGGATGTGGATGGAATCCAGGTGCTTGAGATGAAACAGGAGATTGGGGAATCAGAATACGTCACATGGATTTACTGGGACAACGGAAGCATCAGGGAACTGTTTACAGACACATCCAGCGGCCTGGGGCTTGGGGACGGTCTGGAGATTCTGGAATGCCAGGGCCTGAAGCTTTTGAGGGACGGCAGGCTGCTGCATATAGAGACCGTGGGAGAGGGCGGCGGAAGCCTGGAACTTTCCCTGCGGAGCGGAGGACTTGAGACGGATGAATAGGAAAAGCGGGTCCGGTTCAGGGCCATTTTTAATGGAAATGCTGGTTGTGGTGGGTTTCTTCATCATCTGCGCCAGTATCTGTGTTCTGGTGTTCGTGAAGGCTGACAACATAAGCCGGGATGCCCGGGACATAAACCAGGCGGTGCTGAGGGCGCAAAGCCTGGCAGAGGAGCTTAAGGCAGGCCAGACCCTTATGTGGTCAGAGATGCTGCCGGACCGGAATATCCGGGAACACCTGGCAGCTGCCGACAGTGGAAACCAGGAGCAGGCTGAATGGAACCAGGAGCTGGTCAAAAGCGAAGGCTACGACGGCATACATACCATGTACTGGAACAGCAGCTGGGAGGAAATAGAAGCCGGCAGTGAACCGCCTTTTTTGGGCGTCATATACACAGGAACAGCGGACGGCATGAAGCGGGCGGACATACTTATAATGCGCTATGGAAGAGGCGCTGATAAGGGAAAGCTGCTTTACCGCTTGCAGACAGAGACATATGCGCAGCCGTAAGTACATGACAGGGTTCAGGAAAATGAAACACGGGAAAGGTAAGACAGATGGAAGGAGAGGCATCCAGGAATAAAGTGAATATAGGGGCGTCGTCCCTGATTCTTATTTTCATCGTTCTGTGCATGGCTACCTTCGGACTGCTGTCCTTAAGCAGCGCCCAGGGTGATTTAAAGCTTGCCAAACGCAACGGGGACGCGGTCCGGGCATATTACGAGGCAGACAGCAGCGGGCAGCAGTGGCTTAAGGAAGTGGACCAGGTTCTGACAGAGGAGATGGGTGAGGGAAAGGATTCCACCCAGTGCAGCCTGGACATCAAGGACAGGCTGGGAGACCTCTATGACAGGGAGACCGGCCTTATTTCCACGGACATCCCCATGGACAGGGGACAGTCCCTGCACATTGAGTTGGTCCTTATGTGCGGGGAAAAGCATTACGACATAAAATCATGGTATGTATATGCCAGTGATGAGTATGAAATAGATAATTCAATGCCTGTGTGGGGCAAAGCAGCCCCATCCCAGGAATAAAACAGAGGCAAAAGGAGCAAAACAGATGAATGTGATGGAATTGCTTACATCGGCCGTGGAGCAGAATGCGGCTGACATATTTCTTATTCCAGGCATGCCCTTCTCCTATAAGATTGGCGGCCGGATTATCTGTCAGGGTGACAACCGAATCATGCCCGACGAGATGGACAAGATGATTACCGAGATATACGGCCTGGCAAAGAACCGGGGCATGGATAAGGTCCAGTCCCACGGAGATGATGATTTTTCCTTTGCCATCCCGGGAGTATCGCGTTTCAGGGCCAGCGTGTTCCGCCAGAGGGGATCTTTGGCAGGAATCATCCGCGTGGTGCGTTTTGAACTGCCGGATGCCGGACAGCTCCATCTGCCGGACAGCATCATCGGCGTCTCCAGTCTTACCAAGGGAATGGTCCTGGTGACCGGACCGGCAGGCAGCGGCAAAAGCACAACCCTGGCCTGTATTATCGATGAAATCAACAGCACCAGAAATGCCCATGTCATCACACTGGAGGACCCCATCGAATACCTGCACAGGCATAAAAAGAGCGTGGTGACCCAGAGAGAGATTGTTACGGATACGGACAGCTACGTCACGGGCCTGAGAGCATCCCTGCGCCAGGCGCCGGATGTCATCCTGTTAGGAGAAATGAGAGATTATGAGACCATCAGCATAGCCATGACAGCAGCTGAGACAGGCCATCTGATTCTCTCCACCCTTCATACCGTGGGAGCAGCCAATACCATTGACCGTGTCATTGATGCATTTCCGTCAAATCAGCAGCAGCAGATAAGAACCCAGCTGGCCATGGTGCTGGATGCGGTCATATCCCAGCAGCTCATACCCACTGTGGACGGCGGTGTGCAGCCAGCCTTTGAAATCATGTTTTTAAACAATGCAATCCGCAATATGATACGTGAATCCAAGATTCATCAGATAGACGGAATCATTGCCACCTCCCAGGAGGAAGGCATGATATCCATGGATAACAGCCTTATTAAACTATACCGTGACGGAGTGATTTCCCGTGAAAATGCTTTGGCTTACAGCAGCAACAGCGAGCTCATGGAGAAGAAACTGGCCAGGTAACCGGAGAACTTGCAGAGGTCCTGGAAAACCAGCTGGACATCCTGCCGGAATAAGATGCAGGTTTTCCAGATATACTAAGGATATGAACAGCAGACCGGGACGGTGGGAAAGGAGCAGTACGTGAGAGCAGATAAGAGGAAAGTGGTAATCGTAGGAACTGGAATGGTGGGCATGAGCTATGCCTACTGTCTTTTGAATCAGTCGGTGTGCGATGAGCTGGTGCTCATTGATGTGAACAAGAAGAGGGCCGAGGGGGAGGCAATGGATTTAAACCATGGCCTGGCATTTGCCAATTCCAGCATGACAATATATGCAGGAGAGTACGATGACTGCAGGGATGCGGATATCGTGGTCATCTGCGCCGGAGTGGCCCAGAAGCAGGGGGAAACCCGCCTGGACCTTTTGAAAAGGAATGCAGAGGTGTTCCGTTCCATCATTGAGCCTGTTACCTCATCGGGCTTCAATGGCCTGTTTCTGGTGGCAACCAACCCGGTTGACATCATGACCAGGATAACCTGTACCCTGTCGGGCTTTAATCCAAGACGGGTGCTGGGAACGGGAACAGCCCTGGACACAGCCAGACTCAGATACCTGTTAGGCGATTATCTGAAGGCAGACCCGAGAAATGTCCATGCCTATGTCATGGGAGAGCATGGGGACAGCGAGTTCGTACCGTGGAGCCAGGCGCTGCTGGCCACCAAGCCCATACTGGAACTGTGCGGGGAAAACGAGGAAGCGGTGTGCCGGCAACGGTTTGATGAAATCGAGGAGGAGGTTCGCACTGCCGCCTATAAAATCATAGAGGCAAAGAATGCCACCTATTATGGCATTGGCATGGCCCTTACCAGAATAACCAAGGCCATTCTGGGGGATGAGCACAGTGTGCTTACCGTATCCGCCATGCTACGGGGAGAGTACGGCCAGATGGATGTATTTGCCGGCGTTCCCTGTATCATAAACCAGAACGGAGTACAGAGGGTCTTGCCGCTGTCCCTGACACCGGAGGAGCTGGAGAAGCTGGGGCGCTCCTGTGATACGCTGCGGGAAGGGTATGACGGGATTTTCTGATATTTGGAAGAGGGTTGATTTTAGAATTCCGTTTTTGGGAAGCTGGCGCACAGACCGCTGCTCACGAGTGCCAGGGAGGCTTGAGGGAGCAGCGGTTTGGATGCGGGGGATAGAATGAAAGAAAGAATTGTTGGTGAATTGTTTAAAAAAATTCGAAAATTATTGTTGACAAAACCATGTGGTCATGATAATATATACAAGGTTCGCGAATGCGTACCAAAACAGAATAAGCTGCTGTGGCTCAGTCGGTAGAGCGTCGCATTGGTAGTGCGGAGGTCACGGGTCCGATTCCCGTCAGCAGCTTTCAAATCCTTTGATTTTTCAAGGGATTTTTCTTTTGCTCACAAATATACATGTCACAGGTTGCATGTTTGCCTACTATTTGCCTACTACGGTTTTAGCTGGAAGCAAACTATTTTCCATAATTTGTGCAGCTTCCTTTCCTTTTCCCTTGAAAAAATAAGAATATATATTAAGCGTGGTAGAAGGATTTGAATGTCCGAGTACACTGGCAACCGTTCTGACGTCCATGTTATTTGAGATTAGTATAGAGGCAGCAGAGTGCCTCAGGCCATGAGGCGGAATGTTATCCGGTATCTTATCTTTCTCACACTCCACAGCGTATTGATTATAGATACGGATGATTCGTTTAAAGGTAGTGTATGGGCTGCATATATGCATCTGGCTGCCATTCGCTTGAGTGAAAATAAAGTTCTTATCGTAGTCACTCCCTTTATACCCCAACCATGTTTCTCCCTTCTTGAAACATTGTTGTATTTGCTCAGCCTTCCAGGACTTGGCTATTTCTATCACATACGGAGGAATGGTATTTTCTCGTATGTTGTGAGTCTTGGTATCCTTTAGACCCATAGTACCGTCAACATAATCGGTGGATTTATCTATATTGATTTCACATGTTTCCATGTTAAGGTCATTCCATGTCAGAGATATATTCTCGCCGCGTCGGTCGCCGGCAAAAAGCGCAATGTAAAAATATAGCTTCCATTTATTAGACACTTTGAATGTCTGAACATATCCCTTCACGTCATACTGCTTACCACGAACCGTTGTCTTATGCTCTTGGTGAACAATCTCAATTGGACGCTCCAGAGCGTCAATAAGGCGTATTAACTGCTCCATGGTGAAATACTTAGGCAAGGTCTCTTTCTTGGCTTCCTTGCGCCCTGTAACCTTTCCTGCATATATCAGCATGTTCATGTCAAGCAACCCTTCTGAAACCGCATAGCTCAACATCGCGCTTATTATTACACAATCCTTTTTGATGGAAGAGTCGGATAAAGGTTTTTTGGTTTTGGGATTACGGTATTCGGCTTTAAGCATTTTCTTATAATTCTTGACATCATTATTTCTAAGGTTCCCAATTTTGATGTGTCCCATTGCGGGGATAATTCGATTATCAAGCCTGTCTTTGTAGTCCTTATAAGTAGTTCTGGCAAGAGTGGGGGGCTTCATATCTTCCAGGTATAGTTTGGACAGGCCTTTTAATGTCATCCGAGCACCTTTTATATTTTTACCTGATTTAACATCTCTCTCAAAATCTACAACAAATTCGTTGAGAGCTTTATCAATAGCCTTTTGCGACATTCCAGGTTCAGGCCTCCATGTTTCCGTTTCTGTAATTTTCTTTCCACTACTGTCATATCCATTGCTCACAGTAATTTCATAGCTGTTTCCTCGTTTTCGTATGCTTGCCATATTAGTCATCCTTTCAAAAAGAGTATAAAAAATACGCCATTGCGGATTATGACGCAGGATGATATGATATAGGTGCGAATCTGATATTATTCATCCGGTCGATCCGGCAATAGTATCTATGCAAAAAGCTCTGGGAGTTGGTAGCTCCTGGGGCTTTTATTTTATATAATTAAACCAGTCTTAAATCAAGTAATTCTGATGGGTAGCCTGTACAATTACAAAATTGTTCTTCCGTGTATCCAGAGAATTCTTCCAACACATCATCATCAATCAATAAATACGCAGCAAATATATTGGCCTGTTTTTCGATTCGTGACGTCAGAAGAAGCGTTTTGCTTTTCATAAAAGTACAGTTTTCTTTTGGGTGCATGATTGCATGTCCTAATTCATGCGCCAGAACCACTCGAAGAAATACTTCGTCGCTGATGTCTGAATTAAGAAATATGTATTTTCTACGTTTGAGTAATTTGTAGAATCCAGCAACTACATCTTCTAACGGCATCCTAATAATGGTTACGCTGAGGTAATCAGCAATTTCCTCTGGGTCATCAGTTTCATATTTTCTTTTTAGGTATGATACCAGTTTCGGTATTTGTTTATTATTCAAATTTAATCACCACCCAAAGAGCCTAATTTTTTTCTGGTCTAGGTTTGTGCTTGTATGGACGAAATGTTTCCTTATTCTTTACTTTTGCATCCTCCAATGCTACTTCAATTGCATTTCTAAGCAAATCAATTTTATTTTTCGGAATAGGCTGGTCATTGTAAAAAAGAGGACCATCAGTATCACTTGCTATTTCTTCCATTATCCGGTCTAAGTCTCTTGCAATATTACGTCTATCTCTATTATCTATAAGACCATCTCCATTATGGAGTATATTTTCCCCAGATAATTTCCCTATGAGCAGAGAATCAGTTGTAACGCCAAGAAAATCAGCTATTTGTTGAATTTTATCTGCACTTGGGGTGTTTTTATTAAATTTGTTAATTGAACTTCTGGCAAAACCTAATTCCTGTTCCAGGCGGTTTACTGAATAACCTTTAGATTTTGCTATGTCTCTTATGTTTTCATATAGTCCCATAAATATACCTCAAAATTTTGCGCAATTAATACTTGACATACGTAAAATCTTGTGTATAATTAAGATATAAGTTGCGCAAGATTTTGCGATACATCATAATTGCAATATTTTATATTAGTTGATGGTACTTCTAATTTTAGAATATTTTACGCAATTTGTCAATATGATATCTCTAAATTTTGCGCAAATAAAGAGGAGGTGATAAAGTTGCTGTACAACAGTGTAAAAACGCTTTGTGAGCGTAATGGGATATCCGTATCTCAGTTAGAAAGGACTCTTAACTTTCCAAGAAGTAGCATTTGTAAGTGGAACGAGAATGAACCTGGAATTAGAAAGGTGAAGAAGGTCGCTGACTATTTCGGAGTTTCCATTGAAAAGTTATTGAAGGGTTATAAAGAGGAGGAGAGTGATAAAAATGTGTGATTTACCAAAACTCCGTGGAATTAAGGAGAGCTATGTATGGCTTAAAGAACAGGACCCAGAGACTCAGATAACTTTCAAAGGCTACTCCATAATGGTAAAAACAGGTGTGATACCAAGTGTAAGGCGCGGGAAAAAGTATCTCATTGATATTAACACTCTTCCGGATTCCATAAAGCGTTGGGTTGATTCGGCTATGAAGGGAGTAGAACAAAAAGAAGTGGAAAATTTGAAGCCGAAAAGTCCTATGGCAGCTACCGAACGTAAACGTGGTAGCGGAAGATATGGACAGATACGGGCTATATAGGAACCAGTGGAAGAAGAAAGGGAGGAACAAGCCTACTAGCCAGATATGAAAGGGGTGAGAGAGGATGAATAAGCGCAGAAAGAACAAGACTGCCTCTGGCAGGAAGCAGTCTTTGGTGAAAATAGTAAAAATGCGTCCAGGGATGTTAATAATCCTGAATCCTTGATAATTTAGCAGTTAATTCCTGAACCTGTTCAACCATTTCATCATTTGATGGAAACTTAATTGTGCCCTTAAAATTAGGACTGGAGAAGAGACTTCCAGATGAAATTAAGAAGGCGGAGTAGAGTTCAACTGCCAATTCTTTATTGGTTTTACCCATGATATTTCCCCTTTCTTCTGTATTTCAGCATGGCAGTGCTAAGCGATTGTATCACACGGAGGGGAGAATTTCCAGATAAGAAAGGAGTGAGAGAAACGGAACAGACAATGAAAACCATCACTTTATTGCAAG
>OBWQ01000508.1_pt1 | contig 14721 bp, 17 predicted proteins | sample 1476511 | NCBI WGS metagenome assembly OBWQ01 (sample SAMEA2580126, study PRJEB22360) | human gut metagenome | biome: human gut; feature: human-associated habitat; material: faeces | place: Denmark | collected 2008/2010
CCGAACCGAACTTTAATTAGCAAGATTTTCAAAGATCTCTCGTGCTTACAGCGTACAGCTGCTTAGCACATTATTGAATTATTAACGAACTATTGATTAAAGTAGTACATTATGAAAAAGATTATGATTTCGTTGATGATGGTAGTAGCTGCCACCACAACCAGTTTTGCAAAGAGTAACAATACCGATGTGGCAAATGCCGTAAAGAACGTAGCCGAGCAGGTAAAGCAGGCTCCATCCGACACGGTGTATGGAGTAGTTGAAAACACCAAGCACCGCATCATCGTAGCTACTCCTTTCGGAAAGTATACCATTGAAAAGAAGGATGGCGGCGTCAGCTTTATGGGAATATCGGCAAAGCTGGTATCATCGAAGAATGACGTTTATATAATAAAGTCTTCTCTTGGTAATTTTACGGTAAATGCCAGAAAAGGAACGGTGACGAAAAACTAGACAGAAAAGTTTGAGGGATATAGGCATTGGAGCCGTCATGGATAGAAATGTGAGGTAAGTTCGATGGGATTATGCAAGTAATAAAATGGCAAATATCTTTTGATAGATTTAAAAGAAGCCCAAGTAGAGATATTGGAATTATGATGTTACCAAGCATCCGTTTTGTCATTTCATACTAGCATAACCCCATTTCATACATTTTTCTCCAAATTTTCTATAAAGTTTCGGATAAATTCATTATCTTTGTCCCCCCTAAAAACAACTAAAAGATAAAATATAATGAAGAAAGGATTGAAATATACTTTGGTTTCCTTAGGCAGCCTGGTTGTTTTGGCTGGTGTTGGCCTGGGAATCATGTATGTGGTGTCGCCATATAAGGTGAAGCGATGGTTAGGCATCGTTTCATCTTATTCTGATGTCTTCGTTGATAGATTGAAAGGGCAACCTTATACGCATGGCGGATATGACGGCATTGATGTTTCGAAACACAATGGAGTTATCAAGTGGAAGGAAATAGCGAAGAACAAGCGAATCAAGTTCGTTTATATCAGAGCTACACATGGTAAGGGATATGTGGATCGACATTATCGCCGAAATATCAGACTGGCTCGTAAATATGGGTTGAAGGTGGGATCTTATCATCTGATGTCTGCCGGCTCTTCAGTAACTGCTCAGTTCCGGGATTTCCAAAAGATGGTGAAGAAAAGTGAGCAGGACTTGATTCCTGTATTGGATGTGGAGGAGAAAGGCATCCAGGGAAGATGGAAGGGACGACAGCTGCAGGATAGCATACAAGTGTTTGCTGATTTAGTGAAGAAACACTATGGCAAGTATCCTGTCATCTATAGCAACGAGAGCTTTTATAATAAGGAGATGGGGGCGAAGTTCAATCGCTATTATCTCTTCATTGCCAATTATAACTCCCGACAACCCTCTATCGACAGCAGAGGAAAGTGCAAGATCTGGCAGTATTCAGAAACCGGACATTTGCATGGTATTGGAGAAAGGGTAGATTTAAGCAGATTCATGAATGGTACAACCATCAAGGATTTGATGTTGTAAGAAATATACTTGGTAAATATCCAAAACGAATTTATGTCTCTAACTCTCAGAAGTAACTTCGTTCATAAACAGGAGAGAATAGTCTGCTATGTTTACCTTTCAAGGGATAGTGGTATTAATAGATTACTAAAAGATAATAAAAATGAGTAAGGAAGTAAAGATTTCAGTTATCAAGTTTGAAATGGTCAACGGTAAGAAGACCTATAAGTCGTTTACCTTTAAGTTGAATCCAAAGGAAATGGCAAAGTTCAAGACCGAGGCAACGGTGAAGAAAAAGGTGGCAGAATACGTGGCGAAAAGTGGCGTATATAAGCCTTCTGAACTTCAGAACTTAAAATACGACATGAAAGAGTTCCTGGAGGAATGGAAGAAGATGGTCCCTGTGGTGGAAGCTGAAGAGCTTGCGAAACTGGATAAGTCACCGAATAATCCAGAGACTCGCGTTACCCCTCATCTCATCAGCCGTCTTGCCGCCGGTGAAATCTTTGTATTCGGTTCTAACGCCATGGGATATCATGATGGTGGTGCGGCAAAAACAGCTCTGGAGAAGTTTGGTGCTATCAGAGGACAGGGACATGGTTTGCAGGGAATGAGTTACGCCATCGATTCAATGAGTGGTATGGAAGCTATGAAAAAGGATGTGGATGAATTCATCGAGTTTGCCAAGAATCACCCTGACAAAACATTCTTTGTGACATTGATTGGTTGCGGTATCGCCGGATATTCTCCAGAAGAAATGGCTCCTCTGTTTGAAAGATGTTACGATCTTGAGAATGTGTGCCTTCCTTCTGAGTTCTGGGACATCATCGGATGGCCTAAGGTTCAGCAGCCACACTATGATCTCTTACGTTTCCTGGATGCTCAGGAGTTTGCCTATACCCAGGCTTTGAGAGAACTGAAGGAAGGAAGAAAACAAAGCCATTGGATATGGTATATCTTTCCACAACAGAAGGGACTCGGTCATAGCCACAACGCAAACTACTATGGTTTGGATGGCGAGGGTGAAGCCAGAGCCTATATTGAACATGAGATTCTGGGTGAAAGACTCCGTGAATGCTGCAAGGCGCTCCTGCTTCACAAGGGTAAGGACATCGAATACATCATGGGAAGCGGAGTTGACGTGATGAAGCTCAACACCTCTATGAATCTCTTCAATAGAGTAAGTCCGAATGATGTGTTTGAGGAAGTTTTGGATGTTTTCTTTTAAAAATAAAATAATGACAAAGGTAACTTTTGGACGTGAAACTATTCCATTTGATACTAAAGAAGAGTGGGAAGATTTTTGGAGAAATCTAATTAGCGATTATCCTTTTCTGCACGCTCAAGACTATTGGAATACTTATAATACAGCTCTTCAAGAGATCAAAAATGGAAAGAAAGAAACCGATTGGATGTGGTTTATATTTCCACAAATGGCAATATCAGGTAAAGGGTTTAAAAGTGAATACTATGGACTCGGACGTATTATTGATGCTGGAGCATATCTGAGCCATCCAATTCTCGGTGCTAGATTAATAGAATGTACAGAAGCTTTTTTAAGTCAGCCAAATCCTGCATATAAAGTATTTGGTAATGAGCTAATGCATTTTCGCTCTTGTATGCTATTATTTAATGCACAATGTAATAATAAAGACAATCCTTTTAGAAGAGTCCTTATCAGAGAACATTGGTTATTTTAAATAATAAGATTAGGACATACCGATAATCCGTCCACTTCTATAGTTTTAAAAATTAGTTTAATAGATAAAAAAGATATGAGTTTAGATTGTGCTAAAAAGTATGCAGAAGGTAAAATTAATGATATTCTGAATCAGGCTATCATAGATGCGTATTCTGCCGGTTATAATGTGGGATACCAGGATGGTTACAAAAAAGCAGAGAAAGAGACTATCCTAGAAGAAATGAAGTATGTAGACCTGGGACTTCCTAGTGGTACACTTTGGGCATCAGATTACATCAAGAAAGACGGAGAAGTTCTGTTCTTACCATACAGGGATGCTATTGACGAATTCAATCTTCCGACAGATGAGCAAATAGATGAACTAAAGGAGTATTGTGAAATCAGCTTAGTGGAAGACAATGGTATTAAGACATATATTTGTTTGGGACCTAGTGGAAAAACAGTCTCATTTGCGACACATGGATACCAAACACCATCCGAGAATTATGATATGGACCATGCTTATTTTTGGACAAATGATAATGATAAACTGATTGAAAGTTCTAAAAGAACCGCTCAAATATATAGTCAGGGTAGTTTAACCACAGTTTTTCTTTTTCCTGGCTATAAAATTCCTATACGAACAGTAAAAAAATAATAGTAATATTATGAAGACAGATTGTATAAGGTTCCTAAGACATTGGAACCTTATGCTATCTACAAATCACAGGACAAAACTTTTCCTCTACCATTTGTTAACCTTTAAGCTAGAAGTGTTATATACTGATGTAAACATTAAAATTAAGAATATGAATACATCAATTAAGAACATTTTAACTAGCTGGGAATCTTCCCTCATCCGCTTTCAAAAGATTGACAGATGGAATTACTCTGAGAATCTGGCAACATTGGGATGGTACCTACATAACAATGACTGCACAATAGAAGAGTACTACCTGATCAAGTACATCAGAGACATCATCATCGGAGTAAGTTTCAACGTCAAGAGCGTACTGAAAGCCATCCAGAAACTCATGAACATGGAAGCTGCAAAAGATAAAGGCCTTACATCCATGCTGGTAAAAATGGAAGGAAACAGAGTTGTCCTCAATGGTCAGGATGTACGCTTCAAGAAAGAGACCGAGAAAATCTTCAAGGAGAAGCTCAAGTTCAAGAAAGGAATGATGCTCCGTAACTTCGACATTGAGACGGAAGCTCCCCATGACTCCAAAAAGGTACGTCGCATCGTGGAGAAGAGAATGTGCCAGGCCTATCACCGGATGCACAAGAAGGATGAAGGCTACAAAACCAGTAACAGGGAGAAATACTGGATGGACAGAGCCACAGCCTTCCAACTGTACAACATCGGACAGAAGGAAAAGGCAAGAAACACAAGAAGAGGCGAGTCCACTCACAGGAAAAGGAAAAAAGATCCTATCACCCAAGAGATTGTCCTGAAGAAGAAGATGAGCTACAGAAATGAGGAAACGGCTCTAAAAGCTATAGCCCAATGGAAGATTAATCATCCAAATGATTCCAGGGAAATATCAGCCTACAAATGTAACTACTGCAACAAGTGGCATATCGGGCACAAATCCAAATTTCAGAATCATCCAGCTATAGACTCCATGATTCCGCAAATGAATGTATGCAGTTAAAACATCAACAACAAAAATGAAGAGAAATATGAAAAAATCATTATTGATAGCAATCGCAATGCTCGCTATAACAGTATTCATTGCGTGCACTACAAAACAAGTAACAGAAAGCACCATCAATCTTCAGTTGCAGAACTCTGTTGACAGCATTGTAAAGCAGGATATGAAGGAGTTTGCTGCTCAAGAAGGTATGGTAATAGTCATGGAGACCTCCACAGGTAATCTCCGGGCAGTAGTAGGATGGAAGGAAGATAAAGGGAAAGTAGTAGAAGACACCACCCTACTCTCCAAAGCCCGTGAAACTTTCCTTTTCAGAGGGGCATCCCTGCTTGCAGCTCTGGAAACCGGAAAAGTTACACTGGACGATATGTTTCATACTTATGCCGGTATTGATGTTATCGGACAGGATACCATCTATGACCATAACTGGCGAAAAGGTGGATATGGAGAACTGACGCTTCTGCAGGGGCTGGCATACAATTCCAGTATTGCCATTGACAAGGCTGTAGATGTGGCTTATCAAAATAAAGATGTTTTCTTGCAAAAGCTACAACAAATGGGATTGGAGAAGGATTCTACTTTCAAAGGTTCCTGGCCTGTTTATGCTCTAGGCTTCCATCATAGAAGACCAACCAGCATGGTGAGCTTCTTCAATGCCATTGCCAATGGTGGAAAGATGGTTAGTCCAAAAATGCAGGAAGGTTCCGCCATCGTGGTTGACTCTATGATAGCCAAGAAGAAGAACATTGAATCAATGCAGAAGGCACTTAGATTCTTCGTCACAAATGGCTTGGGCAAGAAGGCAGAATCAAAGATGGTCAATGTGGCTGGCATCTCAGGAAGTATCCATACGGAAGATGGCATCTATGCAGACTTCTGCGGCTATTTCCCTATCGAGGAACCCAAATACACGGTATTAGTCAGCTATAAGAGACCAGGGGCACCAGCTCCTGGAGGAAACATGGCAGGACAAACTTTCAGAAAGATAGCAGAATTATTGCAAAAGAACAACAAATAAAAACAACACATATGGAGACTATTATTTCAACGATTGTGATTATAGCTTGTACTTACTTCTTTACGCGAAGAAAAGTAAAGCCTATTGAACATGAGACAGATGGAAGTACACAACCTGAGGCTTCTGCAGACATACAGCAAGAAGAAAAGCAGGAAGAACCTCCACACACCAAGGATTTGTGCATAGAGCCACTGAAGCAATTAAATTGCGAGGTAACTGTTTTAGAAGAGAACGAGAACCGCTTGTATTTTGAGTTTCAGGGAGAACATATTGTCATTAATGCCAGTAATGACAGCTACTTCATAGAAATGTGGGATCCATGGTGGTGTATAGTTCCAATAGATGATCTTGAACAAATGTCTAACATACGTAAGGCAATTAACACTATCAACACTCATGGTGGAGTAACCATTTTTTACAGCATAGAAGAAGAAGGACAGAAATTTGTTCTCCATTCTAAACGCCAGTGCATACTGACTAAGGACATTCCTCAAGTAAAAGAATACCTAAAGGCTCTATTGGGTGATTTTTTTACTGCTCAAAACAAGCTGCGTGAAGAAATCGTTCCTCTGAGAACAGAAAACTGATGCATTATTATGAAGAAGTTATTGATTATATTGGGAATACTGGTTCTGCTTGTCATCGGTGTTCTTTTCGTTCCACCTATTTATAATAGGTTCACAAAACCGTTTTTTAAGAATACGGTGGATGCTAAAGAGTGGTATCATCAGGTGGATTGTGAGAACCTGACGCAAGTAAGAGATTATTGCGACAGACGGGGATACAGTACGGATTACTATATCCTGGTGGATTTCTCCAAACCATCTGGCAAGAAGAGGTTCTTTATCTATGACTTGCAGCGTGGCAAAAGACTGATGAGCAGCTATTGCATGCATGGAAGTGGTAAGGGAAATACAGCAGCCCAACCAAAGTTCAGCAATAACCCTGGAAGCGGATGCACGAGTCTTGGAAGATATGTCATGATAGGAAAAGGTGGAATGAAGTTCAAGAACTGCGTTCGCCTTCGAGGGCTCGACAAGAGCAATTATCTGGCAGAAGCCCGTGGCATCCTGATTCATTCTGCTGGCAAGGTGACAAGATTCTCCGGCGAGAAGGAGTATATTCCGCTGGGAACAGAGAGCCGTGGCTGCTTTACTGTATCAAGGAGCTGCGTGGAGAAAGTGATGCAGATATACAAGGAATCTTCTAGGAGAAGACCGGTATTGATTTATGCAAAATACAAATAAAAAAGAATATTCTATGAAGAAGTTATTATTGTTTATAGCTGGAATCTCAATCCTGTTTTTAGCAGGTTGTTCCAATGGAAATCAGAGTCATGGCAATGAGGGAATGGGAGACAGCCTCCCTGCTGATCCTCCATTGGGTTATGTCATAGAGTTAAAGCCTTTGGGAAATTTCTCACATCAGGAGGCAGAACAGTTGAGAGAAGAACTCGTGAAGCAATTGGGTATCATTCTCTATACGAAACCAAAGGCTTGGGTGGAGGCATCTGTATTTGTTGGAGACAAGAAAGAAATACCTGCCTCATGTCTCTACAAACCAAGAAACAGGTATTGGGCTGGGGGAATCCTGAAAATGTTGCATGAAGAGCATGGAGGTAATGATGAAATCGTAACGATAGGTTTGACGCATCGAGACATCTCTACTTCTATTCACGGACATTACAACTATGGAATCATGGGATTGAGTTTCCGGCCAGGTGACGCCTGTGTGGTTTCAACCTTCCGATTGAAACGAAAGGATGACTTATGGAAAGTAACAATCCATGAATTCCTGCATTCTCGTGGTTTGCCGCATTGCAAGAAGGATGATTTGAAGTGCTTGATGCAGGATGCCCATGGCAAGAATACTTTCTACATGAAAAACGGACTGTGCCAAGATTGCCAAAAGTCATTAAAAAACATCATTTACAATCAATGAGAGTCCAAACCAACCAAGATTTTGCTTATAATTTTGTCGCAGGAGTTCCATAATAACCATACAGAATCCAAAATACTAAGCAAACTATCATCAGACAATACGTAACTATCTAAGAACTGATAAGGTTTATTCTTAGGGTATGCCCCATTTAGGTGTACCCTAAAGAATGGACTGCTCAAAAGTGAGCATAGCAATCTTCAACGTCATCTACAAGGATAAGACCTACGCATTCGACTTAAAAGAGACAAGCCACGGATTCTGTATTGATACACAAGAAGGACCAATCTATTTCGAATATGAAGGACTCAAGTCCATCAAAGAGCGAATGGAAGCAAACATAGGTGTCTCACCTAAGACTCAAGCTGCATAGCACAAGCAACTGGCAAAAGGACTCCCCACATAGCTATTCAAACAAGCTATGTGGGGAGTTTTGCATGGATAAAGCAGGTATGCTAAACATTGATTTACACATTACAGACTACTAAACCTCAAACATGCCTTAGATATAAAAATGGATAGAAAAGCAAGAATTGTAAAATTATCAGAACTACGAAACCGTTTACCTCATTACATGTGAACCAATGATAATATGAATATAAAGCAAAGAAGACAGGCTAGATGACAAAAGACTTTCATCATCACGCTTTCCCCATCCTGTGCCTGGGCCACCACCGCCACCACCGGATTGTGAAATCTTAGTGGCAGCATCCAGATAGCCCAGATATAGAGCAGCGGCAATGGAAGTCACCTGAACGGCATTATCCATGATGGTCTCTGCTATGGAACCATCAAAGAGAATATCTCCAGTCTGCCTTGCCACTTGCCTCTGTTCAAAAGGAAGCGAAGAGAGGAACTCATGATATTTGGCTACCCGGTGCTTGGCATCGGTGGCCATCATCATATACCCCATTTGCTGCATTTCCTTAACGGTGGGCTTGCTGAGAAGATGCACTTCCTTCTGGAGTTTCTTCTGTACCTATTCAAACTTTCTCTCAGCCGAGAGGGTCTTGGTTTGCAACTGGGCAAGCTGTAATTCTGCAGTATGAAGTTTTTGAGTCTTGTCAGCAATTTTCTCATCCACCTCTTCCAGTTCCTTCAGAATCCTATCAAGCCTGATCTTTGCCTCTTCGGCACTAATCTTTCCGGAATCACGGTCTCGCTTGAGTTGCTCAACCTCCTCCAACAACCGATTCTTCTTAGACTCCAAATTGGCAATCATGGTCTGAAGGGCCTTGAACCTGGCAGTGGCATGTTTGATGTCTTTCTCCAAGCCACTCAAAGTAGCGCGCTGCTCCCTGATGACAGTCTGCTGCCCCTCGATGGTTTGAGATAGCTGATCGTTCTCACTCATTAATTTTTCCCGAAGCTCTGCGTGGTATTCCTCCGTGGAACGATGCCGGGCTCCTGTTTCTGAAATTCTATCACCACGCTCCAGACCATACTTCTGATTAATCTTAGCGATGTCATTGTGAAGACTGCTGTAAATTCTGAGACCATCCGTCTTCAACTCACCGAAATAGGACTTCCAGGAAAACTTATTGTTCTCTGTAAAGGGAAGCAGTGTACACACCACATGAGGATTGGTTTCATCCAGATGCACGATAAAGGATGCTATATTCTGTTCACCAAACCTTTCACATACAAATTTATACATGTCCTTAGCCCATTCTTCTATCTCCGGATGCCGGACAATATTAGAGTTATCAGCCCCTTTTTTGAGGTTCACCGCCTGGTCACCAAAGGCCAGACGATGCATCTGATCCCTGGAACCCCCTAAAATGATATTGGCCACCGTACGGAAAAACGGCGGATCCCTACCCCTGTTCGGGTCCCAAATCTTTCGTTCCTCAAGCAGCATCTTGATTCTTTTGGGGACAGATGTTTTCTTGTCCACCTCACAAATCACCCCACCTTTCTTAATCTCAAAATTCAGGTGCTCGCGAGTAGAATCATAGTTGCCGCTCCAACGCTTCAACCTCTCGCCACCATTAGCATTGCGCAGAAACTCATTGCTCTGAGAGGTTGTCATGCCTTTTCCGGCTCTAATGTCGAGTACTTGTTTTGCCATAACTTCCATTGTTTGTCAGCAGGGACTGAAGGGTTCTTAGGGACTTTCCCTAAGCCTAATCGCTTACCTCGGCTTGCCGCACGAAGTCGCCAAGAAATTGGCAGGTAAGCCTCCGTGTTTCAAAGCGTTAGCCATGAAACCGGGGATTAGGCTCCCCCCCCTGATGTAAAAAAGTGCGGTTTCCGGCGCAAGCGCCCCTGGAAAACGAGCCTTCGACAGAAGCAGTTTTCCTAATATGGCAGGCCACCTGACCGAAGCTGAAAGCCAGATTGATCCATCGTGCCCATCTTCCAGGAAAGAGGGCTGAGGAGAGGCTATCCACCAGGAGTTGGAGAAAGCCCGGAGCTGAAGATGCTGGGCTTCAAATGCACCACCTTACTGGTTACCATATTGCACACCTCCAGAATCTCATACTTTTGAAGCTGGTCAACAAAGGCCAGCACCGCCGGGCGACTCCATCCCCATGCCTTCACCAGTTGCGCGATGTTGACATCCATGTCCTTGGAAGCGAGCTTAGCCTTTTGGAAACGGATAAGCAAATCCTGCAAAGCCTTCAAGCGAGAGAATCTGTTGGGATTGCGATACGAATAGTCGTTACAGAGATAAGCAATTAGCTCTGACGACATGTTGATGACGAATCTCTCCTCCTTCGGAAGCGATTCGCTACTGCTACTATTTTCTTTTACCATTTGAATATTTCTTTTAGATATAACCATTCAACTATATAATGATGCTCTTTCAAAAGCTCCTAGGCTGCATTCCTTCCCCGTGGCCAGGAACCCAAGCTGCGCCACCTGCTTTTCATCCCGGGAACAGGCGGAAGCTGCTTGAACGGATAAACCATACCGGCCATGAGTAGGATTAAGGTCGGCAAGCCTATAGGAAAACAGCAGTAACGTCATCATCAAAGCTACCATGTAAACCCAGAGAGGTCTGAAACGGATAAAGGATGTTCTCCATGAACGACTTGGGACCCAGTTCAACCTCACCATCAATGCCAGGCAATCCTATATCATAAGGTGTAAGGCTCAAAGCCTTCCCTTTGGCAGCTCATTCCACCTGAAACGAACAGGCTTCCTTGGCAGCATGAAAGTCCACCACCTGAAACACCAGCATACAAATGGCAAGAACCAATGTAAAGAATTTTCTTCCGTTACCACTTCTATACATCTTGTGATATACATAGGAGATCCATGCCTTTACGGCAAGCGCCTTCCTTTTCAGCCAAGGCATTCGGGCAGACAGGAAACTATAGAAGTTGCGCCACTTATCAGAGCTGGCAGCCTTAGGCTTGAAGCCCAAGTTTCTTCTCCAACCACTCTACCAAATCCTCCATCATAACCTGTTTGGAAGCAGGTATGACAACTTCCACGTAATCCTCATGAGGAATCGTAGGTAGGGAACCTCCTTAAAGAATTCCGGGAGCTTGCTACGCAACTCCAGGAAGAGCGTATTGATGGAATCCTTCCATTCCTCGCTCTCTAAAAGATTGTAGTCGCTTAATGTCTTAATCATTTGATTGCAATTATAATATTGATGATAGATATGATTTAAGGAAATACTCCGACAACACCTCTGTCAAGATATTTTCCTTGACTCGAACATGTTTCCTGGCATCCAACCTTTCAAGCAAGCTGGGCAAGTCATCTGAGAGGGCAAGAAACTGTCCTTAGTCAACACGGCAGCAGAATAGTCGTCAATGGCCATAAAAGGCTGGATGGATGAGCATCCTGGCCTGATAGCATAACAGAAAGTCCCTCATAAAAGTGTATATGTAGCCCCAAAAGTCCCTCATAAAAGTGTGTTAATCTTTCAAAACGTCCCTCATAAAAATGTGATATATTTTGCTATTTCATTAATTTTCAGTATATTTGCAGCCAAAAACGCAATATATGGAAAGATTTATCATGCAAGACCTCATTGCTTGGAAAAACAGAGAGGATAGAAAACCCCTTATTCTGTTGGGAGCAAGACAAGTTGGCAAAACTTATATCTTGAAGGAATTTGGGCAACGTGAGTTTGAAAATGTGGCCTACATTAACTGTGACAACAATGCCATGGCTAAGGATTTGTTTGCTTCAGACTATAATATAGATCGCATCCTTCTCACCATCGGAGCTATTACTGGTGTTAATATAGAAGCCGGCAAGACCCTCATCATTATGGATGAAATACAGGAGTTGCATCGTGGACTTGCCTCGTTGAAGTATTTCTGTGAAAATGCACGGGAGTATCATGTGGCAGTAGCCGGTTCCCTTCTCGGCTTGTCTCTTCATCAGGGAGAATCCTATCCTGTGGGAAAGGTTAACACCCTGGAAATGTATCCGATGACATTCGAGGAGTTTCTGTGGGCACGTGGTTTCAAGCAGCGTATGGATCTGCTGCAGCATGGAATGTGGGATGTGGTAAAATCGCTCAGAACACTCTATATTCAGCATCTTCGTGAATATTACCTTGTTGGCGGTATGCCCGAAGCCGTAAATAAGTTCATAGAAACCAATGATGCAAATGCCGTAAGGGAAGTACAGGAGGAAATTATTCGGGCCTACGAAAAAGACATTTCCAAGCATGCACCAAAAGAGCAGGTAGTAAGAATCAACCAGGTATGGAACTCCATCCCTTCCCAACTAGCCAAAGAGAATAAAAAGTTCATCTATGGTGTTGTAAAACAAGGTGCCAGAGCCAAGGATTACGAGTTGGCAATCCAGTGGCTCATAGATGCAGGACTGGTATATAAAATCAGTAGGGTGAAGACTTTAGGTCTTCCTCTGAAGATTCATGAGGATGTCAGTGCCTTCAAATTGTATCTCTTGGATTGTGGACTGCTGGGGGCTATGAGTAAAACTCCGCCAGCCTTGCTTCTGCTTCCTAGTAATGACAATACCGGGAAGGGTGATTTTACGGAAAACTTCATTTGCTGTCAGCTGGAATCGCTGCGCCAGATTCCTATATATTATTATAGTAAGGAAAACAGCCAGCTGGAACTAGACTTTGTCATTCAGGCAGGAATGCAGGTCATACCGGTAGAAGTGAAGGCAGAGGAGAATCTTCAGTCAAAGTCTTTGAAAACGACTATTGCCAAAAATCCCGGAATGAAAGGCTTGCGCTTTTCCATGAGCGACTATCGGGAGCAGGACGGCATCACAAATGTACCACTCTACGGGGCAAGAGGATATTTGGAAGCATTCATCTAAAAACAAATACCGGTTGCCTATCTGACACCTATCCAGACAGGCTCTCACAGTTTCAAAACATAAAAGCATGCCAGGAGAAGAACAGCAGTATGCTGTAGCAGTACTGATGGCATGGATTGAAAAACAGGTTTAAAAAGGAATTTCTTTTTCCTATAAAGGCTAGAATTTTCATGTCCAAAACTCTTCTTCGCCAGTGGGTTGCATCTTGCTCCCGCACTTTGGGCAAGTATGCATATCCCACCTGTGAATCCTGTCAGAACCACATCTTAGACATAGCCTTCCTACAAGAGAATTAAAACTAGATGCAGCATCACCAATTACTCCACCCACCACAAGAGGTACTATGTTTCTGCAGCCAGGACAAGACATGGCTTCGATATGCTGTCCCATGAAGCCACGTCCCTCATATACTTCGGTCTCGTACCCACAATCCTGGCATCTGAATATCTTCTTTTGTGACATAAATAATCTCCTTTCTTACTATTTTAACACCCAACTTGCATTGGATATCTTGCCAATCTATACCATCATCGACATGATAGAGACTGCAGGATAACCCATAATATAATGAAGCAAATAGGTTCGATACTTCATTATATTATAGATTAAGCTTAAACCTTTTTTTAAACATAGCCATCTCTCTAGCTGGGATTTGAAGCAGAGTAGCTAAACTTTCCCATTGACTAACTGCTGCTTGAACCTCTTGGATGATGATTTCAGCTTTCTCCCTCTTAATCATGTAGCTTTCAGATGAATCAAGCAGAATATTGATGTCTGCCTTGTTTGAAGATTCATTTATCAGAAGACTCTGATATTCATTAAGGGTAGGATTCATATCATAGGCTGGTGATAGAGTCCAGCCCTTTGGTGTGAGCAGAAAGCCATGGTTTCTGAAGTGGTCATCAGAATTTCCAATGCAGATGTTGAAGACAACCCTTCGGTAGAGTTCCAGAAGATTTTTCTCTACGTCGCAGCAACCTTGGAGTATGAAATCAACAATATCGAGATAACCATAACCACCTAGTGCATTATCACCATCCTTTAATCCTAGCAGAGACATGGATGACGCAAAATGGATTCTCTTAGCTTCTGCAGTTCGGTCAAAGCGTTTAGACAGGAGTGTGTGATATTTTCCCAATCCTCCCAACACCCTGGTTTGAGCTACCAGGATACCAGCCTTTTGAGCTAGCAGGTGAGAAAAGTGCTCCCAAAGTCCTGCGTCATAGTCATCTTTTCGAGAAGGAAACTTCGCGATGCATAGATTACCTTTTTCATCCAATACGCCTGCTTTAGGTCTTGCGCCACCCAATGAAGTACCAGGTTGGATGAGCTGCGCTATCCATTTTTTCTCAGGCAAAACATCATTCTCTTCAGATCTCTCTACTTCTTGACTGGCATGAACCAATTCTCTAATCTCTGTTAATGGGGGTATCTTGAGAGATGGAGACACATTGATATAATCACCTTCCATTTCCTTCTTAAACCTAAATCCACCCATTCTGGAGGAGTCATCGATGCCCATGAGATAATCGAATGAGGAAAGAGGTCTGACTGCTCTTTTTTCTTCAGCGGCCTGTATCTGTTCTCTTCTTTTGAGCAAGGTACGTCCCCACCTATCTGGCAAAGCATCAGAAAAACATCCGAAAATATCACTTCCTGGCTGGGTA
>OBWQ01000522.1_pt1 | contig 14354 bp, 14 predicted proteins | sample 1476511 | NCBI WGS metagenome assembly OBWQ01 (sample SAMEA2580126, study PRJEB22360) | human gut metagenome | biome: human gut; feature: human-associated habitat; material: faeces | place: Denmark | collected 2008/2010
CGCCCTCGCGAGGGCGGAGACTCACCCCCCCTTCCTATCTGGCTATCCTCTCTGTATTTCAATCCACTCCGCCGCGAGGGCGGAGACACGTAGGGCCGTCCTGGTCGCGCTGTTCATAATATTTCAATCCACTCCGCCGCGAGGGCGGAGACGCCACTCTGGTTTTCCTACCCAATACTCAGCCGATTTCAATCCACTCCGCCGCGAGGGCGGAGACCAAGAGCCTCAAGGGCTGTATTGCCGCCCTGCTGATTTCAATCCACTCCGCCGCGAGGGCGGAGACTCTTATCTTTTCCAAATCCGCTACCGCTTTAGAGATTTCAATCCACTCCGCCGCGAGGGCGGAGACGATTTTCTTTCATAAACTCGTATAGGTATTTCGATATTTCAATCCACTCCGCCGCGAGGGCGGAGACCGTGGTATAATCTATATATAAGATAAAGGACGGGGATTTCAATCCACTCCGCCGCGAGGGCGGAGACCCGCAGAATTTTTGATATCCGATGATGCGTTGTACATTTCAATCCACTCCGCCGCGAGGGCGGAGACTAATCCGGTACCCGCTTTTATTACCACTAAATTATATTTCAATCCACTCCGCCGCGAGGGCGGAGACTATGAGAAAACAGAGACGTACCTTGAACCTGAAAAGATTTCAATCCACTCCGCCGCGAGGGCGGAGACCACGACCAGTTTGGACAGACAAGAAACATTCCTAAATTTCAATCCACTCCGCCGCGAGGGCGGAGACAGCAATAATACACAATAACCTCTACTATTCTCCATCACATTTCCACAAACAAATCATATAACACCCCCTTCGAATCACCCCAACCATCCCTGCATCCATCCCAATCCACTCTCATTGTGCAATTTTTCTGGTGCGAATCCCCCCGTAAATCCATGTTTGCTTCAGGTTCGCACCAAAATATTTTATACTGCTCTACCGCCCGCACACCATGTCAGAATATCAATGGTTCTTCCACATTAATCCCTTTACTCACCCCAACATGGTCCACTTTTGTAGAGTGTTTATTCCCCAGGTTGTAAAATCTAAGGCTGTCCGTCTGTTCATCAATTATATCTGTCAGTATCGCCTTTAGCCTTATCAGCTGGGCATTATCCAAAATACATTCAAATACGGAGTTCTGGACGCGGGTGCCATAATTGACACATTGCTTTGCAACCTTTCTCAGCCTGGCCCTGCCTGCGGCGGTTTCCGTATTCACATCATATGTAATCAGTACCAGCATATACCTTCCTCCTCCGGCCGCAGCTGTCGGGTGTCTTTCTATTTCCAGAAAAACGGCGGATATTCATCAATATCACCTCTCAGATATCTGGACAGAAGCATGGCCTGAACAAATGGAATCATTCCCCACTCCACCTTCTCATTCAGATATGGATGGGTAATCATCTCCTTTTTCTTGTTCTGCCATTCTGACAGCAACAGCTTCCGTGCCTCATCTCCCATAATGACAGCGCCGTCCTCTTTCCGGGAAAAATCCTTTTTGTTTACCATCTTCCGGTTAATCAGGGTAAGCACAAAACGGTCTGCCAGAACCGGCCGCAGCTCCTCCATTATATCCAATGCCAGGGAAAGGCGGCCCGGCCGGTCCGTATGCATGAATCCCACGTAAGGGTCCAGGCCAACTGTTTCCAATGCTGACGCAACTGTATTGCCAGCAGCGTGTACACAAATGACAGCATGGCATTCACATTATCCAAAGGCGGCCGCCTATTCCTTCCCTTGAAATAGAAATCCTTTTTCTGCTGTAATATGAGCTGGTCGAAAACCCCAAAGTAAATACTGGCATCCTCCCCTTCATACCCCCGCAGCTGAGCCATGTTCCGGCTTTCCTCTATGCGCTTGAGGGATTGTTTCAGGAACCCGGCCGCATCCTTAACCTTCTCTGTGTCAATCTGAAGTCCATGGTCTCTCACAGCTCTTTCCAGAACCCATCTGGCATTGTATACTTTTCCAAGGATACAGTTTCTGCCTATCATCAGGCATGCGTCCTGATTCATGGAAACCTGGTACTGTTTCCTGCGCAGAAGTACGTTTCCCCGCACATGTCCGGTCACGCGGGCCAGAAATCTTCCCTGAGGCGAAAGGATGCAAAGTGATATGTCCCGCTCCGCGCATCCCCCCATGAGGGCCGGGCTCATTCCCCTGTATCCAAAGGACACTATTCCCTCCAGATTATGGAGCGGTATCCGTCCCAGTTCCGTATCGTTGTCATAGATTACCACATTTTCCCCGTCCAGCGACAGATAACTATCAGGAGAAGTAACATACAGGGTGTTTAATAACTTCCTCATACATCCTCCTCAATCTTCCCACGGATATAATCCCTGACAGGTGATGCTTTTCCCAGTTTCGGCATACATATATCTTTCATGGAGCAGGCATTACAGCTCTTTGACCATCTGACCTTTGGTGTATATCCCTTGTCATAAAGTTCATGCATCTCCTGAAATATATCCCTTACCCGTTTTCGCAGTTCATCTGTAATCTCCACCATATTCCTGCGGTGAATCTCTCCGTAATACAGTGCCCCCGCTTCAATCCTGGCTGACAACATTTCCTCCAGACACATGGCCTGGGCCGTCAGCTGCAGTATATCTGCTTCTGATTCCTTTGGGCTCCCCTTTTTATATTCCACCGGAAATACCCGGAACAGTCCCCTGTGCCCATGGAGTCCGATTCCATCCTCCGCCCTGTGAAACTCTACAATATCGCATTCCCCGCTGACACCCATACTCCTGGAATACACAGGCAATGCCCTGCTTATCATCACATCGCCCCGCCTTTCTGCCAAATATGGATCATGGGCCTTTTTGTGGAGCAGCTCTCCTTCTATGGTATGCTCATTCTCTTTCCACTGCTGTTCAATATGTATAAGGGCCCACTGGCGTCTGCAAAAGGTAAAATGCTGGATACCGGACACCATGAGGAAGTCATCCTCCCTGTATTCCATTATATCTTCTCCGAAACTTCAACCGTTTCAGGAATCTGGTCCCTATGGACGGCAACCGTGTAATCCCCGTATTTTCTGGGATACTCCACTTCCTCATTCTTTTTTACTTCCACGGCATCAAAGAGTTTGTATGCAGGGCAATCTCCCAGTTCCTTACTATGTTTAAACACGATGAGCCGGCGGACCGCCATTTTTCCCCTGGCTGCGGAATGGTCGATTTCAAACATATTGATGATGGCATCCCACAAAAGTTCCAAATCCTCTTCTGAAAAGCCCGTGGATTTTCTGGCCAGATTAGCTGATATGTAACCCTCCGCGCGGTACAGGGCGTAGGGAACGATATTCTTTCTTCCCATTTCCGTACTCTTATTTTCCGCGTCCTTTTCTGTGGTGATAGCCACACGGGTAATGGTCACTTCCTGACTCACAATGGGGTCAATGCTTCTGGCAAATCCCAGCTGTACAGGCCCACGCACCTGGCCGCAGTTTAACGCTGCCTTTACAAAGGTTGTCATGACCGCGCCAAAGGTTCGGATATCGAAAAAGTTACGGCACATAAAATCCCGGATTTTCTGGTCTACCTGAGGGTCTTTCTTTTTGAGTTCCTTGATTCCCTTTTCATCTGTCTTAAGCTCAATGTACGCGGTATTGTCACTTCTGTTTAAGGGTACATCCTCCCGGATATATATTTTATACCCGGGCTCGTCTTCCTTCAGTGTCTCCACATAATTGCGTATCTTACGTTTTAAGCACACATCCGTCACGATACCGTATCCGCTCTCCGGATCAATCCTCGGCAGATTGCCTGCATCCGGGTCGCCGTTTGGATTCCCGTTCTCCACATCAAATAACACCACAAATTCATACCTGTTCTTAATCACCTCTGCCATTTTAAGCCTCCTCCTTTATCTTCTTCTCATATCTCTTCTGAGTCTGATGGTAATATCCCAATATGAACATTCCCTGCTCCTCCAGGGTAAGCCGCCTTGGGCAGGCTGCCTTCTGTCCCTCTGCGACAGTCAGCCTTCCCTGTAAATCACCCAGTATTTTTTCATAATATATCTCCTTCGCCCCATTATTCATCTTCTTTATGTGGCTGTTTTTCAGCTTAAATAAAATGGGAAAGATTGCCGCCGGCGTCGCGCATGCAGAGTTAAAATACTTATCCTTTATGGTGGCGTTAATCCCCGGATTGGCGTCCTCCTGGATTGCCTCCAGAACCGCAAACTCCCTTCCCAGGATGTACGCGGTATTATTACTGTCTTCATTCAGCGCCATGGTTATTTCCTCCTTTTCATTTCCATTTTTCAGCAGATATGCTTTGATAATGGCTGCCCTTCCCCTGGTTATCTTATAAATCCGGCTGTCCCCGTCGTCCTGCTCTGCCCGTATCCTGCCAAGCACGGCCTGATACAGGGACGCCGGATACCGGCTGCCGGATATAATTGCCCTGTACACTGCCCCGGACATACTGGGAACCGGCTTTTTATCCCTGGACTTTTTATTGACGGTCTCCTGCAGCATACGCCACATTCCCAGATACTCCACGGCGTCGGCTGCCGGACGCACTATTTCCATTCTGTCATAATGTTCTTTTATATGCTTTAATATATTTCCAAAGCTGTCCTGATAGAAAAAACGCACTGCCAGCCTGGCTGCATTAGGCGCCAGACCTAATATATAAAATTTCCTGTCCATATCAAGACTGTCCTGGACATCCTGAGCCGCAACCGCTTTTCCCTCTGCCAGGTTCTTGAATACCCCATCCACTATTTCCTGGTTCTCCATCGTTGGCTCCGATACGCACGCAAATATATTCTGGTATCGTTCGTCGCCTTCCTCGGACCAGTAAACCACTGCCGTGTCACCGATGGTTGTCCCATGAGTCCGGTCCCCAAGGAGATAATTGAGCGCCGTGGTATAGGCATAGGCCGCGTATGTTCCCACCGGTGCGTTAAAGCTCTGTTCCTTGCCGTATGATTCAAAGGCAGGTGCATTAAAGGAAACCAGCGCAGCACCGCTGGACTGGGCCCCCTGGACGCCTTTTATGGTGCCGTGAATCCTGGCTATTTCCTCCCTGCGCCCTGTCACCAGGCAGACGCCCACAGGTCCTGTGCCTGACTGACCGCTATATTCTTCCCAGCACTGCCTTATATCCGGGTCCTCATGGACATATTCCCCATCTACCATGAACACCAGATTAGAACCAGATATAATCTCCTCCAGTTCCGGTATCAGGCATGGGTTTTCCGCTGCCTGATCCGGCGCCCAGCGGTCAAAAAAACGGCACACCGCCCTGGCTGCGGGACTGCTGATATGCCCCAGAATGTCCTTATGCTTCTTTTTGGCGCACTCAAAACATTCCCTGGACCTCTCCGGTTTCCCCTTATTATCAATTCCCAGCATATAACCGGAATGGTCGCACAGGAAATTGGCAGATACACCGGAACAACGGGAAACCATCTGGGGTACCGTAAGGTTCCGGGGTACCCAGACTGTCTTTTTGCCGTTCTGCTGCTCTTTCTTAAGGGGGATAACGCCCATAAGCTCCCCCTGCTCTGAAATATCCAGCCCGTACGCTACCCTGGCCCTGCACCAGCCCGGACTGGTTATCTTTTCCTTCCGCTCAAGGGCTTCATAATATTCAACAAGCGCCTGGAGAATCATCGCACCACCTCACAATTCCTTACATCCAGAACACCATCCTTCATGACAGCCCTGAAAAACATGGGTTTAATGTCCTCTGTATCTGAGTAATCAAGATCATACAGCATATACCCCAAATCTCTCTCTGTGCCGTCATATGCAGTGTCTACTTCCTCCTCTTCATAGAGGGCAAACCGGGCAGGGAATTCCCGGCATCCAAAATACGGCTGATGATAGCACTCCCCCCTGCGTAGGCGCCGCATGATAATGTCCTTAAACTTACCCTCGTTATCCCCCGGGGCTGCCTTGGGGGTCATCTCGAAATGGGCCTCAACCACATATTCCACATCCCGCAGAAGAATGGACGCCCTCTGTACGATTTCCTCTTTGCTGCTTATATAAAGCGGTTTTCCTGCCCCGTTTATGGCAGTCAATGCGTTTCCTGCCAATACGGTTTTCTTTACCTCATTTCTTCGGATGCTGGTAAACTGAATGGGTTTTCTCACATAGATTTTGTCAATCACCCACCGCATCCCCGGATGCCAGTAGACCGCCTCCAGCATTCCCCTTGCGGCGGAAGGCGTCATCACATCATAGCTGCACCGTTCCACCTTCATCTCAGGGCGGCTGAAAAGGGCATAATCTCCCCACAGCCGGACCCGTACTCCTCGGCTCATCACTTCACTCCTTTCCGGCATATGCCATTTTCATGAAAGGGACTTAAAACATGACGGCATCGCCACGGCTTACGTCAATCACAAGTCCCCTCTCCCTTGTATACTGCTCCTTATTCCTCAGAACATAAAATTCCCGGTCTATCTGTTCAAGGCGGCCTGCGCCGTTTAACGCTTCAAAATCATGTTCAAAAACATTTACACAGTACTGTCCCGCCTGCCTGATAAGCTCCCTGTTATGCTCTCCCCGCCGGATTTGCATGGCAATCCGCGCTGCTTCCGGCTCTGTATCAATTAAAATGGTCCTGGTATTGCTCTCAATCAGGCGGAACCCGGAAGCCACTGATGCAAATGGAAACATGAAGGAACGGCTTCCCTGCTCAAACTGCTCCACCACATCCTTTGCGTCCAATCCCTCCCCTTTATACCGGTACAGCCTGGTGAAATATTCTCCAATGGCCTCCGGCGATGATATATCTTCATACTTTCCCACAATCTGCCCCGCAACTGAAATAGGCAGTTTTAATTCCTGTGGTATATGGATATCCTCCTCTTCCTCCAAAGTAAATACCTGGGTAATGCATTCTTCCGGATCCCTCTTTCCCTCCCTGTTGCACCTTCCGGCAGCCTGGATCACGCTGTCAATTCCGGCCAGCTCCCTGTATACGGCCGGAAAATCAAAATCCACGCCTGCTTCCACCAGGCTGGTGGAAATAAGCCGGCACGGTTCTCCTGATGACAGACGGTTGCGAATCTCCTTCAAAAGCTCCTTCCTGTGCTTTGGATACATCAATGTGGATAAATGGTACGTTCCCCGGTCCTCAATGGACTCGTAGATACGCTGTACACGCTTTCTGCTGTTCAGGATACAAAGGACCTGATGCCGGCCTTCCAGCTCCTTCACCAGATACTCCTGGGATATCCGTCCTGCCAGGTGTATCCTTGTTCTTTTGAAAAAATCATATTGTCCTTTTACATCCGGACATAGTTCCGCCGCCTCCAGTTCCTGTATCTTTGCAGGAAAGAAGGGCTGCAGGGACGGCTGGGTAGCCGTACAGATAACAGCCGTGCAGTGATAATTACATATAAGCTCGCTGACAGCCCGAATACATGGCATCAGATATTTCACCGGCAGCATTTGTGCCTCATCAAATATGATTACACTGTTGGCAATGTTATGCAGTTTGCGGCATGCCGAGGTCCTGCAGGCATAGAGTGATTCAAAAAACCGGACATTTGTAGTGACCACCACCGGCTTGTCCCAGTTTTCTGCGGCCAGCTGCTCCATTTTTAATTCCTTGTCGCTCTCCTTATCCTCATATGTTACATTACAATGGTTTTCCAGGACATTTTTCTTTCCCAGGATTTCCTTAAATACCTGGGCGTTCTGTTCGATGATACTCGTATACGGGATCACATAAATAATCCGGTCAAGACCATGTTCCACCGCGTGGCGCAGGGCAAACCCAAGGGAGGACACGGTCTTGCCTCCGCCGGTAGGTACCGTGAGCTGGTACAGCCCCTGCCTCCTGAGGCCTGCCTGCAAACAAGCCTTCAGTATAGCCGTCCTTCTTCCATTTACAGATGTCAAATCATCATTGGAAAGCCAGGATTCCACATGGCTTTCCAGACGCCTGAGAAGGACATCCATACAATCATGGTCCCCCCTTCCCGCATCCTGGCCCAGCATGAATTGTTCCGTATCCAGATAATCTCCGTCCACAAGGCATGAAAACAGCATCCTGATAAAAAATGACAGGCCGAAGCCGCCCTTGCCTATCTGTCTCAGCGGCAGCCCGGGAAAATCCGGCATCTCAACTTCATTTTTATACGGACTGTAATCCTCTAACTGCTTCTTAAGCCTTCCCTGAAGCGTGGCCTCCCCCGCCGTGTCTCCGGTCCTTCCCCCGTCCAGAAGGCCTGAATGGTGACCGCTGATACAATAAGCGGCGCAATAAGCAGCCAGCGGGTTGGACCCGGCATACTGCCGCATCATCTCCTGGGCTCCCGCCGTGGCGTGGTCCGTAATGGAACCGCCCTCCAGACGTTTTCTGAATCCCTGGGAATATTTCCCGATGTCGTGCAGAATTCCGCATCCATATCCCCATGCTCCGCACCGGAAAGCCCCTGCAAACAGTTCAGAACGCCTGGCAGTCTCTGTCAGATGCTCCTTCACGGTCTGTTTTCGCGCCTTGTCGTCACTGATGTGCGCATAGTATTGCATATGTTCCCCCTTTCCCTCAGTATTGTACAAATTATAACACATATTTGTCTTAAATTAAATAATTTTGACAAATATTACCATATTTATTTTTTATATAAAGATAAATACCGCGGCCCACTCCCCCGCCTGCACCATCTGCGTCGTCTCATCCGGCGCCTCACCTGCCGTCCATACTTACAACATTTATTTTTCTAATTCCATTCATTCCAAACACCCCATATTGCATCAATCCATAAATATGGCGCATTCTAAAAACATCCAAAAAGCTATTTGATTACAGTTTACTCAGAAAGGAATTGCCATGAACAACAACCTCACCGGATATCTCGGTACCTATGCCTCGCCTGAAAGCCTGGGCATTTACCGTTTTACCATTGATTTAAGAAACGGGGCAATGTCTTACCCTGAATTATATTATGAAGCCCCGGATTGTAAGTATCTTTCCCTGAAGGATTCCCTGCTGGCTTCCCCATTAAAAAGAGAGGACCGGTCTGGGATATGTCTTTTGGATACAGCCCATAATAAGGATGATGCATCTGCTTCACCGGCAGCGGAAGATTTTGAGGAGTCCTCGCCGGCCTGCTACGTGGTCCGGGATGACCGTTATATATACACGGCCAACTACCATGAAGGTACCGTACTGATATACGAGATAAAATATGAGGCAGGTTCTCATGGACGTGAAAAACGGCCTGACCGCCCGTACCTTGAACTGGCCAAAAGAATCCACATTGCACCCAAGGCCGGATGCCATCAGATTTTGTTTCACAGCCACTATATGATGGTTCCCTGCCTGCTGCTGGATAAAGTGATGGTGTTTGACTGTCAAAAGGATTTTTCCCTTGTATCTGAACTGACCTTTGACACGGGCACCGGTCCCCGCCACGGAATTTTTGACAGGGACCATAAGCGGTTCTTCCTTGTCAGCGAGCTGAGTAACCAGGTCTTTGTCTACAGTCTGACAGAAGATGCTGCCGCAGGGACAGAGAGCTGCCATAACAGTATATCCCTTCCTGGCTTTTCCATGAGGCTCCTGCATATCTGTTCCATCCTTCCTTCGGATGCAGTATATGAGGAACCGCCCGCATCGGCAGCCATACGTTTATCACCGGACGAACGCTTTTTGTATGTGTCCACCCGCTATGCGGAGGTCATAACGGTTTTTAAGCTTGACCATGGATGTCTCGAGCAAATCCAGCAAACAGGATGCGGCGGCATCCATCCCCGCGACATGATTCTTACTCCTGACGGCCAGTACCTGCTGGTTGCAAACCGCACCCAGGGCGGCCTTGTAAGCTTTCAGATCAACCCGGAAACAGGCCAGCTCATGGACATATGTTCCCGCGTACCTGCGCCGGAAGCTGTTTCCATTGTTCTTTCCCAACATACTATTTAACCCATATTTCGCCTGATAGGAGGTAGCAGAATGACAAAACTTGATATTGGAATCGTAGGACTTTCCGTTATGGGAAGAAGCCTTGCCCTGAATATGGCTGACCACGGATTTAAGGTGGGAGGTTATAACCGCAGCGCCGCTGTCACAGAACAGGTCATCAGAGACCATCCTCATGAGAACCTGACTCCCTTTTATGACCTGAAGAGCCTGACAGACGCCCTCGACCGTCCCCGGAAGGTAATGCTGATGATCCAGGCAGGCAAACCGGTGGATGCCGTAATAGAACAGTTGGTTCCCCTTCTTGAAGAGGGGGACATGATACTGGACGGAGGGAATTCCTTCTTTGAGGATACCAGAAGGCGGGCAGCCCTGCTGGCAGAGAAGGGAATCCACTACCTGGGGGTAGGCATTTCCGGAGGAGAGGAAGGCGCCCGGTTCGGTCCCTCCATCATGCCCGGAGGCAATGCCAATGCTTACGAATCAGTGCGTCCCATACTGGAAGCCATTGCCGCCAGGGCCATGGATGAACCCTGTTGCGCCTACATCGGCCCGGACGGGGCCGGACATTATGTAAAAATGGTCCATAACGGTATTGAGTACGCAGATATGCAGCTGATTGCAGAATCCTATCTTCTGTTAAAATATGTGGGCGGGTTCACCAATCAGGAGCTGGCTCATATCTTTAAATCCTGGAACGACGGGGAGCTTCACAGCTATCTGATTGGCATTACTGCCGGTATCCTCCAGGAGGCCGACGACCTGGCGGACGGTGAGCTCATTGACCGCATCAAAGACAGCGCGAAACAGAAAGGAACCGGAAGGTGGGCCAGCATAGAAGCCCTGAAGCAAGGCGTGGATATCTCCATGATTACCTCTGCCTGCACGGCCCGCATCATGTCCAACCATCTGGATGAAAGAGAAAAGGCATGGGAGCTTATCCATTCCCCGGCTATCATTCTCTCCCCTGATAAAGAGGCGTTTGCAGCCATGGTCCGCGAAGCCCTGTATACAGGGAAAATCATAGCATATGCCCAGGGCTTCTCCCTGATGCAGGATACATCCAGGCTGTATGGCTGGAATCTGGACCTGGGAAAAATTGCTTCCATATTCCGTGCGGGATGCATCATCCAGGCTGTTTTCTTAAATGACATCACCCATGCATTTGAAGCTGATCCAAAGCCGGAAAGCCTCATATTCGACCGTTTCTTCCTGTCCCGCATCAATGAGCATCAGGACAGCCTGCGCCAGGCTGTATCAACAGGCGTCATGAACGGCCTTCCCATTCCCGCCCTCTGCAACGCAGTGTCCTACCTGGACGAATTCCGGGCAAAGGCTGCTGGCGCCAATTTAATCCAGGCCCAGCGCGACTGCTTTGGAGCCCACACCTATGAGAGAACAGACCGCGAAGGTGTATTCCACCATGAATGGAGGTGGGCAAATGACAATCAGCACTAACCTTACCATATTCGGCGGCACCGGGGATCTCACCTTCCGCAAGCTTCTTCCTGCTCTTTACACCATGGATATCACCGGAAAGCTTCCGGAAGACAGCCGCATCACCATCATCGGCCGCCGTGACTACGACAGCAGCCATTACCGTCAGATTGCCAGAGACTGGGTGGAGAAATTCACCCGGCTCTCCTTTGTGGAAAAAGCATTTGACCGTTTTTCAGAAAAAATAGATTATTACCGGATGGATTTCTCCCGTTTGGAAGCATATCATGGGCTGAATCATTATTACAGGGAAAATGATATCCGCTCCCACATCTTTTACTTTGCAGTGGCTCCCCGTTTTTTCAGCGCCATCACAGAAGGACTTAAACTGGTCCATGGTTCTTCCTCCGGCAAGGTGATACTTGAAAAGCCCTTTGGCGAGAGCCTGGCTGCGGCCACAGCCCTTAACAAAGAGCTGGAAGCATTCTTTGGCCCGGAGCATATTTACCGCATCGACCACTACCTCGGAAAGGAAATGGTCCGCAATATCCAGGCAATCCGGTTTTCTAATCCCATTTTTACAGACGTATGGAATTCCCGCTATATTGAATCTGTGCAGATTTCCGCCCTGGAGGACATGGGCGTGGAAACCCGGGGCGGATACTATGATGCCAGCGGCGCCCTGAAAGATATGGTGCAGAACCATCTGTTCCAGATTTTGTCCATCATGGCCATGGAACAGCCGGAGGAATTCAATCCCAGGGGGCTGCACAATGCCCAGTTGGATGTCTTTCGCTGTTTGCGGCCGGCTGATGAGACATCCATAGAAAGCACCCTGGTCATGGGGCAATATGAGGGATACCGCGGCGAACCCCTTGTAAAACCGGATTCACAGACAGAAACCTATGGAGCACTGCGACTTTTCATTGACAACGAGCGCTGGAAAGGGACCCCATTTTACATCCGGACCGGAAAAAAGACAGGGAAACGCGAGATTGAACTGGCTGTCATTTTTCGCCGGCCTTATCCGGAAGTGGAGCCCAACATACTAATCATAAAGATTCAGCCCACGGAAGGAGTTTATCTGCAGTTTAATATCAAACGTCCCGGTGATTCTGAGGATATCATTCCTGCCAAGATGGATTTCTGCCAGAACTGCAGCCTGATTCATCAGCTCAACACCCCGGAGGCCTATGAACGTCTTATCACTGCCTGTATGGCAGGGGAGCGCTCCTGGTTCTCACAATGGGACCAGATAGAGCTGAGCTGGAATTATATCAGCCATCTGAAGGAACTCCATGCTGGAAAGCAGCTGCCGGTGTATCCTTATAAGCCCGGAACCCATGGACCGGTTGAAGCGGACCGGATGCTGGAACAGTATGGGCATAGATGGCTGTAGGCAGTTGCGGGCGGCTGTAGACGGCTTTAGACAGCTGTAAACGGCAGCGGACCGCAGGAGGCACAATATGTACAGTAAAGAAGAACAGAAAAGGGCGGCTGCCTCAACGACGGGGTGGATGCCATTGACCCGGATTTCTATTCCCTCAAGGGCGGCGGCGGTGCCCTGTTCCGTGGAAAGATCATCGCCTGCAAGGCCCGGCGGGTCATATGGATTATGCCCGCCCACAATCACGTCCACTCCTTCATTTTTAAGCTTCTGGATCTGATGGTAGGTACGCCAAAGACTCTTGACTTAATAATAGTTCTTTTCTTAATTGGCGTATCCTGTTTCCAACTTTTATTTTTATATCACCAGAAAACCCCATCTCCCTTACCTCTTACAGGTAAGCGTAGCGAAATGTGACTTATTTATCAACGGACTATGAGTCACATGTATCTATACTACTTAAATATTTTATTCCACAGGAAATGAAAAATACCCAAAGAGCCATCCACCGCATTCACCTCAAACTCATCTTGCATAAACCCCCTGAAATTACAATTTCCGGGCACAAAAAAATGCATGACACACCCTCAGGCCCATCATGCATTTTATTTTTCAACTATACATTTCTTCCCATCTCATATGCCTGCTTCATAGCCGGCGTACCCTTGATTTCTCCTAGCTGCCAGGCACCAGTTCCATAAATGATTGCCTTCTCCCTGGCTCCTGTCAGACAATCCTGCGTAAATCCCCGGAATCCTTCAATGGTGCGCTCCATCATTTTCCGTTCCGTATCCGCGGCAGCCACTATGAAATAGAAATCCTTATTCTGAATTTCTGTATACCTGGGAACCGTACGGTCAATCAATGTTTTCATCTGTGCATCCATGGTATAAAAGTACACCGGTGTGGCCAATACAATGACATCCGCTTCCACCATTTTATCCAGTATCTCTGCCATGTCATCCTTTTGAACACACCTATGAGTCGTATTACAGACGCCGCATCCTATACAATATTTGATATTCTTACTGGCCAGAAAAATCTTTTCCGCCTGATTTCCGGATTCCTGTGCGCCGCGGATAAACTCATCGCAGAGTGTATCGGAATTTCCGCCTTTCCTTGGGCTTGCTGATATAACTAATACATTTTTACTCATATGTAAATCTCCTCTCATTTTGTTATCTCCCATCATCCTATCATCTGGAGTTAACTTCAAGTCAAGAAGTTTTTATCGAGCCTTTGTCGAGTCTTTTTATCGTTCCCTCTGTTTATCGTTCCCCCTGCAAACTTAAGTTCCACTTCCCATCTTACAACTCAATTTCCACCCTGCCCCAATATCACCTTCCGCTTCATCCAATAATACACAAACCCGGTACAATCCGCCAAAAACCAGCCAATGGGCACTGATACCCATATTCCCACAACACCAATGGCAGGAATCGCGGACAGGATATATGCGAGAACCACCCTGTTTCCCAGTGAAATGACGGTCAGCACCACGGACATCTCCGGTTTTCTCACAGCGCGGTACAGACCGTACAGCAGGAACAGACATCCAATACCGCAGTAAAATGTCCCCTCAATCCGAAGATACTGCACTCCCACCGCCAA
>OBWQ01000524.1_pt1 | contig 14317 bp, 13 predicted proteins | sample 1476511 | NCBI WGS metagenome assembly OBWQ01 (sample SAMEA2580126, study PRJEB22360) | human gut metagenome | biome: human gut; feature: human-associated habitat; material: faeces | place: Denmark | collected 2008/2010
GTATTATACCATTTCAGGATAATAATGTAAACTTATTAAAATCGAGTTATACTAGGTGTCCCATTACAATAGAGGTTAAAGGCCATCCGAACTACACGTACACTACCACTGGTCTGCCAACCCTCCTGTAGACATTCTGGTTTAACACATCCTTCCGCAAAATCATAGATCCTACCGATATGTGCTCTGGTATCAGAACTAATCCCTAAGCAATATATCAGTGCCTTGTGGTACACATCTTGATATCGGACCTCTTCCAATTTTTCAAAATAAAAATTTTTATGTGCTTCGCTGATAAAAATAATCTCATCTTTTTTATCAGTTTCTAATACTGCTTCGTTTCTCATTTTTTACCTCCACTATTTTTTCGACAACGCAAAAAGGACACCTTTCTAAAATTATTTTTAGAAAAATGTCCTTATAGGGTACATATATAATTGGGGTGCACATTAAGCATAAACGTATATTGGAGTATTATTCCATATTATTCGCTTATAACTTTGTTGTACTTTTGTTGCAGTAACATGATAATAAGTGTAGTAAAAATCACAAAATAAATTACTTAGTACAGCTTCGCTCCCGCCGGAATCACGTCATCCAGCATCAGAAGATTTAAGCCTTCCCGTCCGTCATACTCATACACGGCAGAAATCAGCATACCCTCAGAAGGAATACCCATCATCGGTCTCGGCGGCAGGTTTGTGATTGCCACACAGGTCTTGCCAACCAGTTCTTCCGGCTCGTAATACTCGTGAATACCGCTTAAAATGGTGCGGTCTTTGCCGGAACCGTCGTCCAGAACGAACTTCAGAAGCTTTTTGCTCTTCTTCACTGCCTCGCACTCTTTTACCTTCACCACTCTAAAATCAGACTTTGCAAAGGTATCGAAATCTACGAAATCCTCGAACAGCGGCTCGATCTTTACCTTGGAGAGGTCAAGCTGTACGCTTGGTGCGGACACGCTTGCAGCCGCTGCCGGTGCTTCAGAAGAAGCTGAAACAGTTGCAGAAGCAGCCCTGCTGTCGTTCTTCTTTGCATCTAATGACTTCATCGTCGGGAACAGCAGCACATCCCTGATTGCCGGTGAATCCGTCAGCAACATGACCATACGGTCAATGCCGAATCCGATTCCTCCTGTTGGAGGCATACCTACCTCCAGGGCATTTAAGAAGTCCTCGTCCGTATGGTTGGCTTCCTCGTCGCCCTGGGCCAGAAGCTCTTCCTGTGCTTTGAACCGCTCTCTCTGGTCAATGGGGTCATTGATTTCAGAGTAGGCGTTTGCCATCTCCCAGCCGTTCATGAAGAACTCAAAGCGCTCCACATAGTCCGGGTTGCCCGGCTTTTTCTTGGTCAGCGGGGAAATCTCCACAGGATGGTCCAGAACAAAGGTGGGCTGGACCAGGTGCTCCTCTGCAAACTCCTCAAAGAACAGGTTCAGGATATCGCCCTTCTTATGGCGTCCCTCGAACTCCACGCCCTTTTCCCTGGCAACGGCCCTTGCCTCTTCAAGGGTATGAATCTGATCAAAATCAACTCCGGCATACTTCTTAACCGCATCCACCATGGTAATGCGGGCAAAGGGCTTGCCTAAATCCATCTCCACGCCCTTATAAGTAATGGTGGTGGTACCCAGTACCTCCTGAGCCACAAAACGGTACAGCTTCTCGGTCAGGTCCATCATCCCGTTGTAATCCGTATAAGCCTGATACAGCTCCATCAGGGTGAATTCCGGGTTGTGCCTGGTGTCCAGACCTTCGTTGCGGAACACGCGTCCAATCTCATAAACTCTCTCAAGTCCGCCGACAATAAGCCTCTTCAGATAAAGCTCCAGGGATATGCGAAGCTTTAAATCCTCATCCAGGGCATTGAAATGGGTCTCGAAAGGCCTTGCAGCAGCGCCGCCTGCATTGGAAACCAGCATAGGAGTCTCCACTTCCATGAAGCCCTCTCCGCCCAGATATTTCCGGATGGCAGCCAGAATCCTGGAACGCTTGATGAAGGTATCCTTCACCTCCGCGTTCATGATCAAGTCCACGTAGCGCTGACGGTAACGCATATCCGTGTCCGTCAGGCCATGGAACTTCTCAGGAAGCACCTGAAGGCTCTTGGAAAGAAGGGTTACCTCCGTGGCATGAATGGATATCTCACCTGTCTTGGTGGTAAACGCGGTTCCCTTCACACCCACGATATCGCCGATGTCCATTTTCTTGAAATCCTTGTACGGCTCCTCACCCACGCTGTCCCTGGCCACATAGACCTGGATGCTGCCTTTTAAATCCTGTACATTACAGAAAGAAGCCTTACCCATGACGCGCTTGAACATCATACGGCCGGCAATGGCTGCTTCCTTCCCCTCCCACTGAGCATAGTTATCCTTGATATCCATGCTGTGGGCAGTCACATCATATTTTGTAATCTGGAAAGGATCCTTTCCAGCTGCCTGAAGCTCCGCCAGCTTATCCCTGCGCGCCTTCAGCACGTGATTTAAATCTGTATCTGCCTGATTAACCTTCTGCTGTTCTCCCACGTCCTTAACTCCTTTGTGTTAGATTTATGAAACCCTCTGGATTTCCAGCACCTTATACTGGATATCCCCTGCCTGGGTCTCCACGTCTACGCAGTCACCCACTACCTTGCCAATCAGGGCACGGCCTACCGGTGATTCGTTGCTTATCTTATTCTGAAGGCTGTTGGCCTCAGTGGATCCAACGATATAGAACTCCATCTCCTCGTCATACTCCACATCCAGAAGCTTTACCTTACATCCGATATTAATCTTATCCAGGTCGATTTCATCCTCTACCACGACCTCGGCATTCTTAAGAAGCTTCTCCAGTTCCTCGATACGCAGTTCAATGTCCCTCTGCTCATCCTTAGCCGCGTCATACTCTGCGTTCTCGGACAAATCGCCCTGCTCCCTTGCTTCCTTAATCTTCTGCGCAACTTCTTTTCTCTTGACAACTTTCAGATTCTGCAGTTCGTCTTCGTACTGTTTGAGTCCGGCATATGTCAAAATATGTTTCTTATCTGCCATCTTACCCGCTTCCTTCCTTATATTCTTAATTTATGTTGATTTCACTTGAGTATCATTCTTAATGTCCACACATTCTGAGTATTATATAGGAAAATGTGTCCATTGTCAAGATTGGATTTTCCTGTCCAGAAGCTCCACGAAACCCTCAAATGTCTCCACCTGGTTGATTTCATTCCTGAGCGCTGCTGAGTGGGGCATTCCTTTTGTATACCAGGCCATATGGCCTCTCATCTCCCGCATGGCAACCCCTTCTCCCTTGAACCGGACCAGCATCCGGCCGTGCCGCAGAATCATGGCCTTTATCTCAGCCATGGAGGGACCCGGAAGAACCTCCCCTGTATCCAGATAGTGGTTAATCCGGCCAAACAGCCACGGATTGCCCTTGGCTCCCCTGCCCACCATGATGCCGTCGCACCCTGTCTCCTTAAGCATCCTCCCGGCGTCCTCCGGCTTAAAAATGTCCCCGTTTCCGATAACAGGAATCCTTACCGCCTCCTTCACCTGACGAATGATGTCCCAGTCCGCCTTCCCGGAATAATACTGCTCCCTGGTGCGCCCATGGACAGCCACGGCAGCAGCGCCGCAGCTTTCCGCCATCTTTGCAAATTCCACCGCATTGACAGAGAGGTCGTTGAATCCTTTGCGGAACTTCACGGTCACAGGCTTTTTCACGGCCTTCACCATGGCTGTCAGCACTTTCTCTGCGCGCTTGGGATTTTTCATCAGAGCAGAGCCTTCGCCGTTGTTGTTCACGTCAATGTAATCATAGGGCCCTTCCTCCAGCCTGGCTGCAATCTCCGCCATAATATCCGGCTCCGACCCAAAGAGCTGCACTGCCGCCGGGCGCTCGGCCGGGTCTATCTGAAGCAGCTCCCTGGTATTCCTGTTGTTGTACAGAATCGCCTTTGCGCTGACCATCTCCGTCACCACGCATCCGGCTCCCTGTTCCCGGCACAGCACCCGAAAGGGCTGGTCCGTGACACCCGCCATGGGCGCCAGTATTACATTATTCTCAAGAACTGTATTTCCAATCCTCAGCTTCATTTAATCTTCCCCGTCATCCTCTATATCTATGTCCTCGCCCAGGAAAAATGTCCTGTAATACAGTTCCAGCGCTTCCAGCATTTCTTTTTTCTCTTCCTGGTACTGCTTGATTTTAAGGACGCTTCCTATCTCGTCAAAGAGATAATCCGTTTCCTCTGAGGTCACCTTAAATTCCAGGTTTCCCCTTTCATCAAATTCCATGGTCAGCACGCCGCCCACATCCTCTGTATAGAGCACGCACATGATTTGGAGTTCATCCCTTATGGACTGGGGCAGGGATTTAAAATCCTGGTTAAAATAATATTTCTGTTCATAGGAATTGGCTCCGCAAAGCACTGTCGTATCCTTCATCTCATCTCTCCGCAAAAGTCCGCTGCCTGTGACAGGCGGCGGACTTTCCATTCTATCATCGTTTATGTTCTCACATTCCGGATTAACGAATCAGCATCTTGGCTATCTCGTACTGCTCTTCCGGGATGTCCTTTGTCATGTTCAGGGCTTCCTGGATATCGAAATCCACAAACTCACCGTGCTTATAGGCTACCAGGCGGTTGCTCTTGCCTGCGGCCAGAAGCTCTGCTGCCTTGGCTCCCATGATGGAGGCATACACCCTGTCCTTACAGGTAGGCGTACCTCCACGCTGCATGTGGCCCCGGATGGCGGTGCAGCAGGATGGTGGCCCTTGTCTCGATGCCCGTGGCAGCCTCAATGCGCTTTGCCATGGAACCGGAATGGCCGATTCCCTCTGCATTGATAATGATGTTATGTTTCTTGCCCCGTCTGCGGTTGTCGATAATCCGGTTAATCAGGGCCTGCTCGTTGCCGTCGTAGCGCTCCGGAAGAAGGATATCCTCCGCGCCGTTGCCAATGCCGCACCACAGTGCGATGTATCCGGCGTTGCGCCCCATAACCTCCACGATGCTGCACCGTTCATGGGATGTGGATGTATCACGAATCTTATCAATTGCTTCCATGGCCGTGTTGACAGCCGTATCAAAACCAATGGTATAATCCGTACAGGCAATATCCAGGTCAATGGTTCCCGGAAGGCCGATTGTATTGATGCCCAGGGAAGACAGCTTTCCCGCGCCTCTGAAGGAACCGTCTCCTCCGATGACCACCATTCCGTCAATACCATGCTTGCGGCAGATATCAGCGCCCTTCTGCTGGCCTTCCGCTGTGGTGAACTCCTTACATCTTGCCGTGTAAAGGATGGTGCCGCCGCGGTTGATGGTGTCAGACACGCTGGTGGACTCCATGTCTACGATTTCCTCCTCAAGCAAACCTGCGTATCCACGCATGATGCCCTTTACCTTAAGGCCCTTATTGATAGCAGTCCTTACAACCGCGCGAATGGCCGCGTTCATTCCCGGCGCATCGCCTCCGCTGGTAAGTACTCCAATGGTTTTCACTGCCTTTGCCATAGCAATTTACCTCCTTGTATTAAGCACACGCAAATTACTCCTGTGCTGACATCGCTCTCAATCATTCATTCTCTCATCTATATCCAACGCTATTCTAATTCATTTTCCCCAGCTTTTCAAGACTTTTTTCTACAACTTTGACATTTTTTTCACCAAGTACTTTTCCCAGGTCTTCCAAAAGCCCGGGCGTGACCTGTACATTCCAGTTGGCCGGAAGGACTTTCTTGGCCCTCTCCTTCTGGAGGTAAATGACCACCCGGTCCTTTCCCTCGCTGGACCGCAGAGAGGTTAGAAGGCGCTGTTCCCCGGCCTGATACGTCTCCATATCCGGGAACTGGAGCCACAGCTCCTTGGGTATACTGTCAAAGGGAATCACCTGCTCGCACACCAGCTTTCCCACCGGATCGTCTCCGATGGACACCCTTCCCCTGATAAACAGCTTGGAATCCTCGGTAAAAAGGTCCCGGTTGGCCTCGTAATCCCTTGGGAACACAATGACCTCCACCGGTCCCAGCAGGTCTTCCAGGGTTATAAAGGCCATGAGCTGGTTGGTCCTGGTGGTCTTTACGGTCTTGCCCGCCACCAGTCCGCCGATGACAGCCCTGGATCCGTCCTCCACCCCTGCCTCATCCGTCTCCTCATCCACGATGAACTGGGCGGAGGTGGCTGTTATATTCCTTCTCCACATCTCCTCATAGTCGTCCAGGGGATGACCGCTGATGTAGACTCCCAGTATTTCCTTCTCAAAGGCAAGAAGCTCATCCTTTGAGTATTCCCCCACATCCGGAAATGTAATCTGGAATTCATTTCTGTCTTCCTCACCCGCAATGTCGAAAAGGCTTAACTGCCCCTCAAACATGGATTTCTTCTCCCTGGCCTTCTCCTCCAGCATGGTGGGCGCCACTGCCATCTTCTGACGTCTGGTTCCCGGCAGGGTGTCCAGAGCGCCTGACTTGATGAAATTTTCCAGGGTTCTCTTATTTACTTCCTTCATGCTCATGCGCCCCACGAAATCCTCCATGGAACGGAAGGGACCGTTTTTCTCCCTCTCCGCCAGGATTACCTCTGTCACCGGTTTGCCCACGCTCTTGATGGCGGACAGGCCGTAGCGGATGGCGTCCCCTGACACGGAAAATCCGCTCTCGCCCTCGTTGATATCCGGGGGCAGCACGGGAATGCCCATCATGCGGCGGCAGGTCAGTACATACTCGGAAAATTTGCTTACATTGTCCATGACCGATGTCATGAGGGCGGCCATGAACTCCCTGGGATAATAGTATTTCAGATAGGCGGTCTGGTAGGATACCACCGCGTAAGCCGCTGCGTGGGACTTGTTGAAGGCGTATTTTGCAAAGTCAATCATCTCATCGTAGATGTGGTTTGCCGTCTTTTCGTCTATCCCATTATTCACACAGCCCTTAACCCCTTCGGACTGGTTGCCGTAGACAAAGTTCTGGCGCTCCTTCTCCATGACCGACGTTTTCTTCTTACTCATGGCACGGCGCACCAGGTCGCTTCGTCCCATGGTATATCCCGCCAAATCACGCACAATCTGCATAACCTGCTCCTGATACACGATACATCCATAGGTAGGGCTTAATATGGGCTCCAGCTGGGGGCAGTCATAGGTGATGGAAGCCCTGTCGTTCTTTCCCTTCAGATACTTGGGTATAAAATCCATTGGGCCCGGACGGTACAGGGAGATACCTGCTATGATATCCTCCAGGTTCTCCGCCTTAAGCTCCTTCATGAAGCTCTTCATCCCCGCGCTTTCCAGCTGGAACACGCCCTCGGTCCTGCCTGTTCCGATGGATTCAAGCACCTTCTTATCGTCAAAATCAATGTGGTCAATGTCAATGGTGATGCCGTAGTCCTTCTCAGCCAGCCGCACCGCGTTCTGGATAACCGTCAGGGTGCGCAGGCCCAGAAAGTCCATTTTGAGAAGTCCCAGCTCCTCAATGGTTGTCATGGTAAACTGGGTGGTGATGGTTCCGTCAGAGGCCCTGGACAAGGGTACAAACTCGTCAATGGACCGGCTGCCAATCACCACCCCGGCCGCATGCATGGAGGTATGCCTGGGCAGTCCCTCCAGACGCCTGGACATGTCGATGAGATAGTGGACCTGCTCATCTTCATTGTAGGCCTTCTTAAGATCCGGATTCATGGTCAGGGCCTTATCCAGGGTCATCCCCAGATCCCCCGGTATCATCTTGGCAATGGTGTCGCACAGGGAATAGGGCAAATCCAGCACACGCCCCACATCGCGGACAACCCCCTTTGCGGCCAGGGTACCAAAGGTGACAATCTGCACCACCTGGTCCTTGCCGTACTTGCGCACCACGTAGTCAATTACCTCCTGGCGCCGCTCGTAGCAAAAGTCAATATCAATATCGGGCATGGACACGCGCTCCGGGTTCAGGAAACGCTCAAAGAGAAGATTATAACGCACCGGGTCTATATTGGTGATTCCCAGTGTGTAGCTCACAATGCTTCCGGCGGCGGAACCCCGCCCCGGCCCCACGATAATGTCCTGGGAGCGGGCATAGTTGATGAAATCCCACACGATCAGGAAGTAATCCACATATCCCATTGAGCGGATGACATCCAGCTCATAGTCCAGCCGGCTGCCCAGCGTGCCGTCATCCTCCGGGTAACGGGTCTTAAAGCCCTCACGGCACAGATGGTTTAAGTAGCTCCAGGAATCAAAGCCCTCAGGCACCTCATATTTGGGAAGCTTGGTAACCCCGAACTCAATCTCCACATTGCAGCGCTCCGCTATCATATGGGTATTTTCAATGGCCTCAGGCGCATAGGGGAACAGGGCACGCATTTCCTCCTCGGACTTACAGTAGTACTGGCCTCCCTCGTAGCGCATCCTGTCCTCATCCGCCACCTTTTTGCCGGTCTGGATGCACAGAAGGATATCATGGGCCTTCTCATCCTCGGCATAGGTGTAGTGGATATCGTTGGTGGCCACCAGCTTAAGGCCCGTATCCCTGCTCATGCGCATAAGGCCCTGGTTTACTAACCTTTGGTCCGGCAGCCCGTGGTCCTGAAGCTCCAGGAAGAAGTTGTCCTTTCCGAATATGTCCGCATACTTGTCGGATGCCCTGACAGCCTCCTCATACATTCCCCTGGTCAGGCAGCGCTGCACCTCCCCTGCCAGACAGGCGCTGAGGGCAATGATTCCCTCGTGGTAGGTCCGCAGCACCTCGTAGTCCACCCTGGGTTTATAGTAAAATCCGTCCACAAATCCCTTGGACACAATTTTCATCAGGTTTTCATAACCCTTGTTGTTCTCTGCCAGCAGCACAAGGTGGTAATACCGGTCCTCGCCGCTTACCGTCTCCCTGTCAAAGCGGGAGCCCGGGGCCACATAGACCTCGCATCCCAGAATCGGCTTGATGCCGGCCTCCCTGGCAGCTTTATAAAAATCAATGACTCCATACATCACGCCATGGTCCGTGACAGCCATGCTGTCCATGCCAAGCTCCTTTGCCCTGGCTGTCAGCTCCTTGATTTTACAGGAGCCGTCCAAAAGGCTGTATTCCGTATGGACGTGCAAATGGGTAAATGCCATTCCCTATTCTCTCCTTATCCTTGCGGTATGAATGTCCATGTCAAATGTTCCGCGTTATTATATTCTGTGTCATCATTTTTTGCGTCATTATTTTCCGTGTCATTCGAGTAACAGTTTATCATAAATTCGGATAAAAGAAAAGAGAACCAGGCAAGTCCTGCCTGATTCCCATTATCTATCTCTCCAAACAAACGGACTGGTAGTTACTGGTTTTTCAGATACTTCTCAATTTCAGTTACAGCTGCCTCCTCATCCTTTCCGTCGGCTTCCACCAAAATGGATTCGCCTGCGGTCAGACAGAGAGTCATCATTCCCATGATGCTCTTGGCATTCACACGCTTTGCCTCTGCTTCCAGGTAAATCGCGCTTTCGTACTGACTGGCTACCTGCACGAGCATAGCTGCCGGTCTCGCCTCAAGTCCTGATGACAATTCAACTGTAATCAATTTCTTTACCATAATAATCCTCCTCATTCCTTTGAATGGTTCAAAGCCCCTGATACGTCCCAATGGTCATGTTCCAATCTGGCCGCATCCTGACTGCCATTCAGGTGCCCGTACTGATTCGTACTTGATAAAACTATTGCAAACTTGATGTATTACGGTCCGGAAACTGCTGCCGCAGTTCTTCAGCCACAAGGCTTAATTTCCTCAAACGGTGGTTTACGCCTGATTTACCCACAGGCGGTTCCAGGGCCTCCCCCAATTCCTTTAAGGTCGCGTCTGGCCGTTCCAGCCGTATGCGGGCCATCTCCTGAAGACTTTCAGGCAGACCCGAAAGACCGGCAACAGACTGGATGAAACGGATGTCCTCTATCTGTTTTACCGCAGCTGACACGGTCTTATTGATATTGGCAGTCTCGCAGTTGACCTGGCGGTTCACGCTGCCCCTCATCTCCTTGACAATGCGGATATTCTCCAGCTCCATAAGGGATACCGGGGCCTCCATCACATTAAGGATGTCCACAATCTGACTGCCCTCCTTGATATAGACCACATAGTACTTTTTCCTTGGCACTATCTTGGCCTCGATATCAAAGGTGGCAATGATGTTTTTAAGCTGCTCCGCCTTTGGCTCGGTGGGACACACGATTTCAAAGTGGTAGAACCTCTCCGGGGCGCTGATGGAACCGGCCGCCAGGAAGGCGCCACGTATGAAAGCCCGTCTGCAGCAGGCATTCTGAAGCACCACATTCCGAATCAGGGAAAGGTTTTCACCAATTTCCCCCTGGGAATTGATGAGCTTCACTGCCTGCAGGACCCTGAGAGCTTCCTCATGTTCCCTGACTGCTACGATGTATGTCCTGCTCCGCCCTGGATTAACCCCACTGCGAATCGAGACATCAGTTCTTATATTAAATGTTTTTTTCAATAATGTAAAGTACTTTCTTGCAACTGCCACATTTTCCGTATGGATTTCAATCCAAAAATGGTCTGAGGCCGATATTTTTACCCTTCCGCACAAGCTCAGGATTGCTGCTGTTTCTGCTATCTGGCAGTGGCGCGCCCCGGGCATCTGCCTGGACAGCTCGTCTTTTACGTTGGAAGAAAATGACATGTCTGCTACTTCCTTTTATTGTCTTTGTCGATGTCCCTGTGTTCTATTTTGATGCCATATTCGGCCTTGGCAGTCAAGTGGCAGCAAAGGGCCTTGGCAACCGTCACGGATCGGTGCTTGCCTCCGGTACATCCAACCGCCACTACCAGCTGATTCTTTCCCTCATTGATATAATTAGGCAGGAGGAAATCCATCATATCATAGAGCTTGTCCAGAAACTGCGCGCAGGTGCCTCCCTGCATCACATAATCCCGGACAGCCTGGTCCTCCCCTGTCAGTGGGCGCAGTTCCTCCACATAGTAGGGATTGGGCAGAAAACGCACGTCGAAAACCAGGTCCGCATCCTCCGGAATGCCGTACTTAAAGCCAAAGGAAAGGACCGTGACGAACATGTTGCAGTACTCCTGGTGTTTAAGGAATATCTTTTCCAGCTCCTGCCGCAGCTCCCTGGTAAGGAGTTTGCTGGTGTCAATGATGAAATCCGCATCCTTCTTGAGGAAGGCCAGCTTGACCCTCTCCTTTTCAATTCCCTTGTCCAGCCTGCCTGTCCCGGCCAGGGGATGGCTGCGGCGGGTTTCCTTGTACCGCTTAATCAGGACTCCGTCATTGGCATCCAGGAACAGAATCTGGTAATCCATTCCCAGTTCCTTCCATCCTCTGAAAATAGCATCCAGATGGCTCAGTTCCTCGCCGCTGCGGATGTCTATGCCCAGGGCGGCCTGGCTGATGTCGCTGCCGGCCGCTGCCAGCTGGGCAAATTTATCCACCAGGGATATGGGCAGGTTATCCACACAGTAAAAGCCCAAATCCTCCAGCATTTTCAGTGCAATTGTCTTGCCTGCCCCGGACATTCCGGTTACAATCACAAGCTTCATCCATCCACCTCAGTTACGTAAGATTAGCATTTCAAATCAGAATTCGCCCCAGCGCTTCACTTCCATCTCAAGCTCCACGCCGGACTGTTCCCTCACCGTCTTTCTGATATGACCGCACAGGGCCATGACATCGGACGCAGTGGCGTTTCCGCCGTTGATCACAAAACCGCAGTGCTTCTCCGATACCCTGGCACCGCCCATGCCATATCCCCTGAGACCGGCATCCTCTATGAGCTTACCTGCAAAATATCCCTGAGGACGTTTGAAGGTGCTGCCTGCGCTGGGATATTCCAGAGGCTGTTTCTCCCTCCGTCTGGCTGCCAGTTCCTTCATCCGGGCCTCAATGGCTGCCCGGTCCCCCGGTTCCAGCTGAAAGGATGCCTCCAGCACCGTATATCCCCTGTCGGGGATACAGCTGGTGCGGTATCCCAGTTCCAGTTCATCCAGGGAAAGCTCAAGCACCTCCCCCTCATTTGTCATGACCCTGGCTGATTTGAGGATATTCTTTATCTCAGAGCCATAGGCCCCTGCGTTCATCACCAGGGCACCGCCTACGCTGCCGGGTATGCCTGCGGCAAATTCCATACCGGTCAGACAGTGGTCCAGGGCCACACGGGCTACACGGGCCAGCAGTTCACCTGCCCCCGCACGTATAACGTTTCCCTCTGCCCCGGCATAGCACCAGTTTCCTTCCATAGCAATGACCACTCCCTTGATTCCCCTGTCGCTGACAAGGAGATTGCTGCCATTTCCCAGCACTCTCCAGGGAATACCGTGTTCTCTGCACAGGCAGATAACCTTTCCCAGCTCCTCTTCATTGCCAGGGCACACATAGGCTTCAGCCGGCCCCCCGATGCGGAAGGTGGTGTGACTGCTCATGGGTTCCATGAATCGGCACACTGCCCCTTCAGATACAAGCACCTCTTTCAACATATGTTCCAGATTCAAAATACATTCCTCGCTTAAGACTTAATGTTCGTAACATTCTGAACTGTTACTATTTTTCCTGTCCCTTTCCAAGATTGGCCTGTACTCGGTTGTACAACTCCTGGGCTGCATTGTAGCCCATCTTCTTCTGGCGGTAGTTGACAGCCGCAGATTCCACGATAATGGCCAGGTTACGTCCCGGACGGATGGGTATGGTATGACAGACCACCTGGTTGCCCAAAAATTCCGTGTACTGGTCTTCCAGGCCCAGCCTGTCGTATTCCTTATCCTTGCACCAGTCCTCCAGCTTGATGACCATGTCAATGGACTGGGTATCCTTAACGCTCTCCACACCGAACAGGGTCTTCACATCAATGATGCCGATGCCGCGCAGTTCGATAAAATGTTTGGTGATGTCAGGGGCGCTTCCAATAAGAGTGTCATCGCTGACCCGGCGTATCTCCACCACGTCATCCGTCACCAGACGGTGTCCCCTCTTAATCAGTTCCAGGGCAGCCTCGCTCTTGCCGATGCCGCTCTCGCCCATAATCAGGACGCCCTCGCCGAATACGTCAATCAGCACGCCGTGGATACTGATACAGGGAGCCAGCTTAACGTTGAGCCAGCGGATGATTTCTGCCATCAGGGCAGAGGTGGTCTTATCGGACACAAGGCAGGGAACGCTATAGTAATTACAGAATTCCAAAAGGTCCTCATCCGGCTCCTGGTCGCGGCTGAACACCAGACAGGGAATCTGGCTGGATGTGAGCTTATCGTACATCCGGCGCTTCTGCTCCTGGTCCATGGTATTAATATATGCCTGCTCCACGTATCCGATGATTTGAACCCGCTCTCTGTCAAAATGGTCAAAAAATCCCGTGAGCTGCAGGGCCGGGCGGTTCACGTCCGGATGGGTCAGCACAATCTTGTCCGTGTCAATCTCCGGCGTGGTGTTTTTAAGCTTCATTTTCTCAATTAATTCCGATATGGTTACTCCATGCATGATGATACCCCCTTGACCTGGTTTTACTTCTCGTTTAACTTCTATCATACTATCATAATTTGATGCGGTTGTCATGTGTTTTTATCGTCAGGTTTCCAGATTCTGGAAACCCTTTTCTGCCCCGTTTTCCGGGCTTGTCCGGGTACCGGGCTGTTCATTGTTCTGCGCAGTGGCCTGCCCACTGGTCCGGGCGCCGTCCGCCTCCGGATGGAAGAAGCGGTACACGGACTCAGCCGACCTGCGGTTCATCTGGGGCGTCTGCTCCAGGTCCTCCACGGAAGCGCTTCTCACTGCCTCTATATCCTTAAAATGGCGCATGAGGGCCTTGCGCCTGGCCGGTCCGATACCCGGAATGTCGTCCAGGATGGATTTCACCTGGCCCTTTCCCCTCAGGCTCCTGTGGTATTCAATTGCAAAACGGTGGGCCTCGTCCTGGATTCTGGTGATAAGCCTGAACCCTTCGGAGTGACGGTCAATGGGCACCTCCACATTATTATAGTAGAGTCCCCTGGTTCTGTGGTTATCATCCTTCACCATGCCGCACACAGGAATGGAAAGTCCCAGCTTATCAAGGACCTCCAGGGCTATGTTCACCTGGCCCCTGCCGCCATCCATCATGATTAAATCCGGGAACCTGGTAAAGCTGCCAAGGCTTAAGTCAGCCCCCTTTTCCTTCAGTTCCTCCGTCTCCCTCATACCGTGGGAAAATCTGCGTGTCAGCACCTCATTCATGGACGCGTAATCGTTGGGGCCCTGGACTGTCTTGATGCGGAATTTCCTGTAATCGCTGCGCTTGGGCCTGCCGTCCTCATATACCACCATGGAACCCACGGACTCCACGCCGCTGGTATTGGAGATATCGTATGCCTCCAT
>OBWQ01000534.1_pt1 | contig 14098 bp, 3 predicted proteins | sample 1476511 | NCBI WGS metagenome assembly OBWQ01 (sample SAMEA2580126, study PRJEB22360) | human gut metagenome | biome: human gut; feature: human-associated habitat; material: faeces | place: Denmark | collected 2008/2010
TGTTGCCTGCCCGATCGCTGACGCTGGCGGTGATGGTCTGCGCACCGCTACCGAGTGCCGCAACATCCGCCGCTGGAACGCCAACGCTCCAGTTACCGGAGGCATCCAGGGTGGTGGTGTAGGTTTTGCCGTTGAGCACAACGCTCACCACATCGCCCGCTTCCCCGCCCGTGCTGGTGCCGGAGATCACCAGCGCCTGCGCATGTTCGGCATCGTTGATAATGTCATCGCCCACCACAGTGTTAATGGTGAGAACCGGCGCGGTGGTGTCTACCGCCAGATTATGGCTGGCGCTGCCGGGGTTGCCCGCTTTGTCGTTGACCGTGGCGCTGACGGTGTAATTGCTTGCGCTCAGCGCGCCTAAGGCTGAAGGGGGAACGCTGACGCTCCAGCTACCGTCTGCCTGCACATTACCGCTGTAGGTTGCGCCGTTAAGGGTGACGGTGACCGTCTGCCCGGTTTCGGCGGTGCTGGTGCCGCTGATGATGAGCGGGCTTCCCGCCTCCGTGGCGTTAAGAATATCGTCGCTGGCAATGGTGTTAATGGTGAGCGTCGGTGCGCTGGCGTCAACGCTATACGCATGGGTCGCCGAGGCACTGTTACCGCTCGCGCTGCTGACACTAGCCTGCACGTTCGCCGCGCCGTCTGGCAGAATTGCCAGATCTGCCGCCGGAACGTTTACACTCCAGCTCCCGTTGGCGGCGACGCTTGCAGTGTAGGTTTTACCGCCAAAAGTGACGGTGACGGTTTGCCCGCTCTCAATCCCGCTGGTACTGCCGGAAAGGGTCAGATTGGTGCCTTTCTCGGCGGCATTAATTACGTCATCGCTGGCAACGGTGCTGATGCTGATTGCCACCGCCGTTAAATCGACAGTGAACGGATGGCTGACGCCGACCGGATTTCCGGCGCTGCTCTGCCCGTCTACCTCAACGGTTAATGCTCCCGCTGGCCAGGCGCTAACGTTTGCCGCCGGAATGCCGACACTCCAGCTTCCGTCCGCCTGTACCGTGGCGGAATAAGCCGTACCGTTAATCGTGATCGTCAATGGCACACCGGCATTCAGACCACTGCTGCCGCCGGTGATCACCAGCGCCTGCCCGTGTTCAATGCTGTTGACGATATCATCGCCCGCCACCGTATCCACGCGCAGCCCCGGCAGGTTGGCATCAATGGTGATATCCCGCGTGCCGCTGCCGGTGTTGCCATTCGCGTTGGTGACCGAGGCGGTAATGGTCAAATCACCATTGCCCAGCGCCTGGAGGTCGGCTGCCGGAACGCTGACGCTCCAGCTTAAATCGGCCTGAACTTGTGCAGTATAAGTGTTGCCGCCAAGCGTCACGGTGACCGTATCGCCAGCGGCGGCGCGAGTCACCACCCCGCTGATGGTTTGAGCGGCTCCCGCTTCGGCGGCGTTGATAATATCGTCGCCTGCCACGGTGTTGATGGTGACGCCCGGCAGGCCGCTGTCGACCAGTAAATTCGCCTGGCTGCTGGCGGTGTTACCTGCCGCACTGGTGGCGCTGGCGCTGACGATATAGTTGGCCTGGCCTAAAGCCGCCAGATCGCTCACCGGCACGGTTAAGGTCCAGTTGCCCGCCGCGTCGGTGGTAGCGCTGTAGTTATGACCGTTGAGTGTGACGGTAACCTGTGCGCCGGTCGCCAACCCCGTACTGCTACCGCTAATGGTCAACGGCTGGCCTTTTTCATCGGCGTTCAGGACGTTATCGCCGCTGATGGCGTTAAAGGTAATTGACGGCAGGCCAGTATTGACCGTCACCTGATGCGTGGCGCTGCCGCTGTTTCCGGCGGCATCGGTGACGCTGGCGTTAATGGTCACCGTGCCGTTCGCCAGCGCCGAGACGACGCTTGCCGGAACGCCGACGCTCCAGTTACCGCTGGCATCCAGCACGGTGGTGAAGGTATTTGTGCCGATAGTCACCGTCACGGTGCTACCGGTTGCCGCACCCGTGGCGGAGCCGCTGATGATCTGCGCCTGGGCGTGTTCCGTCGCGTTGATCACATCATCGCCTGCCACCGTGTTGATGGTGACGACCGGAACGGAAGTATCCACCGTCAGGTTGTGATTAACCGAGGCCGGGTTTCCGGCTTTGTCGCTCACCGCCGCGCTAACGGTGTAGTTGCTGGCGGTCAGGGCGCTTAAGTCGGCTGGCGGTACGCTGATGCTCCAGCTGCCGTCCGTCTGTACGGTGCCAGTATAGTTTGCACCATTGAGGGTGACGGTCACCGTCTGCCCCGCTTCCGCCGTGCTGCTGCCAGTGATAGTCAGCGCAGCACCCGCTTCGGCGGCGTTAAGAATGTCGTCGCCCGCAATGGTGTTAATGGTCACCGTTGGCACGCTGGCATCGACGCTGTAAGCGTGGGTAGTAGTGGCGTTGTTGCCGTTAACATTGCTGACGCTGGCCTGTGGGCTGGCATCGCCATTACGCAGGGCCGCCATATCTGCCGCCGGAACCGAGGTGCTCCAGGAACCATTCGCCGCGACGCTTGCAGTGTAGGTTTTGCCGCCAAAGGTGACGGTGACCGTTTGCCCGGCCTCCACACCAGAAGTGCTGCCAGAGAGCGTTAACGCCGCGCCTTTTTCGGCAGCGTTAATCACGTCATCGGCAGTAATGGCGTTGATGCTGACCGCCACCGCAGTGAGATCGACAGTCACCGGATGCGTAACGCTGACCGGATTTCCGGCTGTGGTGCTACCGCTCGCCGTAATCGTGACCGTCCCCGCAGGCCAGGCGCTGACATCTGCCGCCGGAACGCCGACGCTCCATGAGCCATCCGCCAGTACCGCCGCAACATAGGTTTGCCCGTTAATGGTCAGCGTGACGTTACTGTCCGTCGCCAGACCGGAACTGCTGCCGGTAATCACCAGCGCCTGTCCGTGCTCGATAATATTGACCACATCATCGCCCGCCACGGTATCGACCCGCAGACCGGGCAGATTCGCGTCGATGGTGATTTCACGCGTGCCGTTACCGGTATTACCTACGCTGTTCGTTACCGAAGCCGAAATGGTCAGCTCGCCGTTGCCCAGCGCCTGTAAAGCGGCTGCCGGAACATCGACGCTCCAGCTTAAATTCGCCTGCACCGTGGCGGTGTACGTCGCCCCGCCGAGCGTGACGGTCACCGTGTCGCCTGCCGTAGCACCCGTCACCTGCCCGCTGATGGTCTGGTCCACGCCCGCTTCGGCGGCGTTAATAATATCGTCCGTTGCCACCACGTTAATGGTGACGCCCGGCAGCGCGGTATTAACCTGCACGTTATGGCTGGCGGAACCGCTGTTGCCATCAGAGTCAGTAGCGGCGGCGGTCACCGTGTAAGTGGCTTCACCGAGGGCGCTCACCCGTGACGCCGGAACGGTCACGCTCCAGTTACCGGATGCATCGGCAGTGGTGGTGTAATTTTGCCCGTTGAGCGTAACGGTTATCTGCGTACCCGCAGGCTGGTTGCTGCTGCCGGAAATCGCCAGATCCGCGCCTTTCTCCGTGGCATTAATGATGTCATCAACGGCGATGGTGTTAATGGCGAGCACCGGAGCGCCGAGCGCCACGGTGACAGTGTGCGAGGCCGTGCCGCTGTTGCCTGCGGAGTCGGTGACCGTGGCGGTAATGGTGACATCGCCCTGCGCCAGTGCGGAAATCACGCTGGCAGGCACGCCGATGCTCCAGTTGCCGTTGGCGTCCAGCACGGTGGTGTAGGTGGTCGTGCCAATGGTCACGGAAACCGTGTTACCGGTAGTCGCGCCCGTTGCCGAGCCGCTGATAATCTGCGCCTGTGCATGTTCTGTGGCGTTGATGATGTCATCGCCCGCCACCGTGTTAATGGTGACAACCGGAGCGGCAAGGTCCACCGTCAGATTATGTGTTGCTGAAGCCGGATTTCCGGCTTTGTCGCTGACCGCTGCGCTCACCGTATAGGGGCTGGCAGTGAGGTTAGCTAAATCGCCGGTCGGGACGCTGACGCTCCAGCTTCCGTCTGCCTGCACGTTACCGCTGTAATTGACGCCGTTAAGCGTCACGGTCACCGTCTGCCCGGCTTCTGCCGTGCTGGTGCCGCTGATGGTCAGCGCCGATCCCGCTTCGGCGGCGTTAAGAATATCGTCGCTGGCGATGGTGTTGATGGTAACGGATGGCGCGGTGGCATCGACGCTGTAAGCATGCGTTGCCTGGGCGCTGTTACCTGCGACGTTGCTGACGCTGGCCTGGACGTTTGCTGCGCCGTCAGGCAAGGTTGCGAGATCGGCTGCTGGGATTGTCAGCCCCCAGGTGCCGCCCGCGGCAACCGTGGTGGTGTAGCTTTTGCCGCCGAAGATAACGGTGATGGTTTGCCCCGCTTCCACATCGGAGGTGGTGCCGGAGAGCTGCAAATCGCTGCCTTTTTCGGCGGCATTAATCACATCGTCAGTGGAAAGGGTGTTAATGGTAATCGCCACGGCCGCGAGATCGACCGTGACCGGATGGCTAATGCTGGTTGTGGTTCCGGCGGTATTGGTGCCAGAAACGGCAATATTGACCGTTCCCGCAGGCCAGTTTGTGACATCTGCCGCAGGAACACCGACGCTCCAGGTGCCATCGGCGAGTACCGTTGCGCCGTAGGTGACGCTATTGATAACCACCGTCAACGCCGCCCCCGCCGCCAGTCCGCTACCGCTACCGGTGATCACCAACGCCTGAGTGTGCTCAATGCTGTTAATCACATCATCACCTGCCACGGTATCGACCCGCAGGCCAGGCAGGTTGGCATCTATCACGATATCGTGCGTTGCGGTGCCAGTATTATTTGCGGAATTGGTCACCGAGGCGCTGATGGTCAGTTCTCCGTTGCCCAGCGCCTGCAAAACGTTCGCCGGTACGCTGACGCTCCAGCTTAAATCTGGCTGCACGGTGGCGGTGTATTGATTGCCGCCAATAGTGACAATCACCGTATTCCCCGCAACCGCTGTTCCCGTGACCTGACCGCTGATGGTCTGCGCCACAGCGATTTCAGCAGCATTGATAATGTCATCGCCCGCCACCGTATTAATGATCACCCCAGGCAGGAGCGATTCGACATTCACCGTATGGGTGGTGCTGCCGTTGTTGCCCGCGCTGTCGGTGGCACTGGCGCTAATCTGGTATACCGCCTCGCCCAGTGCGCCGACCGCCGAAGCAGGCACGGTAACGCTCCAGTTACCGGAACTATCGGTAGTGGCGCTGTACGCCAGGCCGTTCAACATCACGGTGACCGTGGTGCCAGTCGCCAGACCGCTGGAGCCGCCGCTGATGGTCAGATCCTGGGTTTTCTCCGTACTGTTAATAATGTCATCGTCGGAGACGGTACTGATGGTCAGCGTCGGGCCGCTGAGATCAACGGTCACATTATGGGTAGTGCTGTCGCTGGTGCCCGCGCGATCACTCAGGCTGGCGGTAATCGTCTGGCTACCGGTCGCCAGCGCCGTGACATCCGCCGCCGGAATGCCCACAGTCCAGTTACCGGAGGCGTCCAGCGTGGTGGTGTAGTTTTTGCCGTTGAGCGTGACGGTTACCACATCACCCGCCGCCGCGCCCGTGCTGGTGCCGCTGACCACCAGCGCCTGACCATGTTCGATGGCGTTGATAATGTCATCGCCCGCGACGGTATTAATGGTGAGATCCGGCGCGGTAACGTCCACCGCCAGCGCATGATCGGCGCTTGCCGGGTTGCCCGCTTTGTCGCTCACCGTCGCAGTCACGGTATAACTGCTGGCGGTTAATCCGCTTAAATCCGTTGCCGGAACATTCACGCTCCAGGTGCCATCCGCCTGAACGGTGGTCTGGTACGTGTTGTTATTCAGCGTGACGGTCAGCGTCTGCCCGACCTGTGCCGTGGTGGTGCCGCTGATGGTGATCCCTGCGCCCGCTTCGCTCACGTTAAGGATATCGTCGCTGGCGATGGTGTTGATGGTCACAAGCGGCGCGGTGGCATCAACGCTATACGCGCGATCCGCCTGGGCGCTGTTGCCGTTAATATTACTGACGCTCGCCTGCACGTTGCCCGCGCCGTCCGGTAGCGCAGCGAGATCGGCAGGCGGCACATTCACCGTCCAGCTACCGTTAGATTCCACAGTGGTGGTGTAATTTTTGCCACCAAAGGTGACAGTCACCGTTTGCCCAGCTTCCACACCGCTGGTGCTGCCGCTTACGACCAGCGTTTCGCCTTTTTCGACGGCGTTGATCACATCATCACCAGAGAGAGTGTTAATGGTGATGGCGACCCCAGCCAGATCGACGGTAACCGGATGGGTAATGGTGGAGGTTGTTCCGGCGCTGTTGGTGCCGCTTACCGTAATATCCACCGTACCCGCAGGCCAGTTGCTGACGTCTGCCGCCGGAATACCGAGGCTCCACGTGCCGTCGGCTAATACCGTCGCGCCATAAGTAACGTTGTTAATCTCGACCGTTAACGCCGTTCCCGCCGTTAATCCGCTGCTGCTGCCGGTGATCACCAGCGCCTGATTGTGCTCAATGCTGTTAATAACATCATCGCCCGCCACGGTATCGACCCGCAGGCCAGGCAGATTGGCATCGATAGTGATGTCTCGCGAACCGTTGCCGGTGTTGCCGACGACGTTGGTCACCGAGGCGTTTACGGTGAGAGAGCCGTTGCCGATGGCCTGAATATCTGCCGCCGGAACGCTGACACTCCAGCTTAAATTAGCCTGCACCGTGGCGGTGTAGGTGTTGCCGCCCAGCGTAACGGTGACCGTATCGCCCGCCGCCGCGCCCGTGACCTGGCCGCTGATGGTTTGCGCGTTTCCGGATTCAGCAGCGTTAATAATATCGTCGGTCGCCACCGCGTTAATGGTGACGGCAGGCAGCGCGCTGTTGACCAGCACGTTATGGCTGGCGGAATTGCTGTTGCCTGCACTATCGGTGACGTTCGCGGTTACCGTGTAACTGGCTTCCCCCAGCGCGCTAACCGCCGAGGCTGGCACCGTGGCGCTCCAGTTGCCGGAGGAATCGGTCGTCGCGGTGTAATTTTGCCCGTTCAGCGTCACCGTTATTGTGGTGCCTGCGGGTTGATTACTGGTGCCGGTGATTTGCAGATCCGCGCTTTTTTCCGTGGCGTTAATCACGTCATCGCTGGCGATAGTGTTGATACCAATGGTTGGCGCGGTCAGATTCACGGTGACCGTGCGGCTGGCGTCATCGCTATTACCCGCGATATCCGTAATGGTGGCAGTAATGGTTTGCGGGCCGCTGCCCAGCGCAGTGACATCTGCCGCCGGAACGCCGACGCTCCAGTTGCCGGAAGCGTCCAGCGTGGTGGTATAGGTTTTACTGTTTAACGTGACGGTGATGACATCGCCCGCTTCCCCGCCAGTGCTGGAGCCGGAGATCACCAGCGCCTGTCCGTGTTCGGCGGCGTTAATAATGTCATCGCCGGAGACGGTGTTGATGGTCAGCACTGGAACAGTGAGATCCACCGCCAGGCCGTGAGTGGCGGTCGCCGGGTTACCCGCTTTATCGTTTACCGAGGCGCTGACCGTGTACGGGCTGGCGGTCAGATTGCTGAGATCCGCCGTCGGTACGCTGACGCTCCAGCTTCCGTCAGCCTGGACGGTGCCGGTGTAAGTCACGCCATTAAGCGTGACGGTTACCGTCTGCCCCGCTTCGGCGTTACTGCTGCCGCTGATGGTTAGCGGATTGCCCGCCTCGGCGGCGTTCAGAATATCGTCGGTGGCGATGGTATTGATGGCAAGCGTCGGGGCCGTGGCATCGACGCTGTAGGCGTGGGTTGCCGAAGCCGTGTTGCCGTTAATAGTGCTGACGCTGGCCTGTACCGTGGCGTCGCCGTCGCGTAACGCGCTGAGATCGGCGGCAGGTACGGTGGTTGTCCAGCTACCATCGCCCGCTACGGTAGCGGTGTAGGTTTTCCCGCCAAAGGTAACGGTGACCGTTTGCCCCGCTTCCACGCCGGAGGTGCTGCCTGAAAGGGTTAAATCTGCACTTTTTTCAGCGGCATTAATCACATCGTCGCCGGAAACGGTGTTAATGGAGATCGCCACCGCTGCCAGATCGACGGTGACTGGATGGGTGATTGTCGTAGTTGTTCCGGCGGTGTTAGTGCCGCTTACCGTGATATTCACCGTCCCCGCAGGCCAGTTGCCCACATCTGCCGCCGGAACGCCAAGGCTCCATGTGCCATCGGCTAATACTGTCGCGCCATAGGTGACGTTATTGATCACCACCGTCAGCGCCGCGCCCGCCGCCAGCCCGCTGCTGCTACCGGTTATCACCAGTGCCTGACCGTGCTCGATGCTGTTAACCACATCATCGCCCGCCACGGTATCGACGCGCAGACCTGGCAAATTGGCGTCGATAGTAATATCGCGCGAACCGCTGCCGGTATTACCCACGCCGTTGGTCACTGAGGCGTTAACCGTGAGATCGCCATTACCGATGGCCTGAATATCCGCCGCCGGAACGTCCACGCTCCAGCTTAAATTCCCCTGCACGGTAGCGGTGTAAGTTTTCCCGCCAAGTGTCACGGTGACGGTATCGCCCGCCGCCGCGCCCGTCACCTGCCCACTGATAGTTTGCGCCACGCCCGATTCGGCGGCATTAATAATATCGTCGCTCGCCACCGGATTAATGGTGACGCCAGGCAGCGCGGTATTGACCTGCACGTTATGGCTGGCGGAATTGCTGTTGCCCGCGCTATCGGTGACGTTCGCCGTCACCGTGTAACTGGCTTCGCCCAGCGCACCGACAGCGGAGGCTGGCACCGTGGTGCTCCAGTTGCCGGAAGCATCGGTCGTGGCGGTTGCCCGTTCAGTGTCACCGTAATAGTGGTGCCCGCTGGCTGATTGCTGGTGCCGGAAATTTGCAGATCCGCGCCTTTTTCGGTGGCGTTAATTATGTCATCGGTAGCGATGGTGTTAATGCCAATGGTTGGCGCGGTAAGGTTAACGGTGACCGTGTGCGTTTCGCTGTCGCTATTCCCTGCCGCATCGGTAACGGTCGCCATCACGGTTTGCGGGCCGCTACCCAGCGCCGTGACATCCGCCGCCGGAACGCCGCCGCTCCAGTTGCCGGAGGCATCCAGCGTCGTGGTGTAGGTTTTACTGTTTAGCGTGACGGTGACGACATCCCCCGCTTCTCCGCCAGTGCTGGAACCGGAAATCACCAGCGCCTGCCCGTGTTCGGCGGCGTTAATAATATCGTCGCCCGCAATGGTGTTGATGGTAAGTACCGGAACGGTGAGATCCACCGCCAGATTATGCGTGGTGCTCGCCGGGTTGCCCGCTTTGTCATTGACCGTGGCGGTCAGGGTGTGGCTGGCCTCGGGCAATGCCTCAAGATCTGCCGCCGGAATATTGATGCTCCAGCTGCCGTCCGCCTGCACCGTTGCCTGATAGGTCTGCACGGTCGGGCTATTGAGCGTTACCGTAACAATCTGCCCCGCTTCAGCGGTGGTGCTGCCGCTCACCGTCACACCCGCATCGGCTTCGCTGGCGTTGACGATATTGTCGCTGGCGACGGTATTGATAATGATGGTCGGGGCACTGCTGTCGACGCTGTAGTTATGCACCGCCGAGGCGCTATTGCCATTAATATTGCTGACGCTGGCCTGCGCGGAGGCGCTGCCCTCTGGTAATGCTGTCAGATCGGCGGCAGGTAAGGTGGCAGTCCAGCTACCGTCGCTTGCTACGCTGGCGGTGTAATTTTTCCCGCCAAAGGTGACGGTGACGGTTTGACCGGGTTCTACGTTAGTGGTGGTGCCGGAAAGGGTTAAATCAGCGCCTTTTTCTGCGGCGTTAATCACGTCATCCGTGGCGATGGTGTTGATGGCGATCGCCGCCGGAGTGAGATCGACCGTCACCGGATGCGTAATGCTCACCGAGTTTCCGGCGCTACTTTCCCCGGATACAGCAATATTAACCGTCCCCGCAGGCCAGGTGCTAACCTGCGCCGCAGTGACGCCCACGCTCCAGCTACCATCGGCCTGCACCGCGGTGGTGTATTCCACATTATTAATCGTGACGGTAAGCGGCGTGCCTTCTGCCAGCCCCGAACTGCTGCCGGTGACCACCAGCGCCTGCCCGTGCTCGATGATATTGACCACATCATCGCCCGCCACCGTATCGACCCGCAGGCCGGGCAGATTGGCGTCGATGGTGATATCCCGCGTGCCGCTGCCGGTGTTGCCGTTTTGATTGGTGACTGAGGCACTCACCGTTAAATCGCCATTACCCAGCGCCTGAATATCTGCCGCCGGAACGCTCACGCTCCAGGTGAAATTGCTGCCCACCGTCGCCGTATAAGTATTACCGCCCAACGTAATAGTTACCGTGTCGCCATCTTCCGCGCCAGTAACCTGCCCGCTAATGGTTTGCGCAACGCCCGCTTCGGCGGCGTTAATAATATCGTCGGTTGCCACCGGGTTAATGGTCACGCCGGGCAGCGCGCTGTCGACCAGCACGTTATGGCTTGCGGTGTTGCTGTTGCCGATACCGTGTAGTTGGCCTGGCCCAGTGCGGTTACCGCCGATGCCGGAACGGTGACGCTCCAGTTGCCGGAGGCGTCGGTCGTGGTGGTGTAATTTTGCCCGTTCAGCGTCACGGTGATGGCGGTATTAACAGGCTGATCGCTGGTGCCGGTGATCTGGAGATCGGCCCCTTTTTCGCTGGCGTTAATCACATCATCGCCCGCAATGCTGTTAATGCCGATAAGGGGCGCGGCAGTATTGACCGTACGTCATCAAGACTGGCTGCCCGTGTTTCCGGCGCGGTCAGTCACTGACACGTTGATCGGATAACTGCCATCCACCAGTCCGCTGACAACGGAAGCCGGAACGCCCAGGCTCCAGTTGCCGGAACCATCCACCACCGTTGTGTAATCCACATTATTCAGCGTCACGGTGACGATATCGCCCGCCTGAGCGCCAGTAACCGTGCCGCTGATGATTTGCGCCTGGGTGTGTTCCGGCGTGTTGATGACGTTATCGGTCGCCACCGGATTAATGGTTACCACCGGCGGCGTGGCATCGACCAGCGCCACGCGTGAGACGCTGGTCGGGTTACCGGCGATATCGTTCACGCTGGCGGTGACGGTGGCGTTGCCGTCAGCCAGTGCGCCAACGTTGGCGGCGGGAACGGTCACGCTCCAGGTGCCGTCTGGCTGCACGACGCCCTGGTACGTCTGCCCATTCAACGTAACGGTCACCGTCTGCCCTGGCTGAGCGTCGGTGGTGCCGGTGATGGGCAAATCCTGCCCGCTTTCGGCGGCGTTAATGATGTTATCAGCGGTCAGTGGATCGATGCTCAACGCCGGGGCCTGGCTGTCGACGGTAATGGTGCGGGAGGTGTTGCCGGTATTGCCGCTGAGATCCGTCACAGAAGCGGTAATCGCCACCGCGCCGTCAGGCAGATTTCCCATCGCGGCGGCAGGTACCGTCAGACTCCAGGAGCCATCAGCCTGCACGGTAGTGGTAAAACTCTGTCCAGCCAGGGTTACTGTGACGGTTTGTCCTGTCTCGGCCTGTTGAGTGCTACCGGTAAGGGTCAGTGGCGCACCTTTTTCTGCGCCACTGATAATGTCATCGCCGGAGACGGTGTTAATGGTGATTAACGGAGAAACACCGACCAGCGTGATTGCTCGAGACGCCGCGCCGGTATTTCCTGCAGTATCTGTCACGGTGACGAAAATCGTATTGGCTCCGCGATCCAGCGTGCGGGTTACCGCTGGGTCCAGCGCCACATTCCAGCTGCCATCTGCCAGCACAATGCCCGTCAGGACATGAGTGCCCAATTTCACCGTTACCGTATCGCCAGGAGAAGCACCGCTGACTTGTCCGGAGATGATCTGCGCGACGGCCTGCTCAGCATTATTAAGAATATCGTCGCCCGCTACGGTATTAACACTGACCACGGGTGCTGAGGTATCTACCGTGAAATTCGCGCTGTGGCTGGTGCTGTTCCCTGCCCGATCGCTGACACTGGCATTGACAGCGTAATTACCCTCCGCCAGCGCCTGGACTTCCGTGGCAGGCAGCGTCACTTGCCAGGTTCCGTCGCTACCGACGGTTGCTGTATGGCTTTTCCCGTTGACGGTCAGTGTTACGGTTTGCCCCGCTTCTGCATTCGACGTGCCGCTCAGTACCAGCGCGACGTTATGTTCCGCAGCACTGATGATGTTGTCCTGAGCGATGGTGTTGATGGCAAGCGTTGGCGGTTGGGTATCGACCGTTAGCAGTTGCACGCCGGTGACGGTATTGCCTGTGGCGTCTTTCCCGCTGACCAGCACTGCCTGATTCCCTTCGCCTAACGCCTGCGCATCGGCGGTCGGTACCTGCACGCTCCAGGCACCGTTAGCGCCTACGCTGGTGGTGTAGGTTTTGCCGTTTAGCGTAACGGTGAGTTCTGTTCCCTGTGCCAGATGACTACTGGTGCCAGAAAGCGTAAACCCGGCGGCCTGTTCGCTGGCGTTAATAATGTTATCGCCTGCGGTGGTGGCAACCTGCACGCTGGCCTGACTATTGTCGATGGTTAACGTTATCGAACCGGCGTCAGTGATGGTACTGCCGACGATTTGCACCACTGACCAGGTATGTTCGCCCGCGCTTTGCGTGGGCAAATCGACGCTCCAGCGTCCATCGCTACCGACCTGAGTACTGGCGATGGTGTCACCATTGCTGTCTTTAATCTGGATGGTCGCCCCCGCCTGCCCGCTGCCGCTAAAGGTTGGCGTAGTGTCATCGGTGGTATCGTTGGCGGAAAGAATACCGCGTTGATCGCCCTGATTATCGGTTACCAAAAACGATGGCGTGGCGTTGCCGGGTTCGGCTGGCGGTGGGTTGTTAACCACTTCAGTTTTTGAGTCATCATCGCCACCGCTTGCCAGTAAAGCGCCAAGCGCGCCGCCACCTACCGCCGCCCCCGCCAGCCATCCCCACGGGAAAGCCGTCGTCTGGCCGACGATATCAAGGTACGGCGCAATGCTTTCAATTGCGGTGGTCTGAGCGGTCAGCTCCACGGGCGCTAATCCACCTGCCGCGGTATCGGCAAATGTTACGTGGGTCAGTTGTTGACCATCGACAAACACCAGTTCGGATTGTTCGCTGGTATTTGCCGCTTGCAGGAAATAACCGTTGCAGCGGATCACCGTGCCGTCCTGCATATAGATCAACAAGTCATTTCCGTCACGAACATAACGCGCAACGGCAGATGCCTGAGCATGAACCTGCACCACAGAGGGCTCATAAATGACAACCGTAACGTCGCCAGGATTGATCAGCGTTTGTTTGACGGATGTTTTTCGCGAAATAACATCAATAATCAGGCTCATAATGGCATTCCTGATAAATGGCGCACATCCTTAGCGAGTCCATTTATCTAAATAAGACAAAGGTAATCACTCAACAACGATGCATACCTGATATTAATAATGGCAGGATTATTTCAAGTCGGGTAAGTCGTTGTATAAGCCCTGTTTAATTCCCGCTAATGGAATAAGGTTATTAACCGCAGCGGCATAATTCACTGCGGCGACCCAGCCATCATAATTGGCATTTATTTCAGCCGATTGCGCCTGAAAGACATCTTGCTCGACGGTTAATAGATCATTCAGGCTGCGTTTACCCAATTTATATTCATTTTGGTAGACATCTCGCGTTCTGTGCGCACTTTCAGATTGCGCTAACCCAGCCTCTTCACGACCCCGTGCGCCTGTCCAGTTGGCATATGCCACAGACGCTCGTTGCAGCACATCCAGTTTTGCCTGTTCGACCTGCGAGGCAGAGATTTTTTGTTGCCCTTCAGCCTGTTGCACCTGGGCAGAAACCGCGCCGCCCTGATACAGCGGCGCGTTAACGTTCAGTTGTAGCTGATCATCCCAATACGAGCGGTCGCTGGTCTGGTAGCGCGTTTTGCCCCCCTGAATACTCAGCGTTGGCCAGTATTGCGCTTTCGTTTTTTCCACGCCGTACTGTGCTGACTGGCGTAAGTTTTCTGCCGCCAGCACCAGCGGGATGGACTGGTAATCAATATTTTTCAGCGATACCGGCTGCTCGGCTAATTCAGCAGGGGGGGCGGCTATCGCCCCCGGGTGTATCTAACCGATGT
>OBWQ01000535.1_pt1 | contig 14093 bp, 10 predicted proteins | sample 1476511 | NCBI WGS metagenome assembly OBWQ01 (sample SAMEA2580126, study PRJEB22360) | human gut metagenome | biome: human gut; feature: human-associated habitat; material: faeces | place: Denmark | collected 2008/2010
TATCGGAACCGGGCCTCCCGACGGCGCCAGCGCCGTCCAGGCCGCTTCCACGCTCCGTCCGGATCTGGTCATCATGGATATCATGCTGCCCGTGATGGATGGTCTTGAGGCCACCAAGCGCATCGTGGCTGAACGTCCTGTGCCTGTGCTGATTCTGACGGCGCGAGACGACGAGGCCGACAAGGTCATCGGTCTTGGTGCCGGAGCCGACGATTACATGACCAAGCCGTTCTCCATGCGCGAGCTCATCGCCCGGTGCAAGGCGCTACTTCGTCGTGTGGACAGGGCGAAGGTCATCGCCAAGAACTCCGAAAACGAGAAACTGCTTGATTTCGGCTCTCTGGTCATCGATCCGGCCCAGCGTATCGTCACCGTCAATGGGGAGCAGGTGCATTTGACCCCAACGGAATTTGATTTGCTGGCCACTTTGGCCCGCAAGCCGAAGTCCGTGCTCACTCGCGAGAAGCTGCTCGAGGAAGTGTGGGATTGGGTGGATGCGTCCGGCACCCGTACTGTGGATTCGCATGTCAAGGCGCTACGTCACAAGCTGGGTTCGAAGACCATTCGAACCGTGCATGGCGTAGGCTACGCGTTCGAACCGCCGGAAGAATAGTATGATGCGCTAAGATTTGGTGGTATGCGTACCACTGATTCAAAACCAGGGCGTTCGGTCAATCCGTTGGATACCGAACGCCCTATTGGTTTGTTCTCTTCGCTCAAAATGGAATTGAGCGTGCTGATCACCATTTCCACCATCATCGCATTCATCATGGCTTGGTTCCTGCTCAAAGTCGGATTGAGCCTGTGGATAGCCATGCCGATCACACTTGCCGTGGCTTTGGGCATCACCTATTTCTTCTCTAGAGGACTCACCTCTCCCCTGCGCGAGATGCGGGATGCCGCGGAGGCTATGGCGGACGGCGACTACACCGTCCGGGTGCATGTCGATGCCAACAGCCGCGACGAAGTCGGACAGCTGGCTTTGTCTTTCAATGAGATGGCGGAGGAACTGCAGCATGCCGACCAGATGAGACGGGACATGGTAGCCAATGTGAGCCACGAGCTGCGTACGCCTGTATCCGCGTTGCAGGCCATGGTCGAGAACATGGCCGACGGCGTTGTGGAACCGACCCCATCGAATCTGGAAAGCATTCTCAACCAAACGCACCGTTTGTCGGATCTGATCGCGTTTCTGCTTGATTTGTCCCGCATGGAAGCCGGTGCGGCGAGCCTGCAGATCGATAAATTCAATTTCGCGGATTTCATCGACGAAACCGTGGAACCGTTGGAAATCGCCGATGCCGGGCATGCCCACAATATCGAAATCCACGTGCCCGACAACATCGAAATGGAAGGCGATCAGGATCGTCTGCGCCAGTTGTTCACCAATATCATCGCCAATGCGCTCAAACACTCCGCAGACAATACCGCGGTGCTCATCGAAGCGCATGAAAACAAGGATTTCGGCACGATTGTGACGAATGTCGTCAACTTCGGCTCGCAGATTCCCCAAGAAGCGCGGTCCGATATCTTCCGTCGATTCGTCAAAGGCAAGACGGGACCAGGTACCGAATCGGGAGGAACCGGTCTTGGACTGTCAATCGCCCGATGGGCGGCGCAGTTGCATGGCGGCACGGTACGAGTGGTGGATGATCCGCGCGGCGCCGATTTCGAAATCACTTTGCCGAAATATCACATTTCCGATGACGAGTGACGATTTACGCCGTCAAAGGTCTGCCGGCCGGAGTGTGTGCCAACGCCAGCACGGTAATGACCAAAGCTCCCTGTGAAGTTAGAGCGTCAACACAACGACGCATGGTGGCTCCAGAGGTGACGATGTCATCCACCAGAATCACCGCCTTGTTTTGAAGGGTGACGCCCGGACGAACCATGACATGCCCCTTAAGGCGTTGCGCCCTCTGTTCCGTGCCCTTGGTCTCGACGGATTTGCCTTTGATTCCTTTGTTCGTCAACGCATCGCATACCTGTACGCGGAAACCTGTCCGGCACCGTAGAAACGCCGACAACCGTTTTGCCAGCGGCATCATGTGCCGTCGTCCGCGCTGACGCATGGAAGCAATCGACGACGGCGCGGGAACGACCAGTATGGTATCGCAGATCTCACGAACGCCATCCATGGCGTCAATCACACCGGCGCGTTCCGCAAGCCTGCACAACGCATCCGAGAACGGACGGTCGCATTCCTCGTCTCCGTGGTCTTTCCATGCCAGAATCGACTGTCTGGCGGCACCCCGATACCATCCGCACGCGAACCATCGACCCATCTCAGCCGTTTCCAATGGTTGGGACAGTTCGCAGTCGAATGACGCAAGACAGGCATCGCACAACACGTCATCAGGCTTGTCGCATCCCGCACAGCCTCGTGGGAACAACAGATTCGCCATATGCGCGAATGAACCCGCCATCAGATTCACGCCGGCTCCGTCATCGGGACAATCTGGCAATGATCTCGCCGCATAATTTCACGGTATCCGCGGGACCGTTCACTTTGACAGCCCTTGTGCCGGCCTTCGCCGCGGGATAATCATTGCCGTCGGGTTCCATCCGGTCTCCGATGAACACGATCTGGCCGACCTCGATATCGAGAATATCCGCGAGTTCACGGACGGCGAACGACTTATCGACGCCACGCTGTGAGATATCAACACTGCTGGAGCCTCCAGGTCTTACTTCAAGATTCGGTAGTTCGGCAGCAACTGCACAGGCCAATCGGTTCTTCTTCTCGTTGGTGGGGTCCCAAGCCTCCTTGGCCTCGACGGGGGCAAGCTGCCCCAATGCGGAAAAGGTGATCTGACCGCCTCTGTCCTCGATGCGCTCGCCCCAGACATGAGTGGCCCAAATGCCTTGCTCACGAGCATTCCGTTCCAGCGATTCCTTCGCCTTGGCACGGTCCTCGTCGCTTAGATCGTGGGAGAACACTTTCCCCCACCGTTGCCCGTCCCACCGGTAGTAGCGGGTTCCGCTGGTCGGCATGAGGTGAAGTTTCGACTTGTCGGCATGGTCGGACAGCCTGTCCACCACCTGACTTTGCAGCAACGAGTATTTGCCGCCGGTGATCACCGCGACGTCAATCAATGATGTCAATGCAGAGAAGCATTCGGCCATGTCCGCTTTCATAGGTTTCTTGGACCGCGCCAACGTGTTGTCGAGGTCAAACCCAATCAGCCGCGCGCCTTCGCACAGCATGTTGACATCAACGATGTTCCAATAAGGTACGGAAATATCCGCCATGATCATTTCTCCCCTTGTCGAGCAGCCCATACCATGGTATCGCATGTTTCGAATAAGCCCTGATAAGGTAGAAACCATGCAACAGATGCCTTGGGAGACCCCGATATACCGCAACCGCCATGGACGTGGCACGCGTACGCCCATGTTTGGTACCAGACTGCCCCGGTACCGTACCAGAAGCGGTATGTTCGACGATATGCTGGTGGCGCAAATCCGCAGACTCAACGGGGCATGGCCTGAGCTCATAGCTCCGGTCCAATTCGCTGTGGAGGATGTTCCGCCATCCGATCCCGCGCCTTGGGAGGACGTTCCGCATCTTGGATCGCAGTCATTTCCCGCCGGGCACGGCATTCCACCCCGTATCGTGCTGTACCGCATGCCGCTGCAATCGCATGCCCGTAACCGTATGGACCTGCAATTCGCAATCAGGGACGAGGTGGTCTCACGTCTGGCGGAAATCTACGGACGCCGTCCGGAAGAAATAGATCCTGATTGGGGCATGTGACTTTCAACGGACAACAGTCATATCCTGATTCGCCCAGACCTGCTCTCTGGCCTCCTTCAAATCGACGGCGCCGATGATGGCAAGTCCGGCGAGTTTCGCACCGGACACATCTTTCTGTCCGACACGAAGATTCCAGACCACGGCTTGGGCGGGATCCTTCAAACGGATGGCGGCGACATCGCCATCATTAATATCGGCGATGCGCACCGACGTCGAGGCCGAGGGACGGATGGCGATTTCACGCCTGTCCACTTGTTTGCCGTCCGTGTCGTAAGCCGTCACGATCGCGGTCCGATCCCCATCCGCGGTGTTGACGAAGCCTACCGTCGCGGTGGATTGGTCAGGAACCGCGATGGCGGAGATCTTCGCCGGAGCGGACGCATTGACTAGGGCGAAATCGGACTGCCCATCGGGGCCATCGTCTGAAATCTTCGCCGTGGCAGACACCGGTTCGGAAGCGGCTATGGCGATGCCGGTAGCGGATTTTGGAACGTCTCCAAGATCGATGGCGGACGCGCGGTTCGCCTTCAGCTCCTGCTGATTGGTCTGCTGTGCCCCCTTGGAGTCGATCCAGGATACGGTGACATCCGTTTTGCGGGACGTATACAGGTACAGTGTCGCATGGTCTCCGCCATTCAAGCCGTAGAGGGCCAGAGATTTCGCGGAAGCGTTATTCGGAAGCGCGTAATCCGATCCCTTTGAGGTCAATCCGTCCATGGAGACGGTGCGGACGATTGCGGCCACAGGAGTGTCAGTTCCAGTCACCGTGGCATACAGCGCGTCTTGGCCGGAAGCAGCTGCGGAAAGATTCAGTACCGTTTCCTTGCCTGAGGCCACGGTCAGCGTCGATCCGGTGGAGAGCGCCAGCGCGCCGGATTTGTCGGAGCCCCAGATTCTGATGGTCACCGATGTGTCCTTGGCGGAGGGATTGGCCACAACAAGCTGTTGCGTCAAGCCGGTCTTCGTACCGGAAAGCAGGAACGCCTGTTTCAGCGCCGGCACGACGCAGGAGGCTGCTGATACGCCCTTCAAATCACCGTCCGTGGCCCATGACATCACTGAGGAAACCGCGCCGGTACCGTTCGAAGCCGTCAGCAGACGCGTGTCTTGCAATCGGGAGCCGTCATCGACATTGCCGGAAGCCACAAAGATGTCATCGGACGAGTCGTCTTTTTTGTCCAGCATCGACACGGATGCCGTCATGTCGGCTCCCATCGAGGCGACGGATGAATGGAACACCGAACCGAAGGCGGCGTATCTCGCGGAAGACGCGATATTGCCGTTGGATGCCTGGTATTCGCTATCTCCATAGGCATCGGTATCGGCAATGGTCATGCGAGACGGGCAGTACGTCTGCCGCTGCCGGGGGCTGACGGTACGACCCACCGAGGAGCGTTCCACCGTGGGCGTGTCCGCATGCAGCCATGATGGCCGGTATATGAGCGTCACGGCCATCAGGACCACGATGAGCAACACCGAGATTACGGCAAGCGCAATACGCAAAGGCGTATTGGGACGAGAATGTCTGCTCATGCTTCCTCCAGACCCTGACGACGAATGCGCGGAAGCGCCACCAGGCAATACGCTACAAGAACGACGCCCATGCACCACAGCCATGAACGACGCCACACACTTGAGCCGGCCTTATCAAGCCCGCTTCGATCGATATGCTGCTTGGATAGATCCTGAACCGTCAAACGATAATACGTGCCATTATCCAGACTGACGACATTCTGTGTCCCGTCAGAGGCTCCAATGTTCGAATTGAGCTGGTTCGAGGCCTCTCGCTGCGCTTTGTCGCCGTTCTGCTTGATAACGTAAATGCCGCCGAAGCCCAACTTGCCAAGCTCGTTGATGGCATCGGAATCGGCATTGGCCAGCAACTGGGCGCAATCCTGCGCAATGGTTCTGCTGGACCCGTCGGAACGTCCCGAAACCACTTCGACGCGTTGCGCGGGAGAGCTGTCAATCAAGTCGCCACGACCGGTACGCATCACACTGTAGCTGACCGATTCGGCGCTATCGGCACGCAAGGCAAGCACGCGACGTGCATCATCCTGCCCAAGGAAATCGGTCGCCACCATCGGCAGTCCAGCATCGCTGGTCTTTACCTGGCTGTGATCGCATTCGACATAGTTGAATCCCGCACAGGCCACGACGGAGACGGCCAGCAGGCAAACCAATACGGCACGACCCACATGCGAGGCAATCGACACTGCCTTCGAGCCGCGTCCTTCGATTTCGACGGCGCCGGTCTTCTCATGCTGTCTCAGCATGACGAAACGTCGAACCGCGCCGCCCGACATCATGCAGATGCAGGCGAGCAAGCCCATCATCGCATATGTGGTTCCCGGAAGCATGGAACCGGAGACCGGACCATCCACATCGACGGCCACCGCAATCGCCGCGGACAGCAAGGCCGTCGCCAATCCCGCGAACACGGCGACCCACATCATACGGGACACGCGCAGCACGAAAGGCAACACCAATGACACCGCGGCCAGCAATACGATCAACGCCAGTATGGAAACCGCCACATACCGCCATGCGCCACCGTCGGCGCCGATGCCGAACACCCGCAGCAACAGATCGGACAGATTCGCGACGACCGGTTTGCCATCATGCGCGGAGGAGGGCAGCATGACGCTGCCGAACAGCTGACGCCATGTACCGTCGGAAGCGAAACGAACGGCATTGACCAACGTCGGCGCGCATACGAACGCCGCCGGAAGCGGAATCAGAAGCAACGCGGGCTTATGGGAGCGGACGAACAGCAGGAATCCCAGGAAGGTGAGCATCAGCGGCAGCAACAACTGCGGCTGCGCGGCGACGACCGGAATGAAACACAGCGCCGCAACCGCCGCCGCCTGGACCGACGCGTGGGGATTGACCAGATCCTCCGTCCGATACATGCCGACCGCACGGAACGAGAAGGCGAAAGCGGCCGGAAGAAACACCATGACCGTCAGCATCGTGACATCCGCGTCATCATAAAGTCCCATGGACAACGCCAACGCGAACCACGCCAACGCGACCACGCAGCGCACCGCATCCGAGCGGGTGAAGATGCCGGCCAGCGCCCAGAAGGAAAACACCATGAGCGGGGCTGCAAGGAAGAACATCAGTCCGACAGCTCCGGCAACATGTCCACCAGTGAGCACCGACGCCAGCGCAAGCACCAACAGCCATGGCGCGTTAGGCGCACTGATGCCCGTGCCTGAGGCATACGACCATGACGTGGTCGCGGTATGAAGCAACTGGGTGAAGCTCGCGCCCGTGGGCAACAGCTGTGCGGAATACATCGACGCACCCGAACATACGGAACGAAGCACGTCCCAATACAGCACGACTATCCATATGCCGGCAATCAGCGCCGCGCCGAAGGCCAATCCCCATCTACGCAGCAACCGTTTACGCAGATGGTCCTTCTCAAGAGGACTGAGCAGCACGACATCCCTCTGGTCGCGCAACGCACGGCGACGGTCGAGCCATTCCCTGACCTGCCGATGATTCGCAGACAGCGTGGATAGCGATTTAAGCGTGACCTTGCTTTGCCTGCGCAACCGCGCATGGGCGCGCCAAGCACCCCGCAGACGCAGCAGCGCACGCCACGGCATCGCCAGCTCGCAGCATGCATGATACGGCTGTTTGCGCGCCAAGCAAAGCACGGCCAATCCCAACGACTGGATGATGGACCACAGCCAAAGCAACGGCCACCATGAACGGTGCATGTCAGTGTACGCGTATTTGGCATTCGCCTCGCGTACGGCAAGATACGGATCGATGCGACCGTCCTCGTCTTCCACAGGGCGCCCGTTCTTGGAACGGATTCCTTCGAATCGGGCTCTTCTGTGGGCGATGCGAGCCTGGGGAACCACTACGACACGCCCACCGCCAAGACATATGCGGCGGCACAGGTCCGTGGATTCCGCGAAGGTGCCGAACCAGGGGTCAGCCCCTTCGAACGCACGCAACGTAGCCAACGGCACCAACGCGCCCGATAGGGAGACCGACAGCACATCCTGACGCCCGTCATATTGCTCCTGGTCAGGCTCGCCGTCGACCACCAAGGAAACGACATCATGGTGCCCGGCATACAAACCCACATTGTGCAGGTTCTTCGCCTGCCAATCCAACTGCTTGGCACCGAGCAGCGCGGCTGTCGGCGTGTTTCTCCACGCATCCAGCAACGTCTCGAAGCACCGGTCATCCGCCGGCCGCGAATCGTCATGCAAGGTCCACAACGCGCGGATGCCGGCATCAATGCCGATCTGATCCATCGCACGCGTTACAGCGTCCATGAAGGACGCCGCCTGCTTCACTCCCACCAGAATGACCCTCACCGTTTTGGCTTCCGGCACTTCCGTAAGCACATCCTGTGATGAGTGAATGACATCGAAGGTCATCTGCATGGGCTGCTCGATCTGCCCCGTGCAATCGGCGATAACGATCATTCCTGGAAGCATGCGCTGCGCAAGCACCGCTCCAACGGTAGAAGCGAGGAATCGAAGGTCATGCTGCGCGGTGATCACCGCAGCCACGGACATATCGACGTCCTGCCGATGCGTATACGGTCTGCTGTTCAGCACATCGGTCACGATTGTCTGGATATCGCTGCTGGCGTTAGAATTCATAATTTAAGTGTACGCACGGGACGCACCATGCCTTCAAGCCCGTTCCTTGTGCTCTTTTTTGTAGCGACGACGCTCACGCTCGCTCATACCGCCCCAGATACCGAAACGCTCATCATGGTCGATGGCCCATTTCAGACACTGTTCACGGACTTCACACTGGGCGCAAACCCTCTTCGCATCCCTGGTGGAACCGCCTTTTTCCGGGAAGAATGCTTCGGGATCGGTCTGCGAGCACAGCGCTTTGTGCTGCCAAGACACGTCATCATCCCGCTTGAACAAACCCCACAGTTCAGCAAGCGGATTCTCAGAAGACTCATCAGTCACGCCCCACATGAGTCCTCCCATAATTGTGTGCGCACCTTTTATGCGCATACTTTCACACCGCTTCAAATTACACACACGCAATGTAATTTTGTCAAGTTTCCCCGTGTCAATGCCTATATTTCAGAAAATCCATGCTAAAGTTCAGCCCAATCTGGGGTCTACAGTCGCAGAATCGGTGAAAATCGGCCATTAACCCTATAATTGCCCATTTGGATAGTGGTAGGTTCTAAAAGCATTGCGTCAAACGCGCATCTCAATCAGGAAGGCAACACCGTGGCAACGTCATCAACCGGCAATAAGCTTCCTAACATCAATGGTCTTCAGGATGTGAAACCACGTCACAGCCTGGGATATCGCGTGCAGCATCACGTCAGGACCGCAGTCGCCGCGGCAATCGCCGCGACTCTGGTGTTCGTCGGCACTGCAGCTGCCGCTACTTGGATGGACGTCAATGGCATCATCAAGAACAATTCGGTCGGCGTGATCGGCCAGGGTTCCCTGAATACGGACGCATCCATCATCGATCCGAACTCCGGCAAGCCGATCGAGTTCGTGCTGATCGGACAGGATTCCCGTGACGGCGCGGAGAACCAAGCCATCGGAGGCAGTTTCGATGACGTCATCGGCAACCATCAGGCCGACACCGCCATGATTGTGCAGATCTCCGCCGACCGCAAGGAAATCAACCTGGTCTCCATTCCACGAGATTCCCTGGTGGACGTGCCTCAGTGCGAAACGTCGAAGGGCACGATTCCCGCACAGTATAACGTCATGTTCAATTCCATCTTCGCAGGTGCCTACAAAACCGGCGGAGATCTCTCCTCGGCGGCCAGCTGCACGCTGAACGCCGTGAACAGTCTCACCGGGTTGAATATTCAGAACTTCATCGTCGTGGACTTCGCCGGCCTGGTCAAGATGATTGATTCAGTCGGCGGCGTGGACCTGTGCATTCCGCAGAACGTCAACGACCCGTACACCGGACTCAATCTCGACAAGGGCATGCACCATCTTGACGGCGTTGCGGCGACGCAGTACGCCCGGATCCGTCACGGCATAGGAGACGGATCCGACACCTCGCGTACCACACGTCAGCAGTATCTCATCAAGCAGCTGATGAGCGAGGCGCTCAGCAAGAATCTGTTCACTGATACCGCGCAGCTGTACCAGCTGGCGAAATCCGCGCTGAAATCGCTCAACATATCCCAAGGCATGGCTGATACCGCGGCTTTGGCGGGACTTGCCATGAGCCTGAAGAATTTCACCATGACCAACCTGCAGACCCAGACCGTCCCCGTGGTCCCAGCACCGTCCGACCCCAACCGTTCCGTCTGGACCGACGAAGCCGACAATCTCTGGGAGAAGATGCGAGCGGGCAAGCCGATTTTCGATACCGCCGATTCAAACTCGGGCGACTCCTCCGACACCAGTTCAGATAATTCAGCCAGCTCCGACGATTCCGGCACGACCGACAGCAACCAGTCGGACACCACTGCCGAGACTCCCGATCCCGTCACGGGACTGATCACCAAATCCGACGGCACGTTGGTCGATCCAAGCACTGGCGGCACCGTCGACCCGGATGACGGCTCCATTCATGACGCGACCACGGGCCAGTATATCGGCCTTGCGGATCGATACCTTAATGCGACCGTATGTGCCGTTCCGGCAAAGAACTGACGTAGACCACGCAATCACGTCCCCTTTCAACGTATGACGCAGGGACGAATCTTTTTGGAGGAACCATGAGTGAAGGCAAAGGAGCAAAAGAGCCTACGAGCGTGCCACCAAGTTTCATTCCGTCATCAAGACGCAAAAAAACCATGCCGTCCACGGATTCCTCCCGCTCGCAAAGCGCACCGAGCCAGCCAGCGAGTTTCGCACCGGCGAAACGTTCTGACCATGCATCATCTGTAAAACCGGCCAAACGCACGGCGCGTCCTTCTTCCTCGGTTCCGCAAAGCTTCCAGCCTGCGGCACGGGCAACGAGCGAGACAAGAAGAAACCCTTCATCATCTCCGGTGTCCTTCGCTCCAGAACATACCCGCACGGCCAATCCAACGCAGCAGTTCCGGGGGTCATCCTCCGTCTCCACGGCGCTCCGATCTGTTCCATCCTCTCCAGCGACGGCTTCCGTGCCAAAAAGAAGACCTCGCGTCGGACGTATCGTCCTTTCCATTTTCCTTGTACTGATTCTCGCACTGGGAATAGGGGTATTCTCCGCTTGGAACTGGGTCGATGACCAGCTCAACAAACAGACCTGGCTGACATCCAAAGCGGACACCGCCGGCGAAAGCTGGCTTATTCTTGGCTCCGACGAACGTGAGGGCACCATCGGAGACGCCGGCGACGTCGAAGGTTTCAGAACCGACACCATTCTTGTACTCACCAAGCCGAAGACAGGATCGTCCTCGCTGATTTCCATTCCTCGCGATTCCCTGGTGGAAATCGATGGGAGCTATATGAAGATCAACGCCGTGGCGCAGCTGTACAGCCGCAAACAGTTGGTCAACGAGGTGGAGGACATCACCGGCCAGAAAATCAACCATGTGGCAATGGTCCGCTTCGGCGGACTCGTCAAAGTGGTCGATGCCTTGGGAGGCGTGGACCTATGCTACGACCAGAATGTGAATGACCCTTATTCGGGTATGAACTGGACCGCCGGATGCCACACCGTGGACGGCAACACCGCTTTGGCGTTCTCCCGTATGCGATATGCCGATGTGCAAGGCGATTTCGGCCGTGCCGCACGTCAGCGCCAGGTGATCAACGCCATCGTCAAGAAGGGCGCTTCCAAACAGACGCTCACGAATTTCAACAAGACCAAAAAGGTCGCCGCAGCGGCGTTGAGCTCCGTAACCGTGGATGAGAAAGCATCGACTTCCTCTCTGCTTCGGATGGCGTTGGCTTTCAAAAGCGCCTCAGGCAAGGATGGCATTTCGGGAAGCGTGTATTGGACCGATCCGGACTATTACGTCGATGGGGTCGGATCGTGCGTTCTGCTGAATGACGCGAAGAACATCCAGCTTTTCTCCGAACTCTCACACGGCACGCATTCCGCAGGAACCGTGGGCACGCTGGCCGAACAGCAAAACTGACGACACGCCGGAGGATGTGGATACCCCACATCCTCCGACCACAACCCTCATATTGGCTTGCGGCATGCCGCCGCTCTTGCCCATGCTGGCCGTATGAACAAAAAGGGCCCTCACCGTATAAGCGAACAACATCTCACTGTATTGAGTTGGAGCGCGCCTTTGCTGGCGCAGCTCATCATGCTGATTGTCATGTGTATGCAACGTCATTGGCTCTATGCGGCGATGCTCGCTCCGAGTCTGCTCGGCAGCGCATTGATGCTCATCACCATGATCATGCGCGTCAGGCATGAAGAAACGAACAGCAACACCATTACTGGAAGCGATTCGCCGGTTCCAACGCATCATAACGGAAACGAAATCGACCATGCTCAGCTTTTCGCCGACATGCCGTCCATAAGTTTTGAGCATCTGCATGGCCTGGACAACGACCCGCTCATATGGCGCACCATCGTGCGTAATTGGCTTGTCCGTTCCCCAACGAACGGCATCGGCATGTCAGAACATGGCATATTCCATATAGATCTGGCATCATCCGGACCACATGCCATGGTCGCGGGGACCACAGGCTCGGGGAAATCCGAACTGCTGATCAGTTGGTGCATGGCATTGGCGATTCGGCATAGTCCTCAAACCCTCCATTTCGTCTTTCTGGATTTCAAAGGAGGATCGACCTTCAACGCTTTGGAGCGTCTGCCGCATACCGTGGGCAACGTCTGCGATCTTGACCTCGCCCATGCCGTCCGTGCGCTGAACGCCATAGAACAAGAATTGGCACGCAGGGAGGCCTTGGTAAGTGCCGAACGCGTTTCCAGATTCGACCAGCTTTCCCATCCCCCTGCACGGCTCGTGGTGGTCATTGACGAATTCCATGCATTGCGCGACCGTCTACCCGACTATATGCAGCGACTCAATCGATTGGCGTCGCTCGGACGCTCTTTGGGTATGCATCTCATCGTATGCACGCAAAATCCCATGGGTCAGGTCCATGCCGATATGAAGGCCAACATATCGCTGAGCATCTGCCTACGCGTCACCGACCAAATGCAATCGAATGAACTGATCGGCACCAAGGATGCAGCTTTGATTCCACCGGCCTTCCCCGGTGCCGCTTACTGTCATGACGGTCAACGCACTGTTCCTTTCCGCTGCAGCGCGGTCCATGACATTGATTCCTTGGTGCATGCCATCAACACCGCATCGGCATTCAGCGGCACCACCAATCCCTCCCCTTTGTTCTCCGCGCCGCTCGCACCACATGCAGGCAAAGACGATTTGACGGCGCCACAGCGAGAGGCATGGCACCATGTGCCTTTTGCTTTGAGCGACGACGGTGTACTCATCTCCACCGCATTCCTTGACGTAGGACACGGCAACATCGCCGTGATTGGCGCATGCGGAAGCGGCAAAACCAATCTGCTGCTCTGCTGCGCCAGCCGTCTCTATGAATCCGGTCGCTGCACCATCCGGTTCACACGCAAGACGAACAGCGAATGGACCACCGACGACGGCAGAATATCGCCGCAGCACGAACGCACCATATGGTTCGTGGATGACGCCGACGAATTGCTCTCCCCTTTCGCAGCCATGCCCGAAGCCGATAAGCTCAAGACCGCACTCGCCGATCCGTCCGTCACGGTAATCGCAGCTGTGGAAAAGCCGCAAAGCACCCTACTTGAACGTTGCCTCACACGTGTTGCGTTTCCTTGCGGAGAGAGAGCCACCGATGTGATGATGGGGATTCCCAGCGCGGTTCTCGACGGTTTCGGCGTCGATGACTATGCCATTGCCGGGCGTGGGGTCTTCATCCAACAAGCACGGGCATGTCCCGTGCAATGCGCGGAATTCCAAGGATTCTAAAAAAAACCTGGCTTCTTTTGCGAAAAAGTCTTGAAAAATCATCCGATTCGTGGTTATCTAAATAACGGATAGAACGCCACTTATGGCAAGAGGAAGGCGATTACATGAGCAGTGCTTTCGATTGGCGAGCCAAGGCCGCGTGCCGGGATAAGGATCCGGAACTGTTTTTCCCGGTCGGCAACACCGGTGCCGCCTATCAGCAAATCGAAGAAGCCAAGGCCGTTTGCCGTACCTGCAAGGTGATTGACGCGTGTCTGAAATGCGCGCTCGACACCAATCAGGACTACGGCGTTTGGGGCGGTCTGAGCGAAGACGAGCGGCGCGCGCTCAAGCGGCGCGCGATGCGTGCACGTCGCTCGCAGGCCATGCAGATGCAGGTCTGATTCTTTTCAGGGCATATGGAAGGGCCGGTCGGATTCGATGGAA
>OBWQ01000539.1_pt1 | contig 13987 bp, 10 predicted proteins | sample 1476511 | NCBI WGS metagenome assembly OBWQ01 (sample SAMEA2580126, study PRJEB22360) | human gut metagenome | biome: human gut; feature: human-associated habitat; material: faeces | place: Denmark | collected 2008/2010
GCGGCGAGTTCGTCACGGGTCGGCAGTTTGCCGTGGATCAGCAGGTGCGCCACTTCTTCAAATTCGCAATGTTCCGCCAGATCAAGAATATCGTAGCCACGGTAATGCAGGTCATTGCCACTTTTACCCACGGTGCAGAGCGCCGTATTGCCCGCCGGAACGCCAGAAAGTGCTACCGATTTTTTCGGTTTAATGACATGGGTACTGTTTTGCAGGATCGTTGTGTCGCTCATATTGTCCTCGTCATTTGTAGGGTCGAGATATTTTTCGTTGTGTTTTATTTCACCTGGCTACGGGCAAACAGGTCGTCGAGCTTCTCTTCGTACTGGTAGTAGTTGATGCTTTCGTACAGCTCGTTGCGGGTTTGCATGGTATCGATGACGCTTTTCTGCGTGCCTTCCTGACGCAGGACGTTGTAGACATGTTCAGCGGCGCGGTTCATGGCGCGGAACGCTGAAAGCGGGTACAGCGCCATTGCGACATGGGCGCTGCGTAATTCGTCGGTGGTAAACAGCGGTGTTGCGCCAAATTCGGTAATGTTGGCGAGGATTGGCACCTGCACCGCATCGGCAAACTGGCGGTACATGGCGAGTTCGGTAATCGCCTCCGGGAACAACATCTCGGCACCCGCTTCAACATAGGCCTGCGCACGCTCGATCGCCGCATCCAGCCCCTCTACCGCCAGAGCATCGGTGCGCGCCATGATCACAAAATCAGGATCGGTTTTCGCATCCACCGCCGCGCGGATCCGATCCACCATCTCTTCTTTCGAGACGATCGCTTTATTCGGACGATGACCGCAGCGTTTCGCACCAACCTGATCTTCAATATGCAATCCTGCCGCACCGGCTTTAATCATCGATTTCACGGTGCGCGCCACGTTAAAGGCCGAAGAACCAAAACCGATATCCGCATCCACCAGCAGCGGCAGCGAACAAACGTCGGTGATACGGCGAATGTCGGTCAGCACATCATCAAGGGTAGAAATACCGAGATCGGGCAGCCCCAGCGAACCTGCCGCCACGCCACCGCCAGAAAGATAAATTGCCTGATATCCGGCACGCTGCGCCAACAGCGCATGATTAGCGTTGATGGTGCCAACAATCTGCAATGGATTTTCTTTAGTCAGTGCAGCGCGAAACGCTTTACCTGGAGAGTGTAGAGACATAGCCCATCCTTTGTTATCAACTTGTTATTTGCGTTGATAAAGACAAAGCAAGGGGTGTGCCACAATTGCCTTAATAAAATTAAATGTTTAATTTCAATTTGTTAGAGATAAAGTCATGAACTAATCCGCAAATATGCGTTTCAGTTAACGTTTCAGGCAATGTTTCACCGCGTTTCATTGCAACAATTATGAAACAAGACTAAACCCAATATTCGGTTTCTTAACTTTGCGGTGCGCTATGGCACATCCACCACGGCTTAATGACGACAAACCGGTTATCTGGACGGTATCTGTAACGCGCCTGTTCGAGCTGTTTCGCGATATCAGCCTCGAGTTTGATCACCTGGCGAACATTACCCCTATTCAGCTTGGCTTTGAAAAAGCAGTGACCTACATCCGCAAGAAACTGGCAAACGAACGCTGTGACGCCATCATCGCGGCTGGCTCTAACGGCGCGTACCTGAAAAGCCGCCTGTCAGTGCCAGTTATTTTGATTAAACCGAGCGGCTACGATGTGTTACAGGCACTGGCAAAAGCCGGAAAACTCACCTCTTCTATCGGCGTTGTCACCTATCAGGAAACCATTCCAGCGCTGGTGGCGTTTCAAAAAACCTTTAATTTGCGCCTCGATCAACGTAGCTACATTACCGAAGAAGACGCACGCGGGCAGATTAACGAGCTAAAAGCTAACGGCACCGAAGCGGTGGTCGGCGCGGGGCTGATTACCGATCTGGCAGAAGAAGCCGGAATGACCGGAATTTTTATCTATTCCGCCGCTACCGTGCGCCAGGCGTTCAGCGATGCGCTGGATATGACGCGCATGTCGTTACGCCATAACACTCACGATGCCACCCGCAACGCCCTGAGAACTCGTTACGTGCTGGGCGATATGCTCGGTCAATCACCACAGATGGAACAAGTACGGCAGACTATTTTGCTGTATGCCCGCTCCAGTGCAGCGGTGTTGATTGAGGGGGAAACGGGGACGGGCAAAGAGCTGGCGGCCCAGGCGATTCATCGGGAATATTTTGCCCGCCACGATGCGCGACAGGGCAAAAAGTCGCATCCGTTTGTTGCAGTCAACTGCGGGGCGATTGCCGAATCGCTGCTGGAAGCAGAACTGTTTGGCTATGAGGAAGGGGCGTTTACCGGCTCGCGACGCGGCGGTCGCGCCGGGCTGTTTGAAATCGCCCACGGAGGTACGCTGTTTCTCGATGAGATTGGCGAAATGCCGCTGCCGTTGCAGACCCGGCTGCTGCGGGTGCTGGAAGAAAAAGAGGTCACCCGCGTCGGCGGGCATCAGCCTGTTCCGGTGGATGTGCGGGTCATTAGCGCCACTCACTGCAATCTGGAAGAAGATATGCGGCAAGGGCAGTTTCGCCGTGACCTGTTTTATCGGCTGAGTATTTTGCGTCTGCAATTGCCACCACTGCGCGAGCGGGTGGCGGATATTCTGCCACTGGCGCCACTGGCGGAAAGCTTTTTGAAAGTGTCTCTGGCGGCGCTCTCCGCCCCGTTTTCTGCCGCATTACGCCAGGGATTACAGGCAAGCGAAACCGTGCTGGTGCACTACGACTGGCCGGGCAATATTCGTGAACTGCGCAATATGATGGAGCGACTGGCGCTATTTTTAAGTGTGGAACCGACGCCGGATTTAACGCCGCAATTTTTGCAGCTGCTACTGCCGGAACTGGCGCGCGAGTCGGCGAAAACTCCCGCTCCACGCTTACTGACACCACAACAGGCACTGGAGAAATTTAATGGCGATAAAACAGCAGCGGCGAATTATTTAGGCATCAGCCGGACGACGTTCTGGCGGCGGCTGAAAAGCTGAACTGCCGAATGCAGCGCGAACGCTTTATCCGGCATAAATTTCAATAGATGATGATCACCGATAAATTTACGCATCGGGGATGTTTACATAGGGTTCAGAATTACTTCTTCTTATAAATATTTGCCGTGCCGTGGATCTTATTGTCAGTTTGACCAGAGGTCAGTACCAACACATCAGCCCCTTTTTCATCCGCTTTTTTGATCAAATCCTCTTTCGCATCTGCGGTCGACATTTCATTACTGGTTGAAATATCACCTATTTTTTCATACTGCGATTCAACTTTTTCAAATTCCGCTTTGGTCATCAATTCAGCGGCATAGACATTGGTAACGGCAAACGCTAACGCACCGACTAACATTTTAGAGATTATTTTCATATTACGGCTCCAGAGTTGTTATCACACTATCACCCACCCACATTATTGGGTTGATTAATAATTAGTTCAGTCAGGGCATAAAAGCCAGTAACCGGAAATAAGACACTTTGTGATCTCTTTCGCACCCGATTATTTTTGGTAGAAATATGATGAAGTTACTTCACTTATTTATGGATGAAATCACTATGGATCCTTTGCACGCCGTTTACCTGACCGTAGGACTGTTCGTGATTACTTTTTTTAATCCGGGAGCCAATCTCTTTGTGGTAGTACAAACCAGCCTGGCTTCCGGTCGACGCGCAGGTGTGCTGACCGGGCTGGGGGTGGCGCTGGGCGATGCATTTTATTCCGGGTTGGGTTTGTTTGGTCTTGCAACACTAATTACGCAGTGTGAGGAGATTTTTTCGCTTATCAGAATCGTCGGCGGCGCTTATCTCTTATGGTTTGCGTGGTGCAGCATGCGCCGCCAGTCAACACCGCAAATGAGCACACTACAACAACCGATTAGCGCCCCCTGGTATGTCTTTTTTCGCCGCGGATTAATTACCGATCTCTCTAACCCGCAAACCGTTTTATTTTTTATTAGTATTTTCTCAGTAACATTAAATGCCGAAACACCAACATGGGCACGTTTAATGGCCTGGGCGGGGATTGTGCTCGCATCAATTATCTGGCGAGTTTTTCTTAGTCAGGCGTTTTCTTTGCCCGCTGTGCGTCGTGCTTATGGGCGTATGCAACGCGTTGCCAGTCGGGTTATTGGTGCAATTATTGGTGTATTCGCGCTACGCCTGATTTACGAAGGGGTGACGCAGCGGTGAGCAGATAATTTACTCTCTACGTAATCAACCTGATTTGCCGAATCCCGGCCATCGGCGATGATAGCCCCCGTAATGCGTGGTCCTTATTTCCGATAAGTTTACTTGAGTCTTTAGCTTCCCATTTCAGCCCACTCTCCCCTGTGTGGGCTTTTTTCATTGGTCTGCCCCGTCCTGAATAGCCAAACAATGGCAATGTTCCACTTTGCAGGGATGATAATAAGGGGATCTGATTCAGAAGAGTTTTGAAAAGTTGGACCGCCATCGAGGCCTCGAACCCCGTACCATACAACAATCCTGGTTGTCGTCTGCTCTTCCTGATGAGCTAATGGCGGTTTTTGATATGAGCCTTACAGCATATTTTCTGTCAGGCTTGAGTGCGATGCGTAAGGTACAGAAAAGACCCCACACAAACATGATGGAATTATGATTTTTTTCATATGAATGTCAACCCACACATTCACAAAACATCTGCATGAGATCATTTTTTATACACCGCATAGCTGCGAAACCACTGCTGGTGCTTTTTTAAGCGAAGCGTCGCCGATCACAACAAAATATCGGCGAAAAAGGCGGTGGAATGCCATTTGGCATACGGATATACAGATGAAATGATTACCTGCTTTGCGATTCACTCTCTGGTGGAATAACAACTTGCAGGTGGAACCCTTTCTGAACTAAAGAGTGTAGCGGATTTTAACGTGCTTATTTACAGGATAATATCTGTCACCTAATTCCTGCACTCTATTCGATATCCATTCATTTAATCGTGCGTCATCTCTGTATGTTTTTACGTCCAGAACAGAGAGCAATAACATCACCAGTGATTCAGGAAAAACAGGGTGGATATTTTTTAAGTGTAATAATAATCCATGCGCAAGCGCCTGCTTAATGGGCGCGTCTGTCTCCGGAATAGACGACATTTCGCGAAGCCATTTTTCCACACGCATACACTCTTTCCCTTTAGGGAAAATTCTCAGCAAAGGCATATGGTGTTCAAGAAGAATACATTTGCAATCTGTTCGCACTGAATCGATAAACTGCACTAATTTCTTAAGCCCGGTAAAGCGTCCAGCCTGCACATTTGCTTTAATATCAAGAAACGCATCATCCTGGTCATATACCCAAACTGTCCCTTTTTGATTTTCAAGTATGCGAAAAACAAACTTAACCGGGTGATCAGGGTAATCCATCCAGTCATAAAATCCAGGGAAATCATTAAACTGCACATTTATGGTGAGTGCGTTATCGTCTAACCACTCACAGTCTCGTACGGCAGCCATGAGATGAATGAGTTTGTCGTCATCGACTAAATCATCACGACAATCATAAGGATAATCATAATATTGTTTAATCAAAACCTTGAATATATCGACACAGGAAACCAGGGAGCTTTTGATATCCTCTGGTAACTGATTGTTTTTAACCGTATTAAGTATGCTTTGTTGCGTATATGGCATCAAATTATTGTGCGGAGCTTTTAATGATATCATCGCGATCTCTCTTAAATAAAAATAAACGTCGCAGATAATAAAGCTCTCATTAAACCAGGCACTATCAGAAATCGCTCATAACTAACGTGAGAAGTATTGTGTACTGGAGGGAGTTAATTTAACAATTTGAATTTACGTTATAGGTTTTACTGCTACTTTGATATTATTTCGCTCTCCTTAACTAAAAAGTTAAGTGGAGAGCGAAGTTAATATGTTAAACCACAGGGTATTTATTAATTTTTTCAGTCTGTTAGTGTGCGATTATCGATAACAAAACGATATTTCACATCACCACGCAGCATTCGCTCATAGGCTTCATTAATTTGATCGGCCCGAATCATCTCTATATCAGCCACGATGCCATGTTCGGCGCAAAAATCGAGCATCTCCTGAGTTTCTGGAATGCCGCCAATCATAGAACCGGCTATCGCACGGCGTTTCATGATCAGGTTGAAAACTTCCGGCGATTTATGCGGTGTCGCAGGCGCACCAACCAGCGTCATGGTGCCATCACGCTTCAGCAAGGTGGTAAAATCGTCGAGATTATGTGGCGCAGCTACTGTATTCAAAATGAAATCGAAACTCTTCAGATGAGCCGCCATCTCATCGGCATTGCGTGAGTTAACAACTTCATCGGCCCCCAGGGCTTTTGCCGCTTCGCGTTTTGCCTCAGAAGTGGTAAATGCCACCACATGCGCCCCCATCGCGTGGGCCAGCTTGATCCCCATATGTCCCAGACCGCCGATGCCGACCACGCCCACTTTTTTACCCGGCCCGGCCTGCCAGTGACGTAGCGGCGAATACGTGGTGATCCCTGCACACAACAAAGGAGCCACCGCCGCCAGCTGCTCTTGCGGGTGACGAATACGCAGAACATATCGCTCATGAACGACGATCTGTTGTGAGTAGCCGCCCAGAGTATGGCCCGGTTCGTCCGGCGTCGGCGAGTTATAGGTGCCGGTCATGTGATCACAGTAGTTTTCCAGCCCGTCTTCACACTCTTCGCAATGTTTACAACTGTCGACAATGCAGCCGACACCGACCAGATCGCCCGGCGCATGTTTTTCTACCTGATCACCAACGGCTACCACACGCCCCACAATTTCATGACCCGGTACGCAGGGGTAAACCGTCCCCGCCCACTCGGAACGGACCTGGTGGAGATCGGAATGGCAGACGCCACAGTAAGCGATTTCGATTTTGACATCATTCGGTCCCGGTTCACGCCGTGTGATATCCATCGGTTCAAGTGGTTGTTTAGCGGAATATGCACCAACAGCTTTGATCTTCATTGTGTTTACTCCTGATTAGCTATGTGTATTTGGCGACGCCTGATATGTCATCGCGGCAAAACGCGTCCATTGAATATAGCCAATATTTAAACCACCCGATCCAGCCCCAACATGCCGCGAACCTGAATGAAACAGAGCAGCAACGTTCCCCATAAGGCCATCGTCAGGTAGGGGCTTATACCGAGAATATTGAAGCCGCTTTCAATAATTTGCAGAAGAAACAGCGCCAGCACCATACCAATTATCCGCCCGCTGCCGCCGTCCGGATTAACCCCACCGAGTACTGCCGCGAGGATTGACACCAGCAAGTACGATTCGCCATAAGAGGCCTTAGCCGAGTTGAGTTTCGACATCATCAAAAATGCCGCTACCGCACAAAGCAAGGCGGAAATGACATAAACCCAAATCAGCACCCGACGAGTGTTAATGCCGGAGTAAAGTGTTGCTCGTTCGTTAGACCCAATCAGGTAAATGGCTTTACCGAGCGGCGTTTTCTCCAGCAATATCCATAGCCCCAGTGCCACTGCGGCAAACAACCACATCGGTAGCGGAATACCGAACCATTGCGCATGATTCAACCACAGCACCCATGAGGGATAATTGGCAATGGCGCTACCACCTGTCACCAGAATATTTATCCCTTTGAGCAACGTCATCATCCCAAGCGTTGCAAGAATTGGCGACACTCGAATACCAGCAATCAATACGCCGTTACATAAACCGATTATCACCGCCGCGCCAGCGCCCGCCAGTAACGTAGCGACAACCGTAGCAATACCCGGTGGATACTGAGTCGCCACCCACGCCATCACCAGTGAACAGGCGTTAGCAGTGGCTATAATTGACAAGTTAATGCCACCGCAAAGCATGGTCACCGCCATAGCCAACGCCAGAATGCCCAGCACGGGCATTTGCGAAGCGACGGACTGGAAATTACTTATCGACCAGAAAATCTCCGGCATAGTAATGCTGAACGCGGCAACAGTTAGCACCAGCAGGCCGATCAAGTAAAACTCAACGTTATTACGCCACGATTTTTTCATAGCAGACTCCGGTTCTGATGCTGACTCCACGCCGTGGCACTAATGCTGGCAACGATGATGATGCCGGTGATCAATGTTTGCCAGTAAGACGAGACTCCCAATAAATTTAGCCCGTTTTGCATCACTGCCAACAACACCACGCCGAGCAAAGTACCGGTTAACGTGCCGCGCCCGCCGAGCAAACTAGTGCCGCCAAGCACCACCGCAGCCAGTACTGTCAGCTCATAACCCAGAAGAGAATCGGGGGCGACAGTCATCACCGTCCACGACTGCACTACACCCGCAGCGCCAGACATCAATCCCATATAGCCATAGACGAAAAGTTGCAGTTTCAGCACGCTAAAGCCGATGCGACTGGCTGATTCGCGGTTCCCGCCAAGGGCATAAATTTTGCGCCCTACACTGGTGAAATTCATGATAAACGCTGTTAGCAGCACCACCGTAATCATGGCGATCAGCGGCAGACCAAGGCCATAGTCATAGCCATCAGCATCGGTGTACTTGAACAACATAACCCCCTGCTCAAACCACGGCGGAAAGTCGTACAGCCACACACCTTTACTCAACCATAACAGCAGGCCATAGAAAATATTCAGCGTCGAGATAGTGATGATGATAGAAGGCACCCGTAGGCGATTAACCAGTAAGGCGTTAATTAAGCCAAGTAAAATGCCGATGCAGCCCGCCAGTGCAAACGCGACAGCGAAGTTGCCACCAATTTTTTGCAGCAACAGCACCATGCCGTATTGCGCAATGATGGTCATTGCTGGAAACGAAATATCAATTCCACCGGAAATCAACACCACAAACAAACCACAGGCGAGAATAGTCAACATGGCATAGTTATTGGCGAGATCGTACAAATTACCGAATGTCAGAAACTCGTCGCTGCGCCAGGCAAGGCCAACAAACAGCACCACAATCAGTAATGCCAGCCAGAATTCATGGCGTTTTTTCAGTTCAGCCATTTACCACCTCCGCAATCCTGGCCTGAGAACTGCTGTCAGGCAGGAAGCTATGGGTGATCTGACCTTTTTGCATTACCAAAATCCGGTGGCTTTGATACCACGCTTCTTCAATTTCATCGCAGATCATCAATACCGCAATGCCATGAGCCGCCAGATCGCTGATAATGCCGTATATTCCTGCTTTGTTGGCGATATCAACACCGACTGTCGGGCTATCGAGAATCAACAGTCGTGGCCCAATCGCCAGCCATTTGGCGATCGATACTCGCTGCGCGTTACCACCAGAAAGCGTATTCACCGGAAGATGAGGATCAGAGACTTTGATGGTCAATGCCTTGATTAGCCTGTCCACCAGGTCACGAACTTTAGTTTCACTCAGAAAGCCGAAGCGATCTTTTACCTTGTGAAAAACAGTGCTAATGATGTTGTCTTCAATAGATTGCGCCATCACCAAACCGCGCGACATGCGATCTTCCGAAACATAACCAATACCGTGGCGGATAGCGTCCTGGTTACTATGCAGTGTAACCGGCTGGCCGTTGATGAGGATCTCGCCAGCATCCGGTCGGGTCATACCAAACAGACTCAGACATAATTCCGTGCGCCCCGCACCAAGCAGGCCAACAATCGATACCACTTCGCCCGCTTCCACCCGCAAGTTAATATTTAGATATTCCCCATGACGACTTAAATTACGCACCTCCAGCACCGGGGTGCTGGATTTTCCCTGCCACAACTCTCGCACCTGATATTCAAACTCCTGGCCGGTCATCAGGAAACCGAGTTGTTTTGTGGTCATCTCTGCAGCCGGAAAAGTCCCGACCAGCTCACCATCTTTCAGCACTGAAATACGGTCGGAAACTTCCATCACTTCTTCCAGACGATGACTGACGAAGACCACGCAGATCCCGCGTTCACGCAATTGATGCACCACCTGTAATAACCCTTGCACTTCCTGATGGGTCAGCGAAGCGGTTGGTTCATCCATCACGATCAACCGTGCGTCCTGCGCCAGTGCACGGCAAATAGCCACCAGCTGACAGCGGGCAATTGAAAGCTCAGAAACGAGTGTATCCAGTGGCAATGTGACGTTAATACTGGTCATTGCCGCCTGCGCCACCTCACGCAGACGACGGCGGTTAACAAACAGACCGTGGTGATAGTGATTCACGGCGATATTCTCCCAGACACTCAGGTTAGGAAATAAAGAGAGGTCCTGATAAATCACCTGAATCCCCTGCGCCACCGAAGCGGCGGGTGTCAGCTTTGACCAGTTTTTCCCACCAAGCGTAATTTCCGCTCCCTCATCCGGGCGATAAACACCGGACATAATTTTAATCAACGTCGATTTACCACAGCCGTTTTGCCCGGCAAGGCAGTGCACTTCACCCGACATAAAGTCGAGAGAAACATCGCGCAGCGCTCGCGTGGCATGAAACGTTTTGTTGATATGACGAAGGGAAAGGAAAGTTTCCATAACATCCCCTGGCAATAAGAATCGGGGCTTTCGCCCCGAAGAAATGGATTAATAAAGTGAGTCGATATTGTCTTTGTTGACCAGTAATACCTTATGGAAACGGATAATTCGCTTATCCATATCTACGTCGGCCTTACCCAGATTCTGCATTTCTAATCCAGGTTTGATCTCTTCACCCTTCAGCAACGTGCTGGCGACGGCTGCGAGTGCGTAACCTGCAGAGGCCGGATCGTAAGTAATCCCTTCGGTGATATCACCACTTTTAATCAGTGATGCCGCCTGTGAAGGGATCATCATGCCATAGACTGCGACTTTATTTTTCGCCCGTTTCTCTTTCACCGCACGTCCCGCGCCAATCGGACCGTTTGAACCAAAGGAGACAACCGCTTTCAAGTCAGGATAGGTTTTCATCAGGTCCAGTGTGGTACGACGTGAGTCATCCACACTCTCGGCAACCGGCATGCGGCGGGTAACTTCATGCATATCCGGGTAATGCTCTTTCTGGTATTTCACCAGCAAGTCAGCCCATAAGTTATGCTGCGGCACGGTCAAACTACCCACGTAAATCACATAGCCGCCCTTGCCCCCCATGCGTTTCGCCATATGCTCAACATATTCAGCGGCAAATTTTTCGTTATCAATGATTTCAATATCCCAGTTAGCACTTGGCTGACCGGGGGATTCGTTGGTCAGAACCACAATTCCGGCATCTCGCGCTTTTTTGAATACCGGTTCCAGCACGTTGGCATCGTTTGGCACGATAGTAATTGCATTAACCTTACGGGCGATTAAATCCTCAATAATTTTAACTTGTTGCGGAGCATCAGTACTTGAAGGCCCCACCTGTGAGGCATTAACACCAAAGGCGTTACCCGCCTCAACCACACCTTCGCCCATGCGATTAAACCACGGCATACCATCGACTTTAGAGATATTCACCACGACTTTTTCCGCTGCCTGGAGCGGCGCAGAAATTAGCGCAGCGCCTAATAACAGCGAAGACACCATATTGATAACAAAACGTTTATTCATCATTTCAGCCTCATTGCAGGGTAGTCAGGAAGTGTTCGCCCAAATTAGCGCGCTGGAGAGAATAAGAATTTTCGAATATTTTTATGCAGAATAAACAGCCCTATTTCAGGCAGCTATTAAAAATATGGTTATAAATATGGACAAAACGGGCAGCAACAATAAGTGTGACATTCATCACGTAAAAAATAGCAAAATAAACAAAATTAGCGATATTTTATGTGTGTGAGTTTATTTCGCGTAGATAAATAGTTATCTACACAACGTCAATAAGGGCATATTCTTCAAATATAACGTCCATTTCTGGTGAATAGCTTCCTTCTGCCTGGAAAAAACGACGGTGTTCATTACGCCAATATTCAAGACTGAGGTCACCTTCACCTTCCTTACGGGCAAGCTCCACGGTGACATCAGAAAAGCGCAGTAAATGCAGGCCAATCACTCTGATAACACATACAGGCTCACCACGGCTATTTTCTACAATCTTATACTCACCAATCATCGGAAATGCGTTGTCTTCAATACATCCCGCCAGCGAACCACAGGAAGCTGTTTTAACACCAGTCGCAATCAACGTTGCGAGGTGATCGGCCAACGCTGCTGAATCGCCAAAAGTACAAAAGGAAGCATGGGGATATTTTTGTGAGAATTTTTCTTTTATGGTCATGGCAATATTTTTGCGATTACGGAAAAACAAATCACATCTTAATTACTGTTGGTAACCATCAGCAAGAGTATCATTGGTTTTTCGATACTGAATCTTTTTTATCCGAAGCAGGTCACATTTATGGCCTGATAAATACCTTTGTTAAAACTCACTTTTGTGTATTTCTCTCAAATAATCCCCTGGAAATTATGCCGCGAGATTATAAAGTTCAGGATCATTCATTAGCAAACCATTCCCGCCCCACTCCCTGGGGCTTAAATCTCTTACAATTCACCGTTGCAGGCGTTTCAAATGCGCATCAACCTGCCACACTCCCCCACACCAGTTGCCCTTTATGGAACGTTGCGGTTCTCGGCGAGATACGCGCCACCGCCTCGGCGGAACAGGAGGCGTCCACCAGCACAAAGCTGGCATCATCCTGCGCTTTTGGCCATACACGCTCGCCTTTTTCATTCAGCGGCAATACATCGCCAGTGGCTAGAAACAGCGAACGGGAGAGGTTCTGTTCGTTAGGACGAATATAGAGCTGCGCGTAGAGATTGGCTTTTTCCAGCATGTCGCCCAGACCATAAGGCGACCAGTGGTCGATAACGCTGTCAGTGCCAGTCATCACTTTTACGCCTTTGTCGTGCAACTGTTTGAGCGGCATATGCAGCGTGCCAATCGGCACCGTCGAGGCGATAGAAATTTGCTGCGCCGCCATCCGATTCGCCAGCGCATCGACCTGTTGTTCGTTGAGCGTAGCCAGCGCAAAGGCGTGGCTGATGGTCAACTTACCTTTCAGTTGCGGCGTTTTCTCTACCGTTTCAACCATATAATTGATGGCTGCCACGCCCGACGGAGTGGTTTCGTGCAGGTGAATATCGACACCTTTGTCGTAGTCCAGCGCAATCTGAAACATGGTGTCGAGGGATTTTTCCATCGCGCCATCAACACTGGTCGGGTCCAGCCCGCCGACGTAATGCGCACCCGCCTGCATCGCTTCGCGCATTAAGGGTTCCGATTTCGACAGCAGCAAACCGTGCTGCGGGAAGGCGACGATTTCACACTCGAAGCCCGCCTGACGTCGCGCCAGCACCGCCTGCAAATTCTGCAGATTTTTCAGGCCGGAAACCGGTTCGATATTGCAGTGGCTGCGGGCAATGGTGGTGCCTTTCGACTGCAATAGATCGATCAGTTTTTCCGCCCGCTCCTGCGTATACGGTTGTAACTCCGGCAGCATTTTCTGCTCGAGTTTGATCATGTCCTGGATAGTGGTGCCTGCCGGACGATTGAGCGAGCGCCACGGCCCGCCGTAGAAGGTTTTGTCGAGATGAATATGCATGTCGCGAGTGGTGGGTAGCATCAACTTACCGCCAGCGTCATAGTGCGGCAGCGTGGCGTCCGGATGCTGCTTGTTCTCGCGCAGGGCGACAATTTTGCCGTCCTGAATCTCCACGGTCTGGCGCGCCGTGCGGGTCTGCACCGCCACACCGTTTTCGTAGTCAAAACCGGTTTCCAGCAGCACGTTATCGAGATAGTAATGCGGGTCAGTGATTTTCATGGTGTTGTTCGCTTCGCAGTTTAGGGTGCCAGCTACCGCCGCATGGGCGAGCGGCACAGAGGTACCAAACAGCGCGGCGGCGGTGACCATCTTACCGCTCTGGCTCAGAAATTCACGGCGGCTATTGCTTTCTTTCATCCTACGTCCTTACGTTTTAATAATATGGGTGCCCGTTTCACCGCGCAGCGCCGCAGGCAGGCATTCCGGCGTGGTGATAATCACTTCTTTGCCGCCCTGCTCCAGGAACGTCAGGCTGGCGATGATTTTTGGCAACATGCTGCC
>OBWQ01000556.1_pt1 | contig 13710 bp, 15 predicted proteins | sample 1476511 | NCBI WGS metagenome assembly OBWQ01 (sample SAMEA2580126, study PRJEB22360) | human gut metagenome | biome: human gut; feature: human-associated habitat; material: faeces | place: Denmark | collected 2008/2010
CAAGGGAAACGTGCGCCCAAAGCACGGACACGTAAGCCAAGAAATCAGATTACTACCAATGCTTAAATTGTAAGCTTATTTAAATCGAGTTGTATTAGTACTTATACATTTGATAATATTGGGGAAATGTTGGTTAAGTAATTCCAACGTTTCAAATGTTTCTTGATTGAATAAAGGTTCTCCCGGTCCTGCAATTCCAGCCACAGATAAGTTAGGATTTCTAGAGTATTCTTCCTCAAACCATTTAACAGCTTCATCTGACTTCATGATAGACTTGCATGCCCCAGGCTCCCCTACATTCTTTCCAGCATACATATTCTACGCTGACCGCCTTACGATTAACTCTCTCGGCGACATGGAAGACGGTACTCGGATACAGAATCGGGATATTTCCAACATTTCATCTACCCGGCGCAATCCTGCTTTGGCTGATATTTAGGGACGGTTAGGATATATGGAGCGCCAGGGCAGCGGATTTGAGAAGATCACAGAAGCCTATTATACAATCCACAACTATCGTTCAGAACTGGAGTCAAAGTTCTATTCCGATATGATCTCGTTTCAAGTCAGCTGTATAATCAGATGGAACGCAGTGAACTCTGAATAACTTGCCTAAATTTCCAGCTGCTATATTGGCTTCAGTCAACGTAACCACCTCTCCGCCTTGTGGACTGAATATTTATTCTGCGTCATTTGTCTAAAAATGAGCGTGTCAGTACACTGGTTTTCCAGTTATGGCTTGTAGTTAAAATTCGGGATTTGGTGCCAACGTTCCCTCATGTAATGGGCAGCAGACTTTGGTTTACGGTCTCTCGTAAAGATTCCCTTCTTGTTTCCCTGTACCCGCATCAGACCCTGATAAGTTTCAAAGTCGGCAAAATTCCATATCTGCTCTCCAATCACATTCTCGTAAGCATCAAAGCGCTCATGGTTGATCTTCAGGTATTCTACTTGGTATTCCTCAGAAAACATGGTAGGCGTAGTGTCATGAAGACCCGGGATTGTGTCGGCTCCATACTCAGTAAAGATGATTGGCTTATCCGGATAAAGACTAGTCCACCGCTCCAATTCCAAATCCAGTAGATGATGCGCCACCTCCAAATCGCCGCCAGATTCATACCAACCGTAATATCGGTTCAGGCAAAGGACGTCCGCCAGACGGAAAATCGTATCCTCCTTCGGGTCGCCCAACAGCATGCTGACCATGGTGACAGGGCGATGTTGCGGGTCATACTTTTTCGCCAGTGCTGTCAACGGCTCAAAATATTGATATGCTCCGTCCTCGTTGGAAGCAGGTTCATTGGCAATAGACCACATCACCACGCAGGCATGATTTTTGTCCCGATCAATCATATCTCGAATCACTTCTCGGTGATGGCTGTGGGTCTGGATATGCTCATACGTGTTCCGGATTTCACCGCCCTCACAGAAGCCAGTAAATGCCATAAAATTAATATTAATGCCTACGGCAGGAACCTCGTCTATCACAACGATACCTTCGCGATCCGCCAGACGCATCATCTCCTCAGAGTATGGATAGTGAGAGGTACGGAAGGAATTGGCGCCAATCCATTTCAGAAGGTTGATATCCTTGACATTCACAGCTTCATTGAATCCCCTTCCAGACACCGGGAAATCCTCATGTTTTCCAAATCCCTTAAAGTAAAACGGCTTGTCGTTAATTAAGAATTTTCCATTTTTCAGTTCCACCGTGCGGACGCCAAAAGGTTGCTCATACTCATCCTCTCCAAAATCAATATGCAGGGTATACAGATATGCATTCAAAGGCTGCCACAGCCGAACATGCGGAATCCGCAAGGTTCCCTGTGTCCCATCGGCACTGCATACTATCTCTCCGTCCTCGTCCAAAACCGTAACATGCACCGTGCCTTCCCCTACACACTGAATCCGGTATTCCACCACTCCGTCCTCATAGTTTACAGAGGGAACCAGTATGATATCCTTGATATATACCTTCGGTGTTGTGTACAGCTTCACCGGACGCATAATTCCGCTGTAGTTAAAAAAATCAAAGTTCGGAATATTCACTGTTTTCTTCACACCTGGTGCAATTTCCTTTTCGTTCAGAATTCCTACCGGAAGCGTCGACAGATCCACGCGATTGTCCACAGCCACACTAAGCAGATTTTTACCGACATGGATCCACGGATTGATTTCAAACTCAAATGGCAAAAAGCCGCCCTTGTGCTGCCCAATCTCCACACCGTTTAAATAGACCCTTGCATAATGGGTAGCAGAACCAAAGCGCAGAACCACTCGCTGCTGCAGCATGGCTTCCGGCACACTGAATTCCTTCTGATAAAACACATAGCCTACATGATTTTTATGTGCAGCTCCTTCATATAAATCATTATAAGCAGCTGGAACTGGCATTGGAATGCTGTCCTTCATTTTTTTTTCGTACCATTTCTCATCTGTTTCCTGATCGTGGTTCAGCTTAAATTCCCAGATACCGGACAAGTCCATAAGCTGTCTAGATTTTGTACTGATTGGATATAACATATTGTGCCCTCACTTTCTTAGATTGCATTTTTTCATTACACAAGTCCACATCAAATCGCGCCGGTCAGCGCAGGCAACAGCAGGCTGACCTGTGGTACAAAAGTTACCAGTAGCAGAACCAGTACGATAATAGCAAAAAACGGAATCAGCTCCTTAATCACGGTCTCCAGATGGGCATTAGCAACCTTGGTTCCCACGAAAAGGATGGAACCAACCGGCGGAGTTATCAATCCCAAAGAAAGGTTGAATACGATCATGATGCCAAAGTGAACCGGACTCATACCGAAATTCTTTACGATTGGTAGAAGGATTGGCGTGAAAATCAGGATTGCCGGGGTCATATCCATGAACGTACCCACGATCATTAATAACAGATTCATCAGCAAAAGGAGAACCACCGGACTGCTGGTGACGCTAAGCAGGCCTGCCGAAATGGTATTCGGGAGGTTCGTAAACGCCATGATCCATGACATGATCGAGGATGCCGCAATCAGGAAGATGATAATAGAGGTCATCTTTACCGATTCAAATAAAATGCGGAGAAGGTCTTTTACCCCGATTTCCCGGTAAATTCCCATACTCAGGATAAGGGAATATGCCACAGCGATTCCTGCCGCCTCCGTCGCAGTAAAAATTCCGTTCAAAATACCTCCCATGACAATCACGATCAACAAAAGGGAAGGAATTGCATCCGTCACGATTTTGAGCACACTGCCATCCTTTTTCTTAGTCGTAACACAGTAGCCACGCTTTTTTGCAATAAAAAATGTAACCACCATAACGCCAAGTCCCCAAAGTATACCAGGAAGGATTCCTGCCATAAATAAAGCTGCCACGGAAGTACCTCCACTGGTCAGGGCGTATACGATCAAGGCTCCGCTTGGCGGAATCATAAGACCGGTCGGAGCAGATGCAATGTTGACTGCCGCAGAAAATTCTTTTCCATAACCTTCCTGCTCCTCCTCTGGAATCATAACGCCGCCGATTGCCACAGCCGCCGCAGTACCAGAACCAGACAGGGCACCAAACAACATATTACCCACAACGTTGGTATGTGCCAGCGAACCGGGAAGACGGCCGCTCAGAAGATTGGCAAAGCGCACCAGACGGCTTGCAATTCCGCCGCTGTTCATAATATTTCCCGCCAGTACAAAGAATGGAATCGCCAGCAGGGAAAAGCTATTAATTCCCGAAAACATTCTTTGTGAAGCCGTCAACACGGTCGTTTCAAAGGGCAATACGCACAGGGTTGCCGAAATTGATGCCAAGGCGATACTGACTGCAATCGGCACTCCGATCAACAGGAGAATAACAAACACACATAGAAGAACCAGTGATACCAGAACAATCTGCTCCATAATTACCTCCTATTCTCATTTGCCAGATCTGCAAGGTTCATGATTGTATAAATCAAGATTCCAACCCCACAGACTGGAAGGATCATGTACAGGTATCCCATGGGAATGCCCAACGCAGGGGTTTTCTGATTCAGAGTCAACTTCACGATGGAAGAACCACCGTAGAGCAGCGCCGCGCCGAAAATCAGGCCAACAATCTGGATCAGATAATCTGCAGCTTTCTTCACTGCCGGTGAGAAACTGTTATACAGAAAGGTCATCGCCATATGTTCCTTTCTGCCGAATATGTAAGTTCCACCCAAAAGCGACATCCATATGAATAGATAAATCATCAGTTCTTCGGAAAACGTACTAGGTGCATTGAAAAAATATCTGGCAACAACCTGATAGACTACCAGAATCGACATCAGCCCCATCATTCCTGAGCATACATATACCAAAATGGTGTCCAATACATTTCTTAACTGTTTCATGCTAGCCTCCTATTTCTTTGCCTTGATTGCATCATACAAAGGTCTCAGCTTCGGATTCTCCAAAACCTTATCATAAATCGGCTGGACGGCATCAATAAACGGCTGGATGTCCTCAACCTCCACAAACGTGACCCCCATCTCCTCCGTAGCTATCTTCTTTGCGTTTTCGATATTCTCCTTCCAGAGGGTCTTGTGATACTCGGTGGATTCTCTGGCTGCCTCAAGGATGATCTGCCTGTCGGTATCGCTAAGGGACTCATACAGCCGATTGTTCATCACCAGAATATCTGGAATCATTGTGTGCTTGTTGTTGGAAAAGAATTTTGCAACCTCTCCATGCTTGTCGTTAGTCAGGACCAGTTCGTTGCTCTCCGCACCATCGATCACCTTCTGCTGGAGCGCCGTATAAATATCACCAAAATTCATCGGGGTGGGAGCGCCGCCCATTAGTTTTACCATCTCCACCTGAGTAGGACTTGTCTGCACCCTAATCTTCAACCCCTTCAGGTCATCGAGCTTCCGAATCGGTTTATCCACAGTATAAAAGCTCCTCGCACCGGATTCGTAGTAAGTAATTCCCCTTAAGCCACTTGATACGGTAGCAGAATACAACTGATCCATCAACTCATAGTCATCCATGACATTGTAATAATGCTCTTCACTCTCAAATATATAAGGCAGATTCAGAAGCTGGTAAGTCGGTTCGAACATTTCAAGAGTAGATGGATTCGCAATAATCATATCAATAGCACCTGTTTGGGTCAGTTCCAGCATATCCTTCTGTCCCCCCAGAAGTGCATTGGGAAAAATGTCGATTTCAATGCGTCCGTCTGTCCGTTCTGATACCAATTCTGAAAATTTCACCAGTGACTGGTGCTCCGGATGTGTGGCAACCAGATTATGCCCTAATCTGAGATACAAATGATCCGCATTGCTGTTCTTTTCCACCGCGCAGCCTGTAAGCAACGCCACAACAACATAAACAGCAACGGCAAAGCCCATACGTTTTCTTTGCATTAACTTGTTACCTTCCTATTCTGTCAAGCCTAAATCTATTGATTTTACTGGCTTTGACGTATTTTATTTACCTCTAAAACAGAGCCGAGAGTGATGAATATCGTAGTATCAGGTACCGAATAGCTTAAAATTGGGTATAGTTTTTAAAGCATCCATTCTGTTTGCTTTATAAAGGCTATTTTCCCTCTGTTAAGCTATGATGATGAACCTTCCGTGTCTATGGGGATCATGTCCCAACTTCCTTCGTCCCATCTATTCATACACTGAGTGCCAGCCAAGCTCCTATTTTATTTTCACAGATATCCATGCATAAATCATTATATCAGAAACCAAATATCTAAATGTTTGCGTTTCTATTGTTTTTATATGCAAAATGTAATATAATTTTTACGTGATTATCCGGAAATCACACATCATTTTACACAGAAAGTTTGAGAAAGGAGATTCTATCCCGAACCATCGAGATACTGTGAAATTTATGGAAACTCTATATGAAAAACGCTATAATTTTGACTTTTTCTTCCGGCATCACAACTATGTGGGTACTTCCATGGACAAATACCATTTTCATGACAACTACGAGGTTTATATCTCCTGCACTGATACCGGGTATTTTCTAGTAAATGAGCAAAAATATCCCCTAACCTACGGCGATATTTTCTTTTTCTCAAATACCGACATCCATAAAACCTATATTTCGAAGAATTCCCGCTACGAGCGGTATATTATTATGTTTGATCCGCACTATATTCGGGAGCTCAGTACTGCCAGAACCGACTTGCTCTATATTTTCCAGCAGGAAAAACCGGTCAAGCGACTTTCGCGGAACCAATATCCTTTCTCCGTAGCCTTTCCTGAAATTGTCCGGATGCTTGACCAGATTGAATTCTATTATCAACATTCCAAGCAATATGGAAATGACGTTGTACTGAAACTTTCCTTTACTAAACTGCTTTTATATCTGAATCAACTTTACCTAAAAGCCAATTCAGAAGCGGTACCTATTCTCTCCCGACATCATGGTTCCAAAAACTCGCAAGACAAAGTTCAGGAGATCATCAAATACATCCATGCTTTTTATCAGGAACCTCTTTCCTTGGATATCCTTGCGGCTACCTTTTTCATCAGCAAGTCAAACTTAAACGCACTTTTCCGCCAGTATACCGAGATGTCCACAAAAGAATATATTATCAGCGTGCGTCTTGCCCATGCTAAGCATCTGCTCAGCCAGAATGTTCCGGTTCAAGATGTCTGCATTTCCTGCGGTTTCAACAATTATTCCCATTTCATCCGAACCTTCAGCCAGCATACTGGTGTTTCACCGAAGCAGTATTCGCTGCACCAGCCGTTGGAAAACAATGGATATGATATCAGGTAGTACGGTAAGAAGCAAGATGCTTCTTGTATTTTCCAAAAAAGAAAAATCAGCCCCGCGGCTGGATTTCTGGTAACATACCGAGTCATTCAGCCAGCGGGACTGCTTTATCATGTTTTTATTATGTAGCACGACTTTACAACTTTTTATATTAAAAACTTACTAAATTTCTGATTATCTTTTCATAAGTTGGTAAATGCCGATATATCCCATATTTTCGGGCTTTATTGGCATTTTCCTTTTGGAAGATACCTCGCATAAGATGGCATTTACCAGCATGAAAATGCAACCAAAAGTAGTAAATAAGTAGTAAGATACATTTTCGATATTAAGAAGCCAGCCTTTCTAATTCAGCCTTTGCAGACTGGAAAGTACCGTGAGCATAATACCCTAACGTCATGGTTATGTTTGCGTGTCCCATGATGTATTGCAGGGTGTTAGGGTTCATTCCCTTATTTGCCATGTTCGTACAGTAAGTATGTCTGAATGAATGGGGCGTGATGTTTGGCAACTTGTCCTTATGGGTCTTATTGTACTTCTTAATCAGCCCACGCACCATACTTTCATAATTTCCTGCCACCTTTGGCAATCCCTCACTGTTCAAGAACAAGAAGTTGCTGTAACCGTCAACAACAAGCGGTTGTGCTTTTCCTCGGTTCTTTAAAATTCGTTCAAGTGCCTGATATGCTCTTTCTGTCAATGGAAGCTCACGCTTCCCGTTTTTTGTCTTAGGTGTGGAAATATAGTAACCCACCTCTGTATCACGCAATAGCTGGTGGTCTATGTTAATCACACGGTTAGGCATATCAATGTGTGTTGTCAATCCGCATAGTTCAGAAATACGAAGTCCCGTTTCCAGCAGAAGAATAACTTCATCACGATACTTGCTGTAAACATTATCCGTTTCCATAAAGGCAAGAAGTTTTTCTTCCTGCTCTGGCGTTAGGATAACCTTTGCTTCCGTATCATCTTCCAGAACATCACTTAGCTTGAAATGAAAAGGATTTTTTCTGATACAGTCGTCTTGTATCGCCATATAGAATGAAGCCTTTAAGGAACGCTTATAGTTATCTATCGTCTTGTAGGAATAACCTTTGCCATTCATTCTGATAGCCCATTCTTTAGCGTCGGACTGCTTGACCGTATCAATCGCCCTCATACCCAATGGGTCATTTTCCAGTACGTTCATAAGATACTGTCGTCCTAATTCCGTGTTTCTTTTGATGTTCTTTCTTTGATTGTTCTTCTTTTCGTAAAGCTGGCAGACTGTCATTTTACCGCCCACCGTGTCGATACCGTCGTCAAGGTCTTTTTTTATCTGCTTTTCTTTTTCCCTCAACGATATATCATCACGTTTTCCAGCAGGTGTCTTGTCTGTGGGTACAAGTTTCCAAGCATATACAAACTGTGGCTTCCCGAATATATCGGTATATTTATAAACGTATCTTCCGTCTTTTCTCTGGCTCTCTCCAAGACGCAAATTGCGTCCTCTACTGTCTTGTCTTTTCATTTTTGACATCGTGTAAAGCTCCTTTCCGTCATGGAATGAGCCGTGATACGCTAGTAATATTATACCATATCTACGGCTCTAAGACATCAGATTTCGTCCAGTGTATCAATAATTTTTTCAAACTGTTTTCGCTTTATCTGAATACGATTTCCATTGACGATAACCCAGCCAGAGTCCAGATTTTCCTCGGCAAGTCTACGCAACTTCTTTTCCCCGATACGAAAATATCTGGACGCTTCTTCTATACTAAGGGTGTATTTTTCCCAAATCGGCACATCAGTATTGTTCATGTTGCAACACTCCTTTCTGTGTGTCTTATCATAAGCAGACAGACGGCTTTGGAAAGCTCCGTTAGTATCTCAACTATTCCCATTCTTGTGGGCAGAACCGCACCATGCGGACGTGTCATTATTCTGTGATAGCAGGTCATGGCAAAACGACCATTCCACAAGTCGCTCTCGGATCACTGCGTGGGTCGCTCGCTTTCTTGTTGGAAAGGTCATGGCGTACAGTCCCCGTGGCTCGCTGTATCACAAACGTATCTGTCTGCTTTATTCAATTTTCAAAGACCAGTTGGCGAAAGCATAGGCTTTCATGTATGAAAGCAGGAGCAGGGCAGAAAAGAGGGGGATTTAACAAATCATGCCCTGCTGGTATCTGCTTATTCTTCTTCGATTTCTATATCAATCTCAAAGTCCAAAATCATTTTGATTAAGGCTTCTCGAATACGTCCCTTTAATTCCATATCGACAACGATATAGACATTGCCGTATTCATCATATAAAGGACGTAAACAGCATTTTGATATGTACGGGTCATAGAACGCCAGCAATTTCTCAATCGCAGTTTCGTCTCCGTCCATAGCTGGTGAAATCAAATAATAAGACGGGTGCTTGTACTTTTTCTTCATTTCTATTTCTTCTCCTTAAGTATCTCTTTCATAGTTTCTAGTGCACGGTGTCTGTGTTTGAACACAGCCCCTCTGGTATAATTCATAATATCTGCAATCTCTGTATCGCTCATTTCCAAGAAGTAATACATCAATACATTGTTACGTTTTTTTTCGGGTAGCTGTTTGAGAGCTTCTGCAAGTTCATCATCAAGGACTTTAATATCTATGCCACACACATTAAAAATTGTGTAGTTTGTTTCGTAGTCGTCCCATGTTGCCAGACTTTCTACCGTAATGTCTGGTAATTCGCTAAAAGATATTTCCTTGTTTTTTCTTCGTTTTAATTCTTTACGGTAGTTCCAGATAATACCTTTGACAACTTTTTTCAGCTTACATTCAAACTGACACTGAATTGTTTTTTGGAAGTCAGACGGTTTCATAATCTCACCTCCTTTCCAGCTATGAATTGAAAAGTGTTTATCCCTCTTTCCGCACCATATCTGTACAGCAAGGTGTGATTTGCTTCCAAAAAAATGAAAATAATTAAAAAAACCTTTCGGGTATTAAAAAAGCCCGCACAAAATATAAATTTTGTACGAGCTACTGGTATAGCGTATTTAATTGTAAATAGTATGCTGTTAAATTGGGCTTGAATATACTGAATTGTACATAAAGCGTTTCATACGGCAAGCCCCCTTTACAACATTTAAACCTTAACCTTTGTCTTTTTGGTAATCGTATAAATATATTCCTCTGGTGTTGGGCGCTTATTTCCAAAGTATCGTTTAAAATTTGCCTGCACGTCTGGGTCTGTACTTTCCATAGTTTTGTCTATGGTATCTTGTAGCATAGCCCTAAATTCAGATACAGAAACACCTTGAGCTTTAGCACCAACTTTCATAATATAATTCATATCTCGTCTTTTAAGTCCTATCATTAGAACCAACTCCCTAAAATAAGTTAATCTTCTTTTTCAAAAATTAAATCTATCTTTCGCATACAGCCTTTTGCGTCAATTTCTGTGGGTACAAACCCTGCGTAGTGATACCCCGTTTTTGCGTAACTGTCAATAATTTCTTTGTGTTTATCAGTACAAAGGAATACAACTCCTTTCGCATTATAGTTAATTTCTACATACTCATATTTTTTCATTCTTCAAAACTCCTTTCAAATACAAATTGAACAAAATCGCTGCGCGATGGCCTGCCAAGGCTGTGGCATAGCAATTTTCTGCTTTCTATAACAAAAAGCAGTGGAAAGCAAGTCCTAAAAGTAGTATTGTTAAGTCACCACAACAAAACAATCAAACAGGATCGACCTTCCCACTGCCTATGAAAAGAATACCATCCTTCCGCTTGGTTGGCAAGCGGTTTTACGACTCAAATGCGCCTCCGTGCAAAGCAGTGTTTTGATTACTACTGATTTTACATGGAGGATTTTATTATGTATGAAAAATATTTAGAACAGCTTGAGGAAGCCGGAAAAATCCGCAACCTCAAAGAACGTTCCATCAATTGCTATAAAAACTATGTTTCTTACTTCCTGAAATATCAAGCTAAGCGCCCTGAAGAACTTACCTGTCAGGACGTCAGGACTTTTCTGCTTGCCAAAAAAGAGGAAGGACTAAAAGCCACAACTCTGAACCTTTATAATTCAGCTATCCGTTTTTTCTATCGGAATGTCCTGCATATCCTTTGGGATGATATCACAGTTCCACGTATGATCCAAGAACACAGGCTTCCGACTGTACTGACTGCTGATGAAATTGACCGTTTGTTAGACGCTGTTGACGATATCAAATATAAGGCTATGCTTGCAGTCATGTATTCTTCCGGCATGCGGGTTTCTGAAGTGATTCACCTTCATTATGATGATATTTCCCGCTCAAATATGCAGATCCATGTCCGGGATACGAAGAACAGGATGGACCGCTATACCATTCTGTCTAAGCGTTGTCTGGATATCCTTACACAATACTGGTTTGAAAAAGGACGTCCCCGTGGCATCCTGTTTCCTAATAAATTTACCGGCAATTACCTGACAGCCAGTACTCTGGAGCAAGTAATGCGGCGGGCAGTAGCTGATGCTGAACTTCCAAAGGAAGCGTCCCCGCACTGTCTCCGCCATAGCTTTGCCACCCATCTGATGGAGCAGGGCGTAGAACGGCAAAATATTCAGGCACTGCTTGGGCACCGTGACCCAAAATCCACGGAAGTTTATCTTCATGTCAGCAACAAATCCCTCATGGGAATCCAAAGCCCGTTTGACAGGAAAGAAGGTGCTGATTATGAATAAGCCCACCGTCCAGGATATTTTCCGGTGTTTTTATCCGGCATACCTCGAAAAGTATTTCCCTTCTCCGGAACAGACAAAAGTTGCCCGGAACATCCTGAACTGCAAAACGGGAGCTTATGGTGCAAACGTCAGCGTATGTGAAGACTGTGGTGCAGTTCATATCCACTACAACTCCTGCCGTAATCGTTGCTGTCCCATGTGTCAGGCTGTTCCAAAGGAAATGTGGATGGATGCACGCAGGGAGGATGTGCTTGATGCACCCTACTTCCACCTGGTATTTACAGTTCCTGACATTCTGAATCCAATCATTTACAATAATCAGAAACTGTTATATGACACCCTGTATCATGCGGCTTCTGCTACAATCCGTGAACTGACTGCTGACTCAAGGCACCTTGGCGCTTCTGTTGGTTACATCTGCATCCTGCATACATGGGGATCTGAAATGAACTTTCATCCACATATCCATACAATACTGCTTGGCGGTGGTCTGACACCGAAAAACGAGTGGAAAGACAATGGTACGGAGTTTTTTCTTCCCATATGGGCTATCTCTAAAGTCTTCCGCGGGAAATATATGGATGAGCTGAAAGATCTCTGGAATACAGATCAGCTTGAGTTCCATGGAAGTGCAGAAAAATATCGTAATCATTATGCTTTCAAAGAGCTGATGGATTCCTGTTATGATACAGAATGGATTCCTTGCTGCAAGAAAACTTTTAACGGTGCACAGTCTGTGATTGATTACCTTGGAAAATATACCCATAGGATTGCCATCAGCAATCACCGTATCATCCGTATGGACGATGAAAATGTTACTTTTTCTGTCAAGGATTACCGGAATGAAGGACAATGGAAAGAACTGACACTTTCCGGTGTTGAATTTATACGGCGTTTTCTGATGCATGTACCACCCAAACGTTTTGTCAGGATTCGGCATTACGGACTTCTTTGTTCCCGCAGCAAACACAGGAAGCTCACTTTATGCCGGAATCTCCTTGGATGCCAAAAGTATCTTTCGAAGCTCCGGAATAAGGAGATGCCGGAAATACTGAAACAGCTTTATGGGATAAACATTTGTGTATGTAAATCCTGCGGTGGTCATCTTGGAAAACCACAGCTTCGAATACCACAAAGATGTTAAAATCTTATTCTTTCATACGTTTTCTGAAGCCTCAAAGTTTGAGGTTTTGTTGTCGTACCTATTTATCTGGAAACACTTGATTTCTGTAGCTTCTGCATGGGAAATCCTGTATAATCATGGGTAAGAAAAAAGATTGAAAGTCCATAAGCAACAGCTACCCGGACGCTCACTTTGTTCAATTAGGTCAAATCGAAAATGGTGTAAACGAAGGGGCAGTTCACTGGAATGCCAAAACTGCTTTTTCGTTTACCCCATCATCGATTCTAACCTAAAGAATTTATCTGGCAGACTTGTTTATCCACTCATCAAGAAATTTCATTTGTTCTTCCGTGTGAAACCAATGCTCTCCGTTTCTCATAACAGTAAGTGTTGCATTAGTTTGTTTTGTAAATTCAGATATAGTTGCATAAGAAGTCAAGTTATCTTTCTCACCAAATAAAATATTTGTTGGAATTTTCCATGTAGTTGGATTTTCTTTTACATAACAGAGATATTCCCATGAGAGTGTTTCTCCAAAAGTTGTTTTAATTTCTTTTTTATCTCGAAGTTCATCTTCTGTAACATTTGCCCAATACATCATATCTGCAATCAGTTTTTCCATATTCACAATAGGTGAAATAAAATATGCTTTTTCTATTTGCTTATCTGATAAGGCGTTCATAGCGAAATAGGCACCTATGCTATTTGCAACTATTTGAACAGATTTGTAATGTTTGCAAATCAAATCAAAAAGTGATGGAAATTCTTCTTTTGCTTCCCATGGATATTGTGCAGTATAGTTGAGTCCAACCACATCACAATCACTAAAAAGAGGTTTGTAATGTGAAGACTCCTCTGCATTTCCACCTTTACCATGTATATAAATAACTACTTTATCCATAATAGTTGTCCTCCTCAACTTCCGATTTGTATACTAAATTGAAGTATAAAATCATCATTTCCTGTTGGGCTTTCTTTTTATTCCCAATAATTTAACAAAATCAATGAACTACCCCGCAGCAAGCTGCGGGGTATCGAAGGTTGCAACCTCTACATATAATCCCATATGCTATACTGCTTTGTTTTCTCTACGTTTTTATAGATTGTTTTATAATTTTTTTCCTGTCCCTGTTCTTTCACATAT
>OBWQ01000559.1_pt1 | contig 13661 bp, 13 predicted proteins | sample 1476511 | NCBI WGS metagenome assembly OBWQ01 (sample SAMEA2580126, study PRJEB22360) | human gut metagenome | biome: human gut; feature: human-associated habitat; material: faeces | place: Denmark | collected 2008/2010
ACTTGCGTATTGTTTCACTCATCGCACAATTTCTCCTTTCCTTTTTCCTCTAGTATATCACTTCCTCCATGTCTTGAAAAAGTTTGTTACGCAGCAAGCTGCGGGGAATTAAACCCTCTTTTTGATTAACCGTTCTACACTATGGAGAAAAATGCAGAAATATAATATAAAAATATAATTCAATTCATGCAATGGTGTTGCACATTTTGTTGTGATATCGTTGCATTTTTTGCTGTAATACTGTTGCAATCGCACTCCCCCTCACCCCCCCGGTGTATTTCTCACTATATCGACCTTTTTCTTGTGTCTTTTATGAAGCTTTTATTATTTTTAGCCGATATCCATATACTTGGCATAATAATTGCTTTAAACAACTGCATCGAGCAATAGGAACACGCCATGCTCCGGCCCTGCCGGGGTGGTCAGTCTCCGGGGTAATGGCGCTCTATTCCAAAATCAAGAAGAAGGAGAGGTTCAACACATTCATACCACAGGTACTGGAGATTGGAGGGTTTACAACTGGTCTTTTTAAAACAGGAACCTCTACGCTGGTAGGCCTGTTCATCCTGTGCAGCGGTGCAACCATTAATTTTAAACAGGCAGCCCTTCCCCTTTACAAGGGAGCAGTGCTGACTATTTTAAAATATGCCATCGGTGTATTGCTTGGCCTGGGCCTTAACAAGCTGTTTGGACCCACGGGAATTATAGGTCTTACTCCATTGGCAGTTATCACAGCTGTCACGAACTCCAACGGTGCCATCTACACTGCCCTGGCAAAAGAATTTGGAGACAATACAGACGTAGGAGCCATTGCAATCCTGTCCTTAAACGACGGTCCATTTCTTACCATGATTGCACTGGGCACCACCGGCCTTGCGGAAATTCCAATTCTGTCTCTGGTAGCAGCCATAGTTCCTCTGATTATCGGTATGATTTTGGGCAATCTGGATGAAGATTTCAAGGTGCTGTTATCCAACGGATTAGCTATGCTGCTTCCCTTTAACGGCTTTGTGCTGGGAGCCAATACAAGCCTGTTTACTATTGCAAAGGCCGGTGCCGGCGGTATTGTCCTTGGACTTATAACTGTTTTGTTTACGGGTGTGCTAACTTATTACCTGTACAGCCTGATTCGAAGAAAACCGGATCCCATGGGAATGGCCATTGGTACCACCGGAGGCAATGCTGTAGCTGTACCTGCATCCGTTGCCATGGCGGATCCTTCCCTGGAGCCGGTAGTGGGCGTGGCTACCGCGCAGGTAGCTGGCGCTGTTGTTATCACAGCCATTCTGACCCCCATTTTGACCGGATTCTTTGCCAGAAGGGCTGCTAAAAGGCAGCAGAAATAATGATGAGCTTAATTGCATTGAAAGAAAGTGAGGACTTTTATGGAACGTTATATCATTAAGGCAAACAAAATCATAGCGGGAGATCAGCTGGAAGTCATGGAAAACAGCGGGCTTCTGATTGAAAATGGAAAAATCCAAAAAATATACGATAATATCTTTCAAGTTGAAATACCAGAGCAAACAAACGTAATTGATTATGGCGATAAGGTAATCATCCCCGGTATGATTGACTGCCACAACCATCTGGCATTAGACGCCAGACTTGAAAATCACCTGGTTAAAATGGAGGACTGCGAGGCAGAGCAGACCATACGCGCCATTAAAACCATGAAGGACGACCTGGCAGCCGGTGTAACCACCTCCAGATGTCTGGGAGACAGGTTCTATATTGATGTAATATGTAAAAAGGCGCAGAAGGAAGGACGTATCGCAGGACCGAAGCTGGTTGTCAGCGGCATCGGCATGCGCAGCAGCCATGGGCATGGATATGTAGGAATGCCCCATTGCGGCGCGGAAGATTTCCGCAGGACCTCCAGGGAAAATATTGCCCGCGGTGTTGATTTTCTGAAAGTATTCATGACAAAGGTAATCAATGCAACCCCTTTCATCTATCACTTTTTGACCTTAGAGGAACTGAAGGCAGTGGTGGAAGAAGCAAAAAGCGTGAATATAACCACAGCCTGCCATTGCTCAGGGGGACAGGGATTAGACGACTGCCTGACTGCGGGCATTGACTGTCTGGAACATGTGTATTATATCACCCAGCCCCAGGTGGAGCGCGTTAAAAAAGAGGACCGCTGGGTGGTATATACTCCCAGCTACGCCCTGAACGACCAGCTGTTATTCAAGTTCTCGCCTCATGACAGGGAGGGGAGCCTTCGTGAAAAGGAAATTATCTGCAAGTGCTTATCCGGCGCCATTGAGGGCGGACTTAAGTTTGGCATTGGCACTGACGGGCTGCATCAGGGTTTGGCGCAGGAAGCATGCTATATCTCTGGTCTGGGTGCTAAAAACCGGGATGTACTGGCCGGAATCACAATCAACGCGGCTCGGATCTGCGGGGTAGACGGAAACACCGGCTCTATCGCGGAAGGAAAAGCAGCTGATTTTGCAGTCCTGGAAGGCAATCCGTTAGATGATATAGAAGCTTTAAAGAAGGTTACATCTGTTATCCAGGACGGAACCATTATCTTCTAAATTATTAGGGGAACACTGCTTTGCTGTTAAATCTCCCTTTCCATCTGCAAAAAGGATGCTGCTGCAAACTGAATTCGCTTTGCAGCAGCATCCTTTTATTCTGTGTCACATCTATATCATGTTAAAGCCTGTGTTACAATCAAAGCTTCAATCCTTCGTTATATAATTCATAAGGAAGGCTTCCTGACAAATCCACCACATTCTTTGTTATGGGCTGCCCTGCCTTTACATCCTCCAGCAGTGTTGTACCATTTAACAGATAGAATGGAGCCACATTTCCCGCATCCTTAAGTTCCCACAATTCCGGAACCAGGCCCTCGATGGAATGATGATGTCCCTGGACCTTAAGTACGGTTCCCCTGGGCATGTCCTTCTGAGCCACACCGGTCATAACGGAAACCTGACGGCATTCAGAGTGGGTACCCAGTCCCAGGATATCTCCTAACAGAATGGATATGGGCGTCTCCAGTCCCATATAATGATAAGGAAGATAGATACATGCATATTTACCATTACGGCTTACCACATGCCCTTTACTTGTAAGCAGTTCCCATACCGTTTCATTCTCGCATCTGATGATGATGAACTCACCACCTGCAAAACTGGCCTCATCCGGCGCACGCAGATTGCAGAATACATCTACCACGCCAGTCTTCTTAAGTATGCCGCCATCTTCCTCCGGAATAAAGATATCTGCCAGTTCGCTGATCTTTGCAACAGGATAATTCAGACGTCTGTCAGACGGCACCAGCCCGGTGACATTGGACACAAGATTCATCTCGCAAAGGTCGGCGGAAATAACTGCCATATATTTTTCTAACAGCTTACGGCGTCCCTCCAATGTCTCACGGCCTTCATAATGCCAGAACTCCTTCAGACCAGGAATATTCTCATGTGGTTTTTCAGGGCCTTCCATATAAGTGAATTCGTCAGTGTCCGGATCCCATACAAAGTCATACTCGCTGGCTTTGCCCGCTGCTATGATCTCTAATCCCAATACTTTTCCCCAAGAGTAAAGATCCAGAAGGTTTCTTGGCTGATCTCCGTTAACCAGAGAGTATACGGTGCCGTGTTTCTCAGCAATATTATTTAAAATAGGGCCGCACACGCTGTCAGTCTCCTTTGAAACCATGTAAACATTGATTCCCTTCTTTAATGCGGCCGCGGATACCTCTGAGCTCACAGTCGTGTTTCCCGTACACTCAACCAATGCCGTAATATCGCTTTCCAGAACCAGCCGGTAGTCATTTACAATAAGAACCCCATAGCTGGGAGCGCTCTGGACCTGCTCTTTATTCCCGCATATAATAATATCCTCTTTCTTATATCCAAGACCTGTGAGCACCTCTACACATTCGTCCGTATGCCGTGAAGATATCAGCCTCAGTTCCATTAACTCAACCTTTGGAATTTGTGCCAACAGCGTATAGCCATAGCCGCGGGTTGCACCTATAATTCCTACTTTTGACTTTTTTCCGCCGTTGTTCTTAAATAAACTTGTGTAATCCATATCGCGCATTTCCTTTCTGTTTTGTATTTTTCTTTTCACCCTGCCTGTAACAGCCGTTTCTGCCTCATTCTGTCTGAATGTCAAGAGCAGTCTGTGATGCTTCAGGTAATGATATGAGTATATTTACTACTACTAAACTATAATAGCAAATATCATGCCAAAAACAGATTGACGAAAATATAACAGAATTTTTACCCAAAAAACCAGTAAAATAAGGGCGCTGTCAAAACATAAGAAACATGGTAATATGCTGATTCAATTAAACTTCGTGACATGTATGCAACAAAAACAGTCAACAATGCAACAGCGTTGCAACTGCTGCTAAATGCTCTATTTCTCAGATGTCTTATCATCCAGTCTTTTGGGGACATCTCCCCGCATCATTAGCCACCCCCACATTCTTAGTCACCACCACATCGCTCCCCAGCCCCAGCACGTCCGCCACCACCACCTGTCCAATATGCACCGGTGCCTGGATAAGTATTTTTTTATTTCAGCGACCACATCAAATATCCTGGATTTTGGGATTGGGTTTGTCAGGCGGACGCCGGCCAGCTCCAGCTCCCCATTCTCCACCAGGACTGATGTGGCAATGTTTCTCATGGGATTGACCAGTTCCCGGGTCACATAATCCATTCCCTTGGGACACGTGTTTCCGGTTATGGATTCTATTTTGCCGCCGCTCCATTCCGCCTCGATACGGCAGCCCTGGGGACACATGATGCAGACAAATTCTCGTTTCATGAAATCCTCACCTCCAGCCCCTGCTCTGTATTCAGCTTATCCGCCCCTATGGGAATCTGTATCATCTCCGCCGGAATGGCCCGCTTCATCCTCCGCATCCCGATAACCCTGTTTCCCTGAAATACCTCTATGGTACAGTTTTCCCGCGGCTCCCTAACCCGCAGGGAAAGCTTGAATCCGACGGAGCCGCTTATCCTACGAGGAACTGTATGAGTCACCTGTCCGTCTGTCCTTATCTCCAGGGGACAGTAGGCAAATGGCCTGACCTGATATACCGGACCACGCCATCCGCCAGACTCTCCGCCTCCAGGGATACGAAATCCACCAGGTCGTGGACCTGGAGAACATTACCGGCGGCAAAGATTCCCTCCACGCTGGTCTGGTAATGTTCATCCACCACGGCTCCCCTGCTGCGCTCATCCAGCACTACGCCTGCTCCCAGAGATAACTCATTCTCCGGTATCAGGCCTACGGAGAGAATCAACGTATCACAGGCATACTCCTTTTCCGTCCCCGGAATAGGGCGCATGTTCCGGTCCACCTGTGACACCGCCACGGATTCCAGGCGCTCTATCCCCCTTATGTCCGTGACTGTATGGCTAAGATACAGCCATGGAGGCCATGCGGGGCTCTATCATCAGTCGTACCTGGAGCAAATCCCTGACCATTTTCCGCTTATCGCACACAAGGGACAGTCCCAGCGGATCCTCTGTCAGCCCCAGCTTCGCAGACACAAAGGTCCCGGCCCCCCGGCGCCGCCGGTCTGCCGCTGTTTCCAAAAGAAGGTCAATATCCCCGCATGAGCATCCGACAATGGTTCATATGTATTGGATGACTTCAGATAAGATGTCAGCTTCTCAGCTATTTTTTCGCCCGGCATACAGCTCCCCCTGTCTCATCCCTGTCACTGCTTTGGGCAGAGAGCAAATAGTCGATAATGCGGATATCATGCTTATCCACTTCCCTGAATTCATATCCTGTATGGAATATCTTCTGCCCCTTTGCCGAGATACACGGTATGGTCCTGCCCTCAAAGACCGCGCTTCCAAAATAATCCGCCTCAAATTCATACCATCCGCCTTCCAGGTTCGCCTGCTTTGCAGTTCCATCCTCGTTGATTACAAATGGATGGATATCCACATAACTCAGCTCCGGGTGGCAGAGTTCAATCCGCACCGGACGCCAGTCCGTCGTGATTTCATACCCATGGGAAACCAATGTGCGGAGCAATGCGTCTGTATACCGGGCATCAAAGTTAATATCCACGTCCCTGTGCTCCCTGGTCTGTTTCCCAAGCAGCACATCCACACCCCAGCCGCCGTCCAGCCAGTACCGCATGCCAGATGTCTCCATCAGGTCCAATACTTTCAATAAATCTGCCTTTGTTACTGTCTCTTTTTTTATCATAAAATCTCCGCCTTTCCCCATAAACTGCTCATCTGATGCTTTCTGTCACTGCATCAAGTTTACCATATTTCTCCCCTCATATCTACCCGGTTCAGCAGCTGAAACGGAGGAGAAATGGAAACCGGGAGATCCCATCGGACCTCCCGGCATTCCAGATATCACGTCTCTTCCCGCAGTTTCTGAATCAGCTGTTCAAGCTGCGGAACCGGCTGCATACATTCATGCCCCACACAGAGGTAAAATAATTCTCCGGCCTCAGGCACCGGATAATCTCTTGTATAGGGTGCCAGACGCTCCATTTCCCGTACATTTTCCTCTGTTTTTACCACCACAGACAGCCCTTCTGACGTTTCGGCCAGGTTTGCGAGCTGAGCAATCAGCTTCCTGTGCCTTTCCATGTCAGCGCCAGGCGACAGCGTACACACCAGTTCCTTAGTGGGATACAGTACATCCATCATGGTCAGAAGCCCATAGCTGTGCCCAGAAGGATATCCGTCCATGGCGCCTGCCAGGTAATAGAGCTGTTTCTCCAGCACCTTCTGCCATTTGACCTCGCCGGTAATTTGGGTCAGCCGGTGCAGTACCTGAGCTGCCACGGAATTCCCGGACGGCATGGCGCCGTCATAGGTCTCCTTTGTCCTCACAATAAGCTGTTCCCCGTCCTCAGCATACAGATAAAATCCCCCGCGTTCCCGGTCAAAGAACTGTTCTGTCATTATCTCCGCCCAGGCAGCTGCCCGTTTCAGATAATCAGCCTGGAATGTCACCCGGTACAGCTCCAGCAATGCAAGACTATAGCAGGCATAGTCATCCAGCTTTCCCTCACCTGCGGCATCTCCGTCACGGTAGCGCACCATCAGACGCCCGTCCTTCACAAGGCGGCTGTTTATAAATGCTTCTGCCCTGACAGCCATATCCACATACTGCTTTTCCCCCAGCACAGCTCCTGCCATTGCGCATGCACAAATCATCCATCCGTTCCAGGAAACCAGTATCTTGTCGTCCTTGTGAAGCCTGGTGCGGTCAAGCCGGTATTGATACAGTTTTTTGCAGTCCTCATTTTTTCTGCCGCCAAAGCTGTTACGGACGCCATGACAGACATTGCCGCCATGGTCATCACCGCCCCATGGTTCCTCACAAATCTCCTCGTAATTCTCATTTTCCAGCAGGTTGGGTATGCTCCTGCCTTCAAAATTACCATGCCTTGTAATTCCGTATTGCCGGCAAAAGTCCCTGCCCGCTTTCTCTCCCAGTACCGCCCTTATCTCCTCCTGGGTAAACACATAGTATTTTCCTTCCACACCATCGCTGTCCGCGTCCTGTCCGCAGTAAAAGCCGCCCTGGGAATCCGTAAGCTCCCGCCTGACGTATTCCAGAATCTTTCCCGCCACACATCCATACATCTTCCGCCCGGTGCGTCCATAGGCTTTGATGTAAGCCATGACCAGCAGGCTATTGTCGTAGAGCATTTTCTCAAAATGGGGCACCAGCCACTGTCCGTCCGTGGAATATCTGGAAAATCCGCCTCCAATGTGGTCAAAGATACCGCCCCTGTACATCTGCACCAGGGTTGTCTCCGCCATGGCCAATGCCTCCGGCCGCTTCTGCCTTGCGCCATACTCCATCAGGAATATCAGGCTGTGGGGCGTGGGAAACTTGGGCGCGCTTCCAAAACCGCCGTTTTTACTGTCAAAACTATCCGCAAACTGCCTGAAGGCCTGATGCACCGCCGCAAGCTCCGGCTCGGCCCATCTTCCTGTCCGTTCCTGGCTTTTTAGGTGTTTCTCTATCTGTCCTGCCTGGTCCAGAAGTTTTTCTTTTTTCACCCTCCACTGAGCTGCGGCCGCTGTCAGCAGTTCTTCCAGACCAGGCCTTCCATAACGGGCCCTGGGCGGAAAATAGGTGCCGGAAAAAAATGGCCTGCAGTCCGGTGTCATTATTATGGTCAGCGGCCAGCCACCCTGTCCGTTCATGGCTTGGCACACTGACATGTATACAGAATCCACATCCGGCCGTTCCTCCCGGTCCACCTTAACACAGACATATTCCCTGTTCAGGATTTCTGCAATCACATCATTTTCAAATGATTCCCGTTCCATCACATGGCACCAATGACATGTACATCATCCGGGACATGTCAGCTGTACCCAATAGATAGGAAAACAGGCTTATTTTCAAGCCTTGCTTTCTCAAATGCCTCCTCTCCCCACGGAAACCACTGCACCGGATTGTACGCATGCTGCAGCAGATAGGGCGATTTCTCATTGATTAACCTATTGGGTCTGTTGTTTTGATTGTCCACGATATCACCTCCCTGTTACTGAATATTTGCCCTACTATGTTCTCCATGGATACATAGAATTATACCCTCCCACTGTCAGTTATGTATATCTGTTCGGGCTGAAATCATGTCTTTTGGGAGCGCACACAACCAAATGCAGGATGTTATAATTCCTTTAGTTAGATGGTTCTAACTCCATATCTGCTTTGCATAATTAAAAGATACAGAAAAGAGGAATACCCATGACATTAAAAAACAGACAGCCACGGCACATATACCAGGCAAAACAGGCGGAAATGCTTGGCCATACAAAGCCAGCGTTTTTGGCGGGAATCCGCATTTTAAAAGAAAACGGGCTGGTTGCCATGGTTGTGTGCATGTGGAGTATTGACAGACAGGGCTGGTTATTGGAATAATGGGCAGCGGGGAAGCAGGCGTCCGGTGATATCAAGACAAACAAACGGTTTCCCCCGCGAACACCTTCATAGCCTCCTCTTCATCAAACTGCCTGGAATACAGTTCATAATAGTATCCCTTTTGCTCCAGCAGTTCCGGATGGCTGCCCCGCTCTATGATTTTCCCGTCCTTCACAACCAATATCAAATCAGCCTGACAGATTGTGGATAAACGGTGTGCAATCACAAAGGAAGTATGTCCCTTCAGCAGATGAGCCGTCGCATCCTGAATCAGTTTTTCTGTTTGGGTATCAATGGAGGAGGTGGCCTCGTCCAGAACAAAAATGGCAGGATTGGCCAGGACCGCCCGCGCAAATGAAATCAGCTGCTTTTCGCCTGTGGACAACAGGCCTCCGCTTTCGCCCACATCGCTGTCATACCCCTTTTCCATTTTCGCCACAACCATATCTGCGGACACACTGCTCGCCGCCTCTTCAATCTCCTCATCCGATGCATCCAGGCGGCCATACCTTATATTCTCCCGCACAGTTCCCGAAAACAGGTGAGGATTTTGCAGCACATAACCAATCTGGCTGTGAAGCCACAGCTGCGACCGTTCCCGGTAATCCACACCGTCAATCAATATTCTTCCCTTTGTAGGTTCAAAGAACCGGCCCACCAGGTTCACAAGGGTAGACTTTCCCGCCCCGGTCTCACCCACAATGGCAACATTCATACCGGCAGGCACATGAAGGTTAAAATGTTCCAGCACATATTCCTTCCCGTCCGGATACATAAAAGAAACATCTTCAAACACGATGTCTCCCCGGATTTTTTCCCAATTATCCTTATTGGGCGAAAAGGCGTCTCCGTACTTCTTAAGCACATCGGTCCGGTCTACCACATTGGGCTTTTGCTCCAGCAAATCCATTACCCGCTCAATATTCGCCTGACAGGAAATCAAATCTGCCAGCAGTCTGGCAAGCTGCTGTATGGGTTCAAATATAACGACCGCGTACGAGATAAATACAGACAGTGTCCCCAGTTTTATGATATTCTCCTGAACCATATAGCCGCCCTTTGCCAATACAACCGCTGAGGCCACAGAGCTGAAAAACAAAATAGCCGGAATATAGACCGCATTCAGCTTTGCCGAATGAATTGCCGCCTGATGCATATCCGATGTCTTTTCAAAGAAGCGCTTCTCATTGTCTGTTTCAATGACCATACTCTTTGACGTCTTAACTCCGGTAATGCCTTCATTGTACGCGCTGGTAATCTGGGAATTGATCCGTCTCACCTTCCGGTTCCATTTCAAAATCCGATTCTGGAAATATACTGTCAGCAGAGCAATACACGGAACAATCATGGTGATGATAAATGCCAGCTGTGGATTCAGTATAAACATAATCACAAACACACTGACCACATAAATCAGAGCCCAGAACATATCCACCAGGCCCCACGCTATCATCCCCGCAATCCTCAGAGTATCACTCATTACCCGGGCATGGATATATCCCACCGGAGTCGTATTATAGTAGGAAAATGACAAGGTCTGCAAATGTTTAAACTGCGCTCTCTTTAAATCTTTTCCCACATTCATCTCTATGGTTGTAGCCGCGTGAACCGACACATACACACAGATAGTCTGACTAACAATAACCAAAATATAAACCAGCGTAAATACTCCAAGTCCATCCAAACGGTCCGGTATAATGAATGTATCAATGGCATAGCTCTGGAACAGAGGCACAAGGATATCAACTCCCGCAAGCAGAATATTAAGTCCCAATGTAATTGCAAAAAACTTCTTATATGGCTTGAAAAATGGAAACAGCTTCATCCATATACTGAAGCTGAAGGGATTGTTATACTCCTGTTCTTCATATGCTGCCATTGATTATCCCCCCATCCTTCTTATCCATTTCATCCTGCCCCATCATCTCTCTGTCATCACGGCTCATCTGTATTTCATAAATCCTGCGGTAGATTCCATTTCCCCGTATCAGTTCCCCATGCGTTCCGCGTTCTTCTATTTTCCCCTGATTCAGCACCAATATCTCATCCGCTCCCATAAGGGATGTCACTCTGTGGGATATGAGGATTACGGTTGCCTCCTTCATATGTTCCTTCAGCGCACACCGGATGTTATAATCTGTCTGGGAATCCACTGCTGATAAGGAATCGTCAAATACCATAACCGGCGCTTTCTGAAGGAGCATTCTTGCAATAGCAATCCTCTGCTTCTGCCCTCCTGACAAAGTGACTCCCCGTTCCCCCACAAGAGTGTCATATCCGTCCGGAAAACTCAAAATGGCGTCGTCAATGCACGCAATTCGCGCCGCATACCGAATCTCCTCCAGAGACGCGTCCGGTACGGAGGCAGCTATATTTTCCCGGATTGTCCTGGAATACAAAAACGGTTCCTGCAATACCATTCCTATATTTCTCCTGAGCTCCTCAATAGGGATATCCTTAATATCTCTGCCGCCAATACAAATACTTCCCCTGTTTACCTCCAGCTCATAGAGCCGCGAAAGGAGCTGGATTACCGTAGACTTCCCGCTGCCCGTTCCACCCAGAATCCCAAACGTACTGCCTTCAGGGACTGTAAACGAAATATCCCGGAGCACATCCTTTCCTTCCTCATATCCAAAAGATACATGCTGAAAGGAAATATTATACTTCCCACCGGAATTTTCGCTTTCCTTCCCGTTTTTTTCATCTGCTTTTCCATAGGCTTCTTCCTGAGAACGAATAATATAATCCACACGTTCAAAAGAAACGCCTGCCTTGCTCATATCAGAAAGAATACGCCCAAGGCCGCGGATTGGCCACACCAGCGTTGAATTGTAAGCTGCGAATGCCACAAATTCACCAACGGATATGAAACCATTTACTGCCTCTATCACTCCGAAGATAATAACCGCAATCACCTGCAGTCCCGTTATCAGATCCCCAATCCCCCAGTACAGTCCTGATAACGTCCCCAGACGAATCCACAGCTTGGCAAAAGCATTATTCTTCTTGTCAAACCGCTCCATCTCAAATTGTTCCCGGCCGAATGCCCGCACCACACGCACTCCTGTGGCATTTTCCTGCACAACCGCAGAAAGTTCTCCCTCCGCTTCGTCCGCAGTGGTGAACCGCTTAGCTATCAATCGGTAAAACACAGTGGAGTACACCACAACAACCGGTACGAACAGAAGAACGATGCAGGAAAGCTTCGCATTCATGGAAAACATCATAGCAAAAGACATAAGCACAAGAAATGCCGTGCGGAACACCTCCAGAAGCTGAGTAACTACAAATCCGCGTATCACCTCCACGTCAGAAGTACACCGCTGAATAATATCCCCTGTCTGGTTCCTGTCATGCCATTTCATGGGAAGCTTCTGCACATGAATAAATAATGCATCTCTTAAGTTTTTAGCAAAATTCTCCCCCGCCCTGGCCGTATTGGTACGGCTGATATAGGTAAAAATCCCTGAAGCTACCGCCACCGCCACAATCATCAGCGCCAGTATCCAAAGGTGACTGGACAGATAGCTTCCTCCGTTCCTGCTGTTTCCAATGTTTCCACTAAGCACCTCATCAATGCTGAACCGGAAAATCTGCGGTGTCAGGGCATTTAATATGGTTGATATCAGTGAGGCGGCTATGGCTGCTGCAAAATAGATTTTGGAACCTTGGAGGAACCTGAATATTAGATAGAGTTTTCTGTGTTTAAGTCTTACATTTTTTTCCATCTTATAATCCTTCTCAAATCATATGGCATATCCTGTTCACCATTTTTCTGCTTTAACCGGCCCAAAACCAGGGACTTTCTGCATGCATCAATTATTTGTAACTGTGTGGGGGATGGGGGGAGAGAGAATGGGGGTGAGATTTTTGATGGTGAATGTCCGCTCTCCCATAACAGCAGTTTTAATTTCTCTATGATACTTTGTCTGTGCGTACATGAACTCCCTCCCATTTCATAAAATTTTGATAGCGTAAAAAGGCGGCACTGCGAAAAGTGCCGCCCTCTGGCCTGTCCTCACCTTGGGACAAATTGTCTCGAACTTAATAGTCTTGCCGGCCAGGCCGCCGTTCACGACGGCCCCGGCCGTGTGGGAGCTTGAGGGTCCGATATGTTGGGACCCAGCACGTCAAAGACGCTGATAAAGGACATCTCAGGCCCTCCCGGCCTTAGCGGGCCTGGCGCCGGTGATGAACTTCTGGTAGATGGACTCCACGATCACGCCGATGGCGTTGTCACCGGAGACGTTGCAGGCGGTGCCGAAGGAATCCTGGGTGATGTACAGCGCCACCATGATGGCGCAGATGGGACCGTTGGGGTCGCCGGCCTCCGCGCCGAAGATCATGTACAGGAAGGGCAGGGCGGTCATAATGGAGCCGCCGGGGGCGCCGGGGGAGGCGACCATGGCAATGCCCAGGGTCATGATAAAGGGGATGACGACGCCCAGGCTGATAGGCAGGCGGTTCATCAGGCACACGGCGGTGGCGCAGGCGGTGATGGTGATCATGGAGCCGGCCATGTGGATGTTGGCGCACAGGGGCACCACGAAGTTGCGGATCTGCTCGGAGACGCCGTCCTTGGCGGCGCACTGCAGGTTCACCGGGATGGTGGCGGCGGAGGACTGGGTGCCGATGGCGGTGGCGTAGCCGGGAATCTGGTTGCGGATGAGCTGGACGGGGTTCTTGTGGCTGATGGCACCGGCGACGACGAACTGGATGCCGATGCAGATCAGGGGCATCAGGATGAACCATCCCGC
>OBWQ01000564.1_pt1 | contig 13478 bp, 10 predicted proteins | sample 1476511 | NCBI WGS metagenome assembly OBWQ01 (sample SAMEA2580126, study PRJEB22360) | human gut metagenome | biome: human gut; feature: human-associated habitat; material: faeces | place: Denmark | collected 2008/2010
TGGGAGGGATGTTACGTTTACAAGGGAGTATCAAAATAGCAGGTTAGCTTGTGGGAAGTAAGGGATGCGGAGGAAGAGAAGGTTCATCCGTCCGTGAGGGAGAGGGGGAGTGGGATACGGCTGCGGGGCTAGTAGGGCTAAGCCTCCGGAAACCGGCTAAATGCAAGAGGCTGACTGACAACTGTTTGAGCTCAGTACCTAAATATAAAAAGAGGCTTGGCCGCGAGGTTTGGCAGACAGCCTCTTGGATTTAGCCGATTTTCAGCGTCCTAGAAATACTAGTCCCGCAGCCGTATCCACAGCCCCCAGACTTATTTCAATCACGGACGGAAACACCTAACTTACTTACTTCTTCTGAACATACTTCAAGCAGTCAAGTGTTACAGCGGTTATAATAATGATGCCCTCGAATACGAACTGAAGGTTTGTGTCAATACCGAGAATGGTAAGGGAGTAGATGAGTACGGTGAATATAAGTACGCCGACTACTACGCCTGAAATCTTACCGATACCGCCGGTAAAGGATACGCCGCCAACCACGCAGGCTGCGATTGCATCCATCTCCCAGCCCTGGCCGTAAGCAGCGGAGCCGGAACCTACCATTCTTGCGCATTCCAGCCAGGATCCGAATCCGTAAAGGATGCCTGCCAGAATGAATGCTCCCATGGTTACTCCGAATACGGAGATACCTGAAACAGCTGCTGCTTCCGGGTTACCGCCTACTGCGTATAAATTCTTGCCGAAGGTGGTCTTGTTCCAGATGAACCATACGATTACGATGGCAGCCACTGCCCACAGGATAATGGTTGGGAACCCGTTTATTTTTGGAATAATCATCTTTGGAATAGCCGGTTCAATGGCACCAAAGGATACACCCTTTGTGGCATATGTTACAAGTCCAAAAATGACCAGCATGTTGGCCATGGTTGAAATGAACGGATGCATCTTGAATTTAGCGGTAAAGAAACCTCCGATGGCCGTAAAGCACGTACATAAGATGATACACATTACCAGGGCAAATACCACTCTTACTCCAATGGGCATGCCTGTGAAGTCAAACACGTGTCCGAACACAGCGCCTGTGTTGATGCCCTGATGCATGATGATTGTCGCGGTGGTCATGCCCATACCAACCATACGTCCTATGGAAAGGTCCGTACCGGTAAGGAGGATGAGTCCAGCAACGCCCAGAGCCAGGAACATTCTCGGAGAAGCCTGCTGCAAGATATTTAAAACGTTATTATAGGTAAGCAGCTGAACATTCTTTATCACCGGCGCAGCGATACACAGTCCGATGAAAATCAGGATAATAGCGATATACAGTCCATTCTGCAGTAAGAATGTCCTGCGGTTGAATGTATATTTATAGTTCTCCCATTTCTGCGCCCTGGTCTCCATGAAGGTGAATTTAGACAGGCGGAGCATGTCAATCAGGTGATACTGCCAGACAAATGCCGCATGCCTTCTGTCCTTGATCCGCTGAAGCTCCTTGTCCAGGTCCATCTTTGCGTCAAACAGGCGGTTCTTATGAACATACTTCTCATCCTTTATCTCCTGATGGTCCGTAAGCTTTGAGAGGGTATTTTCATGTTCTTTGTTCAGTTCCGCAACTTTAATGTCGTATTTTTCCTTTGCAAGCGCTTTTTCCCGCTCACAGCTTTCCTTTAACGGCAGATAATAATCCTTATCAAAATGTGCCTTAAGGTAACTCTCCGCATCGGAGATTAATTTTGCAATCTCATCCTTGTTCTTTGACTCAACAGCCTTTGCTTTCTCCATCTCCGTGCTGTTAGCCGCAATTCTGTTTTCCCTTTCTTCCTTTGTAAGGGAACGGTCTCTCTTTGTTGCATCAATACTATTTTGCAGAGCGACTACCCTGTTTGTGCCGTCCGCTCTGAGACTGTCGATTTTTTTCTGAATTTCGCCAACATAATCCTCAATTGGCTGGCGCAGCCGCATTTCCTGTTCAGCCGTAAGAGTCTCATTGTTTCCTTTTGCCATATCCATGAATCCCCCTTATAGGTATTTTGCACTGAGCCTTAAAAGTTCTTCCTGATTTGTCTCTTTTGTATTAACAATTCCGGAAAGACGTCCATTTGACATAACACCAATACGGTTTGTAATTCCGAGAATCTCCGGCATCTCAGAAGAAACAACGATGATTGTCTTCCCCTGCTTCGCCATATTGATGATAAGCTCATATATTTCATACTTTGCGCCCACGTCGATTCCTCGTGTAGGTTCGTCCATCATAAACACCTGCGGACTGCGCTCCAGCCACTTTCCGAAAATGACCTTCTGCTGATTTCCGCCGGAAAGGCTGGAAATCATATCGTCGGGGCCCATGCACTTGGTGTGCATGATCTTGATTTCGTTTGACGTGGCCTTTATCATCTTTGCATCGGAAAGCGCTATGCCCGACATATACTGCTGCAGATTGGCAATGGTGGTATTAAAGGTAAGGTCCCCTTTTAAAAACAGGCCATTTGCCTTCCGCTCCTCGGTAATCATGGCAAAACCATGCTCCATGGCTTCCTTTGCGCTGCTGAAATTCATAAGACGGTTATTAAAATAAACACGTCCCGCCGCTCTGGTGCGGACACCAAAGATTGTTTCCAGAAGTTCCGTGCGCCCTGCTCCTACCAGGCCGTACAGCCCGAATATTTCTCCTTCTTTTACGTCAAATGAAACATCCTGCAAGTGAGGCTCAAACTTTGTGGACAGATTCTGGATGGACAGAATCACATCACCGGGGGTATTGTCAACAGGCGGGAACCGGTTATCAAGGGAACGGCCGACCATTGCCGCAATCAGTTCATTCATGTTTGCATCCTTGGTGCTCTTTGTCATAACCAGATTGCCGTCCCGAAGCACTGATATCTCATCGCAGATTTCAAAAATCTCATCCATCTTGTGGGAAATATAAATCAGGGCGATTCCCTGCTCCTTTAACATCCTCATCATCTCGAAGAGCTTATTAACCTCCTGCACGGTCAGGGAGGATGTAGGCTCATCCAGAACAATCACCCTTGAATTGTAGGAGATGGCCTTGGCGATTTCGCACATCTGCCTCTGTGATACGGACATGCGGCTCATGGGCTGAGTGAGGTTAACGGTCATTCCCAATTTTCTAAAGAGCTCGGCTGCTTCCTTTTTCATCCTGCCTTCATCAATTACACCCATGGAATTGACCGGATAACGTCCGAGGAATAAATTGTCAATTACATTCCGTTCCAGACACTGATTCAATTCCTGGTGAACCATTGCAATGCCGTTTTCAAGAGCATCCTTTGGTCCGGAAAAGCTTACTTCCTTGCCGTTCAGGAAGATATTTCCCTCGTCTTTCTGGTAGGTGCCGAAAAGGCACTTCATCATGGTTGACTTACCAGCTCCGTTCTCACCCATAAGCCCCATAACGGTTCCGCGCTTCACATCCAGGTTAATATGGTCCAGAACTCTGTTCCGGCCGAAGGACTTGCTCATACCGCGTATTGATAAGACGATATCATCTTTCTTATCTGCCATTATTTTACTCCTGTATATGTAGATTGATAGGTTTCAGTATTTAATATTAGGGAGAATTTCTTCTCCCTAATAACAGTACATCTTTATTTTAATAAATATTACTGCTCAAGCAGAGATGTGTATGAAGCTGCATTGTCTGTCTTAACCATGTTGATGGCAAATGCGTCATACTGGCTTGGATTTCCAAGACGGTTTGTAATATTGGACTCTGTCTGCCCGTCGCCGCCGATGTAGTCAACCTTAAGGTTGAGAAGCTTATCGTATTTCTGAAGCAAAGGCTGATAGGTTGATCCAAGGAAGTTATCAGCTGAGTTGTAGATATTCAGCCATACATTCTTTGTGGCATGGGCAGCCTCATCCAGCTGATTGGATACAGGTGCATATACCATTGTGGAATCTGTGAAATCTGTATAATTTTCAGCAGTAACAGCAACGTTCAGTGCGTAGTAGGAACGCTCATCTGCCTTGTAAACATATACATCAGAACTCAGGACATTGCCTGCATCGTCTGCTGTGCCGATACCTGTATCAATATCAACTCCGTCCAGTGCGTTACGCAGTACGCGAAGAGTCAGGTAAGCCTGTACGTCTGCATGCTGGCTGATTGTGCCGCCGTAGCCCTCTGCGATAGCAGCTACTGCATCGCTGTTTGCATCATAGCCAAATGTAGGAACCTTATTGTCCTTGGACCATGCGTTGAACATGGACATGCCCATACCGTCGTTATTGGATGCAACAACATCAATCTGATCGCCAAAAGAAGAAGACCATGTGCCTATTGCATTACCTGCTGTGGCAGCATCCCATGTAGCGCCTGCGGAGTTCTTCATCTCCTGGGAAGCAAGCTCGCGGACAACATATGTCTTTCCGCCAACTTCGATGGAGCCGTCCTGTACAACAGTTGCTGTACCGTCAGCGTTTGTACCAACAGGATCGCTGTTGATGTTGCCGTCTTTCTCTACCGCGGTGCCAAGAGCCTTACGGATACCTCTTGTACGTGCGATAGAGTCGTTATGTCCGATGTCTCCGATTGCCAGAACGTAGCCGATGATTCCGTCGCCGTTGCGGTCAATTGAGTCGATGTTCTTCTCGATGTAGTCCTTAACCATGATTCCCTGAAGCTCAGCACCCTGGTTTGCGTCGAAACCTACATAATATGTATCCTTATTGAAATTCAAGGCTGTCATATCAAGCTGTCCTGTCGCACTGCTGGATGGCTGGCGGTTGAACCATACTAAAGGCTTATCCTTGTTTGCCACCTCTGCGCCTGCTTCCGGTGCCGCTGCTGAGTCTGCCGCGGTTGTGTCTGCTGCTGCCTCGGTTGTGGTATCCCCTGCAGCGGCTGTGGTTGGTGCTTCCGTTGGCTTGCTGCCGCCTCCGCAGGCAACCAGTGATAATGCCATGGAACACGCAAGAGCAACACTTAATGCTTTCTTCATTTTTAATTCCTCCCTTATAGTTTTGTTGTCTTTGGTTGTTTTTGCTTAACAACAAGTTTATTATACGACCTGGTTGTGCATTTTTCCATATGATTTTTATAGAATAATTATAAAATTTCTTCGATTTTATCTTTTTTCATCGGTGTTTTTGATATGACTCACTTATTTTTAAGCACTTTTGCCTCAGCCTGGGTCAAAGCCCTCTGAGGACACCAGTAATAATTTCCATCCAGCTGCGGCACCCTGTCCTTTGGGTCCTGGTTCAGGGACAGGCTCCAGACAATGTCAAATATGGCCTGGGCGTAGCGTTCCTTATCTGATTCCACTGTACCGAAAAGATACCCTTCCTCCAGGGCCTTTATGCCCACAGGGGTGCCGTCGATACCCACCACCTTGATGGAATTGGCCCCGATTCCGGCCCGGTTCATGGCGTCGATGGCTCCCAGGGCCATGTCGTCATTGTTGCTGACCACCAGTTCAATCTGGCCCGGATACTCCTTCAGCCACTGCTCCATCAGGGCTGATGCCTGGCTTCTGTCCCAGTTGGCAATTCCTCCCGTAATCTTCTCCAGCGGAACGTCCCCGTCCTTTAGTGTCTGGATGGACCACTCCGTGCGGATCAGGGAATCCTGATGGCTGGTCTCCCCCTCCAGGAGCACATAGCTTACCAGGCCGTTGCCATTGGCATCCAGGATACGTGAATCCTGGCGGTAGGCATCCACCAGGATGTTTCCCTGGAGCATGGCCGATTCCTTGGCGTCCGCTCCCACATAGTACAGCTTTTCCCAGCGGTTCATGTCCTCCTCCACCGGCTCCCGGTTAAAGAACACCACCGGAGTGCCTGCATCCATGGCCTTGTCAATGATGATGGAAGCCGACGAACGGTCCACGCTGTTGATGCACAGGGCATCGCAGCCCAGGGAAATCAGGCGTTCCACCTGGCTGTTCTGGGTATTCTGGCTCCCCTTGGCGTCCATGATATCTAACTTCACCTTGATCCCTGTTTCCTGTTCATATTCCTTTGCCCTGTCCTCCAGGCCGGAGCGCAGAGTGCCGATGAAGGTGTCATCCCCCCGGTAGAGCAGAACCCCGATGCGGATGGAGTTCTTATCCCCCTGCCGCCCGTCTTCCCTTCCCCTGTACTGCCACAACCCTATAAGGACAGCCGCCCCCATACAGGCTGCCAATAGATACATCCAATTCCGTTTCACCGCAATGCCCCTTTCCTTATCACGTTTCTTCTTATCGCAGCCGCTCCCGCTTACTCAATGGGATAGAGCATTTTCTCGTATGTCTTATCCCTCAGCTTATCCTCATCCACATAGATGGCCTCCAGCATGGTCTGCTGCTTCTGGCGCGTACCCTGGATGGCTTCCACTGCCTGCTTCACGCTTAAATATCCCTCGTCAAACTGGTTATAAGCAGTCAGCCCCGTGATAACTCCCTGGTCCAGAGCCCTGAGCAGGGATGTGGTGCTTCCGGCGCCGTAGAGTCCTGCCACCCTGCCCTGGTATATGGTGTTTTCCTCCAGTATCCGGGTCGCCTGGTCCAGCGACTGTACATCCAGGGCTATAATGGTAATCCTGCCGCCTCCGATAGAGTCCGTTTCCTGTATGGCCTGACGGTATGTGTCCTGGTCTTTCCTCTCAATGAGCCGGTAATGATACCCCTGCGCATCCAGCACAGTCCTGACACCCTCATAGACCCGGGCGCTGTTCCCATAGTCCAGCCCCCTGCAAAAGAGATAGACCGGCACATCCCTGGGGGCCTTGGAAGCCGCCTCGCCCAGCAGCCTTCCAATCTTCCTGCCGTCCACACCGATGGTATCCAGATCCCCTCTCTCATCCGGAGACTGGCCCAGAAGGATGACGGGGCAGCCGGGGTTCATATCCTCCAGTTCCCTTACCGCCTCCTCAGGCTTCACCGGAGCAAGGAGCACCGCCCTGGTACCGTCCCTGATTTCCCGTTTTACCAGCTCCATCTGCTGCGCCTGGTCATCGGATGCATAAAGGGTGATAAAACTGACATCCCCATGGAACTCCACCGCAGCCTGGTCCATACCCTTTTTGAAATTCACATAGTAGTCGTCGTTGTCCCCCTCTATGATGACGGAAATCGGATATACCTCATTTTTCTTTTCCTTGATAATCAGATCCGTGGAGGACATCAAAAACAGCAGGACCAGGATACCGGCCCATATGCACCAGAGTATTTTTCCTTTATTTAACATAGGATCCCTCTTTCTTTACTTTCTCGTAGGGGATGGCCGGCAGATGGGCCGTGACCGTGGTCCCTTCATCCGGCTCCGACTCGATTTCCAGTCCGTAGCCATTTCCAAAATACAGACGGATACGCTCGTTGACATTCTTCACTCCAATGCCGGATCCCCTGCCTGACGGCACGTGGTCCGTATCCCCGAACAGCCGTTTCACCTGCTCCCGGGTCATCCCCAGGCCGTTGTCCGATACACTCATGAATAAATCCTTATCCTGACGCCATGCCCGGATGCGGATTTCCCCGTCGCCGTCCATGAATTCCATGCCGTGATAGATGGCATTTTCCACCAGAGGCTGGAGGATAAGCTTGAGACTGGCCAGGTCAAGGACCTCATCCTCTGCTTCCACGGTATAGGTAAACTTATTTTTATAGCGCATGTGCTGAATCATAAGGTAGTTGCGCACATGCTCCAGCTCATCCCTGACAGCTATAATGCTTTTTCCCCTGCTGAGGCTGATTCGGAAAAACCTGGCCAGGGCCGTCACGACCCGCACCGCGTCGGTCAGGTTCTCATTTTCAATCATCCACACAATGATATCCAGGGTGTTATATAGGAAATGGGGGTTAATCTGCGCCTGGAGGGTGTCGAACTCGCTCTTTCGCTTGGATTCATGCTCCGCCACAATATCGTCCATAAGCCGCCCTATCTGCCGGGCCATGTTCTGTATGGAATTGCCCAGATGCTGTATCTCGTAGGAACCTCCGCTCCTGACCTCTGTCTCCAGATTGCCTGCCTCAATTTCATTGACGGATTTCTCCAGCTCCTTGATGGGGTCCGTTATCCTGGAGGAGATATAGGAATTGATGATGGTCATGATAAAAAGGACAAAGGCAATCATGAAAATTACCAGAAGCTTTGTCTTGATATTGTTGAGGGACACGCCGTCAAGAGGCGTCACCCCCACCACCTTCCAGCCTGTGTATCCCACGGTCTTAACCGTGACGGTCCGTTCCTCCCCGTCCACGGTCTGACGGTAATTGCCGTCCCTGAGTCCGGATACCTCCAGGTTGTTCTCCCGGACGATTCCCGAGTCAATAAGCTGGGCCTGGGGGTGGTATATGATTTCCCCGCTGCTGCTGATTAAGTAGACATAGCCTCCGTTTCCCAGATTTACCCCGTCAAAGAGCTGCTCCAGACTGCTGTAGCGTATGTCAATCAGCAGGACTCCCTGGTCCGTGGAAGGTCCCTGGGTGATTTCCACTGCCCTTGACAGGGAAATGACCCACCGGTATTGGTTCTCGCTGCCGTCAAAGATGTACTGGACATGGGGCGTGGAGAAATGCATGTTCTCCGTCTTCTCCAGGGTGGAGGTAAACCAGTTTTCCCCGGTGACATCCATATTTGTCTTAAGGCGGGCCGCAGGCACGGCTTCTAACAGCTTTCCCTCCTTGGACAAAAGGGCAATATTCTCCACATTGTCCTTGTTGTTGTCATAGAGAAGAGTCATCTCGCTTCCGATGGAACCGCTGGCCAGGTCCGCATTCTTGACCACCCCGTAGTACAGGGAATCAGACAGCTTCATCACGGTCCGCAGGTAATCCTCCATGGACCTGGTGATCTGATTAATCAGAATCTGGTTCTCCTCCCGGATGGTGGCGGACATCTGGCCCGACAGCCTGGAATACAGGGAAATGCCTATGAATATACTGGCGGCCAGGGCCGTCAGTGTAAAGTAGATGAATATGATGTACCGTATACTGGCCTTCTGCAGCTTAATCCTCTGCTTCTCAAACAACATGTCCCCTGCTCCTTTACGCTGCCTGCCGCGTTCCCGCAATACGCGGCGCGGCAGGCCTTTTGTATCTATTTTGCCCCTCTGAACTTGGTGGGCGAGACCCCGAAACGCTTTTTGAACACATAGCTGAAATAATTCTGCTCCTGATATCCCACCTTGGCCGCTATAACATAGGTCTTGTCATCGGTCTTGTTGAGAAGCTCCACTGCCTTGTCCAGGCGGACCTGGGTCAGGTAGGCGGTATATGCCTGCCCTGTCTCCTTCTTGAACATGGTGGAGAAATAGGCCGGGCTCATGTGCAGCTGGCGGCATATCTTCTCCACGGATAAATCCGGGTCCTGGTAATTGTCAATAATATATTCCCTGGCCTTCTGGATGACCTGCTTCATGGTATTATCCCGCTCCCGGTTCATGGCCTGGTTCATCCTGAGGGCGGCCGAGAGAAGCCAGTGGGCAAAGTCCTCCTTTTTCATCATCCTGGGTATGACGGCAAAGGTATCCCCCTGCTCCTCCCCCTCCTCCGTCAGCTGTTCCAGGTCCAGGTCATACTGCTGAATCAGCTGGACAATGGAGCTGGACACGCTGAGCATATATGCCTGGCACTGCCTGAAATGCACCTTTGCATCGCTCATTTTATCCATGACTGCCTGTACTGCTTCCTCTATCTTCTCCCTGGGGCCGAACTTGATGGCCGCAATGAGTTCCGCTTCGTCCTTGCTGTCAAAACTCAGTTTTCCCCCGCTTACAGGCTCCACGTCATTGATGTAGATGGTGCTTCCCGCTCCCACGATGGCCTTATAGCCAAGGGCGTCCACGGCCGCCTTATAGGAGCCGCTGATCTCCCCCAGGTCCTGGCAGCTGTGGCCGATGCCAATGGTGATGGGCACCTCCAGAATCTTCTTTGTCTCCTTGCAGATATCCCCCAGAACGTCAATCAGTCCTGTCTGGCTGTTATCCTCATCAATGGCAGCAATAAGGGCCAGCTCAGACCAGGAGGTCCTGGAGGAAGTGAATACGGAAGAACGGCAATAGTTCCCCAGCTTCTCCTCCACTATCTGCATGACGGAAATGGGAATCAGATCCCTCTCCTTGTGGAGAGGCAGCATATTCCCCTCCCGGATCTCCTCCGGCTCTATGTCAATGGCCGCGGCCACCCATTTCTTGGCTCCTGCCAGCGGGATATCATACTCAGCCAGCTTTTCCTTAAGTACATTTCCGGGCACAGTGCTTCCCACCAGCTCGTTTAAAAACTGGTCCCTGAGAATGGGAAGGCTGCGAATATAATTTTCACGCAGCAGGCTCACATTCCTTTTCTGCTCGATCTCATCGTCCAGGTTGGATTTGATGCGCTTTAAGATGGCAGTCAGCTCCTCCACATTCACAGGCTTCAGGATGTACTCCGTCACATTCAGCTTTATGGCCTGCTTGGCATACTCAAAATCATCGTAGCCTGAAAAAATCACGATTTTAACCGAGGGATATTTCTGCCTCACCCGTTCAGCCAGGGAAAGGCCGTCCATAAAGGGCATCCTGATGTCCGTCAGTATCAGGTCCGGCTCCAGGGCCTCCACTTTTTCCAGGGCCTCCTCCCCGTTTTCCGCATCCCCAACCACGCAGAAACCGGCTCCCGTCCAGTCAATCTTCCTGATGATACTCTGCCTGACCTCTTCCTCGTCGTCCACCAGTATGATACGGTATAATTCCATGCGTTTATCCCTTCCTTCTTACAATATATGCCCCGGGATACCACCCGTCCGTTCCGCCCAGAACCTGTTCCATGGTGTAGTCCTGTATCTGTTCACGGGTAAGCATGGAAACCCAGTCCGGCCTTGATGTACCCCGGTCCCTTTTACCCTGTTCCGATGCCTCCCGGCCCGCCGCCCCCGGTCCATAGCTTCCGTATTCACCGTAAAACAGGGTGGACCGCGCGTCCTTTTTATCCCAGTCATGCCATCCCTCACGGCATATGTGGGGCCCCAGATAGCAGTCAATGAGCACCGTCCTGGCGTAATCCCTCCAGGGCCTGCCCAGGTAGACGCTTTTACGGGTCCAGGAGATTTATCACAAGTATACCTCAAATGCATGAAATTGTCATCCCGGTGCAAAAGTGAATATTCTCCGGAAGGCTCTTCCAGGCGTGCTTATAGTTTCTCATAAGTATAAATAATATATCAATCATATTGTCCTGTACTACTAATATATGTTATGATAAGTCCGTAACCGGCAGACAGAGCTGTAATCAATCGTGAAGGCATAAAACAAACACATAGATAAAAGAGGTATGACATATGGGCGGAATATTTGGTGTTGCATCAAAAAACAGCTGTACCCTGGACTTGTTTTTCGGAGTGGATTATCACTCCCATCTGGGGACAAAGAGAGGCGGAATGGCCGTATACGGCAGCCAGGGCTTTACAAGGTCCATCCACAATATTGAAAACACTCCCTTCCGTACGAAATTTGACGGAGATTTGGACGAGCTGGAGGGAACATTGGGAATCGGATGTATCTCCGACAACGAACCCCAGCCCCTTCTGATTCAGTCCCACCTGGGCAGCTTTGCTATAATCACAGTGGGAAAAATCAACAACGAGGCAGAGCTGGTGGCCTCAGCCTATGAAAACGGCCATATCCATTTCATGGAAATGAGCCACGGGCGCATCAATGCAACGGAGCTGGCGGCTGCCCTCATCAACCAGAAATCCACCTTGGTGGAGGGTCTTCTTTATGCCCAGGAAAAGATAGAGGGCTCCATGTCCATCCTGCTGCTGACTCCGGAAGGAATCTATGCGTCCAGGGATAAATTCGGAAGAACCCCCATTGTCATCGGGCACAAGGACGATGCCTACTGCGCCTCCTTTGAAAGCTTTGCTTACATCAATCTGGGATATACGGACTACAAAGAACTGGGGCCCGGCGAAATCGTATATATGACGCCTGAGAGCGTGGAGACGGTCAGCCCTCCCAGGGAAGAAATGAAGATATGCTCCTTCCTGTGGGTATATTACGGCTATCCCACATCCAGTTACGAGGGCATCAATGTGGAGAGCATGCGCTATGAGTGCGGGAAGCTGCTGGCAAAGAGGGATGACGCGCAGCCCCAGGTGGTTGCGGGCGTGCCTGACTCAGGCATCGCGCACGCCATCGGGTATGCCAATGAATCCGGCATTCCATTTGCCCGTCCCTTCATCAAATACACCCCCACCTGGCCCCGCTCCTTCATGCCCCAGAACCAGGGCCAGAGAAACCTGATCGCTCGCATGAAGCTGATTCCTGTGGACGCGCTGATCCGCGGCAAAAAGCTGCTGCTCATCGACGACTCTATAGTTCGAGGCACCCAGCTGGGTGAGACAACGGAATTCCTGTACCAGAGCGGGGCAAAGGAAGTGCATATACGTCCGGCCTGCCCTCCCCTTATGTTCGGATGCCCCTACCTTAATTTCTCCCGTTCCACCTCAGAGCTGGACCTGATTACCAGGCGCATCATCCGGGACAGGGAGGGCGATAATGTGTCCCGCGATGTGTTAAACACTTACACGGACCCGGACAGCGCCAATTACAAAGAGATGATTGAGGAAATCCGCAAGCGCCTGGGATTCACCACCCTTCGTTACCACAGGCTGGATGACCTGGTGAAGTCCATCGGCATCTCCCCCTGCAAGCTCTGCACCTACTGCTGGAGCGGCCGGAAATAGGCCGGGGCGTGTCTGAAAACTGCTTTCAGCCGCGCACTACACCGGAATCTGGTATAACAGCGCGTTACAGATGGCGGCGGCAACATTGCTTCCGCCTTTTCTTCCCCTTGCCACAATATACGGCGTATCCTCCAGGGTCAGAATCAGTTCCTTTGACTGGACCACATTCACGAATCCCACCGGCACGCCGATGACAAGGGCGGGGGCGGCCAGTCCTTCCTCTATTAGCTCATAAATGCGGACCAGGGCCGTGGGAGCATTGCCCACGGCAAAAATCAGCGGACGCCCCTGCAATCCATAGAGCCTGGCCGCCTTTTCCATGCTGGCCACAGCCCTGGTGGTGCCCTGTTCCTTTGCCTGTAACGCCACATCCTCATCTGCCATGAAACAGAAGGCTTCCCCGCCCAGGGCGGACAGCCTTTTTTTATTGATCCCGGACAGCCCCATATTGGTATCCGTGACAATGACAGCGCCGGCTTTTAATGCCTCCATCCCCTTTTTCACAGCCTGACCGGAAAATAACAGGTTTTGTGCATAGTCAAAATCCGCCGTGGTGTGGATGGCTCGCTTGATAACCATTTCATTTTCAGGCTCCGGATGTATGCCCTGCAAGGACAGTTCCTCCTGTATGATCTCAAAACTGCGCCTCTCAATATCTCCCGGCAGTACCTGTTCCAACTGTATATCCGTCATCCGGCTTCTCCTCTCCTTTTCCTTTTCGGCTGATGCCCATAATTCTGTACACGGCCTCCATGTCCAGATTCTCCCTGAGCGATTCTGCCAGCTTATCATACTGCTGCTGCCTG
>OBWQ01000574.1_pt1 | contig 13268 bp, 13 predicted proteins | sample 1476511 | NCBI WGS metagenome assembly OBWQ01 (sample SAMEA2580126, study PRJEB22360) | human gut metagenome | biome: human gut; feature: human-associated habitat; material: faeces | place: Denmark | collected 2008/2010
GGGGTCGTCCCCGGGGGGGCCGGGGCGCCGCGCACGGGCAGCCACTACAACAACCCCAGCTTCGGCTACGGCGGCTACTGCCTGCCCAAGGACACCAAGCAGCTGCTGGCCAACTACAGGGACGTTCCCCAGAACCTGATCGAGGCCATCGTGGACGCCAACCGCACCCGCAAGGACTTCGTGGCCGACGAGGTGCTGCAGATGGTGTGGGACCGCGTGTACGAGGGCAAGGAGAAGCCGGTCGTGGGCGTCTACCGCCTGACGATGAAGTCCAACTCGGACAACTTCCGCGCGAGCTCCATCCAGGGCGTCATGAAGCGCGTGAAGGCCAAGGGCGTGCCCGTGGTGGTCTACGAGCCCACGCTGGACGCGCCGGAGTTCTTCGGCTCCGAGGTCACGCACGACCTGGGGGCCTTCAAGGCCGGCTGCGACGTGATCGTCGCCAACCGCTGGAGCGACGAGCTCGCGGACGTGGCGGACAAAGTGTACACGAGGGATTTGTTTAAGCGGGACTAGGGGAGAGGAACAGTCTGTGCTGGGTGGGCATTTCCCTCCATTTGTGTGACTGTGTTGAGGATGAGGGCCTATCGGCTAACGCCGATAGGCCCTCATCCCTTTTGAGGCAAATAAGTTGCCGCTCGATTGTCCAAGCCAATACTACGTTCCGCTATTTGACTCCAAGCTGATACCATTGAATTCAAATTTGTTATTGCCACTGTGCTTGCCAACTACATCGGCAATAACACTTTATGGCCGGCAATTACAGTCAACGCATTGAGTAACGGCTCCTCATCGGTAGTGTCGAGAAAGTTGGTGTAGAGCCCGATCCGAAGCGAGTCGGCCCGGCGTCCTGGAACCTGGAATACGGTTGATATCCTATGCCGCGTCGATCCTGTCCGCAAGCTCGAGACCCGATTCGATCATCTTCCCGGCCTCCGCCTCCAGCTGCGCCCAGTCGACCGTCCCGTCGATCCCGCGCGTGCGGCCCTCGTCGTAAAGCTCGCCCATCTTTGCCTCCGATAAGCACCTCGACTCCTGCCACATCTCGTCTTGCTCACACATGACTGCGCCGGCCAGACGCACCAGCGATGCTATCGAGGAATCGCCTGCACCACCCTCGACCTGTGCTTTATCTCTCGGTTGGTCCGCTCCTGGACATTGTTGGTGCGCAGGCGCTTCCAGTGCGACGGTAGGGAATCGAGGCATGCCAGTGCGTCCGGCTCGGCCTTCTCGTGGATCGCCGCAGCTCTCGGGCAGCACCCCTCCAGCATGTCGCACGCCGCGTAGTACATGGCGGTCACGGTGGCGGCGTCGCGCCCGCGGAACACCTGCGAGACTATCCTGCCCACGCGGCGCCTCAGCTGCTAGGAGCCCGCCTTGCGCATGCAGTCGCGCATGAGTTGGATGGCGCAGCGCTGCCATGCGGCACCCTGGAAGACCTCGCCGAGCGCGCGGACGAGGCCCGGGTGGGCGTCCGAGACGACGAGCTTCACGCCGTCAACGCCACGGTCGCGGATCTTCCTGAGGAAGGCGAGACACGAGTCGAATGACTCGGTGTCCACCACGTCGACGCCCAGGACGCGCCTCCAGCCGCCCGTATCGCAGCCGATGGCCGTGACCACAGCGGTGGAGGCGACGCAGCCTCAGCGGCGGCACTTGACGTAAGTAGCTTCGAGCCATACGTAGGGTACCGTCGTGCCGTCGAGGGGCCTTGCGCCGAGCTCCTCGACGTCGGCGTCCAGGCTCGACGCGATCGCGCTCACCTAGTACTTGGAGAGCCTGGAGACTCCCATCTTCTCGGTCACCCTCTGCACCTTGCAGGTGCTCGTGCCGGTGCGGAGCCTCAGGATGTGCAGCGTTGGCGTGCTCCCGGTAGCCGTTTCGGCTGTTCGCCCCGCCGCCGCAGAGCTGGTCGGCCTCGGCGTCAATCACGGCGTTCACGACCTGCTCGGCGAGTCTGCGAAGCAGCTCCTGCATGTCGATGGCGCCGTCGTCGAAACGGGGCATGGCGAGCATGTCCGGCGTCTGGTCTGATAAGATTCCCATAGCGGTCTTCGTCCTTTCCTAGAACCTGTTGTTGTGGTGATTTCAGATTCTAGGACGAAGGCCGTTCTTCGCTAAACGGGCGCTAGGGCGTCACCCTTACGCCAGCATTTTCGACACGATCGACAGGATGTAGAGATAGATACCATATGAACAGCAAAAGCTACATTAAAGAGCATCAATTAAATCAGCCAGCGGATCTACTGCCCCTGTCACCACAATTCAACGAGCAGGCTCACGCCAACTATGTTGTTAGGCTCTTGCGTGCCGTGTATGAGCAGAGAGAGTGCTTTAACATCGCTCTAGCTGGGCCCTATGGTTGTGGAAAAAGCAGCATTCTCTCGGAGTTCTGTTCAATCTCGAAAAAAGCTGGACATCGCATCGTGCGCGTCGGCCTTTCGACCCTCAACCCATCTGAAATACCCCAAAAAGATGTCATCGGATTTCTTGAGCGTGAAATTCTTGGTCAGATACTCTATCAGGGCAACTTCAATAAAGCGCCCAAGTCATCTATCCAAGGGATCCATCGTGACTCACATCTTCGTTCAGTTGCTTCCGCATTTTTACTTGCGGTGTTTGCCATGCTGTTCGTTGCTGTGCTTGTATTTATTTCCGATGGAAACACAGACAAGCTAGCAACATGGGTTCAATTTTGGTCATCGTCCCTAACTGGTGAACAGCTGTTACCGACGATGTTGAAAATTGTGTTCTGTATTTTAGTCTTTACAGCCTTGTTAGTTGCTTCAAGCAAGTTATTTCCTTCGCGACTGACTATCAATTCCTTTTCAAATGGACCTGCGTCTCTTTCTGTAGAAAAAGAACAGCCATCCTTTTTCAATAAATACCGTGACGAATTAATTTACTTTTTTGAAGTCAATGGCATCGATGCAGTGCTGTTCGAGGATCTTGATCGTTTTGAAAGGCCTTTAATATACGAGGAACTTCGTAACTTAAACACGATAATTAACTGTGCACCTGGTATTAAAAAACCGGTTAAGTTCGTATACGCAGTCAGGGATAGCCTATTTGATGACGAGCCCTTTACGTCCGATCAATTAAATGATGATCGCTGCTATTCAGACAGAAATACTGTTAGGGGGTCTTCAAGAACAAAATTATTTGATTTGATCATTTCTGTTACACCGTTCATCGCTGCCTATTCTTCTTATGAATACCTACACGAGTTATTTTCTGACTACATTGCCGAGTTAAAGAAATCTAGCTTAATTGAAGGGACGGATTTCGAAGACCTTCTCCGCTTATCATCATCTTATCTATCAGATATGCGCCTGCTGAAAAGCATTCGAAACGATTATATGATTATGAGCGAAGAGCTTGGCTTCGATAAAAGCGCCACGCATAACAATAAGCTCAGCCTTCGAGAGGGAAGTCTTTTCGCGATTGTAATTTACAAAAACTTATATCCCACGGAGTTCGAGTTGCTCCGTATGGGAAAAGGCAAGCTGTACGAATTGTTATCATTCTTCGAGACAACCGTCTCTGAATCCATGAAGCAACTCGCCGTGCTTCGCGATGTGTCTGTAACCTTTGCAAATAGCGGTATATTTGACTCGGCAGTTGCTGCCAAACTTGGCGCTGAATTAGATACCTCAATTAGATCTTACGCTAAGCCAGGATACACTATCTTCATTAATGAAAATAGATATGATTGCGAGCACAACTCTCGAGCTATTGAAAGCGAAGAATTCTGGACAAATTATTTCAACCTTTCTTCTAAGGATGTAATAGGCCTCGCGCCGCCACGAAGCGGTAGTGCTTTTATTCGTTTAAAGAAGGGAGAATTTGCTTCTATTTTTTCTAAAGGAGCATATGAGACTAGCAATAGACTATCTACAGTAATTCTAAGCCGCGGACTTAATTGCAACGCAATTGAACAATTGATCTCCTGGTATAGGGGAGCTGATTTCTATAGTCTTTTAAAGGACCCTCAAACAAACCCTTACTTTAACGACGCATTTAACAAGCTGGCTTTGTCCTTATTTGGCAATGAGCTTGTTTACGAAATGCTAATCCATGGCTATATCCGTAAAGACTTTTTCTTGTATATTGCAAGATATCCTGACGATGCTCGCGTAGCCGCAGTTGAGTTCTTCAATAAATGTTATCGTTACAACTTACCAGATCCATCTTTTGAATTAAGTTACGAGGACTGCGAAGAGCTTTGTAAGCTGATTCCTGCCGCTCACTTATCTGAGCCCCGTTGCTTCAACACCGATTTATTACTGTACATGCTCAACACGGAGTGGCGTCATGATGATGCTCTTAAAATAATCAAGTCTGCGTCTCAATATGAAGGTTCCAATGGAGATTACTTATTAAATAGCATTTTTAAATTTTCACAAGATAGATGGCGAAACACTCCTTTTATTAAGATGCTAGTATCCTCAACTCCTAAGGCCTTTGATTATATTGTTGATAATCGTGATTCAATTGAGACGTATTTCACTGATCAAGAGGATGGCCCGTCTGGATCAAAATCAGCTGATAGATTCAATTCAGACATAACTACTTTAATCCAAGAGGCTCTTTACTCTATAGATGGTGATATTGAATACAGTACAGCTAATTGTTCGGATTGGCTCAAGCAAAATGGAGAGCAAGCTCTAAGGTCATTAAAATATCCTGGCGAAGAAAAAGCAAACGCAATAGCAGATTTGTATTTAAGTGCAAAAGTAGAGGTTATTTCGCTCGAGAAGCTAAACGCGAGCTTTTGTCATATTTTTAAAAATAAGGGCGTGTATTCAATTAATCGCAACAACCTACTCGAAGTTTCATTTAGTAGTTTTTTACCTCCACTAAATACCTTACGGGGTGAGACTATTCTCAATCGTGTTTTAAGGGATGCCCAATCATTTAGTGAGTATTTAAACCTACTAACCTCTGATGAGGTTTCATGCACAGAACTAGAGGGAGGATTGATTCGCGATCTATTAGCCATTGCTTTAAGGAATTCACATCCTTATTCATTTAATATGTGCGATTTGTTTGATCAGTTTATTCGCCATTCGAAAATTCCCCAACACAGTGTTGATATGTACGGCGCTTTGGACGGGTTGCCGTCTCTCTACTCGCCTAAATATGCCTCTTCATTATTCAGATCTTTAACCGATAGAAAGTTAATTCAACCAACTTTGGCTAATTATCACTTTCTTAAAGAACTCGCAGAGCAGGAGCCAAAAACCAATTATCAGAGTATATTTATTGCAATGTTTGATGAACCTGGTTCAATTGAACTTGGTGATAACTTTCTCGCAACAGACGAAGACGCGCTATCATTTTTAAACGACATTATTAAAACGCCAGTTTTAAATATCGATTACTTTGAAGCTGTCAGGCATTTAGTGCCTTCTGCATTCCCTTTAACCATCAATTCGATTAGTTTCCGTTTTCCCGATCATAACGATTTAGTTGTGCAGCTATATCTATCTGGATTGATAGAACCCGGAGAGACAGTTTATGAACATATTAAAGGTGAAAAGCTGAATGTTCGGTTGAAAGTATTGAAACAAATGAATGAGGATTCAAATTCATGGGAAACCGTTCCCAATTTAAGACCCGATGATATCCATCGCCTACTTGTTCGCGATGGATATAAAGATGGGTACCTGTGGCGCGCGGTCAAAAATAATTGGCCATATTTATTGAAATCAAGCTGTAAGAATGCGGATCAATATAACAAATGGGAGCAAAAAATCCTTAAAGATCTTTAGTCTTGAGCATTGCGCAATATCGCAAAACGGCACCGACGTTATTGCGCATGGGCACTTGGGTCGAAATGACCCTGGTGCCTATTTTTTGCTGACTGTGCGCCCCGCGGCGCCACCGCATGTTTGCCTCGCTCGTATCGACCAGATCTTGTTTACACAAATTAGAAGACTGTCTGTTAATCAATAGATAGTCATTGAAGCTCTCACTACCGGCGTTCTGTAGTCCCGTATTTCATTTCGCGTGTCGATTACAAGGTTCTCGAGTCTCGTAATTCCTTTAGGGTTATTGGTTGCAAAAGAAATTGAATGACCAGACCACCAGGCACCGTGTATTAAATAGGCAACAGGTATTGCATAGGCGATATCCCTAATATCACCAATATCTAAATGAACATCATCTAGCGACAGTATCGTTGACTGTGCATTGGGCCTAAAGACTCCGTCTTTATCAGGTCTCGCGAATTTATTTTCTCTGTTTGGAATTGTCTCACAAAATATAATCCTGAATTCATTTTCCAAGAATACGAGGCTTCTTTTGAATACATAGGGACTAAGTTATTTGTAATACCTAAATGATAGTAACTGATCTTATCTGCTAGTAGCAGGCAGTGATCGCACCCATACTTTTTATTTAGTGCAGAGACAATTCTGTCGACAAACTGATCCAAATTCACAATTACAACCGCCGTATCTCCAAATTGTGTAACCTTCTTGTCTGCGCGCTCCCATTTCATGCTTTTCAGATGGTATTGGAGAGCCATAGTCGAATAGCACTTCATATATTTCGTCTCGGAATCATCAATTAAGGTTATGTCGCCGTACTCCCATTTCACGTTACGAATAGCGCCTTCATTGCAGTCGCCTCGGAACGAATTGTTTACAGATAGATCATTTTGTATATTCGCAATCCAGTCCCAACCCCCGAAAGCATTCAACGGCCTGGCGTAAACGTCACCACCAAGAAGCATTTCTGCATATTTGGCATTGGTGACCTTAACCACCGTAAAAGGCTGTTCGAAGGGGCGTACTGAAATCGAGCTTCTCAAAGTACCAATCCTTTCTAAAAGACCGCTGCTTTTATCGTAATCTAAGGACATCGCAGTCCCGTAATGTGCAAAACTTTATAGGTGCCTATTGGTTTAGATAGGGGTTTTCCTTTGCGTGAGCAAGGTTCTACGTCGTATTTGCTCAACATCCGTAGTAGCTTAAGTCTGTGCTGCGACAAGGAGAAGCCGATCGTAGGCGAGTTCATCGTTTAGCGATGAAGTTCAACTCCGATAACATCCTAGCGAGCTCCTTTCAGGGCGTCATGGAGCGCGTGAAGGCCAAATGCGTGCGCGTGGCGGCCTACGAACCCACGCTGGACGCGCCGGAGTTCTTCTGCTCCGAGGTGACCCACGACCTGGAGGCCTTCAAGGCCGACTGCGACGTGATCGTCGCCAACCGCTGGAGCGACGAGCTCGCGGACGTTGCGGACAAGGTGTACACGAGGGATCTGTTTAAGTGGGACTAGAGGAGAGGAGCCTATGCTGAGCGAGACTTGACCTTAGAAGCGAACGACTGCTCCCGAGCGAGGGTATTGGCTAGCGCCAATACCCTCGCTCTCTTCTTATGGCGCTACATTCATAGAATACGCATGGGAATGAAGTTGCCTATTTTAATTTGACGCAACACACTACCGCCCATGGTAAAGCGGTCTGTCCCGGACAGTTATTATTTGATTCGCTTGATCCAATACTCTGCGAATAATCTGGTGTTCCATGCGTCATTTCTCTTGGCCCTAATCCAACCGCTTGTCGAAAATCTCCCGCCGAATGTATCGGCTTTAATTAGACTACATAGACGCGAGGAGGCACACCGGCAGGATTGACGATTATTGCAGGGAGCTGTTCGCCATCGACCACGAGATGAGCCACACGATCTGCTTATAAGTCGCACCCATGAGAAGCGATACCCATGAGGCGTCAAGACTGTTGATCGAACGGCATGATAGCCAGGACATGAACGGGCGGTCTGTCATGAAACTCGGCGCGGCACTCCAAGCGATAATATAGAACTTGGGACAGTGCATGAACGACGGGAGATAGGGAAGAAGACGTATGGGCGAACTTGCAAGTTCAATTCTCGTCAGTGTGGTTACCGCTATTCTTGGATGGCTGGGAAAGGGAGCATGGGCTAATCGAAGACGCCTGATGCTGTGCGGGCTTACGAGAATAAATCCAGACGAGATGGTTCGAATAAGCGCTGCCTACTTGTTCAGGATAAGGATTGGTGGAAAGTTCCTTCTGATTAGGGGCAATAGAATCAGAGATCAGTATCAGCCGGTCGGCGGAGTGTTCCAGTACTTTGCTGGGGCTGAGCCTGGCTTCAGGGAGATGGGCTGCAATCCAGACGATCGCATGAAAAGCTCATCATCGGATCCACGCGACCTGAGGGTGATTCTTCCTCGCAAGAACGTCTTGAAGTTCCTTGATTGGTTTGACAGCCGCAAAGACCGCGAAATCACGACCTTACGAGAGTTTTACGAGGAGCTTGTGAAGCCAGAGTTTCTCCCAGAATCGTGTGCCCTCAATTTCAACCCGCAGTTTGTCAGACAGTGTGACCGCCAACTCAAATACTCGGAGCATCTCGGCATTAACGAGATTCTCGTGCACGAGGTATACGAGATTGTCTTGAACGAGAAGGATCAGGAGTCGATTTCCTCGTTCGTTAACGATCATCCAGCGGAAGAACTCCTGCTTGTCAACGAGCAGGAGATAAGGAGGCGGACCGTGGAGGTCAATGGGCAGTTCTTTAACATCGCACCTACGGCGGGGAGCATTCTATGAGCGACGAGCGCGTCTATCGGGGATACATGGAGGGCCAGCTGAAGAGGGCTCTAGCTGATATCGAAATCCCGGATAGCTACTACGAAAAGGCGGAGACGGCCTACAATTCCATATGCAAAGACCTAACCGACCAGAATTGCGTCCTGTCTACTCTTGGCCCTGAGGCGATGCTGCAGGGGTCAATGAGGCTCGGAACGGCAGTGAAGCCCATTGATGAAAACGGTTCGTATGACGTTGACATGGTATGCAACCTGCGTACGCTGTCGAAGTCCGACACCACCCAGGCGCATGTTAAGAAAGTCGTTGGCGACGAGGTGAAGAAGTATGTGAAGCGACACGGAATGACTAAACCCCCGCACGAGGGAAAGAGGTGCTGGACGCTCGAATACGTCGACGACGCAAACTTCCATATCGACATCCTTCCGACGATAGACGACACCTCTAACCACGCCGACTGCCTGAGAAGTAGAGGCTTCGGCGTTCCTGATGACGCTCGTTATCTTGCACATACCGACAAAAGCCACCCTCGGTACTCAGAGATTTGTTCAGATTGGGCATCTACCAACCCCCACGGCTATGCGCGGTGGTTCTTTGGGGTTGCCGACTTGCGAACCTACAGAGAGCGCCTGGCGAAGGCCCGTAGCGTGACCTTTGAGAGCATACGTCCGTACAGGGTTAAAACACCGCTACAGCAGTACGTCCAGTTATTGAAGCGTCACAGGGACGTCTTTCTCTCGAATCAACAAAAGAGCCGTGGTCAAATAAGGTCGGTCGTCGTCACGACGCTGGCGGCGAAGGCCTATGAGCAAATTACTCATCATAGTAGCTGGTACAACGATTTCATTGAAGTCGTTCAGGGTCTTTCAACTCACATCCGAAAGACGCCCGATGGCTGTTACGAACTCGTGAACCCGGCCGACCAGTTGGAGAACTTCCTAAAGGACTGGAGCGAAGAAGATGCAACTCTTTTCCATCGATGGTGTGAATCGGTCTCTGACGACCTGGGGCAGCTCCCCTCGACTCTCAAAAAGGGCATATTCAACCGCTACCCCGCGCGCTCGATAAGAGAGTCTCTCGGGTTGTCCAAACAATCTCCCTCTGACTGCAACTGTAAGGGTGTAAGGGGGTATCTCGATGGGTTGCCCCACCACAAGCAGCATGGAGGAATCGAGATTAATCTCCTGTCGATAAAGATCAAAGCTGAGAAGATGAGGAACGGTGGGACCTTCGTTCCCTTCGAGTCTGATAGCCCGCTACCCAAGAACGTCTCACTTCGTTTCAGCGCGGCCGGCGATAATTTCGATGGCTTTACCCTGAAGTGGCAAGTTACGAACGACGGACTGGAGGCGAATGCGGCAAATTGCCTGCGCGGAGACTTCTACCTCAGTGACACCTCCGCCAGGGGGCGGAAGGCGAGGGGAGAAAAGACTTACTACATCGGGCGGCACTACGTCGAATGCATTGCCGAGAGGGATGGCGTGGTCTACGGGCGAAGCGACCCCTTTGTGGTGAACATCACCAATGACGATGCTTCTAGAAGGAACTGGTAAGGGGCTTTTTACGAATAGCAACAGCCAATCAAGCGCGTGCTTCGCCCCATTGCGGTAAGCACACAGGAAGAGATCGAGTTTCACCAAATGGTCTACGAATCATGTTATTGGAAAGATGACTTAAGGTCATACGCAACAGAATTACGGAACATTTCCACTTGTACCACTCTGGATGATGAGTATCGGGACTATCGACTGGAAAAGGCCCTCCTGTTGTCCGCCTTTACCGTCCGCTTGCTCTTGGATGCAAACAAACTAAGCGACAGTTTTGATTCACGCAATCTAAAGGTCGACTATTATTCTGCAAAGAGAGGCGCCCAGGAAAGCATCTCGCCCTTGAACAAACGCTTTATTGACGAACGATATTTCGACTTAGCTAAATCCACATCTTCATCTATTTCTATACGACAACTAACGAACCAACTAATTCATTCTGCTGTCGTTTTGATGTTTTCATACGATGACACAAATCGCGTAATTGGCTTTTTTGTTGCCTCTGACAAGGACTATGAAAAGCGATTGTGTTATTGCAGCCTTAAGGAGTGGATAAACGTGGTGGAAGCCGTGGCAGATGATGATGTTGCATATGCTCTGATGCATAAGGATCCGAAAACGGGGAAATGCATAACCGTAAAGCTCGCCGCGAGCGATTTAAAAGATTCGGATGCCGTCCTGACGCATCTTGAAGCCAAAGGTATCGCTCCAGAGACCCTTGATGTTATTCGCAAAGAACTGGTGTCTATAGCAACGGAAGAATTTGCTCGCTCTGAAAGCGCTGCCGATCTAAATGATGCGATTTCAGAAAGCCCCGACGTGTAAGGCGGCTCAACTTGCTATCTGACTCAACATCTAATTACTCCGGCCTGCTGAGCAGACACGTTAGAATTGCCTTCCATACAATCGAAAAGTAAAATTGAACCATGATTACTTTCGTCGACATATCCGCCGCTGTTTCTCGCGTACTGTCTCGTTACGACGTCCGCGAGGCATACCTATTTGGCTCATTTGCCCGCGGCGATCAAACGCCAGATAGTGATATCGATTTGCGCCTCGTTTGCGGAGACAGCATGACGTTTGGCACGCTATACGAAATCTCTCTTGAACTTGAAGAGGAACTCGGGCGAGAGGTTGAGATTGTGACTAACCCGCCTGAGCACATGCGTCCGGCTTTCCGCAAAAACATTGAACAGGATGAGGTGCGTCTTTATGAAGCGGCGTAAGCGAGACGCTGAGCTCATTGATGTCATTCTGTCTGACTGCGAGACGCTGACTAAACGTATCGACCATTTTGGCTCTACGGAGAGTTCCTTTGTTTGCGATAGAAGCGAGGAAGGCGAACTTGCCTACGACGCAATCATGAGCCCTGTTTACAGAATCGCTGAGGACGCGCTCCATCTTTCTGAAGAAGTCCAATCAGCTTTTCCGGAGTATCCCTGGAATGATATTAGGGGTTTTCGCAACTTCGTAGCGCACGGTTATCGAGAGGTCGATCGGTCCCTTGCTTGGAAAGTAATCGTCGATGATATTCCCGAGCTAGAGAAAGCTTTGCGAATCTTTAAGGAGTGTCAGAGCTAATGCGTCGTTGGTTGGCGCTGTACCCTTGGTAGCCTGCGACCCCATGCCGGCTCGGCCCCTCCTTTCACCGACTGGCAAAACGATTTACGTCTAATTTCCGGGTTCGTTTACAGGTAATTCATTTGCCACTCGCCTGATCTCGCTAAACTAATAACTGCTGCTACCAGGGCATTTTCTGGTGCACATTCTATTGGCTCCTGCGAAGATCGGAGCGGGTATGTTTGCTGCCGTGTCCCACACCAGCCGTCATTACATTGCGATTGTTACCATGGCCTGCCTATGCGTTTTGCTGGGCGGGCCTTCTTATGCCGCGGGCGCGGAGAGCCTCATCATCGCGGGCGCGACATACTACGAGCCGGGCGTGTCGGGCCCCGGCTGGGCCTGGACCGATGCCGACCATCTGGAGCTTAACGGCTACGCGGGCGAGGCCATCGGCGCCGAAGGCGACCTGGTGCTGACGCTTGCCGGGCAGAACTCCGTGACGGAGTCGCATGCGCCCGATGCGGACATCACGCTGTGTGGCATGGAGGTGTGGGGCAACCTGACGCTTCGCGGCACCGGGACCCTGACGGCGACGGGCTCGCAGTGCGGGATCCACGTTTCTCAGGCGCTCGTGGTGGACGGCTGCACCGTCGATGCCCGGGCGGACGGGGCCGATATTACGGACGAGGCGATCGCCGGCGTGATCGCAGGCGACATGACCGTGCGCGGCGGCGGACGCGTCGTTGCCGCGGGCGCCGGGTCCGGAGCGGGCGTGCGCGCCTACGGCGTGTATCTGCAGGACGCGGGCCTCGGCGATGGCGCGACCGGCTGTCGGGTTTCCGTCGACGCCTCTTGGCTTGATGCGGCCGGCGCCGACGGCGGCGTTGCGTGCACGGACGGGTCGCTTATTTCCGCGCGGTTTGTGACGCCTGCTGGTGGGGCCTTTGGCCCCGGCGGCGTGGTGGATGCCTCCGGGGCCATGGCTCCGCATGTGGTGATTGAGCCCGAGGGCGCGACGGCGCCGGCGGGGGAGACCGACGGGCGCGAGGTGCCCGGTGGCGCCGGTCCTGCCGGTGGGCAGCCCGGTGCCGGGTCCGCGACGGATCCCGCCCTGAAGCCCGCGACTGCGACGCCCAAGACGATCACGACAACCAAAACGACAGTAAACAGGACCACGGTGTCCACGCCATCCAAGGCCAAGGCTGCCGGCGCCGCCACCGCCACGCTCCCCAAGACCGCCGACAGCAACTGGATCGCCGCCTCATTAGCGCTATTCCTGCTAGGAGCAGCGCTTATAGCTGCCGCGCACCGCTGCTCGGTATCGCATGCATCGTCATGGCGGTTGTTCCCGCTTTGAGCTACGCAGGCAACCGATTAAAAGCGAGTTTTATGTTTCCCAAAGTAGGGGCGCACCGGCTAACGCCGGCGCGCCCCTACTACTGAACGGACAGTTTTAATTACTAAGGATACGGCAGCAATCCGTACATTCCGCACTGATATTTTCTGTATTGAAGACGTCGATGATGCACCCGTATACCATTGACGTCGACACCATCAGATGC
>OBWQ01000577.1_pt1 | contig 13097 bp, 13 predicted proteins | sample 1476511 | NCBI WGS metagenome assembly OBWQ01 (sample SAMEA2580126, study PRJEB22360) | human gut metagenome | biome: human gut; feature: human-associated habitat; material: faeces | place: Denmark | collected 2008/2010
TAAGTTTACAGGAGAACGCCAAATATTTCACTACACGTTCTTATTTGACGCTTACGATGTATGGCTTGGCTGCTTCAAGATGGATATCGCCCAGTTTTATGGAGCGGATTTCATCCAGTCTTGCCGCTGTTGCATATAACAATGTCAAAAACACCAGATCACGCCTGCCAATCCTAGTGCTTGTATCAGGTGCAGCCAGCATAGCCGTGACAGCTTCCCTTGTCAGCCCGGATACTTTCTTTTTTGTACACTTTTGGCGCTTAATCCTTTTGGAATCCTGATACAGGTAAGCCATGCTGATGTCTTTCTCGGCAAGGTATTCGAGAAATCTGCGAAAGGATGCGAGACGGTTATTGCATGTGTCCGGCGAGTTCTTCCGGGTATCCTTGAGCCACACGATCCACTTTTCGATCCATTCTTTCTCCAGATGGAGCCGGCTCAGGCATTCCGCAGAAACACCGTTTTCCTGTAAAAACTGAAAATAGAGGACAAGGGAATCCCTGTAGCCTTTCAATGTGTGTCCGCTGTTGGTAAGGAACTGGGGAGCATAATCACAGAGGAATTCGGAGATCCTCCTTGCTATCACAGGGGCGTCGTCAGTCTTCTTCATCCCACACCTCCGGCACGATTTCGTTAAATCCTTCCTCTGTCTTAGCCTGTATTTTATCTGCCAGACGCGGAACGATCGAATAGTAATATAACGTCGACTTGATATGGCGGTGCCCCATGGACTTTGAAAGACAGTGAAGCCTTTCGCTGAATGTAAAACTGTCATCCTCCCATGAGCTGATATTTTCAACCGCATAGTGATGCCTTATATCGTATGGGATGATTCCTTTGGCCGCCCCGTTCGCTGATTCCCAGATTTTTTTGAAGTTGTCGTTTACCCAGTCCCTCCCATAGCACATGCCTCTCAGCGATTCGAAAAAATACGTGCGTTCCGGCTGGATTTTGTCTACCGCTTCATCATACCGGAAAAGAAGATTTGTCATTGTGTCATGAAGCGCAACGTAATGCTGGTCGTATCCTTTGGATTTGCGGATGTTCACCACCCCATGTTCCAGATCAACGTCTTCCCTCTTCAAATATCTTGCTTCCGTGGTCCGCATGCCGCTGCTGTAGAGAAGCCGGAAGAATACAGGACACTGGAGTTTGCGGATCACGGACGCTGGTCTTCCTTTATAAGGGATAATGCTGTCGCATGCCTCGAAAAACCGGGCAAGTTCCTTCTCCGTAAATGCATGGGGGATGTATTTGCGCCTATCAAGTTTTGGGGGCCTGGGAACAACAACCCCGGTCATGCCGCGGCCACAAAGATATTCAATGAATTCCCTGACGATCAATGTCCTTATATAGCAGGAACTGCTCGTCTCTGTATCCCGCTGGACGCACCAGGCATCGACCATATCTTGTGTGAGGATGCTGCTGTCTGTATAATTATCTGCGCAGTATCGGTCAAAATATTTCAGGTTCTGTGCGCTTGCATGTTCATTCCATGTGCCGGATGCTTTCCGATAGCTGACGAAGTTTTCAATCTCCTGGGCAAAACCGGAATGGTAGGTGCTCATATATCAAACACCCCCTCTCTGACAGGGAACTTTTCTATGCTCAGTGCGCATTCCCGGAGGTGTCTGATATCTGCAAACGTGTAATGGTCCAACGAGGACGGATCCTCATGTCCAAGCACAGCACTTGCCACCGGACGCGGGATGCCGTTTCCTACAAATGCTGTTGCAGCGTTATAACGGAAAAGATGCGTACCCCGGCGATCCCCTTCTGTAAGTCTTATTCCGGCTGTGTCATATATTTTAGACGCGATGTGCCATAATGCGCCAGGTGATACTGGATCATGCGGACGATTCACCCCAAGGAATATATGACCGTCATTGCTTTTCGGTCTTTCAGATGTGATGTAATCGTATATGGCATTCCCGATTACTGCTGTAAGCGGCAAAACCAGTGGAACATCCGTCTTGTTCTGGACAATACGGATTTCATCCGTTTCCCAGTCTATCTCATTCATAGTAAGGCTGGCAATATCGCATGGCCTTAATCCGGTAAAAAACAAAAGCGCGGCGATTGCCTTATTGCGCAGTGATAAACCAGCCGGGCAGTCATCGGAGAAAAGCCTGTGCAGTTCCTGATTCTCTTCTGGCTGCAAATATGGAATGGTTTTCCGCCTTGGTCTTATGCATGGCAGATATGAAAGTATTCTTCTGGCGTCTTTCGTGTATTTTCCAAGGTCTGCTTTAAAGACCGCAGACACCTGTTTTTTGTACCCGCTGGATAAGGCAGCATTCCCAGATTCATCCGTGAAGAAAGACATTGCTGCACATTCATCAATCTCTGACAAACTGCACAACCCCCTGCCCTGCATGAAATGCAGAAAACATGCACCGGCAGATGCGTTTCCTTTGATGGTATTTGGTTTTAAATCCCGCAGTGAATCTGCTTCTTTATAGCAGTCAATCACCTCCTTGTACTCAGAACAAAGCTGGTAATAGGCACCGTATTTTACCAGCGGTTCTTTCAGTCTGTAATCCGGATAAATCCCATCAACATCAAACCGCTTGAGGATACCGTACTCCAACCTGTAACGGCGCCGCATCTCCGGAGAATCGGTCTGTTCCTCGCGTATGGCGCATGCCGCCTCATACGAATCAGTCAAACCTCCATTTTTTTGCAACCAGTTGATTTCCGTTTTCAGCAGAAGAATGTAACTTTTTGAATAGCCATTATCTTCCATGTGTTTTATGAGCTTACCATAGTTCAATAAAAGATTTTCAAAGCCCATTTCTCATCACCTCCTGCCCTAAATCATACAAGACATTGAGGGTCGATTGAAAATAAAATCCAAACTTTCAGGCAGACAGAATGGCTTATTTATAGGCTTTCCGGTGGAAAGTTTGGATTTTATTTAAGTTTGGATTTCGTCTGCTATGCGGCGAAAGCCGCGCAACCGCTGGTACGCGGAGCATGCCAGCGGTTGTGGCCTGGACGGAGTAGCGGGGCGCGACAGGAGCTTACTAATAGATACTGCTTGTTGTAAGAATGTGGATATGTTATTATAGAGATGTTAGAGTGCAGGAGGTAAGATGAACGAGCAGATTAATTTTTCGCCATTAGTTGAGGACGAAAAAGAAGCCTTTAAACAGAAATTATTTACTACAGAATTGTGGGATACAGCATTGGCTCGCCGGAATCAGCTTTTAAAAGTACATTCGACTAATGTCTCAAAACTGGCTCGCGAATTTGCAGGAAAATTCGGCATGGAAGCTCTCTTAGATGTTGCAGGATATTTACACGATTATGGTAAAGCCACACTGGAATGGCAGGAATATTTTAAGAAGAAGCTGTTGCACGAGGATGTAGCAATCGTTCCTCACAGTATCCATGGTGCAAAATATGGTTTTGCTAAAGCTAATTCATACCATTATATCGCTGAATTACTCGGAAACGTTATTATGTCTCATCACGGCATGTTGTATGATAGTATTTCGCCTGACGGAGAAACATTACTGAATGATATTTTAACGTCTAATACAGCATTTATAGTACCAAGAGAATGCTCCATTGATTTTAGCATGCTTAATGATGAATTTATGAAAATTATAAATGCTGATAAAAATGCGGACAAACCATTTTACCTGTCTATGCTCATAAAACTGATTTATTCATGTCTTATTGATGCAGACAGATTAGATGCTTATCTGGTCGAAAGCGGTAACGTTTTTTCACCTGCATCGCCTAATTGGGATTACTTGATTTCAAAGCTTGAAGTAAAGCTCTCCAAATTGCAGGCAAAAGAACAATCGAAAATTTCTGTGTTAAGAAAAACGGTTTCGGAGAATTGTAAAAAAGCAGGATTGCGCGATATCGGAATATATAAGCTAGAAGTTGCTACTGGTGGCGGAAAGACATTTGCGAGCCTGCGTTTTGCACTTGAACACGCAAAGCACCATAAATTAGACAGAATTATATATGTAATTCCATACCTTTCAATCATAAGCCAGTCAGCAAAAGAGATTCGCACCGCGCTTAATTTAGATGAAGATACGGTTTTGGAGCATCATTCCGATTTTTTACCTGATGATGAACAGTATTATAAGTTGCATACAAATCGTTGGGATGCCACTATTATTCTGACTACGCAGGTTCAATTTCTGGAAAGCATTTTTTCTGCAAAAGGTTCAGAACTAAGAAAATTTCATAGTATGGCAAACAGCGTATTGATATTTGATGAAGCGCAAAGTATACCTATAAAGTGTATTCACTTATTTAATTCTGCAATGAACTTTATAAATAAGGTTTGTAAAAGTACCATTTTACTTTGTACGGCAACACAGCCACCCTATGAAGAGGCTTTACGAAGGTTAAATTTTTCTGATAACCCATCATTAACTGATTATATAGAACCTCCAAAAAGATATGAAATAAAAAACGAATTAAGGGCTTGTGGATATACATACCCGGAATTAGCAGACTTTGTTACAAAAAAACTTCAAAAAGCTACTCTGGTGATTCTTAATACAAGAAAAGCTGTAAGATTATTGTATCAAGAACTAAGTAAAAGAAATATTTCAGCGATACATTTAAGTAATAGTATGTGCCCAGCCCACCTTCATGACAAAATAGAAGAAATAATCAAATGTTTGGAAGAAGGAAAGCCGGTTTTATGCATATCCAGTCAGTTAATAGAGGCCGGCGTTGATATTTCATTTGACTGTGTCATCCGCGATTTGGCAGGTCTTGATAGTATTTATCAAGCGGCAGGCCGATGTAATCGTCACGGTAAATCCGACAGTAAGAATGTATACGTAATAAATATAAAAGATGAGGATTTAAGCAAATTACCGGATATTAGAGCAGGCGCCAATATAACAAGAAGGCTTTTTGATGAGAAGAGGAATGATGATATAAATTTATATTACAAATATTATTTTTATTCACAGAAAAATGAGATGGATTATAATATTGATGGGGGATCGATTTATGATTTGCTGTCCGGCAATGAACAGGGGCAACGGGCTTACCAAAAGCGAAAAGATAAACAGGGAATTGAGCCACCGAAAATACGTTCAGCGATACGTTCGGCGGCTGATGAATTCTTTGTTATTGATAAAGGACATACGGAGGTTGTTGTTCATTATGGGAAAAGTACAGAACTTTTAGAAAGCTATAATACAACAAAGGATATTGTAGAAAAGCGCAAAATATTAAAACAACTTGGTCGATACAGCATTTCATTATACTCATATCAACTGGATAAGTTGAAAAAGAATCATGCAATCGATGATGAAAGTTATAAAGGCCTGACAATTATTAAAAATAGCTTTTATGATGAAATAATTGGGTTAAATATTTAGGCCAGCCAGGGATTTTGAGATTTGCAAGGGAGGTAAATAAGTGGAAAAGCGAAATACAGTACAATTTAAGGTATACGGAAAATATGCATTATTTTCTGATCCTATAACCCGACCGGGAGGTGAAAAGATTAGCTATCAGGTGCCAACCTATCAAGCGATTAAAGGTATTACCGAGAGTATATATTGGAAACCGACATTTATTTGGTATGTTGATAAAATACGTATAATGAAACGGATTCAAACCGAAAGCAAAGGAGTCAGGCCAATTAAAATAAATGGTGGAAATGAGCTGGCTTATTATACTTATCTTAAAGATGTGGAATATCAAGTGTCAGCACACTTTGAATGGAACAAACAGCGCCCGGAATTAGAATCAGACTGTGACGAGAACAAACACCACAATATCGCAAAACGCTGCATCAGGCAGGGAGGACGGCGGGATGTGTTTTTAGGCACTCGTGAATGTCAGGCATACGTTGAACCCTGTACTTTCGGAGAGGGAAAAAGTGCTTATGACAATTATGGTGAAATTGATTTTGGTATCATGTTTCACGGTTTTGATTATCCGGACGAAACAGGAAATCAGGAGCTTGGAGTTCGGCTTTGGCAGCAAAAAATGAAAGATGGGGTTATAAATTTTTGTGACCCCAGAGAAATCCGAAGCCGTCGTGTTGTCAGCGCATATGACAGCCATTATTCTTTTAAACACTTTGAAGAGGGGGTCAATTTTAAAATTGAGCTGGTTTAAAATTTTAGCTGATACATACGATAGTGTTTCAGATATTGTAGGCACACCTGACGAAAAAGGAAATATTCTGCTGCCACTGAATCATACGACAAAAAGTAATTCCGATGTAGGTATTATAATTGATTGTGATGGGAGATTTCGTGGCGCTGACCCAAGTAAATTGACAATTCTAATTCCGTGTACAGAGGATTCAGAGTCGCGTTCAGGAAAAGCAAATTTTCCACATCCCTTACACGATCAGATTGAATATCTTTCAACAGATGAAACAAAACGGGAGAAATATCTTTTACAGCTTAGCAGATGGAGTGATTTGCATCCAAAAGTAGAAGCGGTGCGCAGATATCTTTTAAAAAACTCTCTGATTGAGGATTTACAGGGTTGTAATATTAAAATATACGACAAAATGTTTGTTCGATTTTCAGTCGAAATGCCAGGGGACCTTATACCAAATTTGTGGGAAGACAAAACTGTATCAGAGGCATGGCAAAGATATGTAAAACAAGAGCAATCGGGAGTAAAAGCATTATGTTATGTTACAGGACAGCTGTTGCCAGTTGCTGAAAAACACCCTAAAAATATAAATCCTTTGTCTGCAAATGCAAAGCTTATAAGCTGCAACGATGAGGCAAATTTTACATATCGGGGGCGATTTGATAAATCAAAACCAGCGAATGTGATTAGTATTGAGGCCAGTGGAAAAGCACACGCAATGCTGAAATATTTAATTGCCACACAAGCCTACCAGTGTGATTCGCAGGCCATTGCTGCGTGGGCTGTTGACAGCGGGGCGGCACAACCTGGAATTTTTGAAGATAGTTTGGGGATATATGCAAATGCCATAAAAACAGAAAGAGATATATTAATTGAAGCACAAAGTGAACTTGATTTAGATTATGCCAAAAAGTTAAGCACAGCAATTAGAGGATATGGCAATTCTGAAAACCTCAAAAATGATAATAGACATATAGCCGTTATTGCTGTTGATGCCGCAACTACAGGGCGGATGGCGGTGACGTTTTATAAAGAATTTCAGGAGAACGAATATATTGAGCGAATTATAAAATGGCATGAAACCTGTCGCTGGTATTTTCATAGCAAGGGGAAAACTTATATATCTGCGCCAGGTGCTGACAAGATAATCGCGGCAGTACATGGAGAGCCAAAAGGAGAGGGATATTCAAAAATAAAGAAACAGTCCCGGGAAAGAATTTTAAGCTTTATATTAAATGGAGAAAAGTTTAGCAAAGCATGGCTGAATGCGGCGGTGAACCGCGTATCCAATCCGTTTTCTTATGATAAAACTGATGGCGGATGGGATTTTTATAAATGGGAGACTGTGGTAAATACCACATGTGCCATAGCTAAAAAATATTATTCAGACGCAGAGGAGGAATTCAAATTGGAACTTGAGAGAAAACGTACTGACCGGGACTATCTCTATGGCAGAATGCTTGCAATTGCCGATAGAATAGAAGGCCATGCAAGATATTTACAGGACAAAAAAAGTGATATTGAAAAACGGCCTACCAATGCTGTTAGATATATGTCGGCATTTGCCACTAAACCATTCAGGACGTGGGAAGTGATTTACCGTCAATTGAATCCCTATATTCAGCGGCTTAATGGTGCTGAGTGGTATCAGAGAGAGCTTGATGAAATCATGTCTCTTTTTACAGAAGGCCAGTATGAGAATGATAAGCCTTTAAATGGAAAATATCTTATGGGGTATTCATTACAGCGCAGAGCATTAATGAATAGAGAAAATAACGGGGAGGAAGCTGAAAATGTTGAGTAAAAAAATTGATTTTGCAATTATTATAGGGGTTAAAAATGCGAATCCAAATGGAGACCCATTAAATGGAAACCGTCCAAGAGTAAATTATGATGGATTGGGCGAAATAAGTGACGTATGTTTAAAACGAAAAATAAGAAATAGACTATTGGATGACGGAGCAAACATATTGGTTCAATCGGATGATTATCGCAATGATAAGTATCGAAGTATTAAGGATAGATATGACAGTAATGAAAATATAACTGCTCTTGGCAAAAAAGCTTCCAGTGATGACGTTGCTGAAGCTGCCTGCAAAGAATGGTTTGACGTTAGAGCATTCGGACAGGTGCTGGCATTTAAGGGGAAAAATGATAAAGAGGCAGGTGTATCAATTGCTATAAGAGGTCCTGTAAGCATTCAAAGTGCGTTTAGTCTTGATACGGTAGATGTGGAAAGCCTGCAGATTACAAAAAGTGTCAATCTTGAAACAAATGAAAAAAATCCATCTAAAAAGATGGGTGATACAATCGGGCAAAAGCACCGAGTCAGCAAAGGTGTTTATGTTACTTATGGAAGCATTAACAGGCAGCTTGCTGAAAAGACAGGTTTTTCTGACGAAGATGCTGAGCTGCTTAAACAGGCAATCTTAAAAATGTTTGAAAATGATGAGTCTTCAGCGCGTCCAAGCGGAAGTATGGAAGTCTTAAAAGTCATTTGGTGGACTCATACCGATAAAGTAATTGCATCTGCTAAAGTTCATCGAAGTCTAAATGTTAATAAAGATGGAACCTATATACTTACTGCTCTCGATGGGCTAAAGATAGAAGAACTTGATGGTCAATAGACATATGATTCAGGACTAAAACGTATTTTGATTGATGGAGAATATATGAATATTAACTCAATTTTAAATAAAAGCTTTAATGAATTAACACCGGATGACTGCGTTGCGATAAATAATTATCTGTTGGACAGGATGTTAATCGAATTACAGAAAAAGGATCGAAGCGGTATCTATGGAATTACCCAGAGAGAATCTGCCTATAATTCAAATCGCATAGAAGGCAGCCGGCTGTCAAAAGAACAGACGGCGTCATTATTTAATACCGGAACAATCATGTCCGATGGAGAGATTTACCGGGCCAATGGTTATCCGATTGGGGAATATAAAAACAGACAGAATGTGGTGTGGGATATTGATACAGTTAAGCCAAATCAGGTTCATGAGAAGATGAGTGAACTGTTGGAAACCTATCATAACAGTGAAAAATGCCTGACCGATATTACTCAACTTCATGTGGAATATGTAACATTGAGACACCGGCAGAAAGCGGCATAACAGCGACAAACTGCTTTGTACATAAAATTGAATAGCGTATATGCCAAAGGACATTTCATCTTATATTTAGGGAGATGTCCTTTTTTGTACATACTTTTAAGAGTGTGGCATACCACCTTGTACGTCATACAGATGTGTGGCTTCCAATATGCCAGAAACCTGCAATCACGTGCTTTTTTAAGTGTTCTACTCGTTACAGAGTGCTTGTTCGTACAACTTATTTCTTGCTAATTCTGTACTGTCCAATTAGCAAATCCAATTATGCATGCAAGATGCAAATACAGTTTTTTGTGACTTATTGTATGTTGACTTATTGTATTCACTCAGTTATACTATAAAAGGGTGAATTTAGCGTGGATGTAATTAAGGTATTTTCAAAAAATGTAAAAGCATATCGTATGCAATTAGGTCTTTCTCAAGAACATTTCGCAGAAAAAGCAGGATTGCATAGGACATATATTAGTGCAATAGAATGTGGAAAACGAAGTATCTCTTTAGACAATATACAAAAAATTGCTGACGCGTTAGAGATAGACACATATTTACTTTTTATTGATCAAGAAAATTTCAATCAAAAGGGAGGTGAGGTTTAGTGCCTTCTACCGCAATAGATTTATTCTGTGGAATTGGTGGCTTAACAAAAGGATTATCTCTGTCGGGTATAACTGTGCAAGCTGGTATAGATATTGACGATTCTTGTCGATTTGCTTATGAAAAGAATAATAATGCGCAATTCATAAATTGTGATATTACTTCTTTACAAGGAGAACAATTAGAGGCATTATATCCTGATAACACTACCCGAATACTTGTCGGATGTGCACCATGCCAACCATTTTCTAAATATACTAATCGCTATCGAAAAGATGGACCAACTGATGATAAGTGGAAATTATTATATTCTTTTGCAAGGTTAGTTCAGGAGGTAAACCCTGAAATAATTTCTATGGAGAATGTACCAGAATTAGAGAGCGAAAAAGTTTTTGCTGATTTTGTATCTACTCTGAAAGAATTGAATTATTATGTTGACTGGAAAATTGTATATTGTCCGGAATACGGCGTTCCTCAAAATCGAAAAAGACTGGTTTTATTGGCTTCTCGCTTAGGAGAAATAAAATTAATTCCTCCGCTGTATGACTCCGAACATTATCCAACAGTACGTCAAGCCATAGGGAATTTGTCTGCATTAAAAGATGGAGAACAGGATGCCAATGATTTGCTTCATCGTGCTTGTCGGCTTTCATCCACTAACTTGAAAAGAATAAGACAATCTACTCCTGGGGGTACATGGCGCGATTGGGATGAAGAGCTACAATTAGAATGTCATAAAAAAGAAAGTGGAAAAACATATCCTTCTGTATATGGAAGGATGTCCTGGGATGAACCTTCTCCAACTATAACAACACAGTTTTATGGATACGGAAATGGACGATTTGGGCATCCTGAGCAAGATAGAGCTTTGTCATTAAGAGAGGGCGCTATTTTGCAATCGTTTCCTCCGGATTATGTTTTTATTGACAATGATCATCCATCGAACCGACGCGAAATAGGAATACATATAGGGAATGCCGTTCCTGTTGAATTAGGGCGAGCTATAGGGATCAGCATTCAACAACATTTACAGGAGGTAGAGGAAAATGCCGCGAATTAAAAAGGAACATATTATTTCTACGGATGAAAAACAAGCTGCTGATCTGCAAATCAAAGAAATGCAGAAACAAATTGATTATGACACAAAAGATTTTACCATAGAACTTTTGATTGCAAAATTTAAAAAGAAAGACTTTTTTATCCCGCCATATCAAAGAAACTTTGTATGGCAAACTAAAAATAAAACTCTTTTTTTGGAATCAATCTTTCTTGGTTTACCAATTCCGTTTATGTTTTTTGCAGATTGTGATAATGGTAAACAAGAGGTAATTGATGGTGCTCAACGTATGCAGACTCTTGTTGAATTCCACAATAACAAACTGCAACTTAGCGGCTTAAAAAAATTAACCAAGCTTAATGGATTTTATTTTAAAGATTTATCTGATGCTCAGCAACGTAAGTTTCTGAATAAAACCTTAAGGATCATTGTTTTGGAGGAAGATACACCTACTGCAGCCAGACAGGATCTCTTCTACCGAATTAATACAACTGGAATGAAAGCTAATGATTCAGAAGTACGGCGTGGCTCTTATCCTGGTCCATTTACTGACTTTATTGAAAAATGTTCTAAAGATGAGACATTTGTTGCGCTCTGCCCTATGAGTGAAGATAGAGTTAAGAGACATGAACGATTTGAATTTGTCCTCCGTTTCTTTGCCTATTTGAATAACTATGAGAACTTTGGACACACCGTTAATGAATTTTTAGACGATTATCTCATTAATAATCTGGTAGATTTTGACGAATATACTTTTTACGCAGATTTTCAACGCATGGTTTCTTTTGTAAAAGAAAACTTTCCTTTTGGCTTTGCTAAGACTGAAAAAGCGAAAGCAACTCCTCGTGTTCGTTTTGAAGCAATTTCTGTTGGCGTCGCATTAGCATTAAGAGAAAAGCCAGATTTAAGAATAAGCAATGTTGACTGGCTTGATTCTGATGAATTTAAAGAATACACGACCTCAGATGCCAGTAATAATGAAGGAAAATTGAAATTGCGTGTTGAATATGTGAGAGATCAATTATTAAAAGGATAAAACTATGCAAAACACATTAAGCATTTTTGCGGACAGAAAGCAAGAAATTGAATTTTATTTTTCTGTTATGGTTGAAATTGATAATGGGAATCCTAATATACAGACCGTTGACAATACACGCTTCTATAAGATTGTGAAATCTAATTTTTTGCTTATGTTATATAATTTGGTCGAGGCATGTATCGTTAGTGGAATGATGGAAATTTACGAAGATTTGAAAAACGACAATTGTTCTTATAATCAAGTAATCCGTGAGATTCAAGATATTTGGTCGAAATATAAAATAAACGAAATATATGGTCCTGTTACAGAAAGAGTTGCCTATGAAAACCGCGTTCAAGAAATTATTCGGGATATTACGACTAATGCACCGATTATTCTTTCAAAAGACGCTTTGGGTATTAGCGGTAATCTAAATGCAAAAAAAATTAAAAACATTTGCGATAAACATAGAATACGCTATCGTCTAGCAACTCCGGGAGAATCTTTAGAACGTGTTAAAAGGGAGCGGAATAGCCTGGCACATGGAGATGTTTCTTTTAGCGATTGTGCAAGAGATTTAACCATTAGTGATTTAGAAAATATTAAAGATGAAGTAATACTGTTTTTGACAGGGATCTTGGACGGAATGAAAAATTATTATGACCAAAAGCTATACAAACTTCCAACAACTTAATAATAATTTTTTTCAAAGTGGGTATTCAAAGGTATTCGATATTGAATACCTATTTTCAATAGAAATGAGATTCACATGGAATTAAACAGACTGGAAAGACGGCTATTGTTTCAGGTTGAAGGCGACTATCAATCCAAAACCCTAAATGTCACAAAAGATGTTGCAATAGAAAAAAGTATTAGCTTTAATCAAAGAAGATTCATTTATCACTACTACTGAAATGGCTAGACGGTTATCTGTTAATAGACAAACAACTTGAAGAGGTTTGGATGTATTAAAAAACAAAGGTGTGATAGAACACAAGGGTGGTAAACGATGCGGTTGAATAGTTTTTGTATCCCCATCGTACCATTACCAGATGGAAATGGCCGCACAGGAAGGATGATTATATTCCGGGAGTGTTTGAAAAATGGGATTATACCATTTGTGATTTGTGATGAGAATAAAGATCAATACACGACTTTACAACTTTTATAAATGCCAGCACTGTTGCCGAATTAACTGTTTTAA